>Ga0315538_1002463_pt1 | contig 10335 bp, 9 predicted proteins | sample SalMarSW160230MG_2_FD_203834 | JGI IMG/M metagenome (GOLD analysis project Ga0315538, IMG submission 203834) | Salt marsh sediment microbial communities from the Plum Island Ecosystem LTER, Massachusetts, United States - Salt Marsh Sediment SW1601-230 ...
ACAGAGCACTATATAGGGCCAAACAAGCGGGTAAAAACACAGTGAGAATCTTCGAACCCTCCAAAAAATATCACCAGTAACTCTTCTATAAATCCGGCATCATTTAGGGGCAAAGGCGCATTTCATATCCGGCCACTCACGGCCAGAGATCCTTCGCTGTCGCTCAGGGCCTGACCAGCTCTACTGCTCAATTGTTCTAATGCTCAAATCCTCTAATTCCCCCTCGCCCGAATCCCCACCAGTCCCTGCATGCTTTAGCCTGCCCCAGCAAGTCTTAGGCAGGAACCAAGTGCCCCTGATTTCCCATGCCCAAATTATGGCTCAGCTTGATTCGGCTCTTCTATTTTCTTCCGAGTCTCTTGTTCTCTATCAGCTTTTAGTCTTTTCACTTCCTCAACAGTGAATTCGTGACGCAGCTTATTAAATTCTTTATAAGGCCAGTAAACAATATCAGGCGAATGTACTTGAGGAATTAATGTTTTTCCTCTAAATCCTGGCATCTTTCTTGCTGTATTAACTACCTCGATTACTCCACCATCGTCCGAAAAATCTTTTCCAATGCCGTAAAGTTTAAAGTTATCTTCGATACGTTTATAGACCAATGGGCCACTACTGTAGGGGTCACTCGGAACAGCTTTCAGATAATCCATCGAAACAAGCTCATTAAGTGTTTCAGGCAAATATCCTTTTGCAATGTTGAAACGCAAAATTGCAAGAATTGTAATCAAAGCTTCTGTCTGTGCTTTTGTCTTATGATAACTATAAAAAATGCTTTTTGCGCTTTCACCTATGTGTTCTAAAAAGTAGCTGCCTTCTTTAATTATTTGTATTTCTTTCAAGTAATCGCTGCCTTCACTTTTCGTTTGCCAGGGTGTTTTGGTCATTATTGAGTCGTACATGGCAATTCCTTGTTCGATTTGTTCTACTATCTCATTTCTTGTTGGACCTATAAAACAATAGTACAATTTATGTTTAAGGTTGGTCCATATGCCACCGAGAGTAATATATTCAAGGTCTACATTAAATGCTAATCGCCCGGTGCCTTTGCCATTGTCGATAAAAGTCCGCTGCAATGCGTCATATAGTAAATACTTTTCTGCTCGTATAGATGGTATATAGTCATCGGTGTTAAGCTTTGACTGCAAAGCGTTCTGAAGAAATCCCAAAGCTTTATCTTCGACATTTGTATTATTCAAAATAACAAGAGCGCTATCGACGGCCTCTTTTTTAATATTAAGCCCGTTATGCTGATCTGTTAATAATAGATTCGGACGGCATTTATGCCGGCCCGCACTGTAGCAGGTGAGAATATTCTCAAACGCCGGCTGAAATTGTCCCTGGATGGCCTTTATTTTCGCATCCCAGAGTATTGCTCTGGTCAATTCACGAAATGGATTTAATTCAGGAAGCATTATATCTAATATAGAGTTATCTTTTCCGGACTTTCTTTCCAGCCAATAATAGGGCTTGCGGCAAGCATCTCTGAAATGCTCAAATGCCTGCTCGTTTGAGGCCACCCACTGACTGAGTGTGTTCTGGTCGGATTCGTTGAAATCCGTCGGCCAGTTTGTATAAAGCCTTCGCACTTCACGGGGCATATCAACGAACGCATCAAAGGCATTCTGGTAATACGGTGCGGCGTTTTTATTCGGGTCATAATTTTGCGGGCGAGACGTTCGGTTGTATTCAGACACATAATTGACTGTAATTTTCGGCTTGGCGGTCAATAGCAATACTATCTTAAGGATGAATAGAGCCAGCAAAACCCCAAAAGCTGCCAATATCCACTTTATACTTGGCCTTAAAGCTTTCATTTTTATTCAGGAAATCCCAATTCTTTTAGTAGCTTTCGCAGTTCATAAGATGTCCAGCCGACGCCACGAATTGCTTTGCTGCCGTCACTGCCGCAACCGATAGGTATGATAAACTTGTGCTTATCTGTTATTATCTGCATCCGATCTTTCTTGGTCAATTCATTTCTCAAAGTGAAACCTCAACTCGCTGCATCCGTTTTTCGAAACTTTTGATAGACTCACGCGCGGAATATATGAACGAGACGAGCGAAAAACAATGCAGATTCACCAAAGCTCTCAACCTACTTATGTTGGATGTTTCCGGCAGAGGTTTCGTCTGCAGCTTTGTGTAAGGTATAGGCCCGGGCTGGGATGGTTTAAACCGATTCATGTAATCGTTTGGCTCGTTTATTATTGGTTGCAAGCCCTTTTCTGCTTCGAGTTTCTTAAGGCATCTATCCAAAGTCTGGGTCAGCCAGCGGTTTTGCGCCATTAGTTCTTCCGAACGCTCCTTCATCACGTTGATTCCAGGAAGCAGCTCCTTAAGACATAGTTGGGCCCAATTGGAATCAACTGCGATATAAACTCCGGGTGAGTTTGGGTCAACTTGAACGTAAACCGGTGTTTCGCTGGGGTCGATTTTTATATAGAACTGGTCTGAGTCTCGCTCGCGAAAAGTTGTTATGACTCTCGGTTTCTTTTGCAAATGATTTCGTGGAGGGGCTTCGAAATGTATTACATTAGGGTCATGTACAAATATACCTTTCTTTGGTGGTTGTATAATTCCGTACTCAACGAGGACATCATACAGTCGCTCAGAGTAACGCGCCCACCATTCCACTCTTTCTTCCGCATGATTAAAGCCGACATTTATTAAAAATCCCTGGTTATTTTTGTTCACTATACCCATCCAATGCGGCCACATATACATATGGGCACACTCGTCCTTGTACTCACAAACGTTCGAATCCTCTTCTATTGATTCCATCACCTTTTCCATCTTTGTCGGGTCGGTTAGTCTTCCAATTTTCTCGAATCTGTCAATCCCCTTGTCCTGGCGCATGGGGTCGTCGCGGAAAAAAACCAGCATTTTTATATCAGGCTCATCCATAACATCCTCCATTGTTGGTGCCCATTGGACTTGCGACAAATTAAAATTCTCCTGACAGGCCAGTGCCGTGCACATAGCTATTAGGCTCAGAATTAATGAGAATCGCTTCATTTTCGATTACCTCCAAAAACTTATGAACAAAGTATATGTAAGATTGCAAGGAACTCAGGTTCCATATGTAAACGCCATTATTATTCTATCCTAAGGTCAGTCAGATCCCCCTGCCCCATTAATCTAAAATTGTCGTGAGGACCGTCAGGAATTAAATCTGTTTCGTGTCAATACTTTTTCTTGAAACATCCGCTTAGGAAATGATTTTCTTCTGCATTCATTACTCCCTTTCCAGCGTTTAGTTTGTTAAAGCTGTCATAGCTCACACCTCAGGCATGAAAATACAATACAAGCCAATCCTTGTCAACAAAAAATACCAGTAGGAAAAACTGGTGGGATATGACTTGGTTTTTCGTCGCTTCCTTCGACTTTGCTCAGGGCAGGCAGGATTTGTAACCTTAGATTGAATAAATACTTACGTTTGGAAATGGTCGATAAAAAAATTTACGGTAAATGTTATATAATTGTTGAACATTCTAAACAAATTTGGTATAATGTAAACCGCAATATAGAATTGAGAATTTAGAAGGTAAAATTGATCAGTTAGGAGTCAGCAGTCTGTAGCCAGGAGCCAATTACCATTAACCAATAACCAGTAACCAGTAACCAACAACTGAATTTGAAATCTGAGATTTGTAATATGAAATTATCTCTCTACATAATAATAGCGTCGAGAATCCAGCTATTTTCGCGCCTGCGGCGCTTTACAAGTGTAGAGAGATCTTTACAAAATCACCTTTTTATGCAAAACGAACCCAATTTCCGAAAAAGTCAAATGAACGTAAGTAATTATATAACAATGGAATATGAAAAAAGGACACTTGGTGAACGCGGGAAAAACGAACCCAAAACGAACCCAATTTATCCTTGCGTAGCCTCTGGCGAAGCAGGATCAAACCCAATTTCAAAGGGCACTTTCTACATGCGTAGCGGACGTAATAGCCGTCATGAATTTTTTATTATAAGGGGAGTTTATCTTGAGGATGTTGTATGAGAAAGATTATCGGCGCCATTCGGCCTTGCGGACCATCAATGGCGGCATATGCTGAGGATTAAACCTTTGGCGGCTGTTATCGGCACAGCTTCTATTACTCGGATACCAGCGAATCGTAAACAATTCGATTTTCAAAGGTAATCTGCTTTTTTTCAATTTGCCAAACATCGCCATTTTTTTCCTGAAGCACCCCAATAGTATCTTCACCCCCTCCTATCGACAAATTTTGGCATCGACTTTTGAGAATTGTCCAGGACAAGACACAAGACTAAAGAGCCATGTATAGTCTTTTGGTGCCCTGTAACGTGCGCAGAGCAGAGAGGTAATTCAGAGGTTCACCTGTATATGACGTTCTGCCAAGTATTCCTTCATTTGCCTTATAGTGTACTTACCGAAGTGTGCTATTGAGGCCACAAGGACGGCGTCTGCACCTCCATCAACAATAGCCTCGTACAAGTGCTCAAGTGTTCCGGCCCCACCGGATGCGATTACAGGAACATTTACCGCGTCAGAAATTGCCTTTGTCATTGGAATATCATAACCGGCCTGCGTGCCATCAGCATCCATACTTGTCGGCAGGATTGCGCCGGCACCTAAATCCTCAACTCTTTTTGCCCACTCGACGGCGTCAATACCTGTCCCGGAAGTGCCGCCGTTGACTATGACTTCAAAACCGGATGGTAATTGTGAATTGCCGCAGGTATCTATTGCAATGGTAATTTTATCACTGCCGAATTCCTTCGCCGCTTCTTTAACAAAATCCGGATTTCGCACGGCAGAAGTATTAATGGATACCTTTGATGCGCCTACATCTATCAATTCTTTGATGGCCTGGCAGTTGCGGATTCCGCCGCCAACGGTCAGCGGCACCGAAATTCTCTCGACGGTTCTTTTTACGGCGTCGAGGAGAGTGTTTCGGTTTTCGAGGGTTGCTGTGATATCCAGAAATACCAGCTCGTCGGCCCCGGCCTCGCTATAAACAGCGGCGCTCTCCGCAGGGTCGCCTACATCTTTTAACTTTACAAAGTGAACACCTTTGACCAATCGGCCGTCCTTCACATCCAGGCATGGGATGATTCTTCGATAATCCATAATCTTGACTTCCTAATTTTGTTAGCCAAAAATCCGTATTGAATTTTCAGAAGTATACCAAAAGATTGCATCCAGGTCGAGAAAATGTTTTTTTTGGCGGGAATTTACTGCCGGCTATATTTTTCGGGCCACGCAGGGCGGAATAACCGACCAAATGATATGTTGAATTATCGTAAGAACCTGATTGGACATCAGTTAAACATCTGGCCAGTCATAAAGGGTAGTATTTGCCTTTATCCGCAGAGATTGGGCTGACCGCGTCAGTATTACCTGATATCCCGCCATTTGACCGGCTGTTGGTCGATTTCGAGTATTTCAGCTCTGTTGATAAACCACCTTTTATTCTGCTCCTTTTTCAGGTCAAATTTCATTTTCAATATCACAAATGGCTTATAATCTCTGTAAATACGACTCTGCTTTTCAAAATGAATTATGGAAGTCAAAGTAACTGCCGCGCTGGGCGATGATATTTCCACTTTCAAACCCATTCTTTTAGCTTTATTCACCAGCGGCTCCGACAAAAGACGCCGGGTGTGATTCATCAAATCGTCTTTGGTATTATGATATGAATCCTCGTAATCAGCGGAAATAATAGCTGCGATTGCATCAAAATCCTCCCGCTCGACAGCCTTTCTCGCTGTTTTAATGAGCGCGTTGATTCGTTCCAAATCGGTTCGGACAAGCGTGTCAAAGCCAAAAGCCGACACAGCAAGTACAATCGGCAGAAACCATTGCCACCGGTGCCGCTCGTATGTTTGAATGATATGGATTATCTGGAAAGTAAGCAGCACGGCAATACCCAGACCCAGGGCGGCCTGTATAATTATAGTAAGCGTTTTGCCGAATTTGAACAAGCCCGCTTCAACAAGGAAATCCACGGCAAAAAAAGCAACCGCGAGAAAGATTACCAGATGCGACTGCCACCACAGCCGGCTGTCACCATGAATCAGAAGCAGGATAAACCAGGCAGCAATGCCTGCAATCAGAAGTGTCCAGGGCTGTTCAAAAATATTGAACATTTCGGTGGGAAGTCGGTATTACTCGTTCTTGCCTGTTACATAGCCTCTCTGCATATACCACAGGTCATTTTCGTCTTCCTGGTCGCTGTCGCCTGAGTTAGTGCAGTAACCAAATGTCTGCTCTATATTCATGTCAGCTGTCGCTTTTGAACGCCACCTGTGTTTTTCTCCGTGACCATCGGCAAAACCCAGCATGCTTCTATCATTATGCCACGGCGCTAACGGGTCAGTCCAGCAATTGCCCGGAACAGGTAAAAGCCAGGAACCCATATTCCATCCCCTGTCGTCGGCTTCCTCAATAAAGACATATTTTCGGTCGGGATTCCTTATCTCGTCAAAAACTTCGGCTACTCGGTCCGGCATTGTTTTACTATCGCCGCTATATGCCTCTTCTCCATTCATACCGCCGGCAATGGAATAACTGCAATACGCCCATTGATCCGGGAAATCTAACCTCGAATCAAACGGGCAGCGAAATACCTTCACAGTCTTAACATAAGGAAAGATTTTACCCGTTTTTATGCCTCTGAGCTTATTATCAATAAGCGCACTGTCCCCGCCTGTGTATACAAAGTTTTCATCGTGTGGAGGATTTATCCAAAAACCATCCGGAAAGCCGCTTTTATCCATAAAATTACCGCTCATGACCCTATGACCGCCCATCAATTGACCTTCATTATCAATTGTGTACGTAAACCACGCAAGTGAGAGTGTGTTTAAATTGCTAACACAGATAAGAGCTGCCGCCTGGTCTTTTGCCAGCCTAAGAGCGGGCATCAGAAGTGCCATCAGCAGCGCGATAATTGCGATTACTACTAACAGCTCAATTAGCGTAAAAGCTCCTTTTTTCATGGTAGTCCTACCTTTCCGGCCGATTGCCAAAATTTCCCGATGGCTATCATCTCCGCTGGTGTTATTATCCTATTTATATTTTCGCCGTTTCTTTATATTATATGGAAAGCAGCCTTTCAGTTTCTCTCAGTTAGGCCCTTGTATTATATAGAAACAATCTCTTATTTTATTATATTAGGCTGAGCCTGATATGTCAAGTGCCAAAAAATATTCTTTTTCCTCAAAAAAACCCATTAAGACGGTCAGATTTCCAGCTCCTTTTTGACCTCAGCGATCTTCTCGACAGCAAAATCCAGGTCTTGCCGGCTGTGGGCTGCGGATATCTGGGTGCGGATTCGCGCAGCGCCTTTTGGAACCACAGGATAGGAGAATCCTATCACGTAAACACTCCTTTCTAACAGCTTTTCCGCCATTTTCTGAGCAAGAACCGCATCTCCGAGCATAATCGGCACAATGGGGTGCTCACCGGGGAGAACGTCTAATCCGATTTTGGCTATTTTGTCTCTAAAATAGCGGGTATTGTCCTGAAGCTTATCTATTAACTCGGTGGAAGCCGAGAGGATATCGAGCACTTTTATTGATGTGGCGACGATGGCCGGTGCCAGCGTATTGGAGAAAAGGTAAGGGCGGGACCGTTGGCGGAGCATCTCAATAATCTCTTTCCTGCCGCTGGTGTAGCCGCCGCTGGCGCCGCCGAGGGCTTTGCCTAACGTGCCGGTAATAATATCGACGCGCCCCATCACATCGCGATATTCGTGAGTGCCTCTGCCCCGCTGGCCGAGGACGCCGACCGCGTGTGAATCATCAATCATCACAAGGGCATCGTATTTTTCCGCAAGCTCGCAAATCTCGTTTAGCTTTGCGATGGTTCCGTCCATTGAAAAAACTCCGTCGGTTGCAACGAGCCGGAAGCGAACTGATTGTGCCTGCTTCAATTTATCCTTCAAGTCCTGCATATTAGAGTTTTCAAACCTTAGTCGCTGGGCCTTGCAGAGACGTATACCATCGATAATACTGGCGTGATTAAGGTTGTCGCTAATAATAGCATCGTCTGCCGTAAGCAGGGTCTCGAACAAACCTGTATTGGCATCAAAGCAGGAGCAATACAGGATTGTATCCTCAGTACCGAGAAATTCGGAGATTTTTTCCTCCAGCTCCTTGTGTATCTGCTGTGTTCCGCAAATAAAGCGAACGGAGGACAAGCCATACCCCCATTTAGCGTAACTTTCCTGTGCGGCCCGAACCACTTCAGGATGGTCGGCGAGGCCCAGATAATTGTTGGCACACAAATTCAGGACTTTCTGTCCGCCCTGCACTGTAATCATAGCCTGCTGCGGACTGGTTATAATCCGTTCCGCCTTGTAGAGGCCATTGTCCCTTATTTGTTTAAGCTCGCCGGATATATGGGTTTTCATCGCTCCAAACATATCCTGTCCCCTGCAATTAGTATAAAATAGTGTTCCTTCACAACCCAAACGATGGATGTCATTCTGAGCGCAGCGAAGAATCTCTTTTGCTTAGGCCAGATGCTTCGCCTTTCGGCTCAGCATGACAACTTTTTTAAAGTATCCGTGACAAAGCACCAGTTTTTCATTTTTCCGCCCAGTCCAATATGACCTTTCCCGATTTTCCCGATGCCATAATTTCAAAGGCTTTGGCGTATTCGGTATAGTGGAACCGGTGAGTAATAAGCGGCGAAATATCGAGCCCCTTTTGTATAAGCATAGTCACTTTATACCAGGTTTCGTACATTTTCCTGCCGTAAATTCCCTGAATAGCAAGACCATTGAAGATTACGTAATCCCAGTCAATGGCGGTATACGGCATTATCCCCAACAAGGCGATTTTACCGCCATGGCACATATTTGCGAGCATGCTCTTGAATGCGTCAGGACTGCCCGACATTTCAAGGCCTACATCAAAACCCTCTTTCATACCGAGTTTCTTGACGGCGTCTTCGATTTTTTCACTTCTGACATCCAATGCCAACGTAGGCCCCATTTTTTTTGCCAATTCGAGACGATACGGATTTACATCTGTAACCACGACATAGCGGGCACCGGCATGTTTGGCTACGGCCACCGCTATACAACCGATAGGCCCTGCGCCGGTTATCAATACATCTTCTCCCACAAGGTCATAAGTCAGAGTCGTATGAACCGCGTTGCCAAAGGGGTCAAAGCAGCTAAGCACATCTGTAGGTATGTTAGGGTCGCAATACCACACGTTAGTAACGGGCAGGGACAAATACTCGGCAAACGCACCGTCCCGATTGACACCAATGCCTTTTGGGTCCCTGCATAGATGCCTTCTACCGGCCAGACAGTTTCTGCATCGTCCGCAGACGACATGGCCTTCACCACTGACAAGGTCGCCCGGCTGGAAATCATGCACATTACCGCCTATCTTCTCAACAGTGCCGACGAACTCATGGCCTATAATCATGGGCGTCTTTATAGTCTTTCGGGCCCAGGCATCCCAGTTGAATATATGGATATCAGTGCCGCAAATTGAGGTCTTGTTGATTTTAATGAGCACATCATTGATGCCTATGTCGGGCGTGGGAACATCTTCCATCCAAACTCCATGTTCCGGACTTTTCTTAAGCAGCGCTTTCATAACTTAAATTCTCCTGTCCAGTCTTTCCTGATAAACGTATTTTAGTCTTTCAGCCGACATAATCCATTTCTAATCCGAACAGGAAGCAGCCTGCCATTTAATCTTTTGAAGCTGATGTGTTCTCTCGTGATTAGTCATATCAGAAGCCAGGGCTGTTACAGTTATAAAACCAAGTTCCAGAGACGTTGTGTCGGTTGGCTCATCGTCAAGGCGGTGGCAATTGCCGGTCAACTGAAAAACGGTTTGGCCCTGTTCGTTTTTCTGTGGGATATAATACTCGTCGAAACCTTTGCTTGATTGCGGCACGACTCTTACGCCCTTAGGCTCACCTCTCGATAATTGGGGTATATTGATATTTATGACATCGCCGCTTTTCAACGGCATAAGCTTTTTAAGGATGTCTACACAATATTTAGCCGCCTTTCCGAAATCGCCGGGTACGCCGGGTGCTTCAACGGCAAGACTCATTGCAACAGCCGGAATTTTTAAGAAAGCACCCTCCATTGCGGCGGCAACTGTGCCGGAGTAATAAACGTTAATTCCGGCGTTGGCGCCGTTGTTTATGCCGGCAACAAGCAGGTCTATCGGCCCTTCGTGAAGCTGCATAACGGCCAGCTTAACACAATCGGCAGGGGAGCCCTCGATACTAAAACCGACGAACTGGCCGTTTATATCTACTTTATTGTACACCAACGGGCGAGAGTATGTAATGCTGTGGCTGGCACCGGACCGGCTGCCCGCCGG
>Ga0315538_1002468_pt1 | contig 10324 bp, 9 predicted proteins | sample SalMarSW160230MG_2_FD_203834 | JGI IMG/M metagenome (GOLD analysis project Ga0315538, IMG submission 203834) | Salt marsh sediment microbial communities from the Plum Island Ecosystem LTER, Massachusetts, United States - Salt Marsh Sediment SW1601-230 ...
ATCAGGATGTCCAAAAGGGCGGGACAGTATGTAACCCTTAAAGAACTGCTCGATGAGGTGGGAGTTGATGCAGCGCGGTTTGTCTTTCTAACCAAAACCCACGATTCACAACTTGATTTTGATATAGATATGGTAAAAAAACACGATAGCAATAACCCGGTCTATTATGTCCAGTATGCCCACGCCAGGATATGCAGTATCTTCAGAAAGGCCGAATCAGAAGGTATCTCAATGACTCAGAATCCGGAAAAGGCGGTGAAAAGGCTTTTGCTGGAAGAAGAGATGGGGCTTATCAGGCGAATGGAGGAATTCCCCTCTATTCTGGAAGATATATGCCTTTCTTTTGAAGCCCATCGCTTGACATACTTTCTGACTGAATTGGCCGCGCAGTTTCACAGGTACTTTAACCTCGGCACAAAGGTCCCTCAAAATAGAATAGTGACAAATGATAAAGAGCTGAGTCAGGCGAGACTTATTCTGGCGGAAGCTGTTAGGATAGTTATAAACACAGGTCTTGACCTGCTTGGGGTCAGGGCGCCCACAAGTATGTGAAGGGTTCAAGGTAAAGCTGTTATTCAACATTTAGGATGTCTGAAATATGGTCAAAAAAGGACATAAAACAAAAGGAAAAACCGAAAGGTATATGATCGAGTTGACCTCCTTTTCAGCAATGCTTTGGGGAGTTTTCCTTTTCTTCTTGCTTATATGGGTCTTTGTACTGGGGATCCTTGTGGGACGGGGTTTTCTCCCGGGCACAATGACAACAATGACAGAACTAAGGGAACAGATAAAAAGATTGCAGGACATTGTTAACAAAGAAGAATCTTATGACGTAAGGCCGCCCGGGGGAACCGATAATGACCCCGAACTGGCTTTCTATGAAAAACTTGCCGGCAAAAAAGAGGAAATAAAAAACAGCTGGAAACCGGAGACCGAGGACGATACCGTTAAAGAGAAGGAACAAAAACCGTCAAAACCATCGCCATCTCCGGATAAGCTATACACGGTGCAGATAGCATCCATAGGGGACAGGGAAAAGGCTGAAAATAGATCTGATTGGTAAAGGGTATGATGCCTATTCATATGAGACCGACATAAAAGGAAAGATATATTATCGAATCAGGTGCGGGAAATTCCAGAGCAGAGAGGAGGCCTTGAACTATGCCCAAAGGCTTGAGGAACAAGAGGGCTTTAAGGGATTTGTTTCAAGGGTCGAATAAGATGTTGATAAGAAAGGCCTTAATACCGGATGTCGGGGATATCCATAAGCTGCTTGGAAAATATGCGAATGAGGGTCTTTTATTGCCCAGGTCTTTAAGTGAACTTTATGATCACTTAAGAAACTTTTCCGTTATTGAGGATGTTGATAGAAATATTATCGCCGTATGCGCCCTTGGTGTATCCTGGGAGGACCTGGGCGAAATAAGGTCCCTCGCTGTCACCAAAAGTCATCAGGGAGAAAGATTGGGGACCATGCTGGTGGAAAGCTGTCTGAAAGAAGGCTTGTCCCTTGGGCTCAAAAGGATCTTCGCCCTTACCTATGTGCCTGACTTCTTCGCTCGAATGGGTTTCAGGGTAATAGAAAAGTCTTTGCTTCCGCACAAGATATGGGCGGATTGTCTTAAATGCCCCAAGTTTCCGGACTGCGATGAAATTGCTATGATGAAGGGGCTTGAAGATCTGAATCTATAAAGATGTTTTGAAATGGACATTGCAATCCCCAAGATAAACAATGTATACTACTATAAGTATAGCTTAAGAGGACAAACTCATGTTTGGAATTGGATTACCTGAATTGATAATTATCATGGTCATTGCCCTCATTGTTATAGGCCCGAATAAACTTCCGGATGCCGCGAGGGCGCTCGGCAAAGGGATGAGGGAATTCAGGAAGGCAACACAGGATCTGAAGGACAGTATTGACTTCGACGAGGGGATCCAGGATATCAAACATGAACTAGCTGATACCATAAGCGGGATCGACAAGTCTTTGAACACGGAAGAATCTGCTGAAGCCAAACATACGGAAGAGGACAAGGACTCCCGGGAAGACGTGAGCGATGAAGCCACCCGGGAACCCGAGACAAGCGAGACGGATAAGACGTCACCATCGGAAGAACCACCGGCAACTGAACACACTGAAGAGGTTAAGGAACCCCCCGAAACGGACAACAGGAATATACCTAAGGAGTCCGAAGAGGAGAAGACCACCCCTAATGGATGAGGATGAAAAACAGCCATTCCTGAGCCATCTGGAGGAACTGAGATCAAGACTTATCAAATCCGCTATAGCCATCGGTGCAGGATTCGTTCTGTGCTATGTGTTCGCTGAAGAACTCTTCAACATATTGATATCGCCGTTGAAGGATAAACTGCCGGAAGGTAAGGGCCTTATCTTTACAAACCTTCCCGAGATGTTCTTCGTCTATCTTAAGACGGCTTTTATCGCCGGCATTCTATTGGCCACACCCGTAATCTTCTATCAGATGTGGAAATTCATTGCCCCCGGCCTATACCAGAATGAGAAACGATATCTTGTACCCTTTGTCCTCTCATCCACCGTGCTTTTTGTGGGTGGTGCACTTTTTGGATACTTTGTGGTCTTTCCCTTCGGTTTCAACTTCTTCCTCGGATATGCCACTGAATATATCCAGGCCTTGCCCTCGGTTAAAGAGTATTTCTCCTTCACCTCCAAACTTCTGCTGGCCTTCGGTGTTGTTTTTGAACTCCCTGTGGTGATCTTTTTCCTGTCCAGAATGGGGCTGGTGACTGTCCCCTTTTTAAAGAAGAATCGCAAATATGCCCTCCTGGTGGCATTTGCCTTCGGTGCCATTCTAACCCCGCCTGATATAGTTACTCAGTGCATGATGGCCGGTCCGCTTGTGCTGCTATATGAGATAGGGATAATTGTAGCCACTATAGGGAGCAGGAAAAGGGAACCCGAAGACGAGTAAGAAGGGTTAAAGGGGGTAGAACCCTTTACCGGGGAGAGGGACGGAGCAAATGAAACCTTTTTCCATAAACGGTCAGCAACACGGGGTCTTTTTCCACCTCGCCCTGTTCGTCAAATGATATCTCTCCTGTGACACCCTTAACAGGGCCATGCTCCAGGAGCGCCTCCTGCAAATCAATCCGGTTGCTTATCAAATTTCCGCTTAGTATATCCTTAATAAACCTCATGGTGTCATAGCCGTTCGCGGCCAAGGCACCGGGTTCCGTTTCGAAACTCTCTTTATAAGATTCAACAAAGCCTTTAACGATCTCGGAGTCATTTCCCGGGAAAAAACCGACGGGGAACATGGCGCCTTGGACATAATCGCCCGCCGAGTCCAGGAGTTCATCTGACAGCCAGAGGCTGGTACCCAGGAAGGTTACATTAAAAACATTATAGAAAGGGAATTGAGGGGTTATCAAGGCTACCTGCTCAAAACTATCCGGGATAAACACGGCATCGAAGTCCACGATCGGTTCCGGCCCTTCTTCTTCCTTCTCGGCTTCATCTTCCGGTACAGCTATACGCACCGGACTCTCCATAATGTCTTCTTCCTTAAAAAGACTCTCTATCTCTTCCTTCGGCACAATCATATACCACGGCTCATCCTCCCAGTAATGACTGTATTCCTTCTCCTCTAGGGCCTCAAGGATTTTCATGGTTTCAAGCCTCCGGGATACTGATTCAGGTCTGGGATAATAAAGCCCGACCATCTTCTTAATGCCGTCGGCAAAATCAGTCTCACCGGCCTTATACGATTCAACAGCGGTTATTGACCCTCCCATCTCTTCCACTCTATCCCAGAACAGATTCATGAAAAAGCGGCCATAGGTATTATCAGGATAAAAGATCCCGAAATTCTTCATCCCCATATCTTTCATGCATTTATTCAAAACAGCCTCCACCTCTTTTGACGGGGTCAGGCAATTCCGGAACACCATATCTCCTTCACGGGTAATGCCTTGTTTTTGGGTAAGGCTGACAATGGGGACGCCCAAGTCCTGCGCCCTCTTCACCGCCGCGGTCGACTCTGCGCTGGCAAGGGGACCTATGATAGCCATGACTTTTTCCTTATCTGCCAGCTCTTCGACACCAACTACCGCATCCTCTTCGTTGCCTTTTGTATCCCTGATCACCAGTTCTATATTCGGTTCAATTTCCGACTTATTAAAGAGACCCATCCCCAGCTCAACACCTTTCAACACTTCATCTCCATAAATGGCAAAGGGACCGCTTAGGGGTAAAAGGCATCCCATTACAACACTGCCTGTGACATCCCCCGTTTCCTTTCCCAGGCCTTCGTATACCTTATCAAGCAGCTCCCCGCCGATAGTTACCCAGCGTTGCTCCGGCGAAGACCGAACAAGGAGCAACGTAAATTCCTTGGCATCATCAAACCTGTTCTCTTCCAGAGAAAGCTCAACAAGGCGATGATAGATTATGGGGCTATAAGCCCCCTGTGGATCGTATGCGGCCATCTCCTCAAGCTCGGCCGCCGTACTGGAGTCAATCAGATGAGTAATAAGGGCATCTATATTCCGGCCCTGGTCAACATCCTGATATTCCGAGACCGGCAGGTTCCCGGCCGCTTCGACCCACCAACGGAATGCCTCTGCCCTGTCTCCAATCGCCCTATAACTCTTACCCAGAAGAATCAAGACTTCGCCATTTAAAGAATCGCCGGGATTCATCTCAAGCCATTCCAGGGCCTCTGACACGGAGGCTTCAAAATCTCCCGTAAGGTAGAAGACCCTTGCCAGTTCATACTTCACGGCAGGCGCCTTAGGATGATCAGGATATTCTTCTAGAATCCTTTTGAAAGAGGACATGGCCTTTTCATATCTTCCCTCCTCAACATCCTGTTTGGCCCTATTATAGATGTCCGGGACAGGCGGTTCCTCCTCACGGCCTATCCTAACAAACACACTTGGCTGGCATGCGGACAAAAAAAGGGCTATCACCACTGCCAAGGCGGTAATAGCCCCTCTCATTACCTTAAATCCTTCTATCACTTTTGGACTTCCTCAAAATCGGCGTCGACCACATCATCCTCCTGGGGTTTCTCCGTGGTTTCTCCTGCACCTGAGGCACCACCCGCAGCCTGCTCTGCCGAAGCCTTGGAATACATGGCCTCCGCCAGCTTATGGGAGGTTTGAGTCAATTCCTCTGTCAAGCGTTTTATCTCATCTACGTTATCACCTTCCATGGCCTTTTTCAGGTTCTCTATGGCCTTGTTGATATCCCCCTTAGAGGCCTCGTCCAGATTTGCGCCCTCTTCCTTGAGCGATTTTTCCGTTGTATAGATCATTGAGTCGGCCATATTGCGGGCATCCACCAGTTCCTTCCTTTTCTTGTCCTCTTCCGCGTGAATCTCGGCGTCCTTGACGAGTTTTTCAATCTCCTCCTCGGAAAGGCCGCTGGAGGCGGTTATTTTGATGGACTGTTCTTTCCCGGTTCCCATATCCTTGGCTGACACGCTTACAATACCGTTAGCGTCTATATCAAAGGTGACTTCAATCTGCGGTAACCCTCTGGGCGCGGGAGGAATGCCAACAAGCTGGAACCGGCCCAGCGTCTTGTTATTAGCCGCCATTTCACGCTCACCTTGAAGCACATGGATCTCAACAGCGGGCTGATTATCGGCCGCGGTTGAAAATGTCTGGCTCTTCTTGGTGGGTATGGTGGTATTTTTCTCGATCAATTTGGTGAACACCCCTCCCAGGGTTTCGATCCCCAGGGAAAGTGGCGTGACATCCAGCAACAGGACATCCTTCACATCTCCGGTCAAAACACCTCCCTGGATGGCCGCGCCTATGGCCACTACCTCATCGGGATTAACCCCCTTATTCGCATCCTTGCCAAATATCTCCTTAACTTTTTCCTGGACCTTCGGCATCCTGGTCATTCCGCCTACCAGGATAATATCGTCAAGATCACTGACTTTTAAACCGGAATCCCTGATTGCGGTTTTGCACGGTTCTACCACCTTTTGAATCAGGTCATCTATCAGGGACTCCAGTTTTGATCTGGTCAATTTAATATTAAGGTGCTTCGGCCCGTTGGCGTCAGCGGTGATGAAGGGCAGGTTGATATCGGTTTCGATGGAACCGGACAACTCCATCTTGGCCTTTTCAGCTGCCTCTTTAAGCCTCTGAAGCGCCATCCTGTCATTTCTAAGATCTATGCCACTGTCTTTCCTAAATTCATCCGCCAGATAATCGACTACGCGCAGGTCAAAGTCTTCTCCACCCAGATGGGTGTCACCGTTTGTTGCCTTAACCTCAAATACCCCTTCCCCTATCTCAAGGATAGATATATCAAAGGTACCTCCGCCCAGGTCAAAAACAGCTATTTTTTTGTCTCCCTTTTTATCAAGTCCGTAGGCAAGAGACGCGGCCGTAGGCTCATTGATAATCCTTTCCACCTTAAGACCGGCGATTCGTCCGGCATCCTTTGTGGCCTGTCTCTGGCTGTCATTAAAATAGGCCGGCACGGTAATAACGGCATCTGTCACTGTTTCCCCAAGGTATTCGTCCGCCGTCTGTTTCATCTTCGTCAGGATCATAGAGGATATCTCCGCGGGGCTGTAATCCTTATCCCTGGTCGTCACATGGACATCCCCATTAGACGCCTTGGTCATCTTATAAGGAAGTACCTTGATGTCTCGCTGCACCTCTTCCGAATCATACTTGCGACCTATGAGTCTTTTAACGGCAAAAATGGTATTATCCGGATTGGTAATAGCCTGCCTTTTGGCTATCTGGCCCACCAGTCTGTCTCCCTTGTCGTTGAAAGCGACTATGGAGGGTGTCGTCCTGCTTCCCTCCGCGTTGGTAATGACAACGGGATCGCCTCCTTCCATAACTGATACGCATGAATTAGTTGTTCCAAGATCAATTCCAATAATTTTACCCATTTTTACCTCCTTATGTCACTCCACTATATTTTGTCTTCACATCCTCTGTCGAGGCCCTCTTCTTTACGGCTCGGATTACCATCGGACTTGCCCCTGCTTAGGACCACCATGGCCGGCCGGATTAACCTCTGATTAAGTGTGTAGCCCTTCTGGAGCTCATCCAGCACTACACCGGCCTCAACGTTCTCATCTTCCTGCTCGGATACAGCATGATGAAAGCAGGGATCAAATGGTTTCCCCTTCGCTTCCACCTCCTCCATTCCCGATTTCATCAGGGTGTCCTTGAGCCCCTTAAGGGTTAGTTCAATCCCTTCTCTAAGAGCATGAAGTGAGTTTTCTTCTTTGGCATGGGATGTGGCCTTCTCCAGGTTATCCATTACCGGAAGTAGTTCCTTAATCAATCTCTCGTTGGAGAATTTAACCCATTCCTCTTTCTCTTTCTTGTTCCTTTTCAAGATATTATCGATTTCAGCCTGAGCCCGCAGATACCGGTCATAAGACTCTTCTGATTTATCCTTCAGGTCTTTTGCTGCCTCGAGTAGCTCCCTCTTGGTCATTTTTTCCGAGGGTTCCTTGCCAGCCTCGACTACATTTTCCTCTTCCCCTGACTTCTCTTCCTCCGGAGTTCCTGATTCTTCCTGAGATACCTCTATTTCGTCAGCTGCTTCTTCAACAGGTTTATCAGTCATGGTTAAAGATTTACTCACTCCTTTTATTTAGTCTTCCACTATTGTACCATCCCGCCATATATTAATAGGTGGCTCCGAGATCAAATGGAGCCCCACGGGTAAACCCGTGGTCCCATCAAAATACCCGTCTTTCCATCCTCCGCAGTATCCTGTCCATCCTCCGTAGCAGGCCACTGCGGAGGACGGGCTGCGGAGGATGGACAGGCTATCATTTGCGCATTCAGCCACGGGCAAGCACGTGGTCTTCTGCGAAGGCGGATAAAAACAGGCCCAAAACGCAAGGCACAGGGTGGAGGATTTCTATTATCCCGGTTTTTAAATTTTAGTGATACGTTAAGCATCGGGCAAGTCTTTGTCAAGGCAGGGGCCGGGAGAACCTCTTATTTATGAATTTCTTCCAGGCTGTTATTAACTCCTCCACATCCACGGACCGATTATCCCTTCCCTTCAAATAAAAATCCTTATGTCTCTGCATATCTTCAATACCGGCTTCCACTATCAGGGATAATTCCTCGATTAATTCAGGGGCGTATTCTCTGGTAAGTCTTAGGGTTTCTGAATCATCCTTGCCCGAGGGCTTTATAAACAGGCCGTCAGAACCGGACCTGAACACGGCAACCGCGTCTTTTATCAAGGATTTTCTGGTATAAAAAACAGCCGGGATCCCCGGATAATGCATCCTGGCCTGCCGGAGGTTCTCCAAACCATATGCTCTATTCTGACCTATACGGTCAGAAACCACCTCAAACATGGCCCGCCAACTGTCCACTATAGTAAACAGCCTCTTGAGGTATTCGTTGTTCCTGTTTTCCCCACAGTCATCAAGCCCTGCATAGACATAATCCAGGGTATTAAACCGGGATACCATCACTTCCAGTTCCTCCTTCGGGGTAAGGTAAGGCTCGGACACCTCCTTATCTTGCCCCCAAAGATCAAGCAGGAAAAGTCCCGGGACCTTTTCCCTCAGCATGCCATCAGCCTCCATGAATGTATGGGCCTGTACAAAGGTAATGTCAGGGGCATAGGGGGCTATCTCATCGCGTACAAGATCATGTTCAAAATCCGAGTCATCAATAAAACATATGATCAGATCCATATACAGCTGCCTTTCTTAGTTATTGCTTGCCTACTCAAGTCCTCTGCCCGTCAGTCTCTCCAGGGCCTCCAGATATTTTTCCCTGGTCTTTTTAATGATCTCCGGGGGGAGTTTAGGGGCCGGCGGCTTTTTAGGCCATTCGAGGCTGTTCAGATAATCTCTCAGATATTGCTTGTCAAAGCTTTTCTGAGGGCCTCCCGGACTGTAACTATCCATAGGCCAGAATCTCGAGGAATCAGGGGTCAACACCTCGTCAATCAGAATGAGACGGCCACCTTCAAAGCCGAACTCGAACTTGGTGTCCGCTATAATGATACCCTTTTCGGAAGCGAAATTGCGGCCGAATTCATATATCTTGAGGCTAAGATCCCTCACCTGCTCCGCGGTCTCCCTTCCCAATATCCGCCTTACGGACTCAAAGTGGACATTTTCATCATGTTCGCCCTTTTCGGCCTTGGTGGAGGGCGTGAATACAAGATCAGGCAATTCCTCCGACTCTTTCAGCCCTTCAGGCAAAGGAATACCGCATATACTGCCCTTTTCCTGATATTCAATCCATCCGGAACCTGAAACATACCCCCTTACGATACACTCCACCGGTAACGGCTCGGCCTTTTTCACCAGCATGCTTCGTCCTTCCAGGTCATCCCTGTATTTCCTGCATTCCACGGGATATTCGTAGGGGTTCGCTGATATAATATGATTTTCCACAACCGGCTTGAGTTTCTCGAACCAGAACAGCGAGATAGCGGTTAAGATCCTGCCCTTGTCAGGGATGGGATCATCCATGACAACATCAAAGGCGGACATCCGATCGCTTGCTACAATCAGCAGGTTACCGTCAACCTCATAGACGTCTCTTACCTTCCCTCGTTTAACCAATTGCAGGTCACTGAAATCAGATCTGATAACAATATCTCTAGACATCTCGATCTCCTCCCTCGTTCTTAGCTGTTAGCTATTAGCTATTCTCCCTAGACGCCCTCCTTCTTAGCTTTTAGCTGTTAGCCATTAGCTATTAGATGTTCCCTGTTCATTATTCTCTTTTACCCTTTCCCTCGAACGCTTGAAGCCTATCCTCTCTCCTCTTTCCTATTTTCTATTTTCTATCCTTTCCCAAATTGACCATTCGACCATTTGACTATTTAACCAATTATCGGCTTTCAGCCCTTTTCTCTCTCCTCTCTCCTCTCTCCTATCTTCACACTCCTGGCTTCTGCCCTTTCACGCCTTACGCCTCACGCCTTACGCTATGCGCTGCTTGGCTCGCCGTAGCTTACAGCGTAGGCGGCTGCGCTTTGCTTCATAAACTCGAACCCCCGAATCCTGTCCTATGTTTCCTCGCCTCTCAGGAAAAAACACAACCTGTCCTCCCCTCTTAGGGGAGGATCAAGGTGGGGTCTCTTCCTTGACCCCCTCGAACCCTTATACATTTCAATAATTTCCTATATAGATGTGCTTGTCAAGCATCATAAAGGACCCAAATTCACCACCAAGTAGACGAAGATAATTCTGGTTGACCCGCTTAATGAGTACGTAAAGAAGTAAATGAGGGTCCAAGGCCCTTCGACGGTGCTCAGGGCCGTGAGTCCTTCGATATTACTCAGGACTGTGAGCTTGTCGAACAGCGT
>Ga0315538_1002484_pt1 | contig 10270 bp, 10 predicted proteins | sample SalMarSW160230MG_2_FD_203834 | JGI IMG/M metagenome (GOLD analysis project Ga0315538, IMG submission 203834) | Salt marsh sediment microbial communities from the Plum Island Ecosystem LTER, Massachusetts, United States - Salt Marsh Sediment SW1601-230 ...
AGCTACTCTTTTGCTACTGGGGTTTGGCGGTCTGGTACTGCTTAGTCGGAGGAGAGGGAAAGCTGATTGACGAGGGATGAGGCCCTCGGCTTCGCCGAGAGGCGAGGACGATAGACGACTCGTGCTACGTCCCTTAGGGGCTTTGTAGAGTAGCATAGGAGGAGGTTATGAGCATATTCAAATTGCCTTAATATGCGCCCACCGCGCTGCGTCTGCGCGATGTGGATGTTAACAAACCATAAGACGCAAAAATGTTCTATACAATCAAGCGTTTTTGTTGTGAAAGAAAGATTATTAGAAAGGAAAAGAGAAATGAACAGAGAAAGGTGGATTAGTATGCGCCACACGGTCTTCGCAGGTTTGCTTTTCGGTCTGGTTGTTACATTGTCACTACCCGAAATCGCCAGTGCAATCTTTAAGCAATCGCACGCCCACAACACAGGCAAATTCCGCTTAAGACAAGATCCAAAAAGCGGTTGGTATTGGACAACGGACGGGGATATCCTGTTGGCCGCTGAAGCTTACGCGCAGGAGAATGGAGGGACTGATAGGGATCCGGACTATAATAAAAACCAGAAGATGCCCCGATGGGCCGGCCTTAAGAGTGGACTACCGGGCGCGATGCCAACTCTCCCAGAAAATGACGTTGGGCAATACACGGCTTGGGGTTGTGTTCAGGCCTACGCCGTGGTCGGCATGACATACGGCAGAGGTAACGCGCGTGCCGCATGGACTCCTCCGGCCTTCCACTGGGGCACATTAAATTGGGCCACGGATGCTGCCGCTCGAGGGAATCCAGCAGCAAAAACCAGCAATTCATATGCGAATGGCTGGCTCGATGATCCAATCCGCATCGGCTGGGAAGAGGCCGGAACCTACGAGTTAATCCTCGAAGTCACTCTCGACAGTAGTGACACCAGCATGGCAACCGACTCAGATGGCAGCGCTCTTTTTAACGTTTCGTCGTCGCTTGATATCGATGATGACGGCATCTTCGACCAATTATTCTGTTCTCTGAACTATGGACGAAACAGTGAGTCCGGTCGCTACGTGGATTTTGTGTTGGGACCTAGTGTATACTTGGAGGACGGAATGACTGAAAGCCAGATTGAGAACACCATTGATTCAATGTGGACTGACAGCTACAATTTTTTGCTGATAGAAGATCTAGTATTCGCAGTCAGGTATACGATTAATTCTACCGGCCCCGGAACTCTCTCTTTTGATTTGCATTCCCACGTGACGGCGGAGGCAGTTCCCGAGCCAGCGACGGTTTTACTGCTTGGTTTTGGTGGTTTAGCATTGCTCCGTCGGCGGAGAAGACTTATTGATTGACGATTTACGATTGGCGATTTGGTATTGGGAAACCAGAGGATTAGCTGATTAGTTAATTAGAGGATTGGTGAATTGGCTAATCCCTAAGGGATTAATTGGTTTTATGGAGGAGCGAGATTGCTTCACTTACTACTCTGCAGGGTAGGTCTGCGCTCGGAATGACCCCGCACCAAATCATGGCTTGCGCGTATTTTCTGCGCCATAATCCCCTTTTTTTACAGAGATTTAAGTGTTTGACTGTATAGAGGTTTTTCTGATATAATATATGTTTTGATATAGGTATTGCTACATAGCTTGTAGAAATGGGCGATTTTTGGTAGTTTTCTGTTTTTAGCCCCTTACAGAATGGGGTTGTAAGATGAGGGCGTGTAAATGCAGAAACGAACTTTAGGTGAATTGGCCAAATATGTAGGCGGGCGGGTTGTGGGCGACCCTGATGTGATAATTAAGTCCGCCTCGACACTCGGACGGGCTGGTGAAGGTGATATCAGCTTTTTGACCAACCGCAAATATAAGAAACAACTCAGAACGACCAAGGCAAGTGCCGTAATCGTCGGCAAAGAGGGTGCAAATACGTCGGTTCCTCTTTTGATAGCAGAGGACCCCTATTATGCCTTTATGCAGATTATGGTGCTGCTGCACGGCCATCGCAAGCATAAAAAAGTAGGTATAAGCCCGCGGGCTTCGATTTCAGACAAAGCGAAAATTGGAGCAGATTGCAACATTCATGATTTTGTGACGATATCCGATGGGGCAAAAATCGGGGACGGCTGTATAATTTATCCCTGCGTGTTTATCGGGCGAGGAGTACAGGTGGGTAACGACAGCATAATATACCCTAATGCTGTCATCTACGATGAGTGCGAGATAGGTAATCGTGTAATTATCAATGCGAATACGGCAATAGGTGAAGACGGCTTCGGCTATGCCACCCATAAGGGCGTTCATCACAAGATACCCCAAATTGGAGGCGTAATCATAGAAGATGATGTGGAAATCGGGGCTAATTGCGGGATAGAGAGGGGGACACTCGGTGATACCGTCATAGGACAAGGCAGCAAGCTGAGCGACCTCGTTACAATAGGCCACGGCACAAAGATTGGTCCGCATTGTCTGCTTGTGGCACAGGTGGGAATTGCCGGCTCAACAACGCTCGGCCATCACTGCATAGTCGGCGGGCAGGTTGGCATTGTGGGGCACGTTAATATCGGAAACAATGTTACAATTGCAGCCCAGGCAGGTGTTATTAACAACATTCCAGACGGTAAAGTGGTATTAGGTGCACCTGCTATAGAGGCAAATCAGGGCAAGCGGGCATACGGTATAATACAATACCTGCCTGAGATGCGGCAAAATCTTCGCAGGATAGAGAGCCAAATCGGACGGATTGTCCCATCTGTCGAGTCTGATTCTGAACCGACGAATGAACAAGAGGATAACTCGTAAATCATAATTCGAGACACGAATCCAAAAACTTTAGTTATACTATAATGATATTATGGATAGCTCAGGGGTGCTTGGTCTGATTGCAGGGGCAGGAAGATTGCCGTTCATTGTAGCGGACGGCGCCAAACGAGCAGGTTTAAGGGTAATCTGCGTCGGTTTAGCCGAAACGGCTGAAAATAGTTTGGCGGATGAAGTTGATGTGTTTTACAGAGTTCCAATTGCTCGGCCCGGGAACTGGATTCGGAAGCTAAAAAAACACAACGTAAACAAAACGATTATGGTTGGGAGGATTGACAAGGGACGTCTTTTTACGCCCTGGCGAATTTTGCGGTATCTGCCTGACTGGCGGGCGTTCAGGGTATATTACTGGCGGCTGCGCGGCAAAAACAAACTTACAGACTCACTTCTGCACGCTATGGCTGATGAGTTAGCCAGCGGTGGGATAGAGTTGGAGAATTCAACGATGTATTGCAAGGAACATCTGGCAAGTGAGGGCGTGATGACCGAACGTCAGCCGAGCTCATCGGTCAAAGGTGATATTGAATTTGGCTGGCAAATGATTAAAAAGCTCACTGAGCTGGACATAGGCCAGGCAATTGCAGTGAAAGAGAAAGAAGTGATTGCCGTTGAGGCGATAGAAGGCACGGCGGCGATGATTGAGCGAGCAGGCAGGATTTGTAAATCGGGCGGCTGGACGCTACTCAAGGCCTCTATGCCTAATAAAGATATGCGATTTGATGTGCCATGCGTGGGAACCGACACCATTAGAAGCCTGGCCGAAAACGGCGGCAAGTGCCTGGTTGTGGAGGCAGGCAAAACAATAATTATAGACAAACCTGAGACAATTCAACTTGCAAATCAGTTAGGCATCATTATTCTCGGGCGATGAAACATCGTAATTTTGCTAAGGCACTTACAATAAAGTCAAAAAGGATGGCTAAGTTCCCATTTCAACTTTTAATTAAGTCAGCTTCTTCGGGGAATGAAGAATCCCTATTGTGCAAAGCTCTTTTGAGGTCTGTTCCCGGCAGTCGTGAGGTTTATGATGCCTTATGGAATAACAAAAAAGTGATATTAAAGCTGTTCTCACACAGAATTAGTGCAAGGCGTCATCTTAAAAGAGATTGGGAAGGACTCAGTAATTTAATAAAACTTGAATTAAACTCGCCTAAGCCCTTGTTTTGTGGAAAAACAGAAGACGGCAGATGGGCCATGGTAGTGGAAAAAATAGTTCACTCGTCAACTGCCTTGAATGTATTTCAACAAACAAAGGAGCCGACTGAGAAGCTTGACATTTTGATTACTGTTTGTAGAGAATTAGCGAAGCTGCACAGTAAGGGAGTTCTGCAAAAAGATTTACATCTTGGCAATTTTCTGCTGGGGTTTGATAAAGTTTTTGTGCTCGACCCCGGTCAGATGCGCTTCTTACAGCGAGAAGTTGATAAGAAGGCCGGACTTTCTCAGTTAGCAATGTTGGCAGGTTATTCGACGGACAGCGACATACATCTCGTTGAGAAACTTTACGGGGAATATTTTAGCGCCCGTAACTGGCATGCAGAAAAGCCGGATATGAAGTTAATTCAAAGGCAGATAACTGCTCATCGCAAAAGGGGTATCAAGAGAGGATTAAAAAAGTGTCTGCGAACAAGCAAGAGAACCCTGCGGATTAAATCAGAAAACTACCTTGCTGTATTTGACAAAGGTTTCTATCAGGGAGATGGACCGCTCGATTTCATAGAAAAAGTAGACGCCCTTATGGATAAAGGAGAGATTCTCAAGAAAGGCGGAACCTCTTATGTGTCACGCCTGATGTGGAATGGCAAGGATGTGGTAGTTAAACGATATAATCATAAAGGGCTTATGCATTCGCTTCGTCATACAATAAAGAAGTCCCGCGCCAGGTTGGGATGGCTGCACGCTCATCGGCTCAGGATGCTGCAAATACCCACGCCGAAACCATTAGCTTATATCGAGCAGCGAAAGCAAAAGCTCGTGTGGCAATCCTATCTTGTAACCGAATACGTTGAGGGACAGAAGCTATACGATTTTCTACGGGACAGCAAAACAAACAAAGAAAACCACATAAAAGTAATTAGCCAAGTTACGAAGCTGCTTGACAAGCTGGGCAAATATAAAACCACTCATGGGGACTTGAAGCATTCAAATATTTTGGTTACAGATAATGGTATTGTTTTAACAGACCTTGATGGGATGAAAGTACACAAATGGAATTGGTTTCTTAAGATCAATAGGAGTAAAGATTTGGCCCGTTTTGCTAAGAGTTTGGAATGCCGTTGCTGAAGCTCGATATACGAGGAAGCAAGCTTGTAGGACCAGGATCCAAGCTTACAATGTTCAGGAGATTTAATTTCCAATAGATAAGGATGGGATGACATGCTCAGGCGCCTAAGTTACCTGAAGTCCATGGGTACCATGAGACCTCGAAGATATAGAAACTTGCTGAAGATAATTTACCAGAGAAGATGCCGCAATATTATGGAAATTGGAGTATATAGGGGCAAACATGCAAAACAGATGATAGAAGTTGCCAAGATATTTTACCCTGCCGGTGAAATCTATTATTATGGCTTTGACCTGTTTGAAAAACTTACTGAAGAAAACTTTGTGAAGGAACAGGCAAAGCAGCCCCCGAGCTGCGCTTATGTAAGACAACAATTGGAAGAGACGGGAACGAATATACGGCTCTATACGGGCTACACCAGAGACACGTTGCCAAGCTTCGTAGCAGAATTTCAAGCTACCGAGACCGCGCTGGACTTCATTTTCATAGACGGCGGCCATTCCATTGAAACGATTGCATCAGACTGGCGTTTTGTGAAGGACCTAATGAGTAATAAAACCGTAGTTCTTTTCGACGATTACTACGGAAATAACGAGCCGGAAGTGGCAGGATTTGGCTGTCAATCGCTTATAAATACTCTCGACAAAGAAGCTTATGATGTGGAGGTACTTCAGCCCTCCGATTATTTTCAAAAAGAATGGGGTTTGTTGAAAACAAACATGGTCAAAGTGGAGCTCCAACATACTCGTTAAGAAAAATCCCGCTCAATCTATAATTTAGGATCACAGAGAAAATGAATGTAGTAACATCGGCCGACAGCAAATTTTTCCATTGTCTTCAAGGATTAGCCAAGAGTGTAAGGATGTTTTACGACAAGCAAGTTATTGTTTATGACGTTGGACTTACCGATGAAGAGAGAAGCGCGGTGGATGCCCGGGTAATACAGATAAGCGTGGATGTAGATTTTTACAATTACACGACATTTAAGAAGGTTCCGTTCATTCAGGCGACTCACAAACCATTCTGTATTAAACACTATTTTGAGAGCCACTCTGAACCTATGATATTGGTTGATGCGGATTGTCTGTTCATGGAAAGAGTCGAAGAGAGGGGGTTTGATGTCGGAGTCACCCTAAAACCCAAAAAGAAAATAGATACTTCAAATCACTATACTGGAGTTTTGAATTCTGGAGTTGTCTTTTTCAACACGAACGCTGCTGAATTGATAGACAGATGGATAGATGAATGTAGAAAACCCAACACCACTGACCAAAAAGCTCTGACGGACATTCTCAGCGAGACGATAGACTGGAAACATTATGATCGGATCTATGACTGGCGTGGAGTAAAGGTTAAGGTTTTAAGAGTAGACAAATACAATGATTATTATTTAAGGAACGGCAAAATCTTTCACTTCAAAGGCGAACGACATAAGGAAGATATATACAAGAAATTAGTCAGTGCGATGGAACAGAATGTTGATATATACGGCTTTTTTAAACACTTAACGAGAAAGACAAGAAAATCCTTGGTAATATCGCTTGCTGAACGGCTATATCAAAAGCTGCTATAAAATTTCAGTCCATGGAGCATTATAAGTTCCTGTTTCAACCAAGTCGAGCATATATTGAGCTATTCTTTCACAATTAAAGTCAGTATGTGCTTTCAGCATTCCAGCCGCTGCAATCTTTTGCCGTTCTTGCTCGTGCTTAAGGTACCAATCCGCGAGCTCGAAAAACTCATCGACTGTATCAAAATACCTCAAATGTACCTTATCTTCAAAAAGCAGGTCAGAGTCAGGTACTTTTCTTGCTAACACAAATGTACCACAAGAAACGTAATTTATAAGTCGGTCAGAGTGGTAAAGCCGAACATCGTTGGCTGTATTTATACTTAAGCCAATCTTTGCCCCGCTTATAGCAAAGAACAGGTCGATGCCATCTACTTGCGGGTTGCCGAAGCAGCCATAAAGCCGAGCGTTTGGCATCTTTGAGAGTCTGTGCAACAATGCGTATCTGTCAAAATCTCTCCCAGCGTCAAGACCAAGCCGACGATGTTCGGCTTTGCCAGTAAAGATGATATCCGATTTCCATTCTTCCCCAATATCATAATGATGTTGAATATCAGGGTCACAGGCATTAGGGATAAAAGCACAGCGCGGAACTCCGGCATCCTTGTAGGTTTTCAGGAATCTGCCGGCACTGGTAGTAATGACCATATCCATTTCTTTTGCAATTGCAAGCCGAGCTAAGTTCTTCTCAGGAAATGGGTCTTCATCCCTTCCTATAAAGACGGCATTGGGTGCGACATTACGGGCTGCTCGGACAGTATCAGTGGTAATATATTTCATGCCAAGGGCAAGTACTATATCAGGGTAGTACAATTCAATCTGTTTGGCGAGAATATCATCGGCTCTTTTTCTGACAAAACGCGGCATAAATCGCCTGAAGTGCTTTCCCGAAAAAGGATTAAACTGCGTCAATATGTTTCTGTAGCTGAATCTCTGTACATCATGTCCGAGCCGAATCAAGCCCTTAACCCACATTCTTGCCTGCGCACGAATGGACCTGACTGCCTCGTCTTTAAAATCCGCTATCACAAATATGTGTTTCGCTTTCTGCATTTAACCGATATACCTAAGTAAATTTGTTAAGCCGGTTTTTTCTTTTTAGAAGCCTCTACAAAATAGCCCACGGTAAAATTTTTGTCCTTGTCAAACCTCTCCAAAAAGTGACAGAGAACAGGAATAAATTTACGAAACCAGAGACTTAAAATGCCCTTGAGCGGAAAAGTCAGCACTTTAAAGGGTTTCCTCATATCTTTAGGAAACAAAAATTTTGCAAATCTCCGTGATTCCTGAGCATAATGTTTAAAAAAGCCGCAGTTAGGAAGAATTGTTATATCTTCGAACCCAAACACAGGCAAAAAATGCTGATACCAGAATGGGGCATAGCCGCCATAAAAAATATAGGGTTCCTGATGAATTCCACACCCCAGCGGAGCGGTCAGAAACAACCGACCCCCCTGCCGCAATATCCGCGAAAATTCCTCAATAACCTTTATTGGCTCGGGCACATGTTCAAGAACCTCGCTACAAATGACAACATCAAAAGACTCATCGGGAACCGGGATATCTGTAATATCACAAATATAATCCATCTTTGTATACTCGCCTACGCTACTCGGTGTCTTGCAGAAATCCTGCGTTTTATAATTACAGTGAGAAAAAAAATCCCGATAGGGCCCTGTTCCTGCTCCTGCATCCAAAACATCTGAGCCAGCAGGTACCGTTTTAGCCATTTCAGCCATCCACTGATGGCGATTGTAGGCATTAAATCTGAAAATTGATTTTCTCTTATCAATCGCCATATAAGCTCATCCCGTTCTTAACGTAGCTATTCCTTGCTGAACCAGAACATTCCACAGCCATATTTTGCGTTTTCTAAAATACCAATATCTATATTTTCAATGAATGTTTTCTGGTCATTCGTCCCTGAAAGCTCAACCAACTTAAGGTCTTTGAAGTAATCGATAATCTGTCTCGGAGAATGAATCCTATGAGCATTAAAACAAAGCCGAGGTTTTCCTATCGGCAAAGAGAAGAAGAGGTTGCCGCCTTTTGCCAAGCACCTTGTTAGTTCAGCGGCGGCTTTCTTTGTCCCCAGCGGGTCTAACAGGTCACCGTATCTGCCAAGCCCAATGTGTTCTGCAACATGCAGGCAGGATATAGACTCAAGAGAATTATCCTCGTATGGCAAATCCAATATACTTGCTTTTATGATTTCAAGATTTTTAACATTACAAACATCCAAAGGCCGAATGTCAACAAAGTGGACCTTTGTAATCGTGCTGAGCAGGCCTACAAACTCTGCGCTTGAGCCGACATCAACGTGCAGTTTGGGATTCAGAGAATGTATTTTTTTGAATGCCCAAAGATGCTGGTAAAAATAATGGCTGTCGACGCTTATTTTAGCCGTTCTGTCGAATAAGCAAGAATAGGTATCAGCAAACTTAATTTGCTCGGCACCATTCATCCTGCTGTATTTACGCATATCTCCTACGTACCTTGGGTATTCCAGCAATGCCTGAAACAGCGTTCCTTTCCTTACCGGTCTTTTCCATCTACTCAATACACTTGCCATCCTCGTTACTTCCTCTCGAACTATGAACCATGAAATCCTTATTCAGCGGTTAGTTATATATATGTTGCCGACAAAAAGAATACTATACGAGTATTCTCAACAAATGCTTGCTGCAAGCTCGCTGTCATATTTCTTGTCCTCGATTAAATCGATATGTTCATTGACCTTATATTGAAAATTAGGCACAGCTTTTTTATTGCAAAGAACGATACTTGGTATTCTCAGAGCTGCAGAGATGGACGCCGCACCTGAATACAAAACATATCTTTTCTGGGCGGAAAATAAGACATCTGCAAGCTCCTCTATCGTAAAAATGCTATAACAATTTGGATTGGATGTTCTCTTTATAAGCTCCTCAAGAGGATTCTTAGTTTTTGAATGGTGGTAAGTAATCAGAATAAACTCATTAATATTGTTTTTAAGATACTCGACAAACCTTTTATGAAAATCTTTTTCATAATATCCGTTGGCTTTTCCGGAGGGCCCAAAAGAAGGGTCAACAATATCCTTCCCTCTTATTTGTTCTATGATACGCGGCTTGTAATATACTTTAGGGCATTCATTGCCGCTTAAATCAAATAACTTCTGAAAATATCCATCCAATGTAGGATAGTTATTCCCCAAAGGTTTATATGTGAACCATCCTTTTTCATCAGTAAAAGTAACATAAAGATTTAGCCCCCAGACAAAATCGCAAATTGCTTTGCTGCGAAAGACGGATTTGTTGGAGATAAAGGTTTTTATGCCTTTCTGCTCCCATAATAACTCAGGCAGGGAAGAGTAAGTCAAGTGGTCTCCCAGTCCACCGAATGGAACTTGGATGATTAGCTGTTTATCTCTATCGACTTTTTCAAGTATCTTGTTGTCAGGAATAGGATTTTTGGGCTTTGTCAGATTGACCCTGATTTTGTAGTATTCCCTTATTATCTTTGAGAACCGGTTATGTCTTGGCCTCATTTTGTATTGTTCACTCAAGATTGGCATCCTACGCATCCCTATATCATATTAGACCAGCTTATCTATTAGAATTTTTTAACCAATCTGA
>Ga0315538_1002486_pt1 | contig 10268 bp, 12 predicted proteins | sample SalMarSW160230MG_2_FD_203834 | JGI IMG/M metagenome (GOLD analysis project Ga0315538, IMG submission 203834) | Salt marsh sediment microbial communities from the Plum Island Ecosystem LTER, Massachusetts, United States - Salt Marsh Sediment SW1601-230 ...
ACCACGATTTCAATGGCATATTTAAGTGCTGTTGTAAATGGTCGTGATAAACTGAGCCAAAAATGGTCGTTTAAAAGTGAGCCACTCTGGAAAGGTTGTGGGATTAATAGTAAGGTATCAAATTTAATCCCAGGTTTAGAGAGGAGATTGCTTTGAAAAAAAGGAGACCATTTTGGACATACTGTTTTTAAGCAGAAAAGGGATGAGCCAGCGCAAGATCGCAAAGAAGCTGGGAATCAGCCGAAATACGGTAAAAAGGTATCTGGAGAATCCGGAATTTCCGGGAATCCGAACCGATCCACGCAAACGCAAGAGTCTTCTTGATCCCTACAGCGATACTCTTAAGGCATGGCTTGAAGAGGACATGGATTATACGGCCACCTGGATATATGACCATCTCAGAACCATGGGCTTTCATGGCAGCTATGAGATCGTGAAGCGCACAGTAGCTTCAATCAAGGCAGAGCGGCAGAAGATTGCCTACATGAGGTTTGAGACCGAACCTGGCTACCAAGCCCAAGTGGACTTTGGGGAGTTCCAGGTAGAGAATGCCGACGGCACTATAAAGAAGCTGTATCTGTTTTCGATGATCCTTGGTTATTCCCGCGAGATCTATGGGGAGCTGATAGAGCGATGCGATCTGCCGACCTTTTTAGACTGCCATATCCGGGCCTTTGAGCATTTCGGGGGAGTGCCTGAGGAGATTCTCTATGACCGGATGAGGAATGTTTTCATCGGGAAGGTTGCCGGGAGGAACAAATTTAACGATACCTTGATGGGCTTTGCCCTGCACTACGGTTTTAAACCAGAGGTAACCCCTTCCTACGCGGCCTGGGTGAAAGGTAAGATAGAGCGGCCCTACAGCTTCATCCGGGAGGGATTTTGGCGAGGCTATGGCTTTGTCTGTTTAGAGACGGCAAACCGTGATCTTTGCCAATGGCTCGAGCAAAAGGCAAGACGGATTCACGGGACGACCCATGAAGTGGTGTTGCTGCGATTTGCCAGGGAAAGGCCCCACTTAAAGGATCTGCCTCCTCAGGCTTTTGATACCTCCTGCCGGCTCTATCGCACGGTGCATAAAGACTGCACGGTTCGCTTTGAAAGCAACAGCTATGTGGTGCCGCATACCCTTGTAGGCAAGAAGATCATCCTGAGAGTGAAGGATGAGATCATGAGGATCTTTACCGATGACACTCTGATCGTCACCTATGATATCCCTGAGGGAAAAGGCTACCTGGTCCAGGACAAACGATTCTATGAGGCCTTGAAAAAAGACCATGCAATGAACAGGATGAAGTACCATCATGGAAGGCATACCAAAGGTCGAGCCAAGCATACGATAAGCCCTCTCAAAGCGCCTTACGATATGGACGTTGAGATCCGCCCTCTGGCGATCTATGACCATGCGGCGGTGGAGGGATACCGATGAGCGATACGTTGGTTCTCGACAGGATCGAGTCGAATCTGAGCCGGCTGCGGTTGCCCCGGATCCGAGAGATCTTACAGGCAGTTATGAAGCGGGCAGAGGATCAGGGTACAAGCTATCTTACGTTTCTGGATGACCTTTTGGAAGAGGAGGTGGCTCAAAAAGAGCAGCGCCGGATCGAGACCACCTTAAAGATATCGGGGCTGCCCTTCATAAAGAGCATTGATGAGTTTGATTTTACCTTTCAGCCCAAGCTGGACCGTCAGAACGTCATGTCGCTCTTTGACCTGACCTTTATCCGGCAACAAGGCAATATTATCTTTCTGGGGCCTCCCGGTGTGGGGAAAACCCATCTTGCCGTGTCGTTGGCCTTAAAGGCCTGCCAGGCAGGCATCAGTATCTATTTTACCACCATGGAGGACCTGATTAAGAAGCTCAAGAAAGATCATGAGGCAGGGCGTCCTGGAAAAGGCAGAAGCTATTACAAGTCATCGCTGGTGATCGTGGATGAGGTTGGCTATACCCCCATAAACCGGGAAGAGTGTAATCTGTTTTTCAGGTTTGTTGCCAACCGATATGAGAAGACCAGCACCATCATCACTTCAAATAAAGCCTTCTCTGACTGGACGGAATTGTTCCATGACCCGGTGATAGTCACGGCGATCCTGGATCGTTTATTACATCACAGCACGGTCATTAACATCCGGGGCAACAGTTACCGACTTAAAGGGAAAAACAGCAATGAGGAATGGGAGGCGGATCAAAATACAGGGAAAAGTGGCTCAGTTTTAACGACCGAAAATGGCTCACTTTTAAAAGACCGTTGACAACTCCACCAAACAGAGTCACTGAATGTCTTGATATCGGGATTAATATTGTGTTCAAGCTGGTATAGACTTATTGATGCAAGCAATATAAAAAATATATTTAATATTACAATATAGCCAAAAGTAGATAACGAATTATCTTTATTTAGAATTCTATAAAAGACCCTCCCAGACCGGACTATCCGAAGAACCCTAATTATTCTAACAATTCTACCAACACGAAGAATACCAATAGCAGGGATGGATGATATGAAGTCAATCCAGTTATATTTTAGGAACAACACCTTTTCTTTTGCTTTAATTAGTCTACTAAAAAAATCGTAGAGAAATAGAATACAAACAACAAAATCAATTCTTTGAGTCCATGTTGAGATGGTGGGAGGATAGGTGATGACCGAACTGATATACAATTCAACAATCACATAGATGGATAGGGCAACTATGAGTTTATCAAATCTACTCAGTTTTCTCATTAATATCGTTTTCTGAAGAAACGGTTTTCTTTTTTAAGAATTTGATACTACTCTTTTTTAACATTTTATAGGCTTCCTTCGCGACTTCACCTTCAATCACTTCTCTTTTTAAGACTTCATTTCTGAGAATTGTTTCAATTTCAGATGTATCGACCCGTAAACCCGGTGTCATTCGTCTTAATTCTCTTCTAATCAATTCTAATGTGGGTGAATTTAATACCAGGGCTCCAATGACAAAACGGTTCAGAATTTTAATCCTTTCTTGATACTCTTCAATCACTGCTTTACTAAGCCCTTCTTTACATAGTAAAAATAGTATTTCTTGGTCTTCCAATTTTCGTGGATTTATATTTAAGAAATCGATTGTGCAGACTTTATCATATTGTAATGACTTTTCTAGTCGTATATTATAGATTTCCCAGATTAATCCATTTGTAAGAACGACCCATTGGACTCCCTTATTTGCTCCATAATCTACTGCTTGGCGCAAATGTTGTTCTTTTAAAGTTAATCCTATTGCCTTCACTTCAATTAGATATTTTATATCATCCTTTATCTTTACTGCTAAGTCGCAATATGTACTTCTAATTGCAAATTCACTTGTTATTTCGCTATATTTATCAAATCCAAATATTTCATCCAAAATATCAGCTACTATCGTAACAGTATCTGCTTCGTTGACATCCCTATCACTGGCATTCTTAAGGACTTTTTGGAATTTGTTAATATTCTTGATAAACCTATCGGAAACTTTCTTTGGAATTGTCACCATAATAAAATCCTCCTGTCTGTATTAAGATTTCACATATATTCACTCACATATTATTTTTTGGATCAATTAATACTCCAAATTGTTATGTGAGAAATAAGGTTATATAATTGTCTATTGGTATGTATTGAAATCTTTCATTGCTACGACTCTCCCATGCCTGATAACAAACCAATTGATATCCCTTACATAGCCCCCAAAAGCGTTTTTTCCCCGAAATTGACACCATACGAGCCAGCCATCCTGTTCATTGTAGGACACTTTACCCCACTTTTCAAATTTCACGGTATCGGGATCCCTAGCGATTTCCTTTAAGTATTCCTTCACACAACGCACTGATCCATCCCATGCACTATTTACGGGGGGCTCACCGAACCTTGCTATCCTTTTCTGACGAACCATTTCTGCTTCTTGAACTTTTCGCTCTTGATCATCAACTTTCGCCTGATAAAGAGCAACCTTGTTTTTATATCTTGAGTTTTCGGGATCAAGACTTAAGAGGTTTTTGTATATTCTTAGATTTTCAGCTGCCTTAGATGCTGGTATTGCTTTCACCTCATTCTCTAAAGTAGCAATCCTTATCCGTTTCTCAATATCTGGAACATCCTTATACTCATGTTCCTGATATTTCCGAAATAGCTGAAGCTCCTTTGTTGCCTGAGAGAAATTTTTCTCGTTCTGAAATGAGAGAAGTTTTTGATAGTGCTGTTCTAGATTGCTAATAAATTCAGTTCGTTTTTTCTCTTCGACTTGAGCAGCAAGCTTTTGGTGCTCAACACGCTTTTTGTCTTCCGACCGTTTCTCGAAAAAGTCTATGACTTTTACACCAATCATCATGAGCAAAACAATAATGATTATTGCACCAAGACATCCAATTTTCTTTCTGCCGCTCTCCTTAAGGATCTTTAAGGCCATATCTTAGCTCCAAAAGCAACAAAACCCCACCTCTCTATGAGAAGCAGGGTCTCTTTTTTTCTCCTTCATGCTGTCCCCTCTTTAAGGATTAGACCAGTAACACTGTGCAGGCTTCAACTATACACCCTATACAACTCTATTTTTTGTCTTGACGATGGGGAGTACGTCACATACCTGTCCTCCTCGTTTTTAAGTTAAACACTAAAAGTCTTATCTATTTATGCATAAAAGCTTGAGGAGTTTTCACAACTTCATCAATTTTATCTAACCATTCTCTAATGAAATACCATTGGATAGTTATTATTCTATCGCCGGTTTCCCCTTTTATCATAAAAACAAGATCCTTTTGCGTATAGTTATTAATCCAATCCCTATCAAATTTTAAACTATAAGCTTCATGACAAAGAACTCTACCACGAAATATTTTTGCTTCTGATCTATATTCATCTTTAATAAAATCTAACTTAGTTCCATCTTTGAGCACAGCCTCATATATCCACAACCAATTGTCACTACGTGTATATCCATGAATATTGTAAGAAACTTGATTGAGTTTTGGAACAAAGACAGAAACAAGACTATAAGACCATGCTGGTGGTGTATATTTATCTGTCGTTGAATCCTGCCCAAAAACTATAAGGAATTCTTCGCAACCAAAACCTGCCTCTTTATATACCACCTTCGTGGCAGCATTCACCAATGTATATTCTGCTATTAAAAAAATTATCATAACCAATACTAAAACTGGTCTTTTCATTTTCTGACTCCGTTATTTTTACGCACCTGCGGTACCATTCACTCCTTCTATCTCAAATTATTGTCAAAGCGACCCCCCGTCAAAACAATACGCAACTTTCGTGGGAGTGGTAAGTGAAAACAGCACAAATCTCATGGTTTTGTTGGATAATAATCATAGGTTTGTCCAAATTCGTTGTAATACCAAAAGTATAGTTCATCATGTTTAGATAACTTATTGGGCTTTGCTTCTGGTATAGGGATTGCACAACAATACTCACCTTCATCAGCAATGCAGATTTCTACCTTAACATATTTTTCTCCATATATTTTTTTAATAATACTGTGATGTATCTTCAAAAGTTGTCCTTCCAATAAATTTTCATTCTCATCAAAAATAGAAACTCTATCCCCTATTTCCAATATTTTAGGATATCCAGCCCAAAGCCATCCAACAACCCTCTCAGTCACATTTTCCGGTAAAGGTGGTTTTGCATACGAGATACTAAACCCACCAAACATCAATACACATAGCAAAAATAATTCTACTGCTATATTGGGATTGAAGTACCTGGAGTATGGTACAATAGTAACACTAAATATTGCATTAAGACTAATTTTGAGGGCTGTTTGGAGAGAATTGAGTTGGTCACTTCTCTCTTCTATCCTTTCTCTATCACCTTCTGCTAATTGTTTACCGCATTGTTTACATTTCATTTCCGGCTCCCCGTTTGCAATATTTGTTCTTTCGCTTCTTCCTTATGAAAAATCGCATGTATTAAATGATGAAGTTCGTTCTTCCCATAAGTTATTTTTCATTCAATAGCTTCAGTCCTTTATCAACTATCATTTTTACTTCCTGCAATTCTTGGGCAGAAGCAAAATAGCAAGTTAGCTTTCCCACATAGCCACTAGATGAAAAAGCTGTCTGATCATTTCCGTTTTGATAAAATCCTATCCGGAAATACCCTTTAGTAGAAAAGACCACCTCAGTATATTCCTTTGTAATTGTTTTCCATTTTGTCGATAAATCTATCATATACTCAATTGACTTGGAGAGACTTTCTATTTCCTCAAGATCAAGAAATGATGTATCCGAACGCTCATATTTTCCTCCTTGAGTGATTTCCACTTTAAGCCCCCGGATCCTCTGAGTCTCGAAACCTGGCTCATAAATTACTAAAGCACTAAAACCTATTTTAGAATTATAGCTACCAACAATTAGTCCTAGAGCATAAAAATCTTTGACAATTAACCTTCCTTCTTTAGCAAGAAATGCTTCTAATTTCGTGGCAGGCTCTAAATCCTTTCTTTGCTCTTTTACCTGTGCAGAAACTATTAATGGGATGAGAATGATAGTACATGTGATAAAAATTATCATCTTTTTCATCATGGATACCCCCTAATAAGATTTTCAATAAGCATATATAAACAAAAAACCCCGCCTCTCTCCATGAGAAGCAGGGTCTCTTTTTTTCTACTTCATGCTGTCCCCTCCGTTAAGGATTAGGCGAGTAATCCCAACAGCGAACTCACTCTATTTGATTAAACCTCTCTTGTCAAGGATTGTTATTCGCCTGTTTTACGATATTTAATCCTTATTTTTAGACCATTTTCTTGATTGTCTTCTCATGGGACTCCCATTCTTTATCACATTCAACGTTGGATTCGACAACAACCACATTATTGTCTTGTCTCTTCGCAACGGAGGACAAAACCTGCGAAATGATAATATACAAGGATATCATTTGTCTTATCCCTTGAGAAAAATCCGCCTCCTTTCATATTGTGCTTGCGAAAGAATGCCTTTATTTCCACAAGCGCTGAATCTGCACAGAACGCTAAGGATTCTCGTATGATCTTCGGCATTTTGTATGGATTCTCAGCATAAATCATAGGCACCCATGCCTTATATAACAGTTCAGGTTCGAAAACTGTGGCTGGGCTCAGAGTGTCGTATGGTAGCACGTGTGCTAGATATCCTCTCAAGATGAGATCCTGGATAAGACAGTAGAGCTGATCGAGTTCTCTGGAAGAGAAATCAGAAATTTCTTTTCGAAAATATGCTGCCAAGCGAGGAGTATATGTCGAAATTCGCCCAAGTCCCCGCTTGCCAGGTGTTTTATAATCAAGTTCTGCGTTGATGTAATTCTTTAAACAATAAGTAATAGCCTTAGAATTAAAAACTTCTCTCAGGCTGTCGAACTTGGCTTTCAAGGAGGTGAAAAGGTCCTTATTTTTCGCAGTTTTGCAAATTTCTTCAAAAGCGTGAGTGAGCTGATCAGCTGTCACGAGATTTTCTTGCTTTTGGGTATCTGATTCTCCATCTTGGCCTTTCTCTTTTTTTGTTAGAAAAAACCGAGCATTACATTTAGGACATCGAGCATAAGCCCCTTCATCTGGGATCTTTGAGTCATCTATCTGATAGCCTACGCCACAAGTTGGGCATCTACCTTTCATAATTGCCTTCCTTACGAATTACTTATAGGCATCTTGAATTTAAGACACCCAAATAATTACCTAGAAGCAACAAAACCCCACCTCTCCATGAGAAGCAGGGTCTTTTTCTTCAATCTCTCCAGGTCGCATCAATCCTGAGAGATTACGTCAGCTTATATTCCCGGACGAACGCGGTCGGTGGTGGGACTTCCAGGTCCTTTGTTTCTTCCATACTCTTACAACTGCAATAACCTGTCGGACAGCTACAACTTCCCTTGCACATCCCCTGACAACGCATTTCCGGATCACTAGCCCTTCTCTTTGGTTTCTCTATTGTCGCTTCAATTAACATAGGCTACATCACCTCCTTTCATACATTTCTGAGTATTGAAACGTCCTGTCTTGTATGCCTACAGCTGAAATGTCTGGAGCGGTCATGCCTCGCTTTTCAACAGACTCCATGTATGCCTCCTTGAGACAGAATTGCAGTGACTCCAGAGTGTGGTAGCAGAAAGGCTCGTTGACTTCATAAAGCGATCCACGTCTCATCTCGGAATCAAAAACGCAACCGTTGCCACACATGCCTACCGCAGGACAGGATTGGCATTGTTGCCGTCGTAGAGGACAGATGTGAGTCCAAGATGCAAGCTCTTCCGACTCCAATATGTCCTGAGGACAATGCGTGTTCACATGACCCAGGATGTGTAGCTTGCTACCCAAGAATGCCTGGCATGGACGAATTGATCCATCGGGATCGATAACTATTTGGTGCCCCAAAGCTCCACAATCTTTGTGATATACAGAACCCTTTTTGTTAAATGCATCGACTTTTCTTCCGAGACGATCTTCGTAGACACCTATGGCCTTTGATGCTAAATAGGCTTCCTGCAATGCACGATTGTCCAGTGTCGGCTTGGCTCTTGGCGAGTCATTCCCGCCATACAGCATGAGGTTGATGCCGACAGATTGGACGCCGAAGCGGCTTTGTAGGCTGCGCACGAAATTGCTTAGCACACTACGGTTATCGTCTGTCAACGTAATTGAGATCCCAAAGTGGATATCATTCTCTGCTAGCCTGGACAAATTCTTAGTGATAAGATCAAAGGTGCCTTTGTTTTCCCGAGTACGTCGATGAGTGTCATGGACGATCTTAGGGCCATCAATGGATACAGCGAGACGAACATTGTGTCTTTTGATGAATTCGACAGCACTTTCGTTTATCAGTGTCCCATTAGTAATGAGTTCAAAATCAAGAACACGGGAATTTGAGCTCGCGTATTTTAGTTCAGAAAAAAGCGCATCCAGCTTCTGATATGACAGAAGAGGTTCGCCACCGTAACCGATAATGGAAAGCTTGTCTTCAATCCTATCGTCCTTTGTTTGGAGGAATGAAGCAAGCCAGTTGCGAATCTGATCAAATTGGATGTTATTAGTGTTGGTCGGGGCATATGAGTCCGGCATATTGTTCATCACGAAGCAGTAGTCGCAAGCTAGATTACACTTTGTGCTGAAGGCCACATAAATAATTCCAATTGAAGGCCGGTTCAAATAATCAGTGGTTCGAAGTAAATGGTCTACCAGAGCGCCAGCTGAGTAACCCGAGGGAACAAGTATGTGCTCACGTATTAGCTTCTCCACTGGCAACTCCATGTAAGACAGCTCTCCTTTGGTAATCAATCCCCAAAGGCTTTTCCATGATTCGCCTGTCAGGAAATAACAATAATTAAATATAGCATGGTGGAGTACTTTGGTAAAGTGTCCGCCATATTCAACTTCGTAGACATGAACATGTGGCGACAAAAACAATTGCCTTTTCATTCTCTTTTATCACCTGACCATTGAATAACTCGCAAAGTTGCCTTTCTATGATGATATTGCCTACCTTTTCGGGCGTATTTTCTTTGCCTTATTCATCTTTGCCAGGATACCTTGATCCACTTTCAGCGGGTCTGTATGGGGGATCTGCCGTCGCTAAAGCTTTGGCACGACACAGATGACAAAGCGAACCGCGGGAACGCTCTCGCTAAAAACAAAACCCCACCTCTCTCCATGAGAAGCAGGGTCTCTTTTTTTCTCCTTCATGCTGTCCCCTCTTTGAAGGATTAGACCAGTAGTTTCAACAGCGGCTTTAATCTATCGAACCAGGTCTCTATTGTCAAGGATTCTTATTTGCCTATATTACGATATTAACTCCTTATTATTAGTCCTATTTTCTTGATTTAATTTGGGGCGTTATAGAGACCGGATGCCCGGAGTGTAGATATGCCGGGCACTAGAGCGGGCGTGGGTGTGGCATGAAGTGAGCAGATTAGGGCATACTGCCCGGGCACCTGGTTGGGTGCCCCTTGAATACACTTTCCTTATTGTTTCTTCTTCAGGTAGTCATGAGAAAAATTTTCGCCTTGTGAAAAGTAAGGATTTGGTGGGGCTCATATGGGGCACATTTTTTCGATTATGGATGAAATTATTGAAGATATTTTGATTATTGAAGAATTAATCAATTGTGCTAACCTGCTAAAATCAAAGGAAAATGCAAGGATGTCAATATGTTATGATTTCAGTGCCATCCGTATTCAAGTCCTGCCTTCGGCATACCGGAACAGAAGAGGGTTAGCTGGTTTTCAGTTAATCCTCTTTTTTTCATTTTGAGGGCCCTGGTCAACGGTTTGGAAAAGGTTATTCGG
>Ga0315538_1002489_pt1 | contig 10258 bp, 9 predicted proteins | sample SalMarSW160230MG_2_FD_203834 | JGI IMG/M metagenome (GOLD analysis project Ga0315538, IMG submission 203834) | Salt marsh sediment microbial communities from the Plum Island Ecosystem LTER, Massachusetts, United States - Salt Marsh Sediment SW1601-230 ...
GGAAAGCGACGAGAGGGCACGTTCCACTTGAGAGAGAAAGCTGACAGACAGCCCACTGCGAAAAGCGACTTCCTGCAAAGTTAGTCCCTTACACTGCCACAAAGTACGAACACCCCGCCCGATATTCTCCACGAATCCTACAGAGTATAGTGAAAGAATTTCAGCTGTCAAGAAAGCAGTAGAGTAGGAGCAGCAGCGACCAGTTAGGCTTCGGCATACATCTGTGTCAAGTTCCCCTTCTGTCCCATGCCGATCACCTTGCTCCTTCCTTCTGAGGCAATCTAACCGGAACCCTCCTCGTTGACTTAGCAACTTAGGTGGTCCGACTTTTCCACCGCACCCCCTTCTCACTCTCATAACCCTGAGCATGCTTCTGGTCACGTTCGACCAGTAAGGTTAAGGAGATGACATCTCACAAAATGTCCCGGCTTAGTTTCAACCAACGGGGGGCTTTTTACTATACACTGTTCTAATGCCTTTGGGCATCTTGGGTGAAAGCCACATCCCGTTGGAATCTGTGAAGCATCGGGGATCTCACCTCTAGACGGTATCTTCTCTGGCTTAAGTCTCTCTTCAGCTTCAGATACCACTGGAATTGCCGAAAGCAGCATTCTTGTATACGGATGTAAAGGGGTATCAAAGAGATCATCAACATTGGCCATTTCGCATATTTTTCCAAGATACATAACTGCTATCCTTGATGCTATGTTGCTCATCAAGCTCAGGTCGTGCGAGATTAATAGGTACGACAAGCCATATTCCCCTTGAAGGTCTAACAGCAACTCAAGTATTTTGCCCTGCACAGAAACGTCCAAAGCCGAAGTAGGCTCATCGAGAATGACGAGAGACGGGTTTAGAGCTAGTGCTCTAGCAATGGCAACTCTCTGCTTCTGTCCACCGCTAAGGGCATATGGATATCTGTTAATCTGCTGGGGAGGCAAACCAACTCTTTCAAGAAGATCCTTTGCTCTAGTTCTTCGGTTTCTCTTGCTCATTTTACTGTGCAGCTTCAAAGGTAAATCCAAAGACTGCCCTATTGTTATCCGTGGATTGAGTGACGAGCCAGGATCTTGAAACACTACTTGCATTTCTCGCATCACTAGTTCACGTTGCTCTCTACTCATGTGGGCAATATCAATATCCTTGTAAAGTATTTGCCCATCTGTAGGTGGATAGACTCTTAGCACTAGCATAGCAATTGTCGTTTTCCCAGACCCGGATTCCCCTGCCAAACCTAGAATCTCCTTCTCGCTCATACCAAAACTAACACCGTCGACTGCTTTGACATCACCAATCTTCCGTTTCAATAACCCTTTTCTTATTGGGAAATGCTTCTTAAGACTCCTTACACGCAGAATCTCACGGGGCATTCCTCTGCTCCAGTTCCCGATCAGATCGCCCTGCAATTCCCTTACGCATGGAACCACAGTCCCTTTGCTCCATACGTCCCTTCTAAGTTCCATTCCTTTATTTCGTCGAGGGGGGGAGTTTCGTAATCCCCTTTCTTGCTATGCATCCAGTGAAATTTCCTCTTCAGTTCGATGAGAAATTCAGCATACTTGAATGCCCCAATTATTGGATCAAGTACAGGTACGCCGAGGAACTCCTGGAGTTCGCGATAGAAGCCAAATGTTGCTGTGCATCCTAGAATAATCACTTCCGCGCGGTCCTTTTCAACAGCTTCTTTGCCAGCAGCTCGCATTCTGTTTGCTGTTTCTGCCTCATCTTCGTGAAAGTCGTGAACACCCATATTGATTGTCTTAAAAGAGGCTAACCGGTCTTTGAATCCGTACTTCACTACATTATCATGGAACCAAGGAATCCATTTATCTCGACCTACAATTATCGAGAACTTGTAGCCTAGCAGTCCAGCAAGGCTCATGCACGTTTCCCCTGGGGCAACGACCACCATTCTTTCGGTGATCTCCTTGGCCTCCCTCAAGCCAATGTCGCAGAAACAGCCGATCACTGTTGCATCGTAACCGTCCTTTTCAGCCTGTTTTACACTGTGTAGAGTGTCCATAAGGGCCAATGCCCTATAGTAGTGGTATTCAACGTGTAGTGGTCCTCTAGGCAAGGATACCACGTCCACTTCAGTCTCACTTTGCTTTCCCTCTTCAAGATACTCCTTCATAGGTTGGTTAAGAATGTTAGTTCCAACTGTATTGAGGAATAAAATTCGGTTTGCCATGTCTCCACCTCCTGTGGTATACGCTTACTCTTCCCAAGCGCTCTTTCCCAAGTTTTCCTCTCATTGTTGTCCCTTTTTACGGCAAGTCCCGTTTTCGTTTGCAGCGCGACCTGCCAATCCCTCAAAGACTTCCAATGGTCTCATGCTAAGAAATGACTTTGGTTTTCTATGCACTCCCTCCTTTCCTGCAACGCAGGTGTCACGCCGTGCGACGCGGATATAGATGACAAGCTACCTCGTGTTTATTCCCGACATGTCGCATATTTGGTACCTGTTCCTTACAGATTCCGACAGTTCGCGTGCATCTTGGATGATATCGACAACCACTTGGAGCCCGTGTATAATCCGGAATCATACCGTCAATTCCCTTGGGAATCCCTTCACGGGTCAGCTTTGGAACACACTCCAACAGGGCTTGCGTATAAAAGTGTTTTGGTGAGGAGAACAAATCTTCTGTCCGTGCCCTCTCGACAACATTTCCTCCGTACATAATATTTGCAAAATCAGTCGACTCCCTTATTACCCCCAAGTTGTGCGTAATGAGTATCGTTGACAACCCCCGGGACTTAACGAGATTGTCGATGAGCTCAAGGATCTGACTTTGAACAGTCACATCCAAAGCAGTTCCGGGCTCGTCTTCTATTACAAGCTGCGGCCTGTTTACCAGGGCCAATCCGATGAGAACCCTTTGCCTCATGCCACCGCTCAGTTGATATGAGTAACTAGTCATCATACGCTTAGGGTCAGGGAGACGGACCTCACGAAGAATGTCGTGGGCAGTGCGATCAATCTCCCTTGCGGAGGCTCTTTTTTTAGAACTCTGGCCGTACCGGAATACGTCTCGAACTTGTTTGCCGATGGTGAAAACGGGGTTCAACGAGGACATCGGATCCTGTGGAATCATCGAGATTCTTGATCCACGAACACGCCGGAGTTCTCTAGAATTCAGTTTCAAGAGGTCCACCTTGTCAAACAAAGCACTCCCCGAGACCATGACATTCCGTCCCGTAAGCATCCCCATTACTGCTTTCACCGTTACCGACTTACCACATCCCGTTTCTCCGACCAATCCCACTCGCTGGCCTCCAATTACATCCAGGCTGACGCCAGTTAGTACTTCAGCGAGCCCTTCATAGACCCTAAAAGCAACGCACAGATTCTGGATGCTAAGCAGGGGTTCTTCCATTCTCTCTAAACCTCTACGTCAAAGATGTCTCTGAGTCCGTCTCCAAGAAGATTAAAGCCCAAAATAACAAGCACAATAGCTAGTCCTGGGAATATTGAGATCCACCACAGTGTTGGCATGAATTTGACACCGTCTGCGACCATTGTTCCTAAGCCGGGCTTTGGGGCTTGAACGCCAAGCCCCAAGAAACTAAGACTTGCACCCATTAATATGACAAAGCCCATATCTATAGTAATCTTCGTTAAAAGAGATGAGAGACAATTTGGTAATATCTCTTTAATACACATATGAAAAGCTTTTGCGCCCATAACTTTCGCGGCTACAATGTAGTATTCCTCCTTAATTGAGCAGGCAATTGTGTACGCAAGTCTAGAATACCACGGCCACCACATTAGCGAAACAGCTAGCATCGCGTTCATCAAATTCGGCCTCAGTACCGTTATTACTGCAAGAGCAAGAACCAGCGGTGGAATCGAAAGGAAAACATCAGTCGCCCGCATGATCAAAGACTCAACCCATCCACCAGAGTATGCAGCGAACAAGCCAAGTATCGTTCCAAAGGGTACGGCAATTGATAGAACTGCGATCCCAAGTGTCAGAGAGAAACGATAGCCATAAATCGTCCTAGAGAGGATATCACGCCCAATCGTATCTGTGCCGAAAGGATGCTTCCATGAAGGTGGTGTCACTCCGGTTGCAAAATCTACAAAAGCTCCAAGATGCTCGGGATATGGAACAATGTAGGGTGCCAATGCAGCTAGAAGAATGACTATTACAACAATGGATAGCCCAACAAGACTTATAGGATTTTTTCTGAAGTTAAACCACATTCTACCTACATCCATCTATCGCAAACTCCTTTCGCAATTAGCAGCAGTATCCCACCCAGCTTGCTTATTCCCAGAGCTCTTTGTCAAAAGAATACTGAGAAGGTAACTCCCACTTCAGAATCTCGCAACTGGGAGGAGTCTCATATCTTAAGTACTTGCTATGTGTCCAATTGAATAGCTCCTTCAACGCGATCAGAAATTCAGCATACTTGAATGGGGCTAGTACTGGATCCAATACGGGCACCTTTAGCTTGTCCTGGAGTTCCAGAAAAAAACCAAATTCAATGGTGCAGCCGAGAATGAGTACGTTCGCTTTGTCTTTTTCGATTGCTTCTCTGCCTACAGCCAATAGTCTCGTTAGAGTTTTGGCTTCATCAACATGGAAGTCCAGAACCCCCATATTGATAGCCTTAAAAGACGCCAGATGGCTTTGGAATCCGTATTTGATTACTTTGTCCCGGATCACCGGGACCCATCTCTCATGCCCAGTGAGAATCGAAAAGGAATCCCCCAGCGTCGTGGCAATATGCAGACATGCTTCTGCAGGAGCAGTAACAACGAAGTCTTTGGTCACTTCTCTCGCTTCTTGAAGGCCCAGATCATAAAACCCCCCAATTACAGCTCCGTCAAAGCCCTCCTTTTCCGCTTCTTTAATCTTGTGTAGTATGTCAGGAATGGCTAACGCGCAATAGTATTGGTATTCCAAGTGATGCGGGCCACGATGCATCGACACCACTGAGACTTCCGTATCAGCGTCCTTATACCTCTCCAAGTATTCCTTAATTGAGCGATTAAAGAGGTCGGTCCCTCCAGGATTTATCCAAAGAATCCGCTTCCGCATAATCCTACCTCCTTTCTTTCGTCAAGCACATTGAATACCTGCGTCACTCGACTCCAGCTCGTCTCTCTTGGATGCGAGGATCGATATAGGCCAGCAGGATATCAATTAAGAAGTTCACGAATATGAAAAAGAGCCCTATAACCAATACAACTGCTGTAATGGGATTCAGGTCTTTGGTAAGCATCGTTTGGACTCCATAACGCGCCAGGCCGGGCCAATTGAATACAGTCTCCACAAGAAACGCATTCCCCAGCATTGAGGCAAAACTGAGACCCAAGATCGTAAGTGGGGGGACAAAAGAGGGCTTCAACATATACTCAAATGCAAGCACCCAGGGAGGCAAGCCGTAGGATCGCTGGGTCAAGATGTAGTCCGTTCTTGAGACATCGATTACAGCAGCTCTCGTTATGCGAGCAATTTGCCCAATTCCCCGGAGAGCTAAAGCAATAGCAGGCAAAACCAAGTGGCTCAGAGCATTCAGAAACGTTGGAAATTCTCCAGCGATCAGACTATCCAAAGTCAGTAATCCCGTAACTGTTGGAGGAGATCCAACTCCCCAGCTCAGTCTACCCATTACGGGGAGGATGTTCAGCAGGTAGCCAAAAATGAGCTGTAAGACGATAGCCCACATGAAGTCAGGGGTCACTACACCAGCGTAGGAGAATAACCTTACCCCGTTGTCGATCCACTTGTCCTTGTGCAAAGCGGCAGCCAGACCAAGAGGAATCCCTACTATCCAGAGTAAAGAACTGGAACAAAGGACTAATTCAAACGTCGCTGGAAAGAACTCAGCTACGTCGACTGATACTGCCCGCCTAGTGTGCAGGGACATCCCGAAGTTGCCGTGCAGAATGTCGCCTAAGTTGTAGAAATATTGGGCATAGAGCGGCTTATCCAGGCGCATCTCCTTCCTGAGTTGATCAACCTGCTCCTGCGTTGCCCACGGCCCCAAGGCTAAGCGTACTGGGTCTCCTGGCATGACATGAGAAATGATGAAAATCATGAGTGAAAGAGCAAAGAGAACCAGTACAGACGCAAACAGCCTGCCTAGTATGTAGCGAAGATAGGTCATAGCGAGCTGGGAGTCTGTAAAAATTCCCCTTCAGGAAGAAGGGGGGTAACCCCTTCTTCCTGGGTCTCCTCACGCCTAAGAGGGATACGCAAAAACCAACAAATCCGCAACATACTCTGCTCTGGTCCCGATTCCTCAAGATCGAATGTGGTTTGCGCCCATTTTACTCATACTCATGCCGCTATTCCCCTAGTAGTTCGTGTTTTCTTGCCAAGTCAACCTTCCAGTCACGGAAGTAGAAGGAGTATCCCATAACCGGGATGACTCTGTCATGCATTGGTGGGAAGTCAAGGTAATCCTGGGCAAGGTGCCTCTCGACACTCTCACACGCGAAGATGTCAGGAACGAGATCTACAACTCGTTGTTGGACCTGCTTGTATATTTCAAGACTCTCTTCATAATCAAGAGTCTTCCTCGCTTCCTCGATAAGGCTATCGACCTCCTCATCCATCAGCCATTCACAAGACATGTACGTTCCTACAGCGTTTGAATGATAGTTGGAGAAAAGGAACGCGTCTGGAGATGGATAGTTCGCACCACTCCGAATGGTAGAAACATGGGGCGTGGTGTCTATACTCGCAACAATCTCACACAGGTGCGCCCAAGGTTCAGCAGAAATCTCTACTTGCAGTCCTATGTCAAGCATATTGCGTTGAAAGAGGAGAGCAACCTTCTCACGGTCGGGAGTGTCTTTCACCCACGCGATGGTGATCGGCATCTGCTTTAGCTCTTCCAAGCTGTACTTCGATTTTGCCAGTTCTTCCTTAGCGCGTTCTATGTCCCGGTGATATTGAAGCACTTCAGGATTATGCCCAGGATAAAATGCTGGTATTGGGCCGCGCCCTTGAATGGACCCAGGGTAGATATCTTTAATGAAGGATTCGTTATCAAATGCCCAGTTGATCGCTCGCCTGACATGAACATCGTCTGTGGGGGGTTTCCTTGTGTTTATCTTCAGGTAGTACATTGATCCGCCAGGTATGTAGACAATGTCTATTCCCGGGTACTGGACCATTTCCTGAAAGAACTCAAGTGGTGGATACATGGATGTGACGTCTATCTCTCTCCGAGTGAGAAGGCTTCTGAGGATAAACGGTTCACTCGTCATGATGATGCGAGCCTCGTCTGGCGTGTTCTCCTCAAATCCTCTGAAGTATTCAGGGAACTTCTCCATTGTGACCATGTCGTACTGTTTAAGTTCCTTGAGCTTATACGGTCCAGACCCGGCATCATTCCCTACGAGCCAGGCTGTCCCAAAATCCCCAAATTCCCCATAATCACCTGGTTGAATGTGGGCCATGACCACATCCTTATTCACTACGTACATACGCGTCAAAGTGGCGATGAATGGGGAGAAAGGCTCCTTCAAACTGAACACAACCTCATGCTGGCCCTTTGCTCTTACGCTTTCAACATCCGTAAACAAGTAGGAGAGTCCCTTTTTGATAGTCTGCAGCCGTTCCATGGAAAACACGACGTCTTCGGCAGTAACCTCGCTTCCATCGTGAAAAGGTACGCCTTGATGGAGAGTGAAAGTGTATTCAAGTCCGTCTGGAGACACCTTCCAGCTTTTCGCAAGCAAAGGGTCTATCTTGCCTTCATAAGTCGGAAAAACAAGGCTATCGTACAAGTTGATGATACATTGTGTATCCAAGAGATCGCTCCCTTGGGCTGGGTCGATAAGAGCAATCGGCGATGAATCTGTGGTTACAACGATCTTTTCATCCGAAGCTCCCCAGATAGCAAAACTGGATACACCCAAAAACAATACTACTACACATACAGCTATTACTGTCCTCATTACAACCACCTCCATAGTTTTTGTTCGGACAGCCATTTGCCTATCTCCCTGTATACTCTCTTGACATCACCTCCTTGCCTTCCTCCACCTTCTTCTTTTGAGGAACTCACTTTGTTGTAAGCGTCTCTGCAGCGTGAAACCCTTTGCAAGTATATCCAGATCTTTTATTAATGTCAATATTGGGCTAAGCCTCGTGAGAGGCATAGATCTGTGTTCCCCACTACCCGACATTGTCATGATATCACTGCTTTCCAAGTTTCCGGGCAAATATCGTGAGCTCATCATCTATGAACTTACCATGTGACACAATCTGCCTGCTGTCGAGCCACACAGATGTATTAAGGCATGTTCCATCGGCGTGGGACGGTGCAGGAATCCCGTCAGGTTTGATCAGTACAGCACCAATATTACCAAGCCCCCAATCGGTGCAGCCCCAAACCCTCTCATCTTCGTTCACGTTTCCAGTATTTCTGGCACCAGGATTGCATCCGTAGGTCGTATGAGCCAGTTTCCTCATCCTCGGATGGTTGAAACTATCTATCCACGCCTCAAACTCCGCAGCTTGCGACCATCCATCGATTTTCACGATTTCACCATTCTTAACGGTCAGCCGAACTAGCACCTCCTCAGGGATCTCTTTATCCTGAAATTCTCTGATACTTCTTCGGCCCTTTATCGCCTGCTGAACGTCCATATTGGCCTACTCGCTTAACTCCTCAAAGATGCGGTGGATCATACTTACGGCTTTCTCCATATCCGCTACGGCGATGTTCTCATCCTTGGTGTGTTCTGCTTTCCCACCAAATCCTATAACCACCGTCTGGATGCCCTTCTTATTGTAGATTGAGGCATCAGTTCCACCGCAGATCACCCTCACCTCAGGTTCGAGTCCCACAGATTCCACTGCTCTTTTGGCGATGTTGACTACCTCTGCATCCTCCGAGATCCTCACCGCTTCATAGGCCATCTCCATCTTTACCTCTGCCCGCGCACCGATAGATTTGGCGGCCGTCTCAAAGACCTCTTTGATCAACTCGCTCTGGGCGATGCACTTCTCATGGATCATGCTGCGGCACTCCGCTTTGATCTGGGCCTTCTCCGGGACCGCGTTGCGGATCGCTCCTCCCTCGATGATCCCCACATTGACTGTGGTCTCCTCGTCGATCCAGCCCTCCTTCAGGATGGAGATAGCATAGCTGGCGGCTTTGATGGCGGAGATTCCCTTCTCCGGTTCCATCCCGGCGTGGGCCGCTTTGCCCGTGATCTCCACATCGATGATCATGTGGGAGGGCCCTCCAATAACGACGGCGTCCAAGGCATCCATATCGATCAGGAACCCCATCCTTGACTTGAGTGAGGAGACGTCGAGATGTTTGGCTCCCACCAGCCCGATCTCTTCCTCCCTTGAGACCACGATCTCCAAAGGGGGATATCGGTCAGCAGTTCTCAATGCTTCGACGAGCTCGGCGATCCCGGCCTTGTCATCCGCACCTAAGATGGTATCCCCCTTAGAGCGAATGATCCCATTTTCTAAGATGGGTTCAATGTTTTTGCCCGGTTTGACCGTATCCGCATGGCAACTGAAGAAGACCGGCTCCTTGCGAGCGGAATCCTTACCGGGGATATTCACTATAAGATTTCCATAACTATCGGTGGTGCACTTCGCCTGGAATTCCCTTGTGAACAGGTCTTTCAGGTAGGAGATGAATTCCTGCTCCTCTCCCGATTCGCTGTCGATCTTGACCATCTCGAAGAAGGTCTTGCCCAACCTCTCATTCACCGCTCTCTCCTTTCCTCTTAGTGCTCTACGGGTTTAAGCCTTTCCCAACTTTTTTGCCAGGGGAATAAGTTTCGGATCTACCACCTTTCCTTTATCGGTGATCTGTTTGCCATCAAGCCAGACAGAGGTGTTGAGGCAGATCCCGTCAGTATGCGAGGCCCCTTTGATGCCATCGGGTGGCACATACATCAGACCGACCTGGCCCAGGCCCCACTCGGTGCCACCCCAGACCCGTTCATCCTCCAGGATATTCCCGGTAAGCCGGGCCCCGGGATTGAACCCGTAGCAGACATGGGCCATCCGGAGCATCATCGGATCATTGAAGCTTTTAAGCCAGGCCTCATACTCCACGGCCTCCTTACCTCCCTCGATCTTGACCACCTTTCCCCGCTCGACATGGAGCTTGACCGGCTCCTCAAGGACCCCCAGGAACGGAGGGACCAACGAGCCGTCGAAGACGATGACCCCGTTGATCGATTCGAAGGCCGGCGCCCAGCCGATTTGACCGGCCATCATGTGGGGCCCAGGGGTATCTGCATAGCCGGTTTCACACGAGA
>Ga0315538_1002490_pt1 | contig 10254 bp, 8 predicted proteins | sample SalMarSW160230MG_2_FD_203834 | JGI IMG/M metagenome (GOLD analysis project Ga0315538, IMG submission 203834) | Salt marsh sediment microbial communities from the Plum Island Ecosystem LTER, Massachusetts, United States - Salt Marsh Sediment SW1601-230 ...
GACGACTGTCTGCATAGGATAACATGGGATTTGCACACATGGCGTAGAATCCTTTAATAGGGTAGGGCACCCCTTCAAGAATTGCCTTTTTAAAGAAAGATGGTGGAATGGTCATTAATCTGGGTATCACACCATGATATGCGCTGATCATTTCCTTTCTTTTATCTGGAATAAGATCGGCACGGACAAATTGCCCTAAGCCCATAATTTTTGGGTCTTTTGCATGTACATTACCTCCGGGGACATCAAGATTGCCACATACTGCCATCAAGCAAATGAGCGCCCGTGTTGTGTCAAAGGTATAGATATTATGCTCAATCGGGTTTCCCCACTGAATAACAGCAGGCTTTGCCATGGCATACAATCGTGCTGTATCTCGAATAAGATCAGGGGAAACCCAGGTGATCTCAGAGACTTTTTCTGGAGTGTATTTTTTGACATGATCTGCCAGATCATCAAAACCATAGGTCCACTTTTCAACAAAATCCTTATCATATAAAGACTCTTCGATAACGACGTTCAAAAATCCCAGTGCAAGTGCGTGATCTGTTCCGGGACGCAGTTGCAACCATTTTTTAGCCTTTTTGACCAAATCGATCTTTCTTGGGTCAACAACTATCAGTTCGGTACCATGTTTTAACTGCTCTAAAAGCATGCTGCAGATTTCCCCCTCCTCATTTGTGGAGGTGATATTACTCGCCCATAAAAGGACGAGCTTGCTTTTGTGATGCAGGTTCGCCACAGGATAAAAGCCGCAGGTATGCACACCAGTTATCTCCCGTGGGGCATGGCATACATCCTGAGATGCGATGACGTTGGGAGAACCAAAAATGTTGGCCAGCCTGATTAAAACAAAGTGTTCCAAACCTTTGGGCATGCCAACACCAAATGCAACTCCTTTTGCGCCATATTTTTCTTTTATTTTATTTAGATTTTCAGCTGTGTCACTCAATGCCTCTTGCCAGGATATTTGTTTCCATTTTCCTTCACCCCGCTTTCCCGCTCTTTTCAAAGGATGTTTGAGGCGATCAGGATGGGTAAGACGATCAGGTGATGCAATTCCCTTTGCACATACATAACCCTTGTTTAATAAACCATCAGGATCTCCTTTAACGCTCACAATTTTGTTATCTTTAACACCTACTAACAGCGCACAACCGCCATGATCCATTCTTGCACAGTGTGTTTTTACCCACCTGATATCATCTTTCATACACAATCTCCTTTCTCTTTTTTATGGGGTATTCAGTAGATATCACTTCATACACTTAATGGATTATTTTGGCAAATATTAGACGTTTTTCAGTAATTATTTATGAAAGGTGGGCAATAGGGGAAAGCCTTATTTTGGCAGTAAGATACCTCAATACACTATGAGTTGGGAGGATGTTAAAGACCTTGAGAAATTTATTGAGAGAGAAACGTCAAGCAAGAGTGCTTATGAAACGTTGGATACGTTCGAGGGCATCCTTCAGAGTTTCTTGATTGACCGTCAGCGCTATGCGTAAGCAGCCTTTTCCTGAAGGCCCAAAGGCCTCTCCTGGAACGACTACGACCTGTTCCTTATCCAACAAATCCAGAGCAAACTGACGACTGTCTTGTGTGATTTGGCTGATATCCGGAAATATATAAAAGGTTCCTTTAGGCTTATGAACCTTCACACCAGGGAGCTTATGCAGTACTTCGTATGCATGATCGCGACGCCTTTCAAATTCTTCGACCATGGCATTGATGATTTCTGGATCGAGCCGCAGAGCAGCCAGGGCAGCACGCTGGGAAACTGATGGGGCGCAGGATGTAGTCGAACTTACTACTTTGATCATAGACTCAATGAGCCATTCCGGCCCAAAAGCATATCCTATACGCCAACCAGTCATAGCAAAAGATTTGGAAAAGGAGTGAACCACAACTGTGCGTTCTCTCATGCCTGGCCGTGTCCGGATAGATTCGTGAGTCAATCCGTCAAAAAGGAGTCTTTCGTAAACTTCATCACTTAACACTAATAAATCTTTTGCTTTCACAATACGAGCAATATCATCCAGGATCTCGGCAGGAATGACAGCTCCTGTTGGGTTGTTTGGCGAATTCAACAGCAATGCTTTGGTTTGTGGGGTGATTGCTGCTTCCAGGGCTTGGGGAGTTGGCAAAAAACCATTTTCAAAACGTGTCTTAACCTGCACGGCCTTTCCTCCTACCCATTCGATATGGTGACGATATGGTGGGAAATAAGGATCTGGTATGAGGACTTCGTCGCCAGGATTTAGCACTGTGCGGAAGAATGATGTTAAGCCACCAACCCCTCCGGTGGTTACGACAATCTGACGGAGTGAGAAATCCTCGCCCAGGCGCTCATACAGATACATCTGAATTGCTTTGAGCAATTCAGCATCTCCCTGCGATTGAGTATAATGGGTTGCACCCTGGAGCGCGTCCTCAAGTGCCTGATTGCATATCTCTTTGGGAGTGTTAAAGTCTGGCTCACCGATCCCCAGGGAAATGTAGCTGTCATACTTTGCAGCTCGTTGCCACATTTCTCGAATACCGGAAAGAGGAATTTGACTAACAGCGGTCGAAATTTTGGATTTCATGGTGAATAACCTCGTATCAGAAAGTTTTAAATTGTGTCAAATAGAAATTCCGTAACTACTCAGGTTGTCGGGTTCACCGTTCAAGGTTCACGGTTGACATCCATGCAATATAGCGTGGCATGTGGCAAGAACCGGATGAACTCCTCATTTATCTTCAAATCGAAACCAAAAACTTTAGACCGATGATTCGACAGTATTTTATCTCTTTAACCTGGAACTTTGAACCTGGATAGTAACGAAATTCCTTTATTTCATCATTGTCGTAATCTTATCAACATACCCCACTGTTTCCTCATGGCGCCAGCCACTCACCTTTGGTGCAACCGACTTTATATTATGCCAGAGGTTTTCATTGAGCCCACGTTTTTTAGCCGTCTTCTGGGCCTTCACAATGTTTCTAAAACCAGCATTATAGCTGGCGAAGGTAAAAGATAGTTTATCTTTAAATGGTCGCTTGGCCCGCCATTTTTTAAAAAGTTGGCGATCGTAGTATATGCCTGCAGCTATATTCCAGCGTGGTTCATTGATATCCACAAAGGAGGGGTTTTTCTTTTTGATTTCATGGAATGTTTTTGGCATGAGCTGCATTATTCCTTTTGCATTGACCCAACTTTTGGCATCAGCTTTAAGGTTTGATTCGGCTATGGCCTGGGCCTTGAACCATTTCCACTCGAAGCCAGCCCCAAAAGATCTTTTAGTATATTTTCTAAAATACTGATCATACTTGCTTGTCCACTTTCTTGAGGTTACTTTAGGAAAATCCTCTATCTTCCCGCCAGCAGTGCTCGCAGCGCAGGCGGGCGTCTCTGGTATAGTAAAAAAAAGCAGTACAGAAATGATCAATGCCTTCAGGATGTGCTCTCCCATTTACAAAACCTATCATTTACATAATTTCAAAATATCTAGTAACTCAGGTTGTCGGGTTCACCGTTCAAGCCTGCCCGCCGGACGGCAGGCGGGGTTCACGGTTGACATCCATTCAATAAGGCGTGGCTCGCGCAGCGCAGGCGCTCGCGCCGCGTGTGTGGCAAGAATCGGATGAACTCCTCATTTATCTTCAAATCGAAACCAAATGATCGATGATTCGACAGTATTTTATCTCTCTAACCCCTGGCCCAGACCTGGTTTAGCAGTACTTTTCATAGAATCCCTGGGCGCAGTGTTCAGAAGAACCGGTTTAAAGTGCAGGTTACGTCGCACCAGGGCAGGCTTGAACTGTGAACCTTGGAACTTTGAACCTGAATAGTAACAATATCTATTACGATAACACCGGCCTCGATAGATTGCAATATTCTGTGGGGGATCCTTTTGCTCAATGAGAGGTGAAATAATGGAACAAAAGAAAAAAATAATGGCTATCTCTGTCAGGGATTCAAACCGTTATCACCGTTATTTGATTGATGAAGGCCAGGGGATTGCTGGAAATCAGTGTATTTTCAAGGCATAGCATAAGAAAATTCCACTGTATTGACTTATTATGTTCTGCGTATTCAATCCTCACCATAATATATTTTTACAGTTTTGTCCTTTTTCTCTATTATAACATAAGAGCCATTTTTTATATCTATCACCTCTGATAATTCGGATAAGTTTAGGTTCAAAAAATGTGCGAGAATGACTTTTATTGCAATCCCGTGAGACACTACTAAGACATTTGAACCTATATTCTTATCTATGATACTGTTGATTTCATGAACTGTTCTTTCTTGCAACTCATGGTAAGTTTCGGTACCACTCAGTGAATATTTCTCTGGATAGCGCCAGAACTGCTCATATTCCACAGGGCGCATCTTTTTAGCTTCTTCAAATGTTTTCCCTTCCCAGGGACCAAGGGCAATTTCATTTAGCGTAACTCTTTGTATCAGTTTTATTGGCAAATCATCGATAATGATTATAGCTGTTTCGACCGCTCTTCCCAGGGAGCTCGAGTAAGCAACTTTGATCTCCTTATCTTTCAACTTCTCTCTAATCCTGCAAGCTTGTTTTTTTCCGGCTTCTGATAAGGAAGAATTCTTCTGACCCTGGATTCGATTGAACAAATTCCATTCCGTTTGTCCATGTCTTACCATGAATACCTTGGTTGTGTTATTGCTCATCATTACATAGAAACCTACCCCTGCGGATAACCAGCGGGCCGGATGCGTGTCGAGCCAGCACTGCATTTAACGTTTAACCCCAGAACTTAGCCGCCTGCGGCGGAACTTTTTTGACAGGATTAACACGATTAACAAGATTTTCTTTATATCCCCTCGACAAGCTCGGGGCCTGAGACGTGTCGGCGAGCTCACGTCGTGCCGCCTGTCGAAGGCCTGAACATCCCTGGCCCAGACCTGGCTTATAGGCTTAATAGAGTGATCCGAACACGTAGCATCCTATAGATTTAACAAGCTGATTCAAGCATGTCGCGCCAGGGCAGGCCCGTCTATCCTGTCTAAAAAATGGGATTTCCTATACTATCAAGTTATTCCCGTCTGGTTCACCCGTTTGGTTATTTGGCTTTTATTAATCTCCTTGAGACCACCACAACTTTTTATATGATGTTCGATAAGAAGACTCCTTATAGTTCCAGTCTTTTGGAATGTGGAGCCCCACGGGCAAGCCCGTGGCACCAATTAGTTTCGCCGATTCGCTTCGCGAACGGCGGGACTTAGTGGCACGACATCCCGCCCGCCTCGCCTGAGCGAGAGCGATGGCGGGCAGGCCCGACCGTAATCCCGACAACAAAAGGTCGGGACTAAAGCCGTGGCTTTCTGCGGTCGGGGTAAAATAGCCTTATTTGCCACAGCATTTTTTATACTTCTTTCCGCTTCCACATGGACAGGGCTCATTGCGTCCAATTTTCTTTTCGGCTATCTTGGTTTTTGGTGGATCTAATAATATTTCTAAATCGGTAATATCCTCTGGTTTATCTGGTTCCAATCCAATTGTATATTTCCAATCATTTTCTTCAAATATTGATGCTACTTCTTTCAATCTTTCTTCTGTTTGTACATTAACAACAGCGGGCCTCTTTTCAGTACCTAATTTTGCCTTCTTTTTACCATCATAGATTTTTTTCATCTTTTCACCATTAAAAATATCATAGGATTCATCTACAGCATAATGGAGAAGATAGATAGATATTTTCGTAGAAAAGTGTAACCTATGTATTCAGACTTTTCTGTTACCTATGTCTCCGGCTATTCACTATTTTCTTGGGAAAATACTTCACCCCAGCGATATTCTTAAAATCTGAATCCTGAGTCCATAGTATGGCATCGAATGCCTTTGCTGTTGCGAGAACAATACTGTCTGCCATTGGAAGACCATGTTCCAAACTTAGTTTTGAGGCAGCAATCGCCAGCTGGGCTGTTAGATTCACAACTGTTCCTTTTTGCATGGCAGCGGCCGCTTGAATTGCTTCATTCTCACTGGATACCGGTTTGTCTTTTTAGGGCCTTTCATTCTTGCCATCTGGGCACCTCCCGTTAGTTATGTTTTGGTGTCCACTTTCTTTAGGTAAGTTCCTATCGGCTGCAAGACATGGTTAGGCTATTGATCTATACACGGTTTTCTAAGCACAATGTAGATTCCAAATTTAAAAAGCCTAATTTACCAACCTCTTGGATGTATCGTTGGAAGCCTGTAGGTGTGGTCCAGCAGACGCTTTAAATAACGGTTCCCTAGCTCTTTGGAGGAATAGAAGCGTTCGGGGGCATCTTTTTCGCACCACGCCGGAAGACCAGCATTATCGAAAACAAAGTAAACTCTGACATCTCTCAGCAACTCAGCATCATCGGTATCCTCCACATTACCACCTCGTGAAAGAGAGTAAGGAACACGGAATTCTTGAATGAAAAGTGATGCATATTTCAGTGAATTCGAATACTGCTGGCTCCATCCCATAGTGAAACTGCCTAGGGGCGTCTCAACGACACAAAAGGCCTCGTTGTCAAGTCTGAAATATAATTCTGGAGATTCAGGTAACGATCTTATGGCTTGCACCTCATTTTCAATATTCGAGAACAAAATTTCGAGTTCCTGTCTCGCCGTCTTCACCCCTTCTGCAGACTCAAATATTTTTTTGCGCTCATTTTTCAACTTCGTCATACGCAGTAGGCGGTCAGCTTTCTCCCGAGGACTTTCTTCTTTAACCTCTCCCCCCGTTTCTTGCACTCGAGAGTCAATTACACTTGCCGCACCCTCTAGCCCAAACCGATCGAATCCCAACCATATTTTTGTTTTCGGGAGCCACGGGGGAGTTGTAGACGACTCCAATGCTATAACTATAAGGAAATCCCATCCCTTATCAAAGGCGCGTTCTTTGATCGCGGTTTCTTCTATACGTGTCCATTTGGTTTGCCCCCATCCATTGCGATAAAATACTACGCAAACACGTGCTTCCTTACGGAACAGTGTGCCAAACTGTTCTACTCCGTCCTTCCCGGCCAATTCCTTTTGACGTTCTGAATATACAAATACTTTCATCCTATCGCGAAGCGCATCTGAAATCCGTATAGCTAATGCTTCATCTTCCGCTAGGAAAGAAAATGCGGCGTCATACTCGTACTGGACATCTGCGATCATAAGTCCCTCCTTGCTGTTTCACATAAGAGGTCATCCGACATAGCATTGCCAAAAGCTATGGCCTAACGCCATGCTGAGCCGCAGCAAGGGGATAAAACTTTTGCTAAAGAAAAGTTTAACTCAAAAGTTGCCAAAAGCTAAAGTCGCACATCCCTTGCTGTCTGCTCCAGTTATTTGGCTTAGGTCATCTCACCATCTCTTCCACAAAAGTTGGATAAGGAATGAAAGATTTACATGCTTGAAGGGCTTCAATCTGCATTTCTGACGCAATTTTTTCGTTGTGAATTGTGTTTACATAGCGCTTTTTGTTCATCTTCCACACAAGATCTCTAAGATATTCTTTTGCTTTTAGAATGCGTTCCGGCCGAACAGGGACTCTTGGTTGCCTTGTCATGCTGAACACTTTCCTTATCGCGGTAGCATCGCACAGCAACCATGATTCAACCTCGTGGACAGGAATAAGCACAAGCGATCCGTTAAAGGCCAAATCACTTATGGAACTCTCCAATTCCTCCCGAAGAGAGGCTTCATTACCTTCATCAAGATCGTGCATTACAACCAGATGACTGCAACCCCTACATATCAAAACTTTGGCCCAAGCCTTGCATTTATGGCGAAGTTTTCCACATCCATGACCAATGAATTTACTGAAACTGAAACTATTTTCCTTAACCAACTTGCAGGTTAATTGATATAAAACATCAATATCGTTTTGCTCCTCAGCTATGATGCCAATTTTTAGACTCATTATTCGAGCCCCCCGTGACGCCAGTATTCACCAAGATTGCCCTCACTTTCTAAATAATCTCGAAGAGCTGATAGTTCACGTCGTGACATTGATTTTGGTATGTGAAATACCCTTGTCCCTTTTTCAGCAGATTTCCTAACTTTGTAAACATTATCAGGTTCGACCTTATCCAGAACAAAATCAGAGTGAGTTGAAATAACGATTTGCTTATCAATCGAGTAGGTCTTAATAAGTTCTATGATACTGGACAACAAGCCGTGGTGCACGCAGACCTCAGGTTCTTCAACGAGAAGTAATGTGCTAGCCTCCGTTACAATGTAAAAAAGCAACGTAATAGTCTTGAAAGTCCCTTCTGACAACTGATTTGGAGATAGTCCATTACCAGCAATCCGAAACTGAGGGACAATTAAGACTTTCTCCTTCTTTCGTTGTGTTACGCTCCCCCCAGATCTTACTGAGTAGTCTATGGATGAGGTCAATAACTCCTGGAATTTGATATTGTCAACCAGGCCTATTCCTTTTGGTCCTACAATTTCGAAGAATTGTGAGTATGTGCTATCGTCCTCAGATTTGTAGCTTGCGTATAGATCGAATAGGAATTTCGCATGGCCCCGCAGTCTAATTCCTCGACTGCGCCTTCCCTCTTTTTCAATTTCGAATGAAACAGGGCAGTTTGCCGGATTTGTAAACTGAGATGCGCTGTAATAACGCATGTCAGCAAGAGTCTCAACAATACTACCGAGTGGCTTTATTAAGGAGTCAGGCAGTCCCATCCCAATTTTTTTTCTATCGAAAAGATAGCGTTGTTTGGGATTAAAGTGCATGAATTTCTCCTTTCCTTTCGACCGAGCAAATTCGCGAACCATCCAAAGAGGAAAACGAATATGCTTCTGATTCCCTGTGAAATCTTTCGCAATCCAATGCTGTTTTGACGAGACAACTACATCGTTGTTATTTTCATCAGTAAATAAGCCTACCACAGTGTTCAGCATTATTGTCTTTCCGTCTATTTCGAACCACGTCTTTAGTGTGCTTTTGCCAGTAGCTGTTTCATCACGGGGAAAGAAATATGGTTCTTCTTCAACGAGTCTCTTGAGAAGAAGTAGCGCACTAAGCACATTTGTCTTTCCGCTAGAGTTGGGACCTATCAAAACCGATAAATGCGGATGAAGTTGAAAAGATGTATCAATGCATGACCTGTAATCTTTTATCGCTATTTTTGTAATCATTGTTTATGCCCCTTTTTCCTAATAAGCCAACAATTAGTTGATAAATGCCAGGACATCGTTTACAGCTTTTAGTGCCAAGACATCGTTTACACTGCTCTTTGACAATCAGTTAGCCACTAGGTTTAATAACATGAATACACACTTATTTAAGGAGGTATTCATGAAAAAAAACGGCTGTACAAGAACGGCAGTGGATAAACCAAAGACAGGATATTATCACTTGATCAGATTGATCCGGAGTCACCGCACCATTGATATTTTCGGCGAGTGTTTTCGCGTTGCACCAGAGCTTCAGTATGAATACGTTGTGGCTACCATTGATGTCAAAGAACAAAAACTCAAACTCTTTCATGACCAACTTCAAGTTGATGAGTTTGATTATAAATTACGTTAATTTAACATCAGGAAGCAGGTTTCAATTCCTGCTTCCCCTAAAAGCTGTAAACGATGTCTTGGCACATTTTCATGTAAACGATGTCCTGGCATTTATCAATTAGTAGTTAGAACATTATTCTACATATTCAAGTTAACATTCTATCTATTCTAATATTAATCTATAATCACATAAATAAAATATATTGTATGGTTTTTATTATGCAGAAAGACCAGATTAATGTCAATGAACATGGCGATAAGCCCTCGCGAAAGCTGCTTGATCAGATAAGTGATCGTTTGCGCGTGAGAGGGCAATTGGCTAAGGCGACGTGTGCGTATGTGCTACTGGAAACAGTGGCGATATGCCAGGACAAAAGTGCGTAATCTTCTCAGGCTGGGGACGAAACCGAAGACGGCTATTTATGTGGCAATAAGCCGCAAAGGCTATTGGAGGTTAGCCCGGACCCTGGCTACACAAACTGGCATGACGAACCTGTGGCTTGAGAAACAAGGGTTGGTCTCTATCAAGAAATTGTGGGTGAACACTTGCCTGCCTCTGGCTGGTTCACTATTCCCGCCTCAGCGGGACCCGATAACCTTTGTGAATCCCGCTCTTTAGCGGGAATCCCGATTTATCAGGGGTGGTGTGGGGAGGGGGAGCTAAAGACTCCCCCTTACCCGATTCTACAAAAATATTATAAAACCCTGCTTTTTACACTCTCCACGAGATTCTTGGCTTGTAGAAATA
>Ga0315538_1002494_pt1 | contig 10249 bp, 10 predicted proteins | sample SalMarSW160230MG_2_FD_203834 | JGI IMG/M metagenome (GOLD analysis project Ga0315538, IMG submission 203834) | Salt marsh sediment microbial communities from the Plum Island Ecosystem LTER, Massachusetts, United States - Salt Marsh Sediment SW1601-230 ...
TGGAGGACGACCTGGGGCCGGAGGGCCTTAGCCGCAGTGTGGTCGTGGTGGCGACGGCGGATTCTCCGCCTATACAGCGAGTGAAGGCGGCGTTCGTGGCGGTGACTATCGCGGAGTATTTCAGGGACAAGGGCAGGACCGTTTTATTTATGATGGACTCTTTGACGCGGTTTGCCCAGGCCCAGCGGGAGATAGGGCTTGCGGCCGGGGAGCCGCCGGCGAGCAAGGGTTATTGCCCGAGCGTTTTTTCACTTATGCCGCGGCTTATCGAACGCCTGGGCTGTTCGGAGTCGGGCAGTATCACGGGGATATTGACGGTCTTAGTGGAAAACGACGATTTGACCGACCCCGTTGCGGACAGCGCCCGCAGTCTGCTGGACGGCCATATAATTTTGTCCCGGAAATTAGCGGAGCGAGGACACTATCCTGCGGTTGACGTACTGGCGAGCATAAGCAGATTGATGCCCGCGGTAACGGACGGCGAGCACAGGAGGGCGGCACAGAAGCTGCGGGAGATATACGCCACATATGCGGATGCGGAGGATTTGATAAATATCGGGGCGTTTTCGCCGGGAAGCAACCGTCGAATCGACGGGGCGATAGCGCTAATCGACAAGATAAGAGGTTTTCTCGTTCAGCCGGTCAGAGAGAGAAGCCGCTTTGATTTTACGGTAGAGCGGTTGAAGTCTATTACACAGGCGTGGGACAAACTTTTAAATGCAGAGAGCTGAGACGTATTTAGATGAGACGATTCGTATGGCGGCTGCAGCGTGTGCTCGACATAAAGGGCAAACAAGAGCAGATAAAGACGCAGGAGCTGTTCGCATTAACGGGGAAACTGGCTGCGAAGCGCGGCGAGCTTCTTACCCAGCAGGGAATACTGAAGGAGATAATGCGGAAAATATCTGAAGAGAAAGCCGATGAGCGGCTCCGTGAGCAGGAGTTTTTTCTGAGGTACTGTTCGACGACGGACGAGCACATCAAAAAGCTCACAGGGGAGCTGGCGGAGCTTGAATCGCTCCAGCGTAAGAAGATTACGGAGGTTTTGAAGGTACGGCGTTTCAAGCAGGGCCTCGAACAACTGAAGGAACAGGCAAAAAGCGATTTCATAGCCGAGGAGGAAAGGATTGAGCAGAAGCAGCTTGACGAGACGGCGGCTATCGGGTTCAGGCAAAGACAATGCGGGGATGTGAACAGTTGAGCCGGGTGGGCCGGTCGGCGTGGAAATATATGGTAAGCCGGGTTTTTGTTTTTGATAAAGTTATTAAGGGGCAATCCGGATGAACAAGAAATTGATAATAATAACGGCGGCGGCCGGGGTTGTGAGTTTTGCGGGTGCGTTTGGTCTGTCGCGTTTTATGAAGCCGGCCCGGCAGAGCGAGTCGGCGCAGGCCGGTCAGTCGGCGGGAGTGGGCCGGCCGCTCGGTACGATGTTTGCGCAGCAGCAGGGCCGGCCCGGCGGAGCGGGGATGCAGGGCTCGGAGCCGGCGGCTCAGCCACAGCAGATGCTCTCGGAGAGGCAGCTCAAGAGCCTGGTATATGAGGTTCGTGAGCGGATACGGCAGTATAACAGCAAGCTCAATGACCTGAATGTTCGCGAGCAGCATTTTGCAACGGCACAGGAGACACTGAGAAAGGACATCGACGAGCTTGATAATCTTCGCATCGAGGTTGCGGCGGCGGTGGCGAAGCTGAAGGAGCAGCGAGATGCTATGGCAGCCGGCAGGACCGAGATAGCCAGGAACGAAAAGACAAACCTGGTATCGATAGCGGCGACGTACGACAAGATGGACTCTGTAAGCGCAAGCAAGATAATGACGAATATGTGCATGACGCAGATGCAGAAAGGTCAGATTGGGGGCGGCAGCTTCGACGATGCGGTGAAGATACTACACTATATGACGGAGCGTACGAAGGCCAAGCTTCTGGCTGAGTTAGTGACGACCGAGCCGAAACTGGCGGCGGTTTTATGTCAGAGGTTGAAACAGGTAGTGGAGCAGCAGTAAGGTTATGGATGTCGCGACAATAGTAGGGATATTATTCGGTTTTGCGGTGGTGATGACGGCGATTGTGGCCGGCGGCGGCTGGCATATATTCATTCACGTACCGTCACTTTGCCTTACGATAGGAGGAATGCTCTGTGCGACGCTGATACACTTTTCGCTGCCGCAATTTCTGGGCATTTTCTCGATTGTCAAAAAGACCATAGTCTCGAAGATACCGTCGCAGGCAGAGCTGATACAGCAGATGGTGAACTTTGCGGCAATCAACCGTCGGGACGGCACGCTGGCGCTGGAGCCGGAGATAGGCAAGCTGGGCAATATGTTTTTCGTCAAGGGCATGCAGATGCTCGTTGACGGGCAGAATGCGGATGCGATACGAGATATTATGTCACCGGAGATAGAGCATCTTCAGGACAGGCACTCGACGGGCAAGAAGATACTGGAGTTTATGGGAGCGGCGGCGCCGGCGTTCGGGATGATAGGGACGCTAATCGGTCTTGTTCAGATGCTCAAGAACCTGTCGTCGCCGGAATCGATAGGCCAGGGCATGGCGGTGGCACTGCTGACGACATTTTACGGTGCGCTGGCGGCGAACCTAGTGTTTCTGCCTCTGGCGGGCAAGTTAGGGATTTACTCGAAGGAGGAGACGATGGCGATGGAGATGATTCTCGAGGGAGTTTGTGCGGTCGCCGGGGGAGACAACCCGACTATCGTTCGGGAAAAGATGCAGACGTTCGTCTCGCAGGGCAGGCGTCAGGAAGTAAAGGCGACGGTGTAATGTCTCGAGCGGGAAAGCAGGCCGAAGAAGACGATTCGCCGGGTGCGCCCGAATGGATGGTGACATTCAGCGACTGTATGACGCTGCTTCTGACGTTTTTCGTGCTTCTTTTGAGTTTTTCATCGTTCGATGACAAGATATACAGGCGTCTTCAAAAGACATTCGGCGACGCATTTCCTTACGTAAGCCCCTCTTCGAGCAGGGACAAGGACTCGTTCGAGATGTCGTTTCAGTTTGTCTATCCCGAGGAGCCGAGCAGGGGCAGCGAGAAGGCGACACTGGAGCAAGGCAGTTCGACAGACGTGCTCAAGGAAACAGAGTTGGAGAATATGTCGCAGCGAAAGGTATTTTTGATACCGTCAAAGGAGATTTTCTGGGGCAGGGGGACAACTATATCATCAGGTGGTCGTGCGGTATTATCGAAGACGGCGCTTTTTCTCAGGGAGGTGGAGGTAAGGATAGTGATAAGCGAAAGCGGCAGCGAAGGCGGTGACGAGGCGGGTCTTGGCCGGGCATGGGCGGTTGTGGATTATCTTGTGAGCAAAGGCGTTGACAGGGCCAGGTTCAGTATTTCGGCATCGGGCGCATTCGGAGGAGCCGTCCCCGGCAGCCGGGACATCGACAAGTTGAGACGCCGGGGGCGGCGAATTCTTGGAATCACGTTACTTCAACGGAGTGTTTACAATTGAGCGGCAGAGCGAAAGCAGAAGAATCAAAGCCTAAAGTGCCGGCTTATATCGTGACGTTTTCGGATATGGTGACGCTGCTTCTGACGTTCTTCGTGCTGCTGCTGAGCATGGCCAGCGTACAGGACCCGGAGCTTTTTAACAAGGGCAGGGATTCGTTCTGGCAATCGATAAGGCAACAGGGGCTTGGGGTTTTGTTTGGCTCGAGCGGAGTGCCTTATTTCGGCCATTCCAAGACGAAGCACGAATCGGCCGCTTCGGATGAAGGATACGAAGGCAGAAGCATAGACGCGAAGCTGGAGCAGGTTCGGCGAATTGTGCGTGAGCTGAGCAGGGATATGACGGTAGTGCCTTCTCAAATAGTCGGCAGTCATACGAACTTTGCGATAACCCAAATACACTTTCAGCCGGGCCGGTGGACTCTGGATGCAACCGGTCAGAAATTTTTAGTCGGTTTCTGCCGGGACCTTCAACAGGCGGCGCCGGGCAAAATTTACGTACTGGGCCTATGCACCGACAAATTGGAGCGGAAACAACGCTGGTTAGTCTCGGCCCGGCGGGCGAAAGCGGTGGCACAGTGTATCACAAAACTACTGAAACCACAGGGCGAAACGGGCGTGGAGAATTACAGCTTGCCCGACGGCAATCGCTGGTGGCCTGCGTACTGGTGGGGCGCCGGCCCGGGCGGGCAGTGGGTCAGCGGGCAAGGCGCCGTTGACAGCGGCTCGCAGGTATTGATTGCGGTAATACGGGGCGGCGTTTGAGCGGCGGATGTAAAGATTCTCTACGGGGCTGTAAGCTTTTTTGATAGTCCGGTGGGCCAGGGGGCCTGAACAAGGCCATTAAGGGGGTTTTGCCGGCTGCGGCACAGCATTTGCAGGGGAAATGATAAAGGTTGCTATAACCGGTATAGATAGCGTGTCAGAGAACAAGGGAAAACTCGTTTGTTTGGTGGCGGCGGCGCTGGCCTTCGGGGCAGTGTCCTGGGCCGGTGCGGCTGAGGGGCAGGTCATCGGTACGAGAGACTTGAATCAAACGGCGGCAGTTGAGCCGGCAGGAGCGAAGGCGCACGATTCGAATGCGCAGGCCGAAGGATACTTTGCCGTCGGCGACAAATCGAGCGTGGATGTTACGGGAAAAGAGCTGTACTTGAAGATGATACTGTCGGTCCTTTTGGTGATTGTCCTGGGAGCGGTTGCCGTCTATGCCTCGAGAAAGCTTCTGCCGAGATTGACACAGCTTTCGGGTAAGGAGATTCGGGTCGTGGAAACGGTTCACATAGGGCCTCACAAGGGCATACACATAATAGAGGTGGGCGGGCGGCGTCTTGTTATAGGCAGCACAAATGATAACATTCGTATGTTGGCCGACGTGACGGAGGGCGGAACGGATTTCTCCACACATTTGGCGGAAAGTATGCGGAAGTAACTATGTCCAAGAAGTCGGTATGGGTCTGTATTTTGTTATTCGCACTGTCGATGGCGGGCGGTATTGCTTTCGGGCAGTCGAACGGTACGGGCGGAGCCGTGAATTTTCCGCTGCAGCCGGTACAGGGCGTGAGCGGCCCGACGGCAGAACCTGAGATGAGCATGCCAAGCATCGGCGACCTTATGACGGTGGTGGAGAAGGCGACCGAAAACAATGGCAAGGAGCGGGACTGGTCAACGCCGGTGAAGCTTGTGATAATTTTTACGGGCCTTGCGATTTTGCCGAGTCTTCTTGTAATGATGACGTCGTTCACGCGGATAGTCATCGTGCTTGCCTTCGTCCGGCGGGCCCTGACGACGCAGACGATTCCGCCGACGATTGCGATAGTCGGTCTGGCGCTTTTTCTGACTCTTTACACGATGGCGCCGACATTTTCGAAGATAAACACGACGGCGATACAACCATATGTGGCCGAGAGAATTGAGCTTGGAGCGGCGACGAGCAAGGCGGGTATGTGCCTGAAGGAGTTTATGCTCAGGCAGAGCCGGCCGGCTGATTTGGGACTGTTCGTACAGATGGCGAGGATTAAAAGGCCGAAAAAAGCGATGGATATTGGGATGCACATAGTAACTCCGGCATTTATCATCAGCGAGTTTCGCACGGCATTCGAGATAGGATGCCTGCTTTTCATTCCGTTTTTGCTGATTGATATGGTGATAGCGAGCGTTCTGCTGAGTGCTGGTATGATGATGCTTCCGCCGGTGATGATATCGCTGCCTTTCAAGCTGATATTGTTTATTGTCGTGGACGGGTGGGGGCTTTTGGCAAAGAGCTTGAGTATGAGCTTTAGTTAGGGCAAAGAAAGGAGATTTGGCGGATGGACGGAAGCTACGTGCTTTACCTTGGCAGGCATACACTGGAGACGTCTCTGCTTTTGTCGGCCCCTATACTTATAACCTGTATAGTCGTCGGCGTAACGGTGACATTGTTTCAGGCGGTGACATCGATACGCGATATGACGTTGACAATTGTTCCGAAGCTTTTGGCCGTTGGTGTCGTAGTATTGCTGTTCGGTGGCTGGATGCTGCAGGTGACGGTTCGGTTTACCAATGAAATTTTCGCGCAAATCCAGAACATCGGGCACTAAGTTATGGAGCTGATTACGTCTGAGCTGCTGGGCTTTGCACTTGTGGTGACGCGGATTTCGGCGTTTCTTCTCATTGCGCCGGTCTTCGGATGGCGCACCATACCGGTGAGAATCAAGGTGGCGGTGACGGTGCTCTTAGGGATTTTCTTTTCAGTGACGGGCCTGTCGCATTTCGAAGCCGGACAGGTAACGCCGATCGAGGCGGTACTGCTGCTGGCAGACGAGGCAAGTTACGGCTTCGCACTGGGGTTGATAGCGAGCGTTTTGTTTTCGGTGGTGAAAATAGGCGGCAGGATAATAGAAAGGCAGATGGGACTTGCGATGGCCCAGGTGCTCGACCCTTTCACGGGTGAGCGTTCCCAGCCGTTGGGCAGTCTTCTTGAGATGATATTCATACTGATATTCCTGTCGGCCAACGGACACCATATATTTTTGCTGCTGATAGAAAAGAGCTATGAGGCGTTTCCGGCGGGGCATATTCCGACGATAGCGGTCCTGGCCAGGGGGGTGGTTTCTGCAACTTCGGCAATGCTGACGGCCTCTCTTCGGTTAGCGGCACCGATTTTAGCGGCGTTCATACTGCTGTTAGTGGCGCTTGCGATTTTGGCCAGGATAGTGCCGGAGATGAACATATTCTTCATCAGTTTTCCGCTGAGGGTAGGTCTCGGGCTGTGGATGGTGGCAATGTTTATACCGTTTATCCAGGGTTTCGTAAGCGAATTTGCAAACTTAATGAGCAAACTAATCCCTATATAGATTCAAGGAGCAGGGGATTTGTAGCTAAAGGTGGGGGAGGCATTTTCAGGAGCAGACGATGGCCGAGCAGCCGGCAGCAGAAAAGACCGAACAACCGACTCCGAAGCGGCTGGAAAAGGCCAGAAAACGCGGTCAGACGCCCCAGAGCCAGGAGCTTTTTTCGGTGGTGGAGCTGTTTGTGCTTGTCGGAATGGTAACAATACTCGCGCCGGGTTTAATGGATTGGCTTGCTAATTTGATGAAGGAAGGGATGTCGTGCGCAACAGGGGTTTTTGTGGACGAAAGGACATTTATAAAATTTGTAAATACGAAGATAGTAGACTCGATAGTGATGATTTTCCCGATTCTCGCGGTGCTTACCGCAGGGGCAATAGGCGCCGGACTTGTCATAAGCGGAGTGAATTTCGCGCCCGATGCCGTCAAGCCGAAGCTCGATGCGATAAACCCGATAACGGGAATGCAGAACCTGATAAACACCAAGACGTTAGTGAAGCTGCTCGTATCTGCTTTGAAGCTGGTGTTTGTGTCGCTGATAGTATGGATTTATCTCAGTGACAAAAAGGATGCAATGATGAGTCTTCGCTGGGCGTGGTCGATGCAGATACTTTCGGTCATTGCGAAGATAACGTTCGGGCTTTGCATCCGCGTCTGTATCGCACTTTTAGTGGTCGCAATCGGGGACACGATTTATCAGAAGTGGAAGTACATCGAGGATTTGAAGATGACGCGTCAGGAGGTCAAGCAGGAACGGCGTGATACCGACGGTTCGCCGGAGGTCAAGGGCCGGATACGCAGGATTCAGCTTCAGATGGCAATGAAACGGATGCTTCACGAGGTGCCCAAGGCGAACATCGTACTTGTGAACCCGACGCACATTGCGGTGGCGCTGCGATACGATGCCAAAACAATGGAGGCGCCGAAGATGGTGGCCAAGGGAGCAGACTATATGGCGGAGAAGATAATGGAGATTGCGCGGTCTTACGGGGTTGCGATAGTGAGGCGTCCGGAGCTGGCAAGGACAATATACTCGACGGTCGAAGTGGGTCAGCCCATACCGCAGGGCTTGTACGTGGCGGTGGCGGAGGTTCTTGCAATGCTGCATCGTCTGCGCAAGCGGAGAAGATGATGCAATCGAGATGATTTACGACGGGTCAAAATCGGCTGAAACGTGTGAGGCGGCGTCCACTAAGCCGAGATGAAGCCGAGTGCGGCCATCTGATTTTGCAGCAGCGCCAGTGTTGCTTCGAGGCGTGCAAAACGGGCGACCAGGCGGGTTTGCTCGCGGTCCAGACGCGCTTTTTCGCTGTCGATTTTATCCTCGATATCGTCCATAACATCGTCAATCTGGTCCTGGTCGATATCCATCGAGCCGGTCGCGGCCTTCAGCATTCTGTCGAGGGCATCTTCGACGGCGCCCGTGAAGCCCTGCTTGACGCGCACCGTTGCGGTGAAGGTCCCGTCAGAACCCAGGTTCACGCTTAGCTGGAGGCCGTTTTCGGCATACACGGGGTCGCCGTTGCCATCGAATGTACTGTTGCCGGTGACGATATTGCCGCTGTATGCGGCGTCTCTGTACGTCGAGTCGGCGGCCAGCTTTATCTGTGCGGCGGTGATAACGCCGCCGGTGACGGTAACCCGGACGTTATACTCACCTGCGGTGGTGTATTTACTGCTGGCACCGTAGAAGCGGACGGTGTTGCTGTCGGAGCTGCCCGTCTTATCGGCGCCGATAATGGCAAGGACACCCATATAATCCTCGGCTATCGCCTCGTCGAAGGCGTTCGTATCGAGCGAGAGAAGCCCGTCGCGGTCAAGCTCAAGACCTATCTGGCCGGGGGTAAGGTGAGTGTCAACATCTTCCACAAAACCGCTGGTCCGGGCAATGAGCGGATTTAGCAACTGACTTTTGATTGTCGAAACAACATAATCACCCATCAAAACGCCAGAGGTCTTCAGTACATCGTTGTAGCTGGTCTTTTCCTTTATGTAGCCAATTGCGGCATTGTATGCCTCGACCATCGAGCTGAGCTTTTGCTTTACGGATTCGATGTCCCGTGTGAGGGTGATTTGCTCACCGCCGGCATCGGTCGTATCGTGCAGGTGGAGAGTCAGGCCGTCGATGGCGTCGTCGATAGTGTTTGAGCTTCTCCGTATCCAGGCATCAACACCTTCTGTCTGCTCGGCCACCGTCAGGGTACTGCTAAGATTCGAGGAATCAATGAGGATATTGCTGACGTTGCCGAGCGTATCGGCGAAGGTAAAGGTCAGCGTACCGGCTGCGTTAAGTGCGTCGCCGCCTACGGTTATGTCACTGGCGTTTACGCTGGGCAGCGCTTCAAGGGCGGTCTGAATTGCATCCGTGGTTGCGGCGTAGCTGATTGAATCCGTAGTGTATCCGCCATAGTTGAGTGTGAAGGTGCCGCTGGTTACCGCCGGTGTATGTTCTATCTGCTGAACTTCGGAAACCGCCGACGCCGGCGGAAAACCATCGACCTTGATTTTCGAGTCCTGGGCGGCCTGCGTCCCGGTAAAATCGGACTGTGCGAAGCCGGTAAGTGTCGCCGAGGTGCCGCCGCCTTCGGTTGACACAGCCATCGTGGGAAGTGTGAGTGTCGCCGCTGAGCCGTGGGCGTTGTAGGTCAGCGTGACTGAAAGCTCGCTTGCGCCGGCAAAACCATCTGTAACGACTATCTTGCCGTTTTCGAGCGTTGCTTTTACGTTACCGTCAAAGGCATCGTTAATCTCGCTGACGAGGTGGCCGAGCTTTGTATTGGCGGTTATCGACAGACTAACGGTAGTTATAGCATTGCCGTAGCGGTCTGTTCCGGTTATTTCGATTTTCTCGCCGCCTCCAAGAGGATTGGCTCCGAACTGGTCGAGGTCGGTTATTTTAGAGCTGAGCGTGGCGTTGTCGGAATCGACCGTAAAGGCCGAGTTGGCCTGCAAAACCATTGTGCTGCCGGCGTTGACGGCAATTCTGTAATCGGAGCCGGCATCGTTGCCGTTGAGCACGAGATGGTAGGCATCGTTGTAGTAGAGCAGCCCGGCGGTTATTCCGGGATTGTCGGCGTCGTTGTTTATCAGCCCGACAAGGTCCTGAAGAGTGGTCGTTGCCGTTGTGGTGATAACGGCCTCTTCGTGATTGTAGGAATAAATGAAAGTCCCCTCACCGACGTAATCCTCGGCATATTTAAGGCCGGCGTTGTGTACCCATCTGTCGGCGGCGGCAAGCTGGTTTATTACGACGGTATGGTTGCCCTCGAAGGCGCTGCTGCCTGCCTCTGCGGTGAGTATGTCGCTGTCACTGGAGGAAACGTTGAATGCACGAAGCGTATCGGCATCGGACAGGGCCCGCACCGTAGTTCTAAGGATTCCGAGCTTGCTTTCGAGGGAATCCAGGGCGTCCTTTTTTTCCTGCCAGCCCTTCTGCTGCTGCACATAGATATTGAGC
>Ga0315538_1002497_pt1 | contig 10241 bp, 10 predicted proteins | sample SalMarSW160230MG_2_FD_203834 | JGI IMG/M metagenome (GOLD analysis project Ga0315538, IMG submission 203834) | Salt marsh sediment microbial communities from the Plum Island Ecosystem LTER, Massachusetts, United States - Salt Marsh Sediment SW1601-230 ...
AGAAAACTATACTGTCCACTGCGGTAGTGTTGTACTGAGAGCAAAGGAGACAAACATGCACAGAGTGATAGCTGTGTGCGGTATTCTCGTGGTACTGTTTGCGTTAGGGGGCTTTGGCCAAGGGTATGCTGAAGGCTATGAACAGAATCTTTCGCTGGGCCGTGGTTTTGGGGTGGGCATGGAGCTGAATACGCCTTTTTGGAACGTCCCTACAGGGATTTTCCTTGAGTTCTGTTTCTCAGATTCTTTTGCTTTACAGCTATCTTGTGGTGATTATGGGCCGGGTACAGTACATGCGTACTTCGGAGGAATGGCAAAGTATAGAATAGTAGATACCACTCATCTTGATTTTCTCGTCTACTTACATGGAATCGTTCATTTTCGCGAAGGCTTCATGGAGAGCAGCAACTGGGTAGTATATTCAACCATAATAGCCGGTCTAATTGGAGAATACAGTCTGACAACACATCTAGCAGTGAACTGCTCAGCGGGTAGTGTTTCCCGCTATGCTCCAGCTTACAGCTCCAGCTATAGTGCAGAAAAGATTCCAACCTTCGGAATGGGGATTACATATTACTTCCCCTAAGGGCTATGATGAGCGACAACTAAAACTCCCGTCCGACGACAATTAGAATTCCCGTTTTGAGAGCTTAGGATTAGACTATCTAACCTTCAGATTAGGAGGAGGTTAGGTGGTCACAGATCAACAAGTGAGGTTACTAATGAAGCTTTCCAAGACGGAGAAGACATTGTCCATTGCTGCGGTAAAGGCAGGAATGGATGAGAAGACAGCTCGTAAGTATCGTAGCTTAAAGAGACTGCCGAGCAAGGTGCAAGTTGAACACACCTGGCGGACGCGCAAGGATCCATTTGCCAACGTGTGGGCAGAACTAGAAGACAAGCTAGGAAACAATCCTGGTCTACAGGCGAAGACACTGTTTGATGATCTCCAACGTCGCTACCCGGGACAATTCGCTGCCGGCCAGCTGCGAACACTACAACGGCGGGTAAAGGCGTGGCGAGGGCTTAACGGCCCGGGTAAGGAAGTGTTCTTTCCCCAGAAACATAAACCGGGAGTGCTGTGCCAATCGGACTTCACCCACATGGATTCCTTGGGGGTGACGATCATGGGCCAGCCGTTCGATCACCTGATGTACCACTTTGTACTCACTTACTCCAACTGGGAGACAGGGACCATCTGTTTCTCGGAGAGTTTCGAGACTCTGGCTCAAGGGTTACAGAATGCACTGTGGGAGCTGGGTGGGGTTCCCGCTATGCACCAGACGGACCGCTTCTCAGCAGCCGTATCTAACCTGTCTAGAATAACGAAGCGGCAGGTGGGCTCAGCTAAGAAGAAAGAGTTTACGAGACGATACGCAGCGCTGTTGGATCATTACGGCATGGATAGGCGAATGATACAACCGCGCAAGGCGAATGAGAATGGGGATGTAGAACAGCGACATTACCGGTTCAAGGTTGCCATCAGCCAGGCGCTGATGCTACGAGGAAGCAGAGATTTCGCCGCTCGTAAGGCGTATGAAGCTTTCTTACACCAGCTGCTTAACCGACTGAATGCTTCACGCCGTGACCGGTTAACAGAGGAGCTGAAGCATCTACGCTCACTCCCCAACAGACGGCTTGATGCGAGCAAGAAACTACTGCTCAGGGTTGGCCCAAGCAGCACGATCAATATCCAAGGAAATGTTTACTCGGTACACAGCCGTTTCATCGGAGAGCGGGTTGAAGTACGTTTGTCCGCTCTACACGTGGAAGTCTGGTACGCGCAAAAGAAGGTAGAAACATTACCTCGTCTACGGGGTAAAGGTCACCATCACATCAACTACCGCCATATCATTGACTGGCTGGTGCGTAAACCAGGAGCGTTTGAACAATATCGTTACCGTAATGACTTGTTCCCTTCCAGTCGTTTTCGCATTGCTTACGATCTTCTCAAGCGACAGTCACCAGCGCGAGGACATAAAGAATACTTAAAGATCCTCCAGTTAGCCGCGCGGGAGACGGAAGCGGGGGTAGACGATATCTTGCGCGTGTTGCTCAACAAGGAACAACCGCTTGATGCCAACACAGTCGAGACGATGGTTCGTTGTCTTCAGGAGATCCCGCCTGCCACTGATGTCGTCGTTGATCCTGTTGAGTTAACTAGTTACGACCAACTACTTCGTAGCCAGTTGCCTTGCCTTAAAGAGGTAGCCGTATGAGCGCGCAGAGAAGTGACACCTATGCTCAGCTGGCAGAGCGGCTCAAGGAACTGCGGTTGCCCGTAGTACGCGCCTACTACAAACAGGCAACACAAACTGCGCAACAGGAGGACTTAAGCTATGAACAGTATCTATTAGGACTCATCGAGCGGGAGTGTGAGGTACGCCAACAGAATCGTGTTGAGCGATTGTTAAGAGAATCTCGATTACCGCTTGAGAAGACACTTGGGGCATTGGATCTCAAACGCTTCCCCCAAAGGATCGTTAATCAACTCCGCAGTCTGGTGGAAGGATCGTTCCTTGATCGTAACGAGAACATCCTCGCCTTCGGCAACCCCGGCAGCGGCAAGACACATCTGGTGTGCGCCATCGGAGAAGAACTGATCAGAGCGGGACGACGGGTTTACTTTACCCCCTGCAGTCTGCTCGTCCAGGATCTGTTGCAGGCCAAACAGAACCTTACCTTAGCGCGGCTACTCAGACGGTTACGGAAATATGATGCGATCATCATTGACGACATCGGTTATGTGCAGCATGACCGTGATGAAATGGAAGTATTGTTCACCCTGTTAGCTGATCGCTATGAGCGAGGAACTGTAATGATCACCAGTAACCTTCCCTTCTCACAGTGGGAACGTATCTTCCATGATCCAATGGTTACCGCTGCTGCCATCGACCGGCTTGTTCATCACAGCATCATTTTGGAGTTAAACATCACCAGTTACCGTATGGAGCAGGCAAAAAGAAAGGAGGTGAAAGTAGGATGAAGAGACTACTGACACTAGGGTGTCATTCCTGTGGTTGTCCTCAAAGAGGCAGCATATCTTCCCCTAAATGTGGGCTTGCTGGTGTGTCGATCTACCGGTTGAGAGAGGTTTGTGCTATTATTGGGAAACGGGAGAAATAATTGTCGTTGACAGGGAAGAATAATTGTCGCTAATCACCTATCGCTGGAACCATCAATCAGATTTTCCGGGAACGCTACGGGACAAATATGAATGGTTTCTCAGCTCGTACCTTTACAGGGGTACTAGTACTAGCTGACGCCATCAGCAGAGCGGGCGCAACTGACCCGGCAGCTATCCGCGACGCTCTTCTGGAAACAGATATTCCTGGTGATAAGCTCATAATGCCCTGGGATGGAGTCAAATTTGACCAGAACACCCATCAGAATGTTCTAGGGAAAGGCATAATCTGTCAGATAATTGACCAGGAATACCGTGTTGTATGGCCACAGAATCTTGCCACTGAGGAGCCCATCTGGCCAATGCCGGAGTGGGAGGAAAGACAAGCGGTTAAGCTGCCTTTCTCACCGGCAGTAAGAGCCGGCGATTATGTTTTTGTCTCGGGGCAGAAGGGGATTCGTAACCCTGAGACTGGCGAGCTGATTGAAGGAATAGTTGGGCAGACAAGGCAATGTATGGAGAATATGAATCGAGCTCTGGCCGCGGTAGGTTCTTCTCTAGATGACGTGGTGAAGGTTACCGTTTTTCTGGGTGATGTCGCGGATTATGCCGACATGAATGAGGTGTATCGCAGTTACTTTCCCAAAGAGCTGCCAGCTCGGTCAACGGCAGTAACCGGTTTGGTGATACCCAATATGCTTATCGAAATTGACTGTATTGCTTATTCGCCACTGCCCTAGTTTCAACTTCAGTGTCAGTATGGTAAGATGGCAAAGATAAAGCTTGATGGTTATCGTTGTGAACGCTGTGGGCATGAGTGGGTGCCGCGTAACAAGAATAAAAGACCGCGTGTGTGTCCGAAATGTAAGAATCCGTACTGGGATAGGCCGAGAAAGGCATTTAAGAGGGATGTCTCATCGGTTCCCGAGATACTTGACAAAGCCCCACCTTTGGTGTAGATAATTACAGAATACACCCAAAAGTAGTATTCAATTATTGAATTCGATAATTGAAAATGCGAGAATGACTAGGGAGGAAATGGAAATGTCCGTCAACTATAGCGAAAAAGCTGCAATTGAGTTCTCATCTGATTGCATTGAACGAGCTCTTAGAAAGATCGCCGAAGAGAAGTATGAATTTGAGTTCATAGGACAAGACATTGTCATTCTTTCCAGGGATGTAGCAGAGAAATTTATTAGGGCACAGAACCCCTTCGACTGTGAAGAGGTAGAAATTGTTTCTCTTTACGATCTGCCACCCAATGAAGCTAACCAAATCCGTAAACGACACTTAGAGCCTGCAATTACATCAAAGCATAGCTGAATGCTGTCGCTTAGGAACTATACGAGAGTTGAAATATCCTGCCATTAAATAGCATAACCTTACCTAAAAGCCGAGATATTATAGCAACGCTAAATGACAAATTCGGCGGCATCACTCACACGAAAATCAAATACCCGTCAGACTTTGTTGGCTGGTATATTGGCAAAAAGAATGGCAAGAAGAAACTTTACCAGGAGCACATTATATGGCTTATGGTTGATGTTGATATCGAGAAACACCCTGGTGTTGAGGACTATTTCCTGGACTTCAAATCTGCTAGGGAAACGGAGTTCAAAGAAAGCAAATTGTGGATTATTTGTTATCCCGTATCGCGTTTCGTCCAAGAAAAAAAGAAAGTGCCTAAATAAGAACGCGATACAGATATCATCTCAAGCCTTAGTGCCCTTAGCTGCCCTAAAGGGATAAGCACTAGCAATTCAACGCCAAAAACCAGATTATCCTTGTGTTGATCTTCGGTGGTTTTGCTATCTATGGTACATATAGTGGAATAAGACTCCCCTCTGGAACTATCGTCAATTTTAGGGACATAGGTCCAATAGCTGCTGGGCTGATAGGAGGACCAATGATTGGGATTGGAGCAGGCCTGATCGGTGGAGTGCATCGCTACTTTCTAGGAGGACTTACCCAGATCCCCTGTCCCTTGGCCACCGTTGTCGCTGGCTTAGCCGCGGGCATGATATACAAACAGCGCAAGGGAGGATTCATTAGCGTCTGGCAGGCTGCGCTTCTTACAATCCTCATAGAATCTTTGCATATGGGTCTGATACTTCTAATTGCTCGCCCTTACAGTGAAGCTCTGCAAGTAGTGAAGCTAATCAGTCTGCCCATGAGTCTGGCCAACGCGATAGGTATAGCTATCTTTACGTTGATAGTGAGTAAGTCAACGGGGAAAAGACAAGCAAAGAAGTAGGCGGTGAGAGACAGAAAGCCTTACAAATGTGCAGGTTGGCACAAACATCGTGGTTCCTCCGTTTGCCTAGGCGCTTTCGATATCGCAAGGTTCTTAGTTACCTCTCGGCAGAGCAAATCAGGGCAGTACTTCTACCTCTTCAAGGACATTTGCCGGGATTTCTATGCTCAACTCCTTCGCCCTTGTTTCATTGACCATTGGTGTGCCTTGTTCAGGACACTCAATGCCGATATCTATAGGCTTTTCCCCGTTCAATATCCTGATGGCGATTTCCGCCGCAGCTTTACCCTGCTCATATCCGGATACGGTCACTCCACACAAAACTCCATCCCTGACAGTAAAATCAGAGAAGGCACAATCAGGAAGCATGCTATTCTCCAGTGTCCATTCCAGCACATCCTCAGGAGGCAGACTTGCTTCCCCGGCTTCCTCTTTAATGACGTGATATACATATATTCCAATAGCATCAACCTCGGTCTGAAGTTCCTGGACTTTTGCTTTCCAGGCGTCGAAATCATTCGTAGTATAGAACTCACTGATTTCAATCGGTGGCACAATACTCTCTATGCTGCTTATAAATGCTCGTGAAGTAGGACTGTCGTCAGTCATAATCGCTAGCTTATTAACACTTGGCACAAGCCGCTTGAGAAGGTCAATGGTTGCCACGAGATGATGCCTTTCAATCACACCAGTCATGTTTTGAGCAGGAAATCCGTAGTCCGCCGGTTCACCATTCATGCCACAGAAAACAAAGGGAATGCTTTTGTCTATGTACTTCTTCGCCACCAGTTCACAGGCATTATCATCAAAGACAATTACAAGATCCGGTTTGAACTCCTCTATTCTCTTCATGGCTTCTTCTGCCACTTCCTCCTTCCACTCGGCACTCGTGTTCCTCTTGGTATCCAGATAAAACTTTTCAATCTCCACACCCCTGCCTTTCAGAATGTCATCAATGCCTCTTGTCTCGTCTACCACCCAGGCATACTCGGGATGGTAGCTAAAGATAAGGAGTACCTTTTCACTGGACTTGGCACATCCCAACACAGGGAGCAACAATAATACACTAACTATGATCATACAAAGCCTCTTCATGATACCTCCCTTCTAATCAGACTAGGTCAGCCTGTCACTGATACAGTGTGAAGTAGAGAGTGCCGTGGAAAACATCACCAGCATCAAGAAGTAGCAGGCTATCGTCTCCCACTTCATTTCGTATCTGGTCTATCTTTGTGGCGCGGCAGGGAACGTTATCTAGGTGAGCATGAGTATCATTGGTATGCGGGATGGTCAGATTTGTGGTCTTACCAGTTGTTGCCAGAGCTGGCTGGCTTGCTGCCAGCAATCCTGTGAGTCCAACGATTACTGCTGCCATAATCCAGGGGCATATACAAACCCGCAATCTGTTCGCGCAGAATCTAGCTCTCATATGATTCACCAATGTCCGTATTATTAGCTGTACACAGTCAATTGTCAATTGCCTGTTTGTGTGTTTGATTTTCGTTGTGGCGGGGTTAAGCGACATAGCGACCTATGCAGACTCAAGTACCACACTGGCTTCGAGCTTTGCAATAGAGGTAAGAAGCAATGTCCCTTGGGTTCCTTTGGCACAGCTTGAAGAAACAGATATTGCACGAATAGTCACGATTGAAAGAGCAAGCAAACCGGCGATATTCCTGCGCGCTTCCGTGACACAAATCGAACAGGGGAAGCTAGGGTGCCATATACTCTGCTTAGAACTTCGCGTAATTGGTGACTTCTCCGCGGAGGAACTGCGCAATTTGCGCGTCACTCTAGCCCTCGCGCAAGAATAATGCCTGTGGGCATATGGGCATCCATTAGGCGCTGTAAGAGGTTGTAGGATGTGACTGTCTACTATTGCTTAGGGAGTACAGTCCGCGGAGAGGCTAATCTTCCTCGTTCTTTTTTTCTTCCTTTAGCGTCTGATAGATTTGTTCTAAGTGTTCATCGACATGGCAAAAAACGGTGCCTTGTGGGAATGTTCCATCTTCCTGCAGTTCCCCAGCAGGAACCCCAGTAAGGATCTCTATTCCCTCTTCTATAGTGGAAACAGGATAGATGTGAAACTTGCCCTGCTTGACCGCGGAAACGACTTCCTCATCAAGCATTAGGTTGTCAACGTTTTGTGCTGGGATAATTACCCCTTGCTTGCCAGTGAACGAACCCTTAGCCTTACAGACCTTGAAGAATCCCTCGATCTTCTCATTTACTCCCCCAATCGGTTGAATCTCGCCCTTTTGGTTCACCGAACCAGTGATTGCGATCGCCTGGTGGATAGGTAGCCCAGCCAAGCTGGACAACAGGGCATATAGCTCGGTACTCGAAGCACTATCTCCATCAATCATCGAATAACTCTGCTCAAAGGTTAGACTTGCTGAAAGGCTGAGTGGTCTTGTCTGCGCAAATCTTTCCCCTAGAAAACCTTTTAGAATCATGATTCCCTTGGTATGACTGTGCCCTCCAAGTTCAGCCTCACGTTCAATATCGATGATACCATCCTTGCCGGTGAAGACGTTTGCCGTAATACGGCTTGGCTTGCCGAAAGTAAAATTACCCATTTGGAGAACGGCCAGCCCGTTTACCTGACCGGTCACTTCGCCATCGGTATCAACAAGTATCTGGCCACGAGTAATCATCTCACGGATCTTCTCTTCGATTCGATTGCGCCTGTTGTCACGCTTCTCAAGCGCACGGCGGACATGTTCCTCTGTAACACATGACGAACCTTGATCTTTGGCCCAGTAAGAAGCTTCCTTCACTATTGCTGTCAGGTTTCCAAACTCACAGGAAAGCTTCTTCTTATCGCCAGCAAGATAAGAAGAGTATTCAATAATCTTAGCGACACCGCCAGGATCAAATGGCAAGAGGTTGGAGCTCTCTTGACAACGGGCCCGAAGGAAGCGTGCGAGATCCTTCTCTCGGGCTGGCGTCCGATCCATCTCGGTGCCAAAATCACTCTTTATACTGAACAGTTTGGGAAAGTCCTCATCGTAATAATGGAGAAGCTCATAGATCCGCGGGTTACCGATGACAATCACCTTTACACGGAACGGAACAGACTCTGGTTTGAGTCCTTCAGTGGAAGCGTAGCCAAGCATTTGCAGGGGGTCCTCGATGCAGATTTCGCGTCTTTTGATCGCAATCTTTAGCGCCTCCCAGCTTAGGCCAAGACGAAACAGATTATTCGCGTTCAATACGAGGTATCCGCCATTAGCTCGATGGAGCGATCCCGGTTTGATCATTGTAAAATCAGTTTGAACCACTCCCATGTGAACGCGTCGCTCAACTGAGCCAAACAGGTTGGAATAAGTAGCATTTTGCTCGACAATTACCGGCGCACCTTCGGTATGTGAGTTATCAACTAGTACATTCACCGAATAGCGCTTGAATGGGTCGGATGGCAACATGGGAAAGGGGAGCTTCTGCTTGCTCTGGTTTCCACTTTGCTTGAACTCCTCTAGATGTTGAACAATGTCTGTCTTGAGATCGCCAAGAAAGGTAATAGCCTTCTCAATTTTGTCATAATGTTGCTTTAGTTTGGCAAAATGAGGTTCGATCATAAATAGAACCGCCTCCTTTGCCAGTTTCTTGACCTCTTCCTCGCGCTCCTCCTCTACACGCGTAATTTCCTGCAAATTCTCCTGAACAAGTGTTTGTACCTCACTCTGTCTCTTCAGGATTTCCTTGCGTTCTCCTTCTGGAAGCCCTTCGTACTCCTCCTGGCTAAGTGGTTCACCTCCTTTGTGTAATGGAAACGTCTTGATTCCGATTGGGGTACGCTGGATAGAAAAACCAAACTTACGGCTGCTGTCCTCCATTTTCTCGAATAGCTCCGATCGTTTTGCCGTGTAACGCTCAGTAATCTTCTTACTGCGTGCCTTAAACTCATCGGATTCGAATACTTTCGGGATATCGCGCTTTAGTCGGGCGATAAGGTGGTCTATATCGTTACGTAGCTGCACTCCCAAGCCAGCTGGAAGCTCCAGACAATGAGGGTTATAAGGCTCTGCAAAGTTGTGTACATAGCAAAGATCTGGTGGTCGGGGTTCGTTCTTACTTGCCCTGTTTAAGAAGTACTCCACGGCGGACAGCTTTCCTGTACCTGGACTACCAGCAACGTAGATATTGTACCGGTTCTTGGCATCTTTGATTCCTAGGCCGAGTCTAAGCGCTTCAACTGCTCGTTCTTGGCCGATGATCTTATCGAGAGGTTCGAGTTCATCGGTTGTCTTAAATTTGAAAGCTGAAGGATCACACGTTAGGCGAAGCTGTGCCACATCAAGTTCTTTGACCATTTATTCCTCCTCGACTACAATTGTAGCCTAGATGAATGAATATTTGCAACGGTTGATCAGGAATATGCTGGCCATACTTATTCTTGTTTTCTTGGTCGGGAAAATGGCTCTGGGTGTGCAAACTACCATGTTTCCATTGATTGATCGGCCAGGTGATTCATCCTATTGTCAGTATGCACAAGTTGCATTTGATAGGGCGTATAAGTCAATTGATCTTCTTCTCTCAGATGCCAGGCTTGATGACAATCCACTGTGGGAATCGGTGCTTGCCGCGAAAAGTCGTGGCGTACAGGTACGCCTTCTTGTTGACGAAAGTGATTGGGCTCCCGCAATTACTGAAAAGAACCGTGCGATAGTCAATTTCTTGAATGACCACGATATCGAAGCTCGCTTTGACAATCCTGCGATAACTACCCACGCTAAATTGGCAGTGATTGACCGAGAGACAGTAATTCTCGGTTCTTCAAACTGGAACAAGTATTCTTTTTGCGAGCAGGAACAGACAAATTTGCTGGTGACCAACAGGGACGTAGGAGAAGTATTTGCC
>Ga0315538_1002505_pt1 | contig 10220 bp, 8 predicted proteins | sample SalMarSW160230MG_2_FD_203834 | JGI IMG/M metagenome (GOLD analysis project Ga0315538, IMG submission 203834) | Salt marsh sediment microbial communities from the Plum Island Ecosystem LTER, Massachusetts, United States - Salt Marsh Sediment SW1601-230 ...
AATTGGCCAAAGGCTGGATAGGAGGGTAAGACGATGGAAAAGAAATGGGAAGAGATGTCAGCAGATGAAAAGCAGGAGGCGCAGTTTCAAAAGTTGCTTTCGCCGAAAGATCCTGAAGGAAAAGACTTCAAATTCCAGAGCCCCGAAGCCGAGAAGTCGTACAAAGACAGAATAACCAGGATAAAAGACGCCATTCAATTGAAGAAACTTCCGGATAGGGTGCCGGTCTGTCCGCTTCCTAACATGTTCCCTTATACGTATGCCGGTTTGACCATTCAAGAGGCCATGTACGATTATGAAAAATGCGTTGCAGCCTTTAGGAAATACGTCCTGGACTTTGAGCCGGATATGCATATAGGCGCTTCAGGGCCTGGTCCAGGAAAATTTTTCGAGATCCTTGACTACAAGTTATATGCCTGGCCAGGTCATGGGGTTGCGCCTACAAGCAGCTACCAGTGCCATGAGGGCGAATACATGAAGGCGGAGGAATATGATATCCTGATAACCGACCCAACATTTTTCTTTAGTAATGTCTACCTGCCGCGTGTATTCGGGGCATTGGAGCCCTGGGGTATGCTCCCCTTGCTCCCCGGTATAGTTGAAATGTATGGGGTTGCCTTTAATTTTATACCCTTCGGTCTACCCCCTGTTCAAGGCGCCTATAAGGCCCTCTTTGAGGCCGGGGCTGAAGCCTTGAAATGGGCTATGGCTATGGGCGGTGTAGACGGTGAGTTGAAAACATTAGGTTTTCCGAATATCCTCGGCGGCTTCACCAAGGCACCGTTCGATATAATAGGCGATACCCTGAGAGGAACCAAAGGGATCATGATGGATATGTACCGCCAGCCGGAAAAGCTTCTTAAAGCCATGGAAGCGATAACGCCCATTATGATCAATATGGGATTGGGCGCGGCACAACAGACCGGCAATCCTCTCATATTCATGCCGCTCCACAAAGGCGCTGACGGATTTCTCTCAGATGAGCAGTATAAAAAATTTTACTGGCCAACCTTTAAACAGGTTATCGTGGGCTTAATCGAGGGGGGATGCATACCGTTGCCTGCTGCTGAGGGAGGCTACAACACCCGGCTGCAGGTTATCAAGGACCTCCCAAAGGGTAAGACCTTATGGATGTTTGATGAGACCGATATAATTAAAGCAAAAGCCATCGTTGGTGACACGCTCTGCATCCTCGGCAACGTACCCTCATCCATGCTGCAATTAGGCACGCCCCAAGACGTGAAAGATTACTGCAAAAAACTTATCGATAACGTCGGCAAAGGCGGTGGTTTTATTATGGGCAATGGGGCATTTTTTGATGAGGCAAAGCCTGAGAATGTCAAGGCGATGGTTGACTTCACCAAGGAATATGGCGTATACAAATAATTCCTATAGGGCTGGTTCTGTAGTAATAACTGAGCGTCGATACCATTCTGATGGTAGCGTTGTGCCACTTACAAAGGACCTGAATACGACAAATGCCCGTAATCTATAATTATCGCTCTTAGCCTGAAGACCAAAAAAAGTGGTATGTATAGTGAGGTTTAAAAAAGATGTCAGGTAACCTTATATTAAAAGAGTTATGCCGCTATAACAGAGGAACCTTTGCTGATATTGTGTACCGGAATGCCCTTTTGCATTCCGATGATGAGGCCTTTATATGCGGGCCCCAAAGGGTCACGTTCGCCCGGTTCAATATGCGGGTAAACAGCCTGATCCATGCGCTTTCCTCATTCGAGGTTAGAAAGGGAGATGTCATCGGCATCCTGTCATGGAATTGCCTCGAGTACGCGGATGTGTATGGGGCTGCAATGAAAGGGGGATTTATCGCTTCACCCTTCAACCCCAGGCTCAATACGGACGAGTTGGAGTACCTCATCAACTACTCGGAGGCAAACGCCCTCTTTGTCGGTCCGGAACTCGTCCCAACCGTCAACGATCTGCGATCACGTCTTCCCGGGGTAAAACACTATATCGCCTTAGGAGACCCTGCCGCCGGCATGTTGTCTCATCACGAGTTGATCGCCACCTATCCATCTGATGAGCCTGACAGAGCGGTAAGCAAGGATGATCCACTTCTCATCTTTTATACCAGTGGTACCACGGGCGTTCCTCGCGGTGCCCTCTATTCCCATTACCGCAAGCTGGATAACACCCGAATAAAGGCCCTGGAGATGGGTACGAAGCCCGGTGATAAGCATATCATGGTGCTGCCGTTTTTTCACATCGGTGGAGATAGCCATGTGTGGCCATTTTTCCTGGTTGGGGGTTGCAATGTGATCATGCCTCAAAAAGCCTTTGATCCGGTTTCCGTTCTTCAGGCGATTCAAGACGAGAAGGCAACGGATATCCAGATTGTCCCCACACAGCTGAGTGCTATGTTGTCCCGTCATGACTTGAAAGACTACGACTTAAGCAGCCTGAACAGGATCTATTATGCGGCATCCCCTATGCCAGTGGAGTTATTGAGGAAGGGAATTGAGGTATTCGGCCCGATTTTCTCCCAGGGCTACGGACAAACCGAGTCGGGACCACAGATTACTTCCCTTCCCAGGAAGGCTCACCAAGTGTTGGACAGGCCGTCGGGAGAGCAAAAAGTGTTACGTTCCTGCGGGCAGCCGAGTCTCGGTGTCCATGTGAGAATTGTCGATGAAAACAAAAACGATCTTGGGCCTGGAATGGTTGGCGAGATCATCGCTCAAAGCGATTCAATCATGTTGGAATACTGGCAGAGACCTGCAGAAACCAAGGAGGCTATCATCGATGGATGGCTTCATACCGGCGACCTCGGATACTATGATGAAAAGGGGTTCATATATATCGTAGACAGGAAGAAGGACATGATCGTGACGGGCGGTGAAAATGTATATTCCCGAGAAGTAGAAGACGTCCTTTACAAGCATCCTGCGATTGCCGAAGCTGCCGTTGTCGGCATCCCTGACCCGGTATGGGTGGAGCGCGTTCATGCAGTGGTCGCCCTAAAGGAAGATGCCGTTGCCTCTGAGAACGAAATTATCGCCTTTTGCAAAAATCACGTGTCTTCTTACAAGGCGCCGAAATCGGTTGAGTTCCTTGACTCGCTTCCCAAAAATCCCCAGGGAAAAATACTCAAGAAAGAGATCCGGGAAAAATATTGGACACATAGGTAATCAGAGCTTCAAACTGAAAGATAGCCGAAATTATGGATAGTATAATCACACTGCCATATGTAGCAGTGTGTCCACAAAAAATTTTGGGAGTTCTTCTCCATGTTGCAAACTGCATTACAATCATCAGTTAGTGCAGCCGTGGCGATGATATGTCTCAAATCTAAGAGGGTAAAACTGTTACGGCCTTTACCTTTATAAAGACATTCGCGGATCTTTTCGAGGCGTGTGTCATAGATCTAAGTGACACTCCCCCGCCAGGAGATTGGGGCATCTTAGCTTAAAGAGCCAATTGCAGTTGCCCTTTGTCTTCTTTCTCCTGTTGCTCTCTATAGGCAAAGATTTCCTTTTTGTCTCCTACTAATTTGACAGCAAATATAGAGTAACGATATCAGTTTGGGCAGGAGGTAAAAAGATGAGAATGCCTGCCCAGATTAAACCCATGGTTATCCACCGAAGAAATGCCTGTGTGGCTGAGGGAAGCCCCTTCAAAAAAGGCTTACAGGCGTCACCTTCCCATCTAGTTGACCCATATAGGCCCCTTTCACGCCCATCAGGTATCCACCATGCTTCAGGTATCCACCCAGGCTGTGTGACTATGGCTGAAACAATAGAATGAGCGGGGGCCACAAGCAATAGAGCGCAAAGGCAGAGGGGGAAGACGATGGAGCTATTTGTCGTAGCCGGAAGAACAGGCCTTGCTTCATTCATTGCACACCCGCGTTGGTAAAAGAGAACGTATTACCGCCAAAAAGATCCTCACAGAAGTACATGAGGCAGTAGGCAAATCGGTCTCTCTGGATTATGTGTATCGGCTGTTGAATCGTCACGGGTGGCTAAAATAGGTCCTCGACCTCGCCACCTCAAGGCTGATCCTGAGATTCAAGAGGGATTTTAAGAAAATTCCACTGCTCCTCGAAGGAGTGCTCGCTCACCTACCTCTGATGTTCAGCTCAGAGTAGGATTCCAGGATGAAAGTCGTTTTGGACGCATCAGTGACCGGCGACGCTGTTGGGCGCCGATGGACGAACGGCCCATCGTGGGAAGCCAAGTGATACGGGAATCGTATATGCACGAGCCGCCGTCTGTCCCCGCAGCGCCCAGCTCGCCTCCCTGGTGATGCCATGGGTAGATACCGAAGTAATGTCTCTGTTTCTTGCCCATGTATCGTGTGAATTCAAGGATGTCCATTGCCTTCTGTTTTTGGTTGGCTTAAAACTCTCCCTTTGATGTCAGGTTAGTATTAGTCGATGTAGGACGCATAGAGATATCTTAACCAGGTGAACTTCTATCGCAAAAAAGCTGCTAAAAAAGACTTGACAAAGACATCGCAGTTATATATGAGCTCTTATAAAATTCAATATATGAGCTAGCATATGATCAAGCCAACCACTAGCAAAGATACCTTACCTGTTAAAGCCTACCAAGAAATCAAAACGAAAACTATCTGCCTAAAGCCTAAACCGGGAGAAAAGATATCTGAAAATAAGATTGCAAAAGGTTTTAAGATAAGCAGAACTCCGGTTCGAGAAGCTTTATTAATCCTAGAAAATCAAAAGCTGGTTGAATGCGATGACAGGTTAGGGGTTGCGGTAAAGAAGCTAACCACAAAAGAAGTTGAGGAATACTTTCAACCAGAAAGGCTTTCGAAGCGTTCGCAGCACCTTTTGCTTCAAATAGATTGGTAGAGAAAAAAATATGGAAAGGAGGTGAGGAAAAGGTAAAGAGTCAAGAGAAGACAGAAGGGATTAGGTATGATAGTTGTTTTTGATTAGCATCTTAACATTTAACAAAGGAGGAGGGACATGAAAAGAAGAAATCTTATTCTTGTTGGCGCACTGATAATCAGTTTTGCCTTTGCCTTTAATGCATCTCTGGCATTGGCAAAGGATATGACAGTAAAGGATTATACAACAGAGGCCTTCAAAAATATTAGCCAAATTTCGCCATCTAATGCCAAGGCTATCTTTGACAAGGGTGGGGTTGTATTTGTTGATGTCAGGGAGCCAGATGAATTTAAGGCGGGACATATACCTGGCGCAAAGAGTATTCCCAGGGGCACCGTTGAATGGATGATACCAAAGAATATCGCTGATAAGAATGCTTCAATTGTGGTATACTGTGAGCATGGTTCGAGGGGTGCCCTTGCAACGTATACCATTCTTCAAATGGGTTATAAAAATGCAAAAAATCTTGAAGGTGGACGAGCTGCCTGGCTGAAGGAAGGTTTCCCTGCGGAGTAAATGATAAGAGATTATTTCTTGAACACATATCAACTTTAAGCCAGAAACAACTATTATACCAGGTTTTTTAGCAGGCCAGCATGATGCCAAGTGATGAGTATCATGCTGGCCTAGAAAATTTGTTGAATAGCACCGCGTTCAAATTCAAAATGGGGCGGAAGAAAGTATCTTTTCTATCAAGTTTCGTCAAACACACAGGAGAAGAGAGCATTTCTCTGCTCTCAGGGTTGCCTTTTTACCTGATTCCCCCCTTGCTACTTAAAGCAATCGAAGTTAAGAAAAGATAAAAAGAGGTTTCATCGCCATATGGGGTCTAAATATTGACTGTTTGTGGTTTCATAAATGAAGCGCATGAAGCCTCGCATGCCCAACCCACGTACTATTTCGACAAGGCGTTCAGAATAGTCTCAAAGATATTGATCAGGTGCTCGAGCCACTTTGGATAGTGGTACTTCTTCATAGCATACATTTCATAATATTTATGAAACAATTACTTTGAATTATAGATGGAGTTTAACAAGGAGGGATTTGAGACCTTCTAACTGGCCGATAACATCAGCCTTGTAGTACAACGTGTTTTTATTACAGCTGTAAACCTCAGCCATATACCTCTTGTACTCTTTTTTGAGTTCACTGTCAATGCGTTTGTGATAACTTTATTCTGGGCACCGGTGGGGCCACCAGTAAGAGATCAAGGGCAAAGATGACAGGTGCAAAGGTCACGCCCATATTCTCGGTGATGACCTGGTGGGTGACTGGCGGCAGCTTCTAGAAGAAGTTCAGGCATGAGAAGGGGCAAGCTGTCTGCGATACGGCAGTGTGAGACGAGTATTTTGATTGTGCTTCCTAAAGTATTGCCAAAATCAGCATGAATGCGACATCGGGTGACAGGCCCAGCTTCCTGACGGATATGCAGGCGACATTAACAAAGATGAGTATGGAAAACACAAAATATAAGTCCAAAACATCCCATTCTCGGAGGTCTCCTCTTTCTTCTCAGCTAGGGCAAATGTTTCCCACAAGATCTCGATTGAATTATTAAAACAGAGGATAAGGGCATCAATGGGTCAAGCAGGTAAACTTTTGTTACGAAAAAGCTGGTAAGAAAAATCTTGACAAAGCCGTCGCATTAATATACGGCGTATTATAAAAGTTAATATACTGAACATCATATGAGTAAACCAACGTCCAATAAAGATACGTTACGGGTTAAGGCTTATAAAGACATTAAGTCTAAAATCATCTTCTTGCAGCTTAAACCCGGAGAAAAAATATTCGAAAACGAGATTGCACAAGACTTGAAGATAAGCAGAACTCCAGTTCGAGAAGCCCTCTTGATCCTTGAAAATGAGAAGCTGGTCGAATGTGATGGGAGGCTAGGGTTTGTTGTAAGGAAGCTAAAAACAAAAGAGATTGAGGAATATTTTTCAATTAGAAAGGCTTTCGAAGCCTTTGCAGCACCCTTTATCATTGAAAGGATAACTGCCTCTGAAATTGAAGAACTGAAGAAGAATATCACAGAAGCACAAGATTATCTTAAGATAAATGATTTCAATAATATTGTCCGATGCGAAACAAAATTTCATGAAATTTTATGGAGGGCAACAAAATCAGAGATCTTCTTTCAGATCATTTCTGGGTTGAGCGATAAGTTTCAATGGATACGGGCAATAGCTTTAAGTGCTCAAGGTGCCTGCCGTGAGTCGATAGATGATCATAAAAAAATAATTACCCTCATAGAAAAAAAGGATTCTGATAAATTAAAAAGATTTATAGCGCTACATATCGAACGTTCAAGAAAAAAATATGCTTTAACACAGGGACTCTATATGTAATGACCTTAAAGACAGGATCAAAGAATAGACATGACAGCAGGAAGCTCTAGCAATAACAGTCTTGCGTTTTAAGAATCCTTCTAGCTGGAATGTCAGGGTATCGCGTAGAATAAAAAAAGTTTTCTATCGGGATAGCAATAAGTTATCTTTGTATCCAATGTTATAAAAGTCACTGAATTGCATGTGCTCAATCAGTGCATTTTATTAAAATATATGGAGGCAATTATACATGCTTTTTAGGTTTTCCTCTGGTGCATCATTGAAACAGGAAATTATACGAAATATCTTTTCTTCGATCGTACAATAGGGAGTCGAAGATGAATATCGCCAAAAATTTGGAACGATCGGCGTTTTACTTCCCTGACCGGCCTGCCATAAGCGAAGCCTCATCCGAAACGAGCTACGCCCAACTTAATGAACGAGCCAATCGCGTGGCAACCGCACTCATCAGGATGGGCATTAAGCGCGGCGATCACATCGGGCTTTGCGCACCAAATTCCAGTGATTGGATTGCCTTTTACTTCGGTGTGCTCAAGGCCGGCGCTGTAGCGGTGACTCTCTCCAGTATGCTTACGCGTGATGAATTGTCTCTTTTGATCAACCATTGCAGGCCCAAGATCCTTTACACCTTTGATGAGAAACTGGATGAGCTGGCCGCATTCCGAGGGGCAGGATGGTTGGATAAGGTGATCAGCTCCCAGGGCGACATGGATTTCGAACAATTATCGAATATGGGATTTGGCTCTTTCCGGGCTATAGACTGTGACCGTTCTGACACAGCTGCTATTCTCTATACAGGAGGGACAACAGGAACGCCGAAAGGGGTTATGCTCACCCACGAAAACGTCAATACGGCCATACAGAATGTTGTTTTTCATGAGCGATCAAATGAAGAAGATAGGGGACTCCTTTTTTTGCCTCTCAACCATGTCTTCGGCCAGATGCACATTATGAATGCCACTATAGCGAGCGCAGGTTGCCTTGAGATGATACCTACCTTCGATATGGAACGCGTTCTACATCTTATGGAAAATGGCCGTGTAACCAAGCTCTTTGCTGTTCCCACGCTGTATGTCCGCTTGCTGGCTGTGGAGAGGCTCAAGGAAAAACTAGGCGCCGTACGTTACTGTTTTTCGGCAGCGGCCAGCATGGCGGCAGAGGTGGTCCGCCATTGGAAGGAGCAGACCGGTCTGGCTATTTATGAGAGCTACGGCATGACAGAGTCGGCCTCTATGCTGACGTTTAATCATTACTACCGCCATGTCATTGGCTCAGTAGGCACAACCGTGCCCGGTGCGGAAATTCAGATCAGAGATGAAACCGGCAAACAGATGGGTGTGGGAGAGAAGGGTGAAATTTGTATTAGGGCTCGCAACATTATGAAAGGCTATCTCGATAACCCCGAGGCCAACGAAACCGCTTTTTGGGGTGGGGAATGGTTTCGTTCCAGTGACATCGGCCTCTTTGACGATGATGGCTATCTGTATATCGTAGACCGGCTTAAGGATATGATTATTACCGGGGGTGAAAACGTATACTCCCGCGAGGTGGAAGAGGTCCTTTACACCAGGCCGGAAATCCAAGAATGTGCGGTCATAGGACTTCCTGATCCGGAATGGGGTGAGCGCGTGACGGCCTTTTTACTATTGAAGTCCGGAGAATCCTTGGATAAGGGTGCCTTGCATGCCTATATGAAATCTCGCCTTGCACCATTCAAGGTGCCTAAAGACTACGTACCAGTAAACGATTTCCCCAGAAGCCCGGCCGGAAAGATCCTGAAGCGCGAACTCCGGGAACAATTCTTAAAGCAGGCATGAGAATGCCCTTGACTAACGGCGGTAAACCTAGTAATGAAACAACGTCGGACGGGTTTGTATAAGCAGAAAGAGAAGTTGTCTCTCATTGTGTTTCATTAAAACGATACCTGTATAACACCCGTGAGAAACTAAATGCAAAAGAGCATGGGGATGTCTTTTATTGCTATGCCCCTGGCCCAGACCTGGTTTGCTATACCTATGTTTAAGCCTACGGATAGCATATGCTCTTTACAAGCGAGGAAAGTAATGTGCAACGTCGCGCCAGGGCAGGCCTGATGATGCTTTGACCATTGTCCCGAAAAACGGGATGAATCCAATCCGCATACTACCTTCATAGGTTGGCTGCCCTTCGGCCCCGAGCCTTTCGGCCCCGAGCTCAAGGCCGAGGGGCTCAAGGCCGAGGGGCTCATGGCCGAGAGGAAGCGCCGGGGTCATTTGTTGAGGAGGAAAACGCAATAGGTGGAAACTGACAGCAAGGTTACCTTACGGATCGACGACCTCTCGCTGAGCTTCGGCGGCGTCAAAGCCCTCAACCGCGTGAGCGTGGATTTCAGGGAACATGAGATACTGGCTATCATTGGACCAAATGGCGCCGGGAAGACCGCCCTTCTCAACTGTATAAACGGCTTCTACAAACCCCAAGAGGGTGAGATCTACTACAATGGGCAAAAGATTACAAGAATGCGGCCCGATAGGCTGGCGAAATTAGGCATTGCGAGAACCTTTCAGAATATTGAGCTCTACACCGGATTAAGCACTCAAGACAACCTCATGGCCGCCCGGCATGTGTTGATGAAGCAAAATTTCGCCACCGGTGCCCTATATTTTGGCTGGGCACTTCAGGAAGAAATCAAGCATCGTCAGACTGTCGAGGAGATTATCGACTTCTTGGAAATGGCACCGATGAGAAAGAGGGTGGTTGGCGTTCTACCTTACGGCATGAGAAAAAGGGTTGAGTTGGGTAGAGCATTAGCGCTTGAGCCGAAAATACTGCTGCTTGACGAGCCGATGGCAGGCATGAATCTGGAAGAGAAGGAGGACATCGCCCGCTTCATCCTTGACATATTCGAAGGTCAGGGAGCCACCTATCCTGATACACCCGTTCTGCGAGATGGGATTCGCAGCATCATCTTAGTCGAACATGATATGGGCGTGGTGATGGACATTGCCGACAGGATT
>Ga0315538_1002513_pt1 | contig 10202 bp, 6 predicted proteins | sample SalMarSW160230MG_2_FD_203834 | JGI IMG/M metagenome (GOLD analysis project Ga0315538, IMG submission 203834) | Salt marsh sediment microbial communities from the Plum Island Ecosystem LTER, Massachusetts, United States - Salt Marsh Sediment SW1601-230 ...
TAAATTAGAGAGTAATCTTTCTTTCTCGCTTTTGACTCAGCCCGGTGAAGAGAGCGAGGAAGAATTTGATATACAACTTTTAAATTTTCAGACTAATATTGCAGATATAAATCTTACTCTGGGTAGATTTTTACCCCAGTATCATTATACAAATTTTTTTCAACCTCTTAACGTTTTTCTGGGGCCCGAGTTTTTCAGAGAGGCTATTGTTTATAAAGGTATAGACGGATTGCGTTTAAGAAAATTTTTTACTCCAATGACTTCTCTGGAATATGTATGTAAACCTGAATCGGAGCTTTCCTCTTCATCTCACCTCCTTAATTTAACATCTCATTTAGGAACTTTTGATTACAGCCTTATATGTTTGTATGGGGGAGAGGACGAAACTTTTATGCCCGGGTTCGGTTTTAAAGGAGATATAGGAGTTTCTTTGTTTAATGAAACTTTATTCGAGATTGTAGAAAAGGATTCATTTAATATTACGAGTTCTACAGGTTTCGACTATAGCTTTGGCAACTTTATGACTATGGTTGAATATCTGTATAACGGCGGAGAGCGTTACCAATCGACAAGAGAGGGTTTGTCTCTTATAGGGACAAATTACCTGTTCTTAAATGCTTTTCATTTTGTTCCGATGGGAAGGAATATAGGCTGTTCTGCTATTCTCAATCTCGATGATGAGAGTTCGCTTCTATCTGCCTATTATCAAAAGGAAGTTCTTCACGGGGTGAATTTTCTAACGGGAGTTTATTTTCCTGTTTCCGGAGAGGAAACGGACGAATTCTCTTCCGGAAGTATAGGCTCTTTCATTTTGAATTGCTACCTTAAAGCAAAATTTTAAGTAATAGGTTTTAAATCTAATCCCATGTTATCTCGATTTCACTTGTAGTATCACCGTTAGTCAAAGATTTAACCATATTCAGATTGATATTTTTATACCTGCAAATTTCAAGCGTTTTTTCTATCCATCCTAAAACCCGATTTTCTACAATTTTATCCATTTCCGAAAATTCAGTTATTTTTAATAGTCCTTTTTTCTCACTTATGTTCTCTGCTTTCATTGAGCATGGTTTATAATAAGTTGAGAAGATTTGTGAAGCTCTTCTTGTTAGAGCTTGTGGAGTAGCTATTCTTATAAATACTTTATAAAAGCCTTGTAGAGCGTATTCGGCACTGAACCTTCCAATTTCCAGGGCACCCTTTAGGTCTTGTTTGTAGAACATGTCGCACATTTTTTTGGTAGGCTCAATAAATATTGTTTTTAGAGGGAACCATGAACTTATCATGATTTTAATTCTATAAACTTTATGTGCTTCTTCCGGGAGGGAGTCAAGCCATATATTAAAGTTCTTTTTGCCGAAATTGCTTTTTATGAATTCTGGCAGAACAACAATTGCACTTCCCTTCACTTCCATTTATTTTCCTTCCTTATATATTATTATACGACTTTTACAGAACATGTCAATGTATACTTGGATATGTTTTTTTATACGGATATTCTTGACTTTACTTTAAGAAAATTTAAAGTAAATTATAAAATAAGATTAATGGTTAATAATTCTTGCCATTCTAAAAGATCTTTTTAATAGAAAAAGGAGGATGGTATGGCGAAATCATACAAAACAAGTTCCGGAAATAAGGGTCTTAGTCCCGGTACCGTAATCTATATTGGGGAAGAAAAAACTGCCGAGGTCAGGATTTCAGTAATCGATTATAATGAAAACGAGTTTACCAAAAAAGAAGGAGTAAAGGCAGAGGATTGTTTTGCCTTTAAAGATAAGGATTCGGTTACCTGGATAAATATCGATGGTGTTCATAATACCGATATTATTGAAAAGATTGGAGAGTATTTCGGGTTACATCCTCTTGTAATGGAAGATATTGGAAATACAACTCAACGTCCGAAAATAGAAGATTTTGATGAATATATGTTTTTTGTAATAAAGATGCTTTATTACGATAACAACAATGAAGAGCTTGGAGTTGAGCAGGTGAGTTTGGTACTGGGTGATAATTTTGTTATTTCTTTTCAGGAAAGAGAAGGAGACGTTTTTGATTCGGTTAGAGAAAGGTTAGAGAAAGGAAAGGGGCGTATAAGAAAAATGGGGAGCGATTACCTTCTTTATAGTTTAATAGATGCAGTGGTCGACAACTATTTTTCTGTACTTGAAAAAATGGGGGATAGAATCGAAGAGTTAGAAGAAGATATTGTTGAGCGAACAGCCCCGGAATCTTTACGTAACATACATAAATCAAAAAAAGATATGATATTACTTCGCAGGTCCGTCTGGCCTTTGAGAGAAGTAGTTAATTCTCTTACCAGGGATAAGACTGCTCTTATTTCCGCAAATGTTATTATATATTTCAGAGATGTTTACGACCATACCATCCAGGTTATTGATACCGTTGAGACTTTTCGAGATATGCTTTCCGGCTTACACGATACTTATCTTTCAAGTATAAGTAATAAAATGAATGAAATCATGAAAGTATTGACTATGTTCGCTGCAATTTTTATTCCTTTAACTTTTATTGCCGGTATTTACGGTATGAATTTTCACTTCATGCCTGAGCTTAATTGGCGTTGGGGTTATTTTACTGTGTGGGGAGTGTTCCTTCTTGTGGGAGGGACAATGCTATTTTATTTTAAACGAAAAAAATGGTTATGACTTAAAATAAAACCTTAACCTATTTATAAAAAAAGGTTCTTTTTTCCGAAAGAACCTTAAATATATAATACTAATATAACAACGTTTTGGAAAAAGTCAAGGGCAGAAGAGGAATAAATATGCTTTTTCTTTTAAGCTTTTGTTTATCAATTACTTATAGTTATAAAAAGTTTAGTTGTTTTTTAAGATTTTTTATTGTATTTTATATTTAATTTAGTATTTTTTGCGTCTAAGAACATAGATCCAACTTATAGTATTTAAATAATCAGAATTTTCGGGTAATAAACTTTATGTTTTTAAACGTATTTCTACTTTTTTTGTATATTTATATTGGAACCGAATTTAATATGGTTGGGTCTAAGCTATAAATATGAAAAGGGGAAATATACTTTTATCGGTGTTTATTAATGCAGTAATTTTGCTTAGCCTATTAGGTTGTCCTATGATGATGGGTCCGCCACATGGAATGCCGGGAGACATGAGCAGGCTGAATTTTATGAAACCCTTTAGCGTTGTTTATCAAATAGATTATGGTGAAGAATCGTTCCCTTATATTAGAATATATTATAATGTTCCCTATTCGGGAATAACTTTTTTAAAAGAAGATTCGCTCTATAATGCTTCGTTTAGATTAAATGTTAATATTACATATGAAGGTGAAACGATTATAAATAAAGGCATTACAGAATCCATAATTATAAAGAACTATTCTAAAACTGTTTCGCCGAACGAGTCTTTTTTCGGAATTTTTAAAGAAAATATTTCTACCGGTAGAAATGAAGTATCTATAATGTTGATGGATAAAAATTCTGATAGAAAGTATGTGTGGAAGCGTGAGGTTTCAGTTCCGGAGCGTCCGAACATTCAGGAACAAAACCAAAAAAAATAATATTAGCCACAGATTTACACTGGATTACCCAACCACACCCCATTTTTTGTGTTTTTTAAAGCTCAACCCACAACACCAAATATTTAGACAGGATTAACAAGATTAACAGGATTTTTTTATTTTGTTTTTACTATTTAACAATTTGACTTAGATTCGAAGAATCTATGGAACCCGTCGTCCGTACTCGGTCTTCGGTCAGTCTTAGTTAAAGCTAAGACCTAAGCTGCAGTCGTGGTTCTCCCCATTCTTTAAGGTATCTCTTAAAAGTTTCTTTTATTTCGGGGTCATCGGTTTTTACTTCCATGTTTCTGATTTTGTTTTCGTATGTTTTCCCCCAAAGTCCTATAGTAAGGGTGATTACTCCAAATAGGAATAATATAAGAGCAGCCTCTTTAAATAATTTGTTCAGTGCCAGAACGCCTAAAATAGCGATTAACAAGATAAAGAAAACAATATAGTATACTGCGAGTTTCATATTTATATTGATAACTTCTTTAATTCTTTCCAGGTCGTTCATCGACATAATTATACCATTCGTTTCTTTTAATACGGTTTTTATTTTTGAAACAGCATAGAAATGAAAAATTAATGCGATCCCTACTGAACATCCGAGTATGATTAAAGAAATTTGAAACATAAGACCTCCTTTATTTGTATTTTAATGGTAAATAAAAACGTTCGATATGTCAAGATATTTTATTTCAGGAGTTTCACGATTTTTTAAGTTATAATTTTTTAAAAGATATCAATTGCAATCGTTCCATTAGATTTGCAAGTGGATAGTACACATTCTCAAATTAAAGAACTGCGAGGAGTAACCATTCATCAGGAATGCGGTCAATTCCCCCGCCGAGGGAATTGCCGCTCGCGCTCAACCCTGTCCCGTGGAATAGAGGGACTTTATGCCAGACAAGCTATTCCACGGGATGAACTCCTCTTGAAATACAACTATTTCAAGAGGCCGTGACCGCTTGGCTTCCGAGACGTCCTTCTGAACGGTTACTTCTCGCTTTAATCACGCTGGAATACATGGATTCCAAAATGTCACAGCAATTTAAGGAGAAAAAATCGTGAAACTCTAAAGTTTATTTTAGTACGCTTTGTGTCTTTAAAATTATTAATAGGCTTTCTCTCAATTTTTAAGTTCCCTTGACTTTTTATTTTTAAAGTATTAAAATGAATTTCATGTTTAATTATGGAAAAAGGGAGGAATCATGAAAAATCCTATGTCTTTCAGGGTTGCCATAAAGAGTATATTTTTTTCAGTGTTTATACTATTATGTTTCTCATCCTGCAAAGGTTCCAAGAGTGGTATCGCCGAAGATATTATTAAGAAAATTGAGAGTAGTGATAACTTAGAGGTAGAGTTAGTATTCGAATGCGCCGAACCGCTTGTAGCTGTAGATTCCGATAAAGGAGGAAATTTTTACCTTGCAAGTTATGGTGGTGATATCTTCAAGATTTCTAAAAGTGGAACAACCGATACGATATATTCCGGTATTAAATATTGCGGTTTTAGCCTTACATCTCTTACAGTGTTACCCAATGGAGATTTGATTGTCAATGATTGTGTGGATGATAAGGATGTATTATTTAAAATATATAAGCAGGGAGGGAGGAGTGAATTTGCTAAAATCGAAAGTAATTTACTTTCTTTGACTTCTGATAATTCCGGAAAGGTGTTGGTTGGAGGTTGGGTTAGCGAAGGTAATCTTACCGTAGAATTCGACCCGAATCACTTATCGGCAGCCGAGTATATTGCCGGTAAGATTCTGGAAATTGATAAGGATGGAAGTATAAAGGAGATATATGAAGGTGGTTTGCCGATGTGTGTAAGGAGTGATGAAACAGGAAATTTATTTGCTGCCGTTTGGGGAGGGAAGGGTGATTTTGAAGCTGAAGCAAAGAGTTATTCCGTAGCGGACCTTCGTCATATGTTCTGGATTACATTAACGGAAGATTCCAAAATAATATCTACCGGTGGAGAAAAAAAGATAAATACAGGTGACCTGAAATCTATTTCGTCTTTTGAGTTTCTCGGTGACGGTTCACTCGTGGTTCAGGCTATTCCTGAGGTAGGCGGTGCCGGACTATATCTTGTGAAAGAAGGCTCTGACCCGGTAGATCTTATGTTCAGTCAGGAAAAAATAGACCACAGCATCACCGGTCTTGAAGTTTCGGAAGGTGTTTTATATTTCATAAATGTAGATGGGAAGTTTTATAGAGTAAAATAGTATATATTCTTTCGTATTTAATAATATTATATTGGTAGACTTTTGGCTATAAATATATAATATATATAATATAAGAATTAAAGTTTTGAAGGTAAATTTACAAGAAAACGCAGATTTCTTTGCAGTAATAATATGTTAAAAAAAATAATATGTTAAAAAAAAAGTTATAAACCGTAGAGAAGAAGGGGGTTTTAACATCTCTTAAAAGGTTTTTTAAAGGGTTTGATTTGATGAAAAGATTTTTAAAAAAAGTACTAATATCCTTTTCCATAATATTGTTATTATTGTATCTTTTTGCTTTGTTTGCTCCTTTCCAAAGATTTGTTCTTAATTTGTTTGTGAAATCTATAGAAAAGGAAAGAGGCATTCATTTGACTTTCGACGATGTTAGCGGAAATCTTTTTCACCATTTGAGTTTTAAAGATATTAAAATTGGAGAATTTGCCGAAGTATCGGAATTTGATATTGCCTATAATCTCTTTAATTTGATAGGGAAGAAGAAAAGTATATCAAGCATTTATATAAAGAAACCCGTTATAAATATCGATGAGGCTTTGAAGTTAAAACTGGACAACCAAGGAGAAGGCAGTCTTATTATGGTGGATTCCTTGTTTATAGACTCAAGTGCTGTTATATATAAAGATTTTACAGTTCCCTTTTCATTGCTTATGAAAATGGGAAATAATAGTGTTGAAATTAAAAGGTTTTCTTTGAATTATCCCGGGTCAAATTTCCTTTTTAAAGGAGATTACAAATTAGATGGAACATTGAGATTTTTCCATAAGTTTAATTTGAATTTAATGGAACTTGCGAAAATAGAAGGCAATTTGTCTTCGGAAGGGAAATTGGGGGGTACCGCCAAGAATCCGATTGGTTCTGGAGATTTATCTTTTTCCTCTATTCGTTTTGGGGCTTTGTCGATGCATTATGAAGTAAAGGACAGCATTTTGTATCTTGAAGATATAAATATTATCAATAAAAAAAATTCCCTCTCTGGAAGGGTTAGGTTTAATTTTAGAGAAAAGATAGGCGATTACTCTTTGTTTGGAACTGGGGCAGATCAAAAAATAGATATTAATGGAAGTTTTAGTGAAAATACTATTAACGCCAATCTGCAGGGAAAAGAAGTTAATGCCATACTAAATTGTAGTTTGGGAGATACAATAAATCTTGTTCTTAAGGGTAAATATAAAGACTCTCCTTTAAATATGTCCGTATATTATATTTCCGAGCATTTAAAAGGAACCCTTTCAATACCATATTTTCCTTTAAACGAAAATTTTTCTTTAGAAAAGATAGCCGGGGATTTTGACCTAAAAATAAGTAAAAGATCCATTAATGGAAAAACCAATTTGAATATTAAAAGAGTATTATTTCGTAACGAAGAGGTTGGAGAGCTTAATATTCTTTCTGATTTTAGAGAAAATAAAGCAATATTAAAAACTGCAGGGCTGATTAAAGGTAAGGGAGAAATTCAGCTTGAAAAACCTGCGCTTTTTTTCTTTGATTTTAGTATGAAAGATTTTAATATAAGTACGTTTTTACCGGAAGGAAACGGAAAAATAGATTTTTCCGGAGAAGTAAAGGGAGATATTTTAAAACCGCGGGATATTTCAGCTTCTTTGTATATTGAAAATTTTGACTCAAAATTTAGAGATCATAGCATAGGTTCAGTGGGGGAAATTCATATTAAATATTTTTATCCTTATGTTTTGGTTTCACCTTCAGTAGTTTCAGTTAATGAATCTAAATTAAATTTTTCCGGAGAAATTCCAATATTAGAAAATAGAGCTATTAAATTAGATTTTTCAACTCAAAAGTTTCAGCTTGACGCATTAAATCCTTTTGTAAAAGATTATGATTTCAAAGGTTTATTAGATTTAAATTTTTCATTGTCCGGAAAAATAAAAAACCCGAACGTTTCTGGGAATTTAAAAGTTGACAGCTTATTTCTATTTATGAAAAATGACACACTCGGCCCGGTTGACATTAGTGCAGAAGCAAATCGAAATAATTTAAAATTTGATATTTTGAGAGCCGAATTTAGAGATATTGTTTTGGAGAATTTTGAACCGATCTCTGTAACATTCGAAAAAGATTTTATTGAATTCGAACCGTCAAAAATCAAACTTTTTGATAATATTATTTCGTTTTGGGGAAGTGTTCCGATTCCGTTCAAAGACGAAATGGATTTAAATATTTCTACAAAAGAATTTGCGCTGAAAGGTTTGAGCTCCTTAATTCCAGGAGAGATAAATGATGGGAAGCTTTCTTCTACCGTTAAAATTATTAGAGCAAAACCTTTTCCTTCTTTAAGTGGAGAGATTATAGTCGATGACCTCGTTTTGCAATTTAAAGATAAAAGTCCTGTGGGACCGTTAAACCTGAATCTGGGATTATCCGGTGATACTGTTAGGATAAATAAATTTGATTTTTTGATACATGGTGAAAAAATTGTCAATGATGATGCCGTAATATTAAATTTAAAGCGAGAATTTGTGGAAATTTCTCAAGGCAGGTTTAAAATAGGAGATAATCCTTTTTCGCTTCATGGGAAGATACCGTTTGATAAAAATTCCGAATTTGATATTTATTGTAATTTTAATTCTCTCGATATTTCAATTTTTTCACCTCTTTTCCCGGGAAGTGTTTTTTCCGGTTTTGTTTCATCATCGGTAAATTTGAAAGGAACGCGTGTCAAACCTCAAGTATATGGAAATTTAGTATTGGAGGATAATAATTTTAAAATTAAAGAGAGCTATTTTGGTCCTGTTAACGGAAAATTTTCTTTTAAAAGTGATATAATTGATTGTTCGGATATTACCGTAGGATTTTCCAAAGGATATGCTCTTATAAACGGTAGTATCGGACTTAACCAAAGTGCTTCTTTAAATGTTGATTTTCGAAAAATTGTAATACCGATAAAAAAGAAATCTTATTCAAACTTAAATGGGGAATTGAAGCTTTTAAGTAGCCTTAATGATTATTCTATTTCGGGTGAATTAAGATTTGATGGTGTTTATGCGGATCCGTTTGAAAATCAATTAATAGGCGGCTTATTGAAAAAAGCTAACCGTCCGGCAAGTAAGAGTTCAAATATTTTAGAAAAGATAAGACTTAAGATAGGAATTGGTTCGGATTTTATTGTTAATAATCGGGAGGCATATATTAAAACCGAAAGTGATCTTTCTGTATCGGGTACGGCGGCAAAACCGGGAATGTCCGGAGAAACAAAAATAATTGAGGGGGGGCATTTAAATTATTTAGGCACGAAATTTAATATTAATGAAGGTATAATTGATTTCATAGATCCAGCGGCTATTAAGCCTGAATTGAACTTAAGCGCATCAAGTGAAGTTTTACATGAGGGGATAAATTATTTGATATTTTTGAATATTTCGGGATCTCCTGAAAAATTGAGAATAGAGGTTTCTTCGGATCCTTATATGCCGGTTCAGGAAGTACTTGCACTTTTGATAACAGGAAAGACAAGAAAAATCGAACCTTTATCAAGCTCTCAAGGAATAGGAATGAAAGCGGTTAACCATATACTTGATGTAACCAAGGGCAGGGTTGAGGATCGTCTCGCCTCAGTCCTGGGTGTTGAGAAAGTTACATTAGATAATTCTATGAAAATCGGACTTGAAAAACAAATCGGAAAAAAAATGAGAGTTTCTTATAAAACCGGTTTTGAAGATTTTACAAAGCCTCAATTGGTTATTTATTACGACGTTATGCGCAATATTTCGGTATTTTCAATTTATGACAGGGAAAATAGAGATGTTGAAGCCGGGTTTGACATTGATTTGAAAAAATGATTGGATTCTTTACTGTTATATTATTATTCTCTTCTTCTGAAATTGTCCGTTCAATCGATTTTTCAGGACTTTTGAATCTAAAAGAAAAGGAATTACGTTCAGTAATGCTATTGAAATCCCCCGGAATATTTTCCAAAAGTAAATTTGATGAGAGGATTCTGGAAGGTGACGTTGATGCAATCAGAGCGGTTTTTGTTAAAAATGGTTATCTTTCTCCCAATATTACGTATAAGCATAAAGCTGATTCTTCCGGTTTAGTTGATATAGATATCTTTATAGAAGAAGGTGAACGAACGTTCGTAAAAAGTGTCGAATTTAGCGGTAATACTTTTTTTAATGAGAAATACTTAAGTGAAATAATAAAAACCAAAAAAGAAGAGCCTTTCGACCCCTTCCTTCTTGAGAAGGATTATTCTGAGCTTATATATATTTATGACCAGAATGGTTATCATGATATTACAGTAACCTCAAAAATAGATGTTCTGGAAGAACGAGCTAATATAGTTTATAATATAAAAGAAGGTAATAAAATATTTGTTTCAAACGTTTATATAGAAGGCGAACGTACTATTCGTCAAGATAGGCTTAAGAT
>Ga0315538_1002517_pt1 | contig 10198 bp, 8 predicted proteins | sample SalMarSW160230MG_2_FD_203834 | JGI IMG/M metagenome (GOLD analysis project Ga0315538, IMG submission 203834) | Salt marsh sediment microbial communities from the Plum Island Ecosystem LTER, Massachusetts, United States - Salt Marsh Sediment SW1601-230 ...
CCTTCAGCAGGTGCCCGGTGTTTTCTATCTCCAGAGGAGTTTTCCGTGAAGTCCGGCCCTTGCCTCCGGCGACAAATAAGCCGAGCTCTCTTTCCAGTCCTCGCATTCCTTCTTTTATGGCGCCGCAGACAGTGGTGGTGACGCCGCTGGAATGCCAGTCATAGCCCAGGACGCAGCCGAAAGCCTGAAACCAGTAGGGGTCGGAAAGGCGCCGCAGCATCTCCCCGGTGCCGAACTCCGTTACCGTAACGATGGTAATCTCCCGGGCAAGCTGGCACATCCGCCCGAATAGCCACGGCGGCACCTTGCCGTAATGCAAAGGCAAATTAGCAATCCCTGTCCTCTGTCCCGCGCTAGCCATCTCTTGTTCCAAGCATATTATACACTAGGACACACTGCCTCACTTTTGGCTGGTACGGTATGGTGTCGGCACTGGTAATTCAACCCAAATTTCATATATACTGCAGATTCTAGCCCATCGGTTCAAGATTCCGATGCTGGAGCTTGTTAATGAAAGCAGTAGAAGTTAGAGAACTGGTCAAGGACTACGGGAACTTCAGGGCACTGAATGGGATCTCTTTTGAAGTAAACGAAGGGGAGGTATTCGGTCTGATAGGTCCTAATGGTGCGGGAAAGACCACCGCATTGAGAGTTATTGCCACGCTGCTTCAAATAACCTCTGGCTCGGTAACGGTCTTTGGCTACGAACTTCCTGGAGAGGCGGGCGAGGTGAGGAAGATAATAAGCTATTTGCCCGAAGAGGCTGGCGCCTATAGAAATCTCACGGGCAGAGAGTATCTGAATTTTATAGCCAAATTCTTTGGCGATGGAGAGAAATTCCAGGGTATGGTTCAAAAAGGAATGGAAATAGCCAATTTAGGAGAAAGAATAAACGACAAAGTTGACACATATAGCAAAGGAATGACACGGCGTTTGCTTGTGGGCAGAGCTTTGATGGCAAATCCGAAATTGGCAATATTAGATGAGCCTACCTCCGGCCTGGACGTGGTAAATGCCCAGGAGGTGAGGAGGATAATAAATAGCTCGGTCAAAGCAGGAACGGCGGTCTTATTGTCTTCACATAATATGCTTGAGGTAGAGCTCTTGTGTCATCGCATCGCTTTGATAAACGATGGGATAATAGTTGCCAGCGGGACTGCTGAGGAACTTAAAAAGGAATATGGCGCCGGAAATATAGAAGATGCTTTTGTTAAGGCGATTAAATGATTGGCAACATAATAAAGAAAGAATTCAAGGAATTGTTTGTCGTCGCGACCCTGATCCCAATAGTGGTTATTGCCATAGTTTTTGGGCTTGTGGGGCAAACGATTGGCAACGTCGGGGAAAGAATGGAGGAGAAGCCAGTTATAGGAATCGTGGATTTGGGTGGTGGCGATTTTTCTGATATAGCCATGTCAGTCCTTATGGAGAGGGCGGGTGTTATCTATAATGGCGGTGACGCTGAAGCGGGATTGGAGGAAGTAAGGGATGAGAATGGAGTCGCGCTTCTGGTAATACCGGAAAGCTTCAGCCAGAACATTTATGCCAATCATCCCGGGGAAATAGAAATTTACTGGATGATGAGAGGGGCGGGGATGCTGGATTCCATATCCTCGAGCGTGGTCGAAGGGCTTATCCAGGCAGTGAACCAGGTAATATCGGCGAAACTGATACAAGGAGATAGCTCGTTAGACCCGTCCCTGGTTTTGAACCCGACGAAAAGAGTTGAAACCACATTTTTTAAGGGAAAGGAGATAGAAGGACTATCGGCAAGTCAACTAGGCAATATACTAAGTTCACAATCAATAGTTATTCCAATCGTGGTAATGATGCTCATAATCATGGCCGGGGCTTCCGTAATATCTTCGATGGGCATGGAGAAGGAAAACAAGACCCTGGAGACATTATTGACCATGCCTGTAAGGAGGAGTCATATAGTAATCGGCAAAATGGTCGGCAGCGCTCTGGTCGGGATGATAATGGCGGCTATCTATATGGTTGGATTTTCACGCTACATGAGTTCGTTCCAGATTTCGGATATAAATCTGGCAGATTTCGGGTTGGCCCTAGGCGTGCAAGATTATTTACTGGTAGGAATTTCGTTATTCGTAGCTCTTTTAGCCGGGCTTGCACTGTGTATTGTTCTGGGAACATTTGCTAAGAATTACAGAAGTGCCCAGACACTAATCTTCCCGATAACCGCCCTGGCTATGATCTCCATGTTCATAACCATTTTTAAGGATTTCGATACCATACCCGTCGTCTTAAGGATTCTGGTGTTTGCCATACCTTTTTCCCACCCTATGATGGCTATGCGGGCTCTCATGATGGATAGTTATCCGCTGGTGATCGGCGGTATTGCTTATAACGCAGTTTTCACTGTAATAATGATAGCGGTGGCGGTCCGCATTTTTAATTCGGACAGGTTGCTGACCGGAAGCGTTCAAAGGAAGGCAGGTCTGGGGAAACTGGTGTGGGGATTCCGGCGGTAATAAATCGGCCAGCACAAAAGCAACCTCACTATGCACTATAGGTGCGTTGCACGATCTGAGGGTGTTTGGGTCAGTAATGGAAGACCTGGTCAAGCGAGCAGCAAAGGATTTGGCGGAAAGCAAATACGCCATTGCATTAACCGGGGCGGGCATGTCAACCGAATCCGACATACCTGATTTCAGGGGACCGAAAGGCATCTGGACCACGGATAAAGAAGCAGAGGCCAAGGCTTATCAAAGATACGGGCTTTTCCTGAGCAACCCCAGGGCGTACTGGGAGGAGATGCTGGGAATTCAGGGGGCGTACGGGTCGTTTTATGAACAAATCAGGCAAGCCGAGCCAAATCCAGGGCACTATGCTCTAGCCAAGCTTGAAGCTCTGGGAATATTAAAGTGCGTAATCACGCAAAACATTGATGGTCTACATAAAAAGGCGGGAAGCAAGAGGGTTTTAGAATACCACGGCAGCACCCATGTGCTGAGGTGTACTTCCTGCGGCTCCAGGTTTGCCAGGGAAGAAGTCTCCCTGGATGAGCTTCCGCCTCTCTGCCGGTGCGGTGCTGCCCTGAAATATGACGTGGTTCACTTTAAGGAGCCAATACCTTCGGATGTTATGGAAGAATCGGAGAAAGAAGCTTCAAGGTGTGACCTGATGCTTATCTGTGGAACATCAGCGGTGGTTTATCCTTTTGCCAATCTACCCAGGATAGCAAGATTTCATTCTGGCGTCACGGGCCTGGATGTAATAGGACATAAAGCAAATGTGAAGATAATAGAGGTGAATGCAGACCCTACGCCGCTCACCCGCGAGGGCGTATCAGACTATTTAATTCAGGGTAAGACAGGTGAGATATTGCCCAGGATAGTGGAGGAAGTTAAGAAGGTTCGCTGAGGCTCTGCTGCTAAGAATATCCTTTCTTTAGTAACTTGATGGTCTCCGAGATCCCCGGTTGGTAGAACTGCTCAGAGTGGCATCCTAGCCAACAGTTAGATTGCCAGAAAGTTGGAGGAATTTTTCAGCATCTGCAAGAGTTAGATTGTTTATCCACAGCATTTCCTCAAGTATATCGTCCATCTGCTTCAGGGCATCAAGGTTGGTCGTGAGAATTTCCTTCCTGGTTGGTCTATTTCTTACCCCTATGAAAAAGTCCTGTAGGTTAAACATCGCTGTTCCAAAAAGCGAATATTTTTCGTCATCGGTTAAGGTGCGAAGCATACCCGATGAATAGTATAGTGTCCTTGCGTGGAAAAAATACTGAAGAAGTTCTTCTCTGAGAAGCTCATCTATGGTATCGGGTTTTATCAAATATTCAAATACGAAGCCCACCTTACTCAGTTCCAGTAAGGAAAAATCAGAAAGGCCAATGGCGTCATTCAGCATAACGCTCTCTATTCTTTCTCCCTCCAGCCACTTGTATGTAGCAAGGCCAGAATATGCGATAAATAAAATCAAGATTGCTACGATTACCCATTTCGTAATTGGTTTCTTCATAAGCCACCCTCCTACTATAATCTTGGCAGAGCGTTTCACTGTAGATTATATCATATGGCCCTAGCCCTACGTAATAGTTTGCCAAATGTGGCTCGACCTGTTCCTTTCATAACTATGAAGAAGAGAGAGTAACGTTCATTCGCTGTCATTCTGAGCGAGCGAAGCGACCAAAGAATCTCTTGAGACCTTCCTCATCATGGAGCCTGCCCGAGCGCGGCAAGATTATTCATGAGTTTACCCTGTTTATCTCCTTTTATGGTTGGGATGACCTTATCTCAGCCTGTAATAAGGTAAGCGGCTTATTTTGGGTCGTACTTTCTTTAGTATGATTGGAGCATGTAGTAGTTACATCACTCTCTTTAGCCTGGGGTTAGGGGTGATGCCGGGCATTCTACCTCTCTTGGCGATGGGTTTGCCTTCTATTTCGTGAAGGTCGGCGGTGAAGTCGATGGGCTTGACGTCGCTGATATAGCTGCCAACAGCGAAGATATCCACAGGTGCCCCTTCATCGATAAAATATCTGATTCGTTCCGGGTCAAGTCCACCGCTGGCGACTATTTGAACGTCCTTAAATCCCTCGAGGTCCAGCCAGGCTCTAACTTCTTTGACCAGGTCGGCAGTAACGCGACCTCTTTCTGAAGGTGTATCTAATCTTACGCCTTGTAACTTTCCTTTCATCGCTTTGGCCACAGTCACACTTTCTCTGACCTCGTCCTCGAAAGTATCCACCAGGGCAATGCGCGGTACTTCGGAAGGCATATGCTTGTCAAAGGCAAGAGTGGCTTTAGCGGTGCTGTCCATAATAATGATAAGGGCGTGGGGAATTGTCCCTGTCGGTTGGATGCCGGCAAGTTTTGCTCCGGAGGTACTGGCGCAGCCGGTGCAGCCTCCGACTATAGCGGAGTATTCCATAATGCCGACCACGGAGGGGTGGACATGGCGGGCTCCAAAGCTGATGACAGGAATGCCTCGGGCGGCATCGACGCATTCCCGGGCAGCGGTGGCCCAGCCGCTACAATGGGAAAGTATGCCTAGATAGGCTGTCTCATAAGCTCCGTAGCTTTGATAAGGGGCTTTTATGCGCAAAACTACTTCTTTTCTGTCGAAAGGCTCACCTTGGGATAACGCCCATACTTCACAATTATTCTCAGGCAGGACTTCGGCAAGCAAAGCTTTAACTTCCTCTATGCCGCACAAGATACCAGCTCGGCGGGAAAATATCTCCATAGTTGCTACGGGATTAATTTTTTCTTTCTTAAGTATTTCCACGGTGCGGGGAAAATAGATGTCGGCAGTTTCTCCGTTCAACCATGAATCGGGAATTTCGAAACGGGGCGGGGAAATCTTAACCGAGGGTTTAATAAGCTTGGCTCCCAGCACCTTCTCCATATAGTCCAGGGCGAAGAAGTGAGCTTTTTTGTCGAAGGAAGCAACACAATCAACGGGGACTTCCACTTCGTAGTCTCTGTTTCTGGCATCAATTACTGCGTTCAGAACACAAATATGGGTGGTTACGCCACAGACGACTACGGTTTCGGGCTTGATTGTCTTCAGTCTTTTGTCTAAAGGAGTGTTGTAAAAACCGCTAAAAGTCCTTTTGGGTATTATTTCACCGGGATATTGCGAAAGCTCTGGTATGAGTTCAGCCTCCTCAGTACCTTCGATGCAATGGGGTGGAAACATTTTGAATTCCGGGTCGTCGGGTTTATGGTGGTCACATAAGTAGAAGATTTTCGAGCCCTGTTTTAACTCTCGTTCAAGTAATTTCTGGATATTGGGTATGATACTACGGGCCTCGGTGCCGCAATAAAGCGGGTAACCTTCCTCGAGAAAGCCACGTAACATATCTGATACAATTACTACTCTAGCCATATCTACAAAACACAGAAATCCTAATATCTAAATACTAAACAAATTCCAAATCCTAATTCCAAAATTCAAGACCTTCTTATTTTGGTCATTGGGGATTTGAGCTTTGATACAAAATCCAAGTTCCTAAAGTTTAGGATTTAGAGCTTAGTGCTTCGTATTTCTTGTTTCAGTGTCTGAAATGGCGGACACCGGTAAATACCATGGCTACATTAAGCTTGTCTGCCAGCTCAATTACCTCTTTATCTCTTACCGAGCCACCAGGCTGGATAATGGCGGTAACTCCTTGATTGATTGCCAATTCCGGGCCATCGGTAAATGGGAAGAAGGCATCTGAGGCAAGAACGCTGTCTTTAGCACGGTTGCCAGCTCTTTTTAAAGCTAGCTCAACGCTTACCACCCGGCTCGGCTGTCCGGCTCCCATGCCTAACAATGTTTTGTCCCTGGCGATAACTATGGCGTTGGATTTTATGCCCTTAACCGCTTTCCAGGCAAAAAGCAGGTCTGATAACTCGGCCTTGCTTGGTTGGCGCTTGGTTACCACGCGGGGCTTGAGTTCGGATTCGGTTAAAGTGTCCGGCGTTTGCGCCAGGAAACCACCTCTGATGTAACGGAAATCGAAGCGCGATTCGGAAGAGGAAGGATGAGTATAAGGGGCAACTTTAACAAGGCGCAGACTTTGTTTTCTTCCCAGTAATTCCAGGGCTTCCTTCTGGTATTCCGGGGCAACAATGGCGTCGTAATGAGTCTTATCTATCTCCTTGGCGGTGGCTAAATCTATGCTTCGGTTACTGGCTACTATGCCACCAAAGGAAGCTACAGGGTCGCCGGTTAAAGCCCGGCGATAAGCCTCGGCTAAATCATTGTGGGAGGCAAGTCCGCAGGAATTGGTGTGTTTCATTATGGCCACAGTGGGAGCAGTAAAATCGCTCAACACGTTTAGAGCGGCATCTAAATCGAGAAGGTTGTTGAAAGAAATTTCGGGCCCGCCAAGCTGTTCCAGCGATGCCAGGCCGTCTTGCTTTTGTTTCACGTTTTGTTCAACGTAAAAGGCAGCCTGCTGATGGGGATTCTCACCATAGCGAAGGCTGCGAGCTTTTTTTAAGGCTATGGTCATTTCTTCTGGGAAGATTTCTTCGTTAAGGTATTGAGCGATGGCTGTGTCGTAAAGAGCAACATGCTGGAAAGCTTTCTGGGCTAACTGCTTCCTATATCCCGAATCCATATTGCCCTGGCGCAGCTTTTGCAGGATTGTATCGTAATCCCCGGGATCAACTACTACCAGGACAGAGGGGAAATTTTTGGCTGCAGAGCGGAGCATGCTTGGTCCGCCAATATCGATGTTCTCCAGCGCCTCGTCTAGGGAAACCCCGGACTTGCTTACTGTTTCCACAAATGGATAGAGGTTGACCACCACCATGTCAATAGGCTCAATGCGGTTCTGGGTTAGCTCGGATAGGTGCTGAGGAAGGTCACGTCGGGCCAAGAGGCCTCCATGCACCGCGGGATGCAAAGTCTTAACCCGGCCGTCGAGGATTTCAGGAAAGCCAGTAAGCTCCGAAATGCTATGTATTTTCACTCCAGCAGCCTCTAAAGACTTCTTAGTCCCACCGGTGCTGAATATCTCAATGCCCAGCTCTTTTAACCCTCGGGCAAAATCAACAACGCCTGATTTATCCGAAACACTAATTATGGCGCGCACAGAACCTCCTTTAATTTATTATTACCCTTTCATCGTCTTCTGTCTTAATTATCTCGCCGATAACTTTAGCCTCGGGCAAGATAGTGACGATCCGGGCTAACTGCTGGGGGGAGCAAATAACGGTCATGCCTACTCCCATGTTAAACACTCGATACATCTCAGCTTCTTCTATATTTCCCTGCTTCTGAATGAGCTTGAAAATTGGCGGTATATCCCAGGAATTTTTATGAAGGTGAGCGGCAACGCCTGGGGGTAGGACGCGAGGTAGATTTCCAATAAAGCCGCCACCGGTGATATGAGCTATACCTTTAATCAGGGGCAGGGCTGGCTTAAGCTGCGGATAGTAGCAACGGTGGACCTGGAGCAATTCTTCGCCGAGGCTTTTCCCTAGTTCAGGATAAAATTTATTTAAGCACGAAGGATTAGCATCTATGCCAAAGACCCTTCGCACCAATGAGTAACCATTGGTATGTAAACCGGAAGAGGACAGGCCAAGGATCACGTCGTCTGGAGCGATAGAACTGCTGTCGATGATACTCTTTTTTTCCACCACTCCGACAATGAAACCCACCAGGTCATAGCTCTCCTCGGAGTATATGCCGGGCATCTCGGCGGTTTCACCGCCAATTAACGAACAACCAACTTGTCGGCAGGCCTGGACTAGACCTGAAATGATGGCTTCTATTTGCTCAGGCCTAAGTTTGTCCATGGCAATGTAGTCGAGGAAGAAAAGAGGCTCGGCGCCACAACAAAGGATATCATTCACGCAATGGTTGACGATATCCATGCCTACGGTATCGTTTTTGCCCGAAAGCGAGGCTATTTTGAGCTTGGTGCCTACTCCATCAGTGCTGGAGACTAAAACCGGCTCGTCATATCCTTTGAGCTGGAACATACTGCCGAAAAATCCTGAGCCAATGACCTCGGGCCGAAAAGTAGCTCGAACTTGCTGGGCAACGGTTCCCTTTACTTTGTCAGCAAGATGAATGTCTACACCAGCGAGAACATAAGCTTCCTTAGAAGTGGATTTCACTGAGTGCCTCCTGGGGGAGTACTTCCAACGCTAGTTTATCCATCTCTATTTGAACTGGAATAGGATATGCTCCGGTAAAACAAGCGAGGCAGAAAATATCTTTGGGTAGGTCCACAGCTCGAATTAGGCCATCGAGGCTAAGATACCCCAGTGAGTCAGCACCAAGGTGTTCCTTGATTTCTGGGACAGTTTTCCTCGCGGCAATGAGTTCCCATTTAGTGGCCATATCTACCCCGAAGAAGCAGGGGTAACGGATGGGAGGGGCACAGATGCGGAGATGAACCTCTGTAGCACCTGCTTTTTTGAGCAGACTAACCACATGAGGAGTAGTGGTGCCACGAACAATACTGTCGTCAACGACTACTAACCTTTTCCCGGCAATTATGCGGGAAAGGGGGTTGAATTTTAATTGGACGCCAAGCTCTCGTATCCTTTGCTCGGGTTCAATAAAGGTACGGCCTACATAGCGGTTTTTTAACAGGCCTTCGCAATATGGGATACCTGAGGCATTTGAATAGCCGATGCCGGCGGCGGTAGCAGAATCGGGAACACCCATGACGAAATCAGCATCGACAGGATACTCTTCAGCCAGTATTCTACCCATAGCTTCTCTTGTTTGGTAGAGTAGCTTACCTTGGATGATGCTGTCGGGGCGGGCGAAGTATATGTATTCAAAGATACATAAGGCCTTTTTACCATCTTCCTTCTTAAAACTCTTCACTCCTTGGTTATCAATGACTACAATTTCCCCGGGTTCGATTTCCCTTACGAATTTGGCACCTATATGGTCCAGGGCACAACTTTCCGAAGCGATGCACCATCCGCCGTCAATGTTTCCGAGACAAAGAGGGCGAACACCGAAGGGGTCACGAACTCCAATTAGCTTATCTTCAGTTAATATTACCACGGAATAAGCTCCTTGGAGGCGGTGCATGGCGTACTCTATTTTTTGTTGCCAGTTTTGGCCAGGGGAGGCCAAAATCAAGTTGGCAATGACTTCGGAATCGGTGCTAGTGTGAAAATGATAGCCGCGCTCCTGGAGTTCATCGCGGAGCAGTTTGGAGTTGATGATATTGCCATTATGTGCCAGGGCGATGGTAAACCCATTGAATTTCGCTATAATGGGCTGGGCATTCATGGGTCTGTTTGAGCCTGTCGTGGAGTAGCGGTTATGCCCGATGCTAATATGTCCTTTGAGTAAAGCGAGGTCAGTTTCCGTGAATGCCTGGGAGACTAATCCCAGACGGGTATGTACTTTTATTCCATTGCCATCAGTGACAGCGATGCCAGCGCTTTCTTGACCACGATGTTGCAAAGCGAAGAGGGCAAAAAAAGTTGTCTGAGCTACATTTATGCCCGGGGCGTAAACTCCAAAAACACCGCAACTTTCGTGCATAAAAAGTTGCCTTTACCAGCCAATTATAAAGCATCTCACTCTTTTGGTCAATTTCACAATATTTTTTTGTCGTGATATGATATACGACATTATTAAATTAGGGAGTTTGTAACAGTGGACAAGGAAAAAAAAGGGGAAATAATAACTCAATTTAGGCTTAAGGAAAATGATAGTGGGTCTGTCGAGATCCAGGTGGCTTTGCTTACCGAGAGGA
>Ga0315538_1002518_pt1 | contig 10197 bp, 9 predicted proteins | sample SalMarSW160230MG_2_FD_203834 | JGI IMG/M metagenome (GOLD analysis project Ga0315538, IMG submission 203834) | Salt marsh sediment microbial communities from the Plum Island Ecosystem LTER, Massachusetts, United States - Salt Marsh Sediment SW1601-230 ...
GAATTAGGGAAAATGGCCAAGTCCTCTATAGATAGAGGAGAATTGGTTTCTGATGAAATAACTATACCGATGGTTCTCAATAGACTTAAAGAGGACGACTGTATTAATGGCTGGCTCTTGGATGGTTTTCCACGAAACCTTAATCAGGCTATGAAATTGAATGAGGCATTGATGGGCGAAGGTATTGATACAGATGTTCTCATTGAAATTATCCTGGATAGGGAGATAGCTAAAAAGAGGATTATGGGCAGAAGAATCTGTGTAAATGATAATAACCACCCGAATAATATTTTTATAGAGGCCATCAGACCAGATGGCGATAGATGCAGGATATGCGGTGGGGAGTTGAAGAAACGGGACGATGATCAGGATGAAGGGGCAATTGATAATAGACATGATATCTATTATGATGCAGAAGATGGAACCATTGCAGCGGTCACATACTACAGAAATTTATCAGATAAAAGCGGTGTCCCGGCCATTGTGGAACTGGATGGAAAAAATAGCGTTGAAGAAGTAACAAAGGAGTTGATTGAGAAATTAGGCAATGTAAGTTCAAAGTGAACTAAAGTGCCTAAAGTGAACTAAAGTTAGTAATGAATTTGTATTTGCACAATTGATAAGTCATAAAAAATATCCTGTGTACAACTTTTTGAACGATACTAATGAATTACTTATTATTGTCACATTTGGGAATGAGCTACCCCGCCGCAAGCAGCGGGGTATCATCAAAAAAGCATCGAACGCCCCAAGGGGCGGGGAATTAGACCCGTAGAGATTAACTCAAGCAATCAAGTCATGTTGTCCTGTTTAAACTTTAGGCATTTTAGGCACTTATAACTTTAGGCACTTACATAAAGGAGTTATTATGGAATATTCAATCAGTCCAGATGGAGAACGATTTGCCATTCCCCAAGAGGATGATTACAAGAGTGAATATAAGAGACTATCTCTAATTACAAAAAAAGAGAGGGAAAAAGGACATGAGATAGTAGTTGTTATGGGGCTCGGCTTTGTTGGGGCTGTTATGGCAGCAGTTGTTGCAGACAGCGTGGATAAGAAAACAGGAGAGTCCAATAAATTTGTTATCGGTATGCAAAGGCCAAGCACCCGGAGCTTCTGGAAAATACCCTTGTTTAACAAGGGAATTTCTCCTGTAAGTGCGGAAGACCCTGCTGTTGAAGAATTGATTGAACGCTGTGTTAAAGACAAAAAGACTTTAACAGCTACGTATACGTATGAGGCTCTCAAACTTGCAGATATCCTGGTGCTTGATGTTCAATGTGACTTTTTAAAAGGGGAGCTTGGCAATCTTCACAGTGGCCATGCTGAAATAGGAGCGCTTGAGGAAAGTTTCAAGATCCTTGGTAAATTAATTGAACCCCATTGTCTTGTCCTGATTGAGACAACGGTTCCTCCAGGCACAACCGAGTATATTGCCTATCCGATTATCAAAAAGGCCTTTAAAAAAAGAGGAATTACAACCGAACCACTTTTAGCCCACTCTTTTGAAAGGGTAATGCCAGGGCGAGATTATGTAAGATCCATACGCAATTTCTGGCGGGTTTGCAGTGGTATAAATAAAGAAAGTGAAAAAAAGGTGGTAGCGTTCTTGAAGGAAGTTATAGATGTTGACAATTTCCCAATGACTGTCCTTGAAAGACCTATTGAGAGTGAGACATGTAAGATTGTCGAGAATAGCTACAGGGCCACAATACTTGCCTTTTTAGATGAGTGGAGCCTTTTTGCTGAAACAAATGGAGTTGACCTGATTAAGGTTATTGATGCTATCAAGATTAGACCCACTCATAGTAATATTATATTTCCTGGACCTGGAATTGGTGGGTATTGCCTACCAAAAGATGGCGGCCTGGGGTTGTGGTCATATAAGCACCTGCTCGGTTTTGAAAATGAGATATTTAAGATTACCCCTGATGCCATAAATATCAATGATACCAGGGCGCTTCATGCCGCCCAACTGGTCAGAGATGCCCTGCGCAACATGGGAAAGATTGTGGCGGCATCCCAAATAACAATCCTTGGGGCATCTTACCGGGAGGACGTGGGGGACACCAGGTATAGCGGGTCGGAGATAATCGTAAGAAAGTTGGCTGAAATGGGCACAGAGATTAAGGTGCATGATCCCTATGTTGAGCACTGGTGGGAATTTGAGAGTCAGGATACCTATCCAGCAGTAGGGGAGAGTCGCTCTCGGTTTTTTAGAAATCAGGAACATCTTAAAGAGTTAAGGATGTCCCTAACAGTAGCCGAGGCCCTAAGAGAGTCTGATGCAGTGGTTTTGGCTGTCAGGCACAGCGAATACCTGAAACTAAAGCCAGATGACGTTGTTAAAATGGCAGGTGGCCCTTTGGCGGTAGTTGACTGTTTTGGTATCCTTGATGATAAAAAAATAGAAAGGCTATTTAAGTTAGGTTGCGAGGTCAAGGGGTTGGGAAGAGGGCATATCCAGCGAATAAAAGAGAGGGTCAGGAGGGCATAATATAGTTAGTACCTGAACGAAAAGCCAGTTCAGGCACGATTTTGGATTTTAGATTGCGGATTTTGGATTAAAAAACAAAGCAATTTCAAAGCATTGAAGATTTAAGTCCAAAACTTGAAAACTATATTTCGAGGTTTTCGTTCAGACACTGGTCATTTCTCATTGGGCATTAGTTAAATATGAAATTTCCAAACTATTATTGTCATTTACAATTGACAAATGAGTAATGACTAATGACATTCAATATCTACCATTATATACATTTACAGTGATATCGATAGGTTGCAGGCTTTCAAGTCATACAACACCCCGGCTACCATAAATTTCGGTCAGAAACTTAGAATGCTCCCGTCCCATTCTTTTCATGTTACTTTTTGACAATCTTTTGGTATGTGAATACACATACACCTAACGTTATTCCTATACATACTTTCACCGGATCACTGGTAAAGCAGAGCAATGATCCAGCAATTAAGACAATCCGCATGAATATTCCAAGATTTTCAAATAAATAACCCATTGTCCCTGCAGCAATCATGTAAACACCAATAGTCGCAGTAAAAATAGACCAAATTATTTTTGATGTTGATCCAAACAATAAAAGAGAAGTGTTTAAAATGAACATAAACGGCAGGATGTACTTTACAATAGCAAGCCTTACAGCTATCCATGCAGTTTTCAGCCAATCTGCATTTGCTATGCCGGCTGCTACGTATACTCCAGGGCAGACCGGTGGAGTAAGCACAGATAAAATAGCAAAATAGAAGACAAACATATGGGATGCAATAGGTTCAAATCCCATATCTATAAGAGATGGTGCCACAACGGCTGCACCCAGAAGATATGCCGCTGGAGTAGGAACTCCCATGCCCAGCACGAGCGCTACTATTGCAGCAAGACCCAATGCGAGGTAACAATGGCTACCGCTAAGGCCAATTATGATTTCAGAAATATTTACTCCAATTCCTGTTAGTGTAATAAGGGAAACAATTATATTGGCACAAACTAAAAGGGGAACAACTTTTATAAGCGATCTGCCAACAGTATCCATGCCTGCTATCAGTCTATATGTCCGTTTTTTTATTTCAGATATTTTAAGCGTTGAAAAGATATAAAGTATTGAAAGAACGGCGATTGCCCAAAAAGCTGATGTTTCTGGTGTGCGTCCTTGCAGCATCAATGTAATTAGAAGTATGACAGGTATCACCAATAGTATAGAGCGAGACGGCTTTAGTATTTTGGTAAGGGGCTTAATATAGCTTTCTGGAACACTTTCAAGATTGCGCCTGGCACTTTCAAAATGTATTGCAAAAAATACGGATGTAAAAAATAAATAGGCGGGTATTGCTGCGCATACTGCAACTTTAATGTAAGGCATTTCAAGAAGCTCCGCCATTAGAAAGGCTGCAGATCCCATGATTGGCGGGGTTATTTGTCCGCCTGCAGATGCTGTAGCTTCAACACCTGCGGCAAATTCACTGCCGTAATTTAGCTTCTTCATCAAGGGGATTGTGAAGTTTCCTGTTGTTGCAGTATTGGCTACTGCAGAACCTGAAAGCATTCCAAAAAACGCACTCACTACTACAGAGACCTTTGCAGCACCCCCGAAAAATTTTCCTGTAAACCGGATTGCTAAATCCATAAATGTGTCACCGGCACCTGTAGAAAGAAGAAATCCACCAAATATGATAAATATAGCAACGATTGTGGAAGATACTCCTGTTACAAAACCCCAAAGCCCTTTATCACTTAGATACATGACCTGAATAATGTGTTTAATGCTAAAGCCTCTATGTCCCCAGTAAGAAAGGTAATCGCCTATTAATGGGATATCCGGAATGTATTGGCCCAAGAGTGCATATAAGAGAAAAAGCAGAGTCAAAATTGGAAAGGTTATTCCTATAGTTCTTCGTCCTGCTTCCAATGCAAGAATAATTGCCGCTGTTCCGAGAAAGAGTTGGATATTTGTTGATTCGGCTGGATTCTCCATTATCCAGTTGTAGTTAAAAAAGATATAGCCACACGAAATAATAGCCATTAGAATAAAGATAATATCTATGCCAAGAAATACCGAAGCCCCGATATTGCCCCTTTTATTCCTTGTAGGTTTCATAAGATAAAATGTCAGGATCAAAGCAAAGGCAACATGTATTGCCCTTTGTTTCAAATTAGGAAGAGGCCCGGCAAAACCAGTATAAATCTGGAACAAGACGAACGTTACAGCAACCAGGCTAAGAACGATTTTCCAAATTCCTTCAGGATTTCGTTGTTGTAATCTATTTTTTATTTTTTTTTGATTATCTTTAGCTGTTGGGTTACGATTTTCAACAGAAGACATGCGTTGCTCCTTGAAGTAATTTCGGCGGGGAACATTAGGCTTTATTAGGCATTTAATAAAAAACTCCACAACAAAGGAGCAGCTCCACTATTGGAGTCGCTCCTTTACATGTTTTGATGATGTTATTTTGCTTCCGGAGGTATTGCGATTGGTCGTATATTTTTTGCCCCGAGTTCACGATATGCCTTTAGAGCACCTTTATGAAGTGGGACAAGTGTTAAATCTGCAGGGTCCTGAACCAAATCCAATTCTTTAAATGCCGGCCACGCAGCAATCTGGAATTTTTTGCCTTTTATTATTCCATTTACCAGCTTATATCCCAGATCGTTTGGAAGATTTTTGCTGCACATCACTCCTATGGGTCTTCCCCACATTGTATATGCTGGCTGATTGGGCATAGCTTTTATTCCCCCAGTCGGAACAGTGATAAATGAAATATAGGGAATTGCAGCTAAAATCTTCTTGGTGTGCTCATTTGTCAGTGGAATAAGCCGTACCTTGGTAAGGGTCATGATGTCTAAGGTCGATGCATCAAGCTGGGTGCCGATTCCCGTTTTGACATAACCTACGATTCTATTGTCTTTTATTGCTTTCACAGCATCAGATGTTGCACCGATATGGTAAATCGGTTTTATTCCCAGAACCTTAAATATTTGTTTTGTAGTAGCTTCTGAAGCAGAGCCTCTGATTCCAGGATTGAACTTTTTACCGTTAAGATCCTCAAGTTTTTTCACTCCACTATCTTCTCTGACCACAATAAAATCAATACCTACTGCATAGAGCCAAAGCAACCTGACATCTGGCAAAGCATTACCCTTCCATCGTGACAGACCTTGCCATGCTTCATACATGGTTTTCATTGAGCAGATGCCCATGTCTATTTCTCCGGATTTAACCCTCTTAAGGTTATCTACACTTGCCCCTGTTTCTACTACATTGACCTTCACCTCGGGGACATATTTATTTATAGCTTTTGCAGCTCCAACCACATAAGCATAGTGACTTGATGCTGCTGCACTGGCCCCAAAGAATAGATATTTTTTCTTGGCTTCAGATATATTGGGCAATGTCAGAATCAACAATGCGATAAAGACAAAAAAGAGTCCTCCATGTTTTTTCATTAGTTTTCCTCCTTAAATTATAAGTTTTTGCTAAAGATCATTTCAAAAGCAAAGTGTTTGTGTAAATCAAAATAGGTTATAGATAAATATTGATATTTAACGCAGCGATTCCTTTATTTCTATTTGCAGTTTTTTAGGCTTGCTCTTTCGCCAGGTATTCACTTTGAATGTATAATTTTTTCCTGCAGGAACCAAATTTGGCCGGCCTTTTTTTCCTGACGCAGTATATTGTGTTACTTGATCATCAGCCTGGAGCGCCAGATAGAAAGGTTTATCCTTGCCAGAGATATTTTTTATGGTTACGTACACATAATAGTTCCCTTTTTTGTCCGGTTTAAACTCAACTTTCTCTATTTTCGCACTACTCACACTTTTCTTTTTTATGCCCATCGAAACACCACTACAGGATACTATTAAGAAAAATAGTATCAAAGGAAACACAACAGCTCTTTTCATTTTTTCCTCCTTGAAATAAGTTTATGGTTAAGTTAGACTAAAATACTTTATTTGAATGCCTTATTGCCAAATCAATAATTGACGTGTAACTTTGTTCAGAATTTCATACCCTGTTTCAGCCACAAACATCTTATCGCCGATTTAGAGAAGTCCCTTTTGGGGGTGTAGTTTAAGGGGAAGCAGGCTTGTATGTCAAGGGAAATGACAGGGAGATGACATCACAACATATGGTTTTTTGGGTTATTCTGTAACGCGTGGGCTTATGCCTGCTCGCCACCTGCCCACAATGCTTCGCAACGCAAGGCGGGCGGGAATAATGCCAAAAATGGTTAGTCAGACCCACTCACAGATTGATATTGTTAAAATGGCAGGTGGCCCTTTGGCAGTGGTTGACTGTTTTGGCATCCTTGATGATAAAAAAATAGAAAGGCTATTTAAGTTAGGTTGCGAGGTCAAGGGGTTGGGAAGAGGGCATATCCAGCGAATAAAAGAGAGGGTCAGGAGGGCATAATAGAGGTAACGCCACTGCTCATCTGTCATGAGTCAGTAGGTAACGGAAATGTTTTACTGGTTATACTCGTAAGTATTCAGCCACGGATGGACACAAATGAAAATAAAATTCTGTTAAATAAATTTTCGTGATAATTTGTGATAATTTGTGGCTGATATTTATCTTACATTTAAACTATTTCGAGGCTAAAATGAAAGCATGGGTTCTTGAAAAACAGGCGCCGATTGAAGAAAGGCCGCTTAAACTAAAAGAGGTTCGCACTCCTCATCCAGGAGCACATGAGATAAGAATAAAAAATGTTGCCTGCGGCGTTTGCCGAACCGATATTCATATAGCTGAAGGCGACTTACCGCTGAAAAGGTCACCACTGATTTTAGGACATGAGGTGGTGGGCATAGTAGATAAAATAGGAGAGAGGGTAAACAATTTTAAAATTGGAGATAGAGCAGGCATTGCCTGGCTCAACAGTACCTGCGGACAATGTAAATTTTGTTTATCAGGTAGAGAAAATTTATGTTCTGAGGCTCATTTTACGGGCTGGGACGCAGATGGCGGTTTTGCTGAATATAGTGTTATCGATGCTGATTTTGCCTTTCATCTTGGCGAAAAACAGTCGTTTGTAGAAATAGCGCCCTTGATGTGCCCCGGCATTGCTGGGTATCGTGCATTCCGTTTAACAGGGTTGCAGTCAGGGGATAGATTGGGGCTGTATGGTTTTGGTCCCACTGCCACGTATGTACTGCAGGTGGCTAAGCATAAGAATATTGAAGTTTATGTAATTACCCGCAGTGAAAAAAACAGGATGGCAGCAAAACAGCTTGGCGCTTACTGGGTTGGTGGGTATGACGACAAAATTCCGGATAGGTTGGATGGGGGTATTATCTTCCCGCCTGCTGGAAATTTAGTTTCCCATGCGTTATCGCATTTGGAAAGTGGTGGCAGGCTTGTATTGGGTCCGGTAACAATGACTCCAATTGAAATAAATGACTATAACCTGATCTGGCAGGAACGTTCCGTTATTAGTTTAGCGCATATTACAAAAAGAGATGGCATTGAATTTTTAGCTATCGCTAACCAGGAAAATTTTAAATCATCTATTGAGGTTTTCCACTTTGATGAACTTCCAGACGCACTGATTCGAGTGAAGCAAGGAAAAGTTGAGGGCAATGCTGTAATAAAAATTGCAGAAGAGGTATAGGGTAGACATTCACATCTAAATTCCAATTTTATCGGGAAACCCCTAAATACCAAATAATAGGAGGTATGAAGTGAAATTACTCATGATTTATGCAGATAAATTTGCCTATAAAACGAGCTCAAAGAATCTCGAATCAGCGCCTGATAGAGATGTGGAACAAGTAATTGAAAATGCCCTGTTGGGATTCATACATGCCGAGCCACGAGATGAAGAAAATCTTTCTGCGATTGAAACAAAGCTCATCAAGAATTTAAAATGGGCGGCGAGGAAAAATGAAACAGAGAAAGTAGTATTACACTCTTTTGCCCACCTGTCGGAACAAAAAGCTGATCCGGAAATCACCAGACAACTTCTGGATAACGCTGAATCTCGACTTATAAATGCCGGATATATAACCCATCAAACACCTTTTGGCTATTTCCTCGATCTCGACATCAAGGCGCCAGGACATTCTTTTGCCAGGCTATTCAAGGAATTTTAATAGGGTACCCATGTACAAACTCGCAGCAGAGGCAATTAAAAATGCAAACCGGGCTGTTGTTTTTACCGGAGCTGGGATCTCAGTAGAAAGTGGAATTCCTCCTTTTCGTGGGAAGGACGGGCTATGGAGCAAGTATGATCCAACATTTCTTGATATAAATTATTTTCACCAAAGGCCAAAAGAATCATGGATACTAATTAAAGAGATTTTTTATGATTTTTTTGGTCAGGCCAAGCCAAATGCGGCACACTATGCACTTGCTACCCTGGAGCAGAAGGGAGTGATAAAGGCAACGATAACTCAAAACATAGACAATCTTCACTATGAAGCTGGGAGCAAAACTGTTTATGAGTTTCACGGGACTTCACAGTATTGTGTATGTGAGAAATGTGGGAAAAGATACCGCGTGTCGGAGATAGATTTAGGTAACCTTCCCCCTCTATGCACGAGTTGTGGCCATATTTTGAAACCTGATTTTGTTTTCTTTGGCGAACCAATTCCAGAGCAAACTAATAGGTTGTCGTTTCATGAAGCAGAAGTGGCTGATGTCTTTCTCCTGATTGGCACCACTGGTGAAATTATGCCGGCCTCGATGATACCGAATATTGCCAAAAGGAAAGGCGCTACTATTATTGAGGTGAATCCAAAGGAATCGAACTACACTGAGAGCATAACGGATATTTTCATTCAGGAAAAAGCAACGGTAGCACTGCCACGATTGACCCAGGCATTGGAGCTTCATGATTGAAAGGTGTCTTCCATGGGGCGTATGATTATTTGGGTATTAATGCTTTTTGGCGGGGGCATTGTAAGCTTGTGGATAGATTGGCACTGGTTTAGAGCCTGGCTATTGAATCCTGTTTTCCATTTGCTATCGTTGCTTATTGGAGTTTATGGATTACGACTTGTCATGCGAGCAAGCAGAAATACAGGTCGATGGTTAGCTCGAAATGGAAGAGAAGGCAATATTCCGCGTTTTGAAACAAAGAAACTAGTGACGACTGGATATTACGAATGCATGAGACACCCAATGCATTTGGGCTTGTTGTTATTTCCGGTGTCATTTGCATTAATACTTGGCTCGTTATCCTTTATCTTCATCATTGCTCCGTTAGAAATTCTATTTATCATTGCAATGATAAAAGTGGTTGAAGAACCTGGAGCCATTCGCAAGTTTGGTGATCAATATCGAAGCTATCAAAAACAGGTCCCGATGTTTGCACTAAGGCCGTCCTGTCTTAAACAACTGTTTGGGAAATTATAATGGAACTGTTAATTGCATTTGCTACGGATAATGGTAAAAATTTCAACGATGATCACTTTGGCATGGCAAAATACTATCATATTTACAGATTTTGTAATGACGGTGAAGAATTTGTCGAACAGAGAGAGAACGTAAAATTTCAAGAGGATGAGTCCAAAAAGCATGGTGATCCCGAAAAGGCTGAAGCCACGTCTACTGTTTTAAGCGGCGTAGATGTTCTTGTGAGTAAAAAATTTGGCCCTAATATCACTCGAATGGTACATAAATTTGTTTGTGTGGTAGTAAGGACGAATGTTATCAGTGATGCCATCAAAATAGTCAAAAACCA
>Ga0315538_1002520_pt1 | contig 10191 bp, 6 predicted proteins | sample SalMarSW160230MG_2_FD_203834 | JGI IMG/M metagenome (GOLD analysis project Ga0315538, IMG submission 203834) | Salt marsh sediment microbial communities from the Plum Island Ecosystem LTER, Massachusetts, United States - Salt Marsh Sediment SW1601-230 ...
TCAAGCAATACAGGTTCAACCGGTTTGGCGATGGTTGCTCGATGAGAACGCAGAGTAGGATAGCGTAAGGATATTCAATAGGCTCAGCGGGCAGCACAATCCGGCGCAAATTAGGCTTCACATCGAGGGGGAGAATCCTGTACAATAGGTGAGTAAATGGGAGAGGATGAGGAAAAGCGTGCGCGAAGAAGAGCAACAACGGCGAGATGCTTGACTTCGAAGAAAAGCGGTGGTGGGCAACTGACATGATGCGCAGGCATGTTGGACACTCTTGAGTTCATCGTCCCCGAGAAGGCGGGAAAGAGTGATAAGAGACATTCAACACAGACGTGAGCCAAGCAAATCCTATCTCAAGTTCGAGCAAGTCATCCTGAGAAGCCTCAACCTCGTGTCGCTTCACGACACCCTCAAGGAACATCTCGGAGCCTCTGATCCGTCACTTAATTTCTCGGATTTGCTCAGGGCGGCAGTTGTAGTCGCCGTTGCGGCCATGGATGCCTACTTTACAGATGTCTTCACTGAGAGACTAGTTCCTTTCCTCAAGAAGAAGGGGGCGACTAAAGGTCTAACCGATCTACTTAAGGACGCTGGAATGGATGTTGAAATGGCCCTTCAGTTGCTCTCAATGCAGAGGCCTTTTAGGAGGATTCGAACGCTCGTTGAAGCACACTTGGGGCAGCATGTCACACAGCGAACCAAAGCAATCAACGAATTGTTCGAGGCATATGGCATTCCGGGGATTTGCGAGAATGTGGAAAGGGAACTGAAGCGCAAGAGGCTCCTCCGGGAAATCGAGATCTTGGTTGAACGAAGACACGCTATTGCACATGATGGTGACTTGGACAGTCACGGCAAGTTGGCTGACCTTAATGGGACGTGGGTACGAAATCGAATACTTGATCTTCAGAAGTTCGTGGCTACTACAGATGAGATTCTACAAAATCAGCTCTTTTGAGTATCACGGATGGTGATGATATGCCTGATGAGCAACAAACGACGACGCTTGTAACAGAACTGGAAACCAGGAATGGGGATGCCGTAAGTGTTCAAGCAGCTGCGAATGTGATGCTGGCGGTTGATGCCCTCATTGCTGATATACATAATGCGCATGCGCAGAATCAAGCGCTAATACGCCGACTTCGTCCATTTGCGAAGGGCAGTTTCAAGATTGTACTAGAGCTTATGGCAATGGCTGCCCCTCTTTTGGGCGACTCCCCTCTGCTCTCTAAGATATTCTCTACGCTAAAGGAGTTCTTTGCTATCAGACGGCAGATTGCCGGCCGGAACTACACCATAAAAGGAGAAAATGTGATAGTAGTATCCGGAGGAGAAAGAATCGAAGTATCGCCTCTAGCTATTACCCTCTTGAGTCCCAAAAAACCAGGAGCGAGGGCGGTTGAGAAAGCATTTGGTACTCTCGGAGATGATCCAAGTATCAGCGAGATTCGGTTCCGACGAGGTGAAAGAGAACCATTCTCGCGCGTTCCCCGGCAGGAATTTGCGTACTATCGACTTCCGGAGACGATGGAGGAAACGCGAGACAAGCCAGTCCGCGCCGTTGTGGGAATCCGCCAACCAGCGTTTGACAGCGATCTAATTTGGCGGATTGTTTGGAACGGGCAGAAGATCTCTGCAACAATGGAGGATGAATCTTTCTTGAAACGAGCAATGTCCGGTGGTGAGGTATTTTGTCAGAAGGATAAACTGGACGTGACGCTGGTTCTCAAGCAGGAACGTGACCCTCAGTCGGGACAGTGGGTTAATATGAGCACAGGGCATGTGATTAAGAAGGTTTGGAGGCACATTCGACCCGATGAGCAACTGGATCTTGAGAACACACTGCACGATGAGTAAGTAGGAGGGGCGATGCCACGGAGGAAGAATTCGGAGAAGAAGGAGATCCGAGACTACCGACACGCGGAGGCAAAGCGGAAGAATAACCCGCCGGCGAAGATTGCGGCGGAGGGGGTAGTGCCGCTCCTGCCGAAGGCGAAGTATGCGTACAGCCCGAGGCTCTCACCGGCATTGCGCTTTGATCCGACTGGGTTGCCGGACAAAGTTCGTTGAGCTTGTTCATGAGGCGCAGAGGAGGCCGCTAACAAGCGATGAGACAGATCTTCTGCTCGATGCTCTGCGCGATCACGAACCGTGGTTGGAATGGGCGGAGAAGCGGGAGCAGCAAAAGAAAGGGTTCTTCGAGGTCGATCCGGTTGCACTGCACATTCACGAACGTGTCAGCGCCCAGGCAATTCTTAGAATCGCGGCAAGACAGGATGTGGAACGATCTCTGTTTGCCGATCCGGAGCAGGAGTACCATGAGGCAGTCCAGTTCTACCAGCACGATATCGATTGGACGAACCGCTTGATCCTTGGTGACAGCCTGCAGGTGATGTCATCGCTTGCCCGGCGGGAGGATCTTGCCGGCAAGGTGCAGATGATCTACATCGACCCGCCGTATGGGATCAAATTTGCTAGCAACTTCCAGCCGCAGATTGGCAAGCGTGACGTCAAGGACCACGAGCAGGACCTCACCCGCGAGCCGGAGATGGTCAAGGCGTATCGCGATACATGGCATCTTGGGGTTCATTCCTATCTTACGTACCTGCAAGATCGGCTGATCGTTGCCAAAGAGCTGCTGGCGGACACTGGGAGCATCTTTGTGCAGATCGGGGATGAGAACGAACATTTGGTGCGAGGGCTTCTTGATGAAGTCTTTGGGGTCACCAACTTCGTTTCCACTATCAGTTTTGTGAAGACAGGAGGATTCAGCGCGGCGGGCTTGAAGGGAGTCTCAGATTATATACTTTGGTATGCCCGCAACAAATCTAACGCATCCATACGAGACCTGCACGTTAAGAAGCATGGAGCCGATGAAGAAGCAAGCAGGTATCGGCTTGTTGAATTTTCATCAGGATTTAGGGCTACAGCTGTAACAGTTGGCGAGCAGCTAGATCGAGCGCTTCGTGAAGGCGGCCGGCTGTTTAGCGATGACAACCCGACATCACAAGGTAATCCTTCACACTTGCTTCACCATGAAGGAAACGAGTACGAACAGCCATGGAAAACGAATCCTGAGGGGCTCAGACGTCTAGCTGCAGCAAACAGACTGATGGCACAACGAACGAAACTTCGATATGTTCGCTTTCTTGATGACTTCCCCGTGATGCAGCTCACGAATGTCTGGACGGACATAGGTGGCATACAAAGCAGGACTGACCCTAAGGTTTACGTGGTTCAGACAGCCATTGAGGCCGCCAAGCGATGCCTTCTTCTTACAACAAAACCTGGCGATCTTGTTCTCGACCCTACGTGTGGCAGTGGAACAACAGCATACGTGGCCGAGCAATGGGGCCGCCGGTGGATCACGATTGACACCAGTCGCGTGGCAATTGCCATTGCGCGCCAGCGACTCCTTACTGCTAAGTACGACTACTACGAACTGGAGGACAAGTCCGCAGGTGTGGCCGGTGGTTTCGTCTACAAGACCGTTCCGCATGTTACGTTAAAGTCGATCGCCCAGAATACAAACCTCGATCCGATCTTCGAGAAGCACGACCCGATCCTGGATGAGAAACTGGAGCAGTGCAACGTTGCTCTCTCCGAGGTCTCGGATGAGCTGCGTCAAAAGCTTGCGGCAAAGCTGCTCGCCAAGCAGAAGGCGGAAGGGAAACGCGCGATCACCGATGCTGACAAGCGAAGATGGAAACTGCCGGAAGCAGGCAAGCGGTGGGAACACTGGGAGGTTCCGTTCGATACCGACCCAGATTGGTCGCAACCCCTTCAGGATGCAGTTAGCGAGTACCGCAAGGCGTGGCGCGCAAAAATGGATGAAGTTAATGCTTGCATCGCTGCCAACGCGGATCAAGAGGAGTTGGTCGATCAGCCGAAGATTGCAAAGGACGTGGTGCGCGTGAGCGGCCCGTTCACAGTGGAAGCAGTACAGCCACCTGAGATGTCGATCGGTGAGCCAACGTTAACAACGGTCAAAGTGGAGGGCGAGTTCGGAGGCGAACCAGGAGAAATTGAGGAAACGTTCGAGGTTCGCATGGTCGAAACGCGCACCGAACACGAAGCGCAGAATCTCGATGCCTACCTCGACCAGATGATCCGCTATCTGCGCATGGACGGAGTTACTTTCCCCAACAACCGGCACAACACGTTTACCCGCCTTGAGCGTTTGGAATCCGGAGAACCGGGTCTGCACGTGGAAGGGCGGTGGGTGTCGGACGGTGAAGAAGACCCCGACCCTGACGGGCGAGCAACTGTGGCAGTGGCGTTCGGTCCTCAGTACGGACCGGTCACAGCAAAGATGGTAGAGGATGTGATTCGATCTACCAACCGGATGGGCTACGATGACCTTGTCATTGCGGGATTCAGCTTTGATGGCCCGGCGCAGGCGGTGATTGAAGAGGTAAAGAATCCACACCTACGGGTGCACGCGGCGCACGTGAGACCAGATGTCAATCCAGGGATGAATGGCCTTCTTAAGGAGCAACCGGGAAGTCAGTTATTCACGGTGTTCGGTCAGCCACGGACTCGAATCGACGGCCCGGACAAGAACGACGAGTACAAAGTGGTCATGGAGGGTGTCGATGTCTACGACCCAGTGACCAACAGCATCGCCTCGACCGGAGCGGATAAAGTTGCCGCGTGGTTCATCGATGGTGATTACAATGGCCGTACGTTCTGCATTACGCAGGCGTTCTTCCCCGACAAGTCGGCGTGGAAGAAGCTGGCAAAGGCGTTGAAAGGTGTGATCGATGAAGACGTCTTTGAATCGTTCAGTGGAACGGAATCGCTTCCGTTTCCTTTAAGCAAGCATCGCTGTGTGGCAGTGAAGGTGATTGACCCACGCGGGAATGAAGTGATGCGTGTGCACAGACTGGGTTCTGACGAGGGAGAGGGCTGATGGCTCGGCAAAACGGAAACGGTGAGAGTGATATCCCGATCCAGCCGGTCGAGAGTCCGATCATCTGCAATCCGTACGACGAACCAACACACTACTGGTGGTACGATCCGAAAACCGGGGAGGCAAGCAAGCTGGAAGGTCGTCGCTCAGCGGGCTACTGGTACAGGACGGAGAAGGTCAACCCCGGTGACCTCAGCCTCTTTGCTGAGGAGCAGCGGGATGATTTAACGCTCGTCAATCTCCTGCGGGAGGATGTAAAGCGTTGGCGAGGTTCTGGGTATCGTGGAGCATCCCCGGTCACGCGGGAGCTGCTGCGACGTTGGTCGAGCGCTGATTTGCCGCGGCGACTGTTCTTCTGCCAAAAGGAAGCGGTCGAGACGATGATCTATCTTGCTGAACTGCGTATCCCAGGGAAGTCAAGTCGCACAGGATTTCGGAACTTTGCACTGAGTGACGAGGATCTGCGCAGACTGCTACAAGGAGAACGACCATCCTTCGCACCGGCGGAGAGCATCTACTTCCCAAGCCTCGTTGACACCCCCAACGTCGCTTCATTTCGACCACTGCGTCGATTGGGGTGCAAGATGGCGACGGGATCGGGTAAGACGGTGGTGATGGCAATGCTGATTGCATGGGCGTTTTGCAATCGAGGAGCCAATCCGAGCAGTCGTGAGTATCCGCACGGCGTGCTCGTTGTCTGCCCAAACCTGACGATCAAGGAGCGTCTCCAGGTGCTCCGTCCTGAATCCAAGGGGAACTATTTTGAGGAGTTCGGTCTTGTCCCGGTGAAGTACCGCCATCACCTGCAAAGTGGCAAGGTCTTGATTGAAAACTGGCATCGATTCCTGCCCGAATCTGAACACAAAGAAGGAGATCAATCGTATTCTGTCGTGGAGAAGGGGTCCGAGACGCCAGCGACGTTTGCGCGACGGGTGCTCGGCGATCTTTACGAGCGGATGCCAATCATGGTTCTCAATGACGAGGGGCACCACTGTTGGCGTCCTGCCCTGGCAGGTGAGAAGCTGACGCGCACCGAAGAACGTGAGCTCGAAGAAGAGAAGAACGAAGCGCGTGTGTGGCTCAACGGGCTGGATACGTTGAACAATACGTTGAACATGGCGTCGGGCGAGTATGATGGAATTGGGCTGTGCGTCGATCTCTCCGCGACTCCATTCCACCTTAAGGGAAGTGGCTATCCAGAAGGAAGCCCGTTTCCGTGGATCGTCAATGATTTTGGGCTGGTCGATGCAATTGAATCGGGCATCGTCAAGATCCCCCGACTTCCGGTTCGGGACACAACGGGGCGACCCGATCCGAAGTACTTTAAATTGTGGCAGAGCATACGCGAGGGATGTTCCGCGGCCGAGATGGTGGGCAGCCGACGCTCGGGTAGACCGAAGCCTGAGGTGGTGTACCGCGAGGCTGAGCCCGCCCTGGAGCAGATTGCTGGACAGTGGGTGGAACGGTTCAAGTATATCCAGGAAGCAAAACCTGGACAGGATCAAGTCCCACCTGTTTTGATCGTCGTCTGCGACAATACGGACATCGCGAAGCTCTTCTACGAAAGGATTAGTGGGGAGACGGAGGTAGAGGACATCACGCCCGAAGAGGTCGAAGAGATCTTTGATCCAGACACTGCTGTGTTTTCCAGGAAACGCAAGGCGAGGAAGGCTAAGAAGCGGATTGTCTTTGGCCAAGGGGACATCTTTCCAGAGTATTTCTCCAACACAGAGGCATTCAAACACACCGTCCGAATTGATACAAAACTCCTGAAGGAAGCAGACAGCGGAAACTCTGGCAAGAGCAAACATACCGTAGCGGAGGAGTTGCGCCGGATTGTCTCTACGGTGGGAAAGCCTGGCGAACCTGGAGAGCATGTGCGTTGTGTGGTAGCGGTCGCGATGCTAAACGAGGGGTGGGACGCAAAGAACGTGACCAACATCCTCGGGATACGTGCTTTCGGAAGCCAACTTCTCTGTGAGCAGGTCGTCGGGCGTGGCCTACGGCGCATGGACTATGAACCCGACCCGGAAACGGCAATGTTGACTGAAGAATATGTAGATGTGTACGGGATTCCTTTCTCTGTGATTCCGTTCCGTGGACGCCCCGTTCTAAAGAGAGAGCCTAACGATAAACCGAAGAACCACGTTCGGGCGTTGGGCGATCGCAAGGAAATGGAGATCCGCTTCCCGTATGTTGATGGATATGTGTTCGCGTTGCATAAGAACCTCATTCGATGTGACATCGGCAGCATGGACAGGCTACAGCTAGAGCCAGGTCGCGAGCCGACTGCAACGTTTGTTCTTCCGCCTCTTGGTTACAGCGAGGGTGCAGTTTCCAATCGATCCAGCCCTTTGAGTTATGAGAAGCAGGATCGGACTACATACTACCAGCAAACGCACCTGGAAACGATCAAGTTTCAGATTGCAAGGGACGTTGTTGGTCAGCTGACATCTCCTGAAGGAACTAACAAAGCGGCACGTGTGCTCCGCCTGCGGTCGCGTCATCAACTCTTTTCCCAGGTGTACCGCTATGTCGATGAGTACATCGAGAAGAAGGTCGATTTTCAGCATTGCCATCCTTGCGAGTTGGGACTGAAGAAGTATGTAATGCGTATCAGAGAGCGGCTACTTGCGGGCATCATTCCGGATGATGCTGCGGGCGAGCCTGCCTTGCTTCCGGTTGTCAACCGATACCATTCATCGGGTTCTTCGAAGGATGTTGACTTCAAGACGACAAGACCGTGTGTAGGGACCCAGCACAGCCACGTAAACCAGGTCGTGCTGGATACGACAACGTGGGAATCGAGTGCTGCTTTTTGGATCGAGGATGCGTGCGATGAGGGGGCAGCGCTCTTCTACGTACGAAATGACCATCTAGGGCTGGCGATCCCGTATAAATTCATGAACATTGACCAAGTTTACTACCCCGACTTCCTGGTACGTCTGCCCGATGAGTCAACCCTGCTCCTCGAAATCAAGGGCTACGAAGACGAGCAAATGCGGGCAAAGCATTCGGCAGCACGGCGGTGGGTTGAAGCGGTGAGCAACTGGGGACGAATGGGAGTGTGGCGGTTTCATGTCTGCCGGAATCCACAGTTACTCAAGGAGGAGATTGCGGCGCTGAGTGGCAGAATGAGCACCGAGCCTTGTTCGGAAAGTGAAGGATGATGAGGGCATTGATTTTGTTAGTGCAGAGTAAACGCCTTCTTCCTTTTCCCGACCCGCCTGCCAACGAACACGGTAACTTCCACCCCCTCCCCGAATGGAAGCCCGGCCAACCCAAGCCCCCCAACTGGCCTCCGCATATCCATCTCCCCAAGGAGGTGTCACGAGGTTGACCAAGAAGCCAGGCAACAAGGATGGTATTGGCAAGAGCCTGACGGCGGTGTTTCGTAGTCTAGCTGGGCTGACTCTCTCCCTATACCGGCTCTTTCCGGCAGCGGCGGTCTCACTCGTGCTTCTAATCACGTTCTTCGGGTTCTTGATTACGAGAAGTGAGATTGCTGCACAAGGAGCCGTTCTCGCGCTCGTCCTCATAGCTAGCGGAGCCATCTTCATCAGGACGCGAAGCTACACGGAAGCCTTCCTGACTCTGATAGTGGGTCTTCTCCCAGCGCTGTCGATGACCTGGAGTCCGGCACGATTCTGGGTGTTCGTTGGAGGCTATGGATTGCTCACTGGGTTCTGTCTGTTGGCTGCATCGATCCGAATCGAGAAAGACGCGCAGTACATCTACATTCAGGCAGCCAACTTTGCCAAACGTGAGGACCCGAATATCAGTGAAAAGAAGCTCAGGTCTCTCGCCAAGGAGGCGAGAACACAAAGTCTGGGCCCGGTTGAACGAGCCGAGTGTGTTCGTCAACTCATGTTCAGAAACTTCCCGATCAAGGATCTCCCGGAAGCTCTGGAGTCAATCGAGAAGATGTCTGTGATCACGGGACTCCCCTCGAGTGAGATTGCCTCGCACATGGTCATCCTGTATCCGCTTGTTGATGCCACAAGCTTGAGCTTCAGTCGTCTGGATGACCGATTCTATTCGGCATTACGCGATAGCGCAGCGACACCTGAGGAGTTCTTCGAGGCTTTCAGGATGACCCGGAGCTTGGTGCTTGAGGGAAAGATGCATCTTGACACCTATCTAGGAGAGCTATCCGCTCTGATGGGCTTCGGTCTCCCACCTGCGGAGATCCGCCGAAGAATGGAGGCTACACATGACAGTTAGGTTCTGCTGCGCCCCAGCGATCACGAACACGGCAACTTCCTCCCCTTGCCCGAATGGGACCTGGCCAATCCAAGCCCCCCCAACTGGCCTCCCCGCATCCATCCCCCCAAGGAGGTGTACCAGTGACATGCAGACGCTTTGGCGCAGTCAAGCGGTGGTTTGCTGAGACCGACCATCCAGTGTGGCTCCTTATTCGTATGTTTCTCGGTGGATTCGTTCTGGCAGCCATTCTTGGTATTCTGATCTGGGCCTTCATTCTAGCCCTCGATCTGTCAGCCGAAGGGAGAGCGGTTACTCTTGCGGCAATCGGCACAGGTGTCGCCCTGTTGTCAGTTGCTGTGCTCACACTCCGGCTCGAGCTACTCCGTTTCCGCCGTTCCAAAGAGCCGTTTCTTGGCGTCATCTGGAAAGAGCCAGGGATGTACCCGTTCACTGAGCACGCGTCAAGTGCCCCTCAGGACGTGTACGTTGAGTACATCCTCTGGAACGCTGGAACAGCGCCGATTCTTGTTCAACAGCCAGCCTCTGTGCTGACGTCTGAGTTCCGCACACATCATCTTGGTGGATCGAGAGAGGAACTGCTACGACCAACAGGCAGTGGGTGGGTATCCGAAAAGGCATTCCCGATCCTCCTAACCCAGGGAGAGACGGCCATCTGGCGGCATTACACGGGAGAACAGGCGCACCTTCGACCAAGCACGTCAGAGATCGTTACACGCGATCATGCGAAAGCCGTCCGCTTCATCAAGGATAGCGAAGGAGATCGCCGATTCCTCTTCGCGATTCTGCACTTCGCGGCCTTGCCCGTAGATGTCCAGCGAAAGGATCTACGCAGGTGCTACGTGGGTTTCGCCTACAAATCGAGCGACGTAAGTTGTGGAACAACAGGTGAGCAACCAGCTCGGAAGTGACATGATCGAAACGCTATTCAAGCAGATCAATGGAACCTTTGGGGTCAGACCTTCGAAAGCGCCGTCAAAAGCCGGAGGTGTGTAGTTGGTGAAAGTCCAATGCAGGGAAGGGCTAGCGACCCACTCTGACCCCTCGGGGGATGTAGT
>Ga0315538_1002522_pt1 | contig 10186 bp, 9 predicted proteins | sample SalMarSW160230MG_2_FD_203834 | JGI IMG/M metagenome (GOLD analysis project Ga0315538, IMG submission 203834) | Salt marsh sediment microbial communities from the Plum Island Ecosystem LTER, Massachusetts, United States - Salt Marsh Sediment SW1601-230 ...
CGTTTGAAGTGCACAAGATCGAAGGGAGAGCTGATGACGCACGACGCCAGGTGGAGATAGAACTCCTGGAAGGGGTACTTCTTCCCCATTCTCGCCGCCAAATCCTGAGAATCATCGAGGACACAGACCGGCTGGCAAATGCAGCTGAGGCAATCCTTGATTTCACACTTCTGCAATGTATCAGAATCCCTGGCAGCCTGAAGCCTCTTGCCATCGAGATTACCGAACGCTCGGTTGCTATGCTCTCAGATCTGAAAGAGGCGATCAGGTTACTGCTTAAGAGCAAAGCTGGAGTAACTGTGCATACTACGGCAATCGAGAAGCAGGAAAGCGAAATCGATCATATTGAACGGAAGTTTATTAGGGAGTTATTCTTGATGGATCTCCCGCTGGCTGAAAAGATACTGGTGCGAGAATTCGTGCAGGAATTGGTCGAGATCTCTGATCGTGCCGAAGACCTTTCCGACTTGATAGAGATTAGTCTCGCAGAACGAAGGATCTAGAAAAGCAACCTACGTACTTATTACACAAAGTGATGTATATTAGCGTTGTAATCCCAATCTCATGATGAGGTTGCTGGCTTGAAGGATACATTCTAGCTGTTACAAGAGTGAAGGAGGGAGCTATGTGTGCAACAAGGGCTTTAAGAGCCTTATGTATTAGCGTTTTTCTATTTGTAGCTGTCTGTGGGCTGCTGTTTGCCGACAATTCATCCACGTCTATACAAGTGCACTTTGGTATCTTTGCTGATTTGCACGCACACGATACCGATTCACCTGCAGAGGCAAAGGTGATGACAGACTATCCTGAACGCCTCTTGTCATGCATTACTGCAATGAATGCCCTTCCGGTTGACCTCGTTGTCGAGCTGGGAGACTTCGTTAATGGAAAGTTTGTCATAGGGGCAGATTTGGGTGACCCTGCGCGAATTCTAGGAATCCTTGAAGATGTGGAGGCTATCTACGCGGGATTCAATGGACCACGTTACTACGTATTAGGGAACCACGACATCTACGACCTATCCAAGGAGGAATTCCTCGCGCGAGTTGATAGCACACGTAAGTATTCGAGTTTTGACGTCAAAGGGTATCACTTCATTATTCTTGATGCTCAGTACAACAAGAAAGAAGAAGACTTAAGCCATGCTGGATGGGTGGTACAGGGCAACATCCCGCAATTTGAGGTTGAGTGGTTAACCAACGATCTTGCTGCCACCAGCAAGCCAACGATCGTTTTTGTGCACCAGCGGCTTGATGTCGATTTTGACTTTCTTTCCGGGGGACCAGAGATATTAAATGCAGAACAGGTAAAGAAAGTCCTCAGCGATTCCGGTGTAGTCATCGCTGTTTTTCAGGGACATGACCATGAAAATGCCTGGTCTCTGATTGATAGAATTCACTACATCACCTTTGAAGCACTCGTAAATGAGGATGAAACTCCACCTTCCTGGGCTTACGTCACTTTGGACCCAGAGACACAAACGATCACTATCACAGGGGTCGGCGACCAGGCAGACTACTCCTTGGAGTATTGACCCTACCAGTCAAGGCCTGTAGCCAAGGGCATGCCATCATCCGTAGCTACATCACTTGGTAAGCAAGCCTATGGTCTTGTGGCAACGGGCAACATGGCTTCATGTACATTTTTGGTGAGGCAATGCGGTTGCTTGACATACCTTGGCTATCAAGGTATACTTCCTTATTGATCTGCTGGTCATTGAAAAGTGGATAGCGTGGTAATGCGTTATTTTCTCTTTCTTGTGAGAAATAACAGTATCACCGAATTATAAAGAGCAAAAGTAGAAAGTTTAAATTTAGAGAGTTTGATCCCAGCTCAGGATGAACGCTAGCGGTGTGCCTAACACATGCAAGTCGTGCGATCGAGCCAGACTAATCACCTTTCGGGGTGTGCAGACTGGTGACGGAGCGGCGGACTGGTGAGTAACACGTAGCTAACCTACCTTCTTGACGGGGATAACTATTCGAAAGAATAGCTAATACCCGATATTGCTGAAGATCGATGGATCTTCAGCCAAAGGCGGCCTAGTCGTCACAAGAAGATGGGGCTGCGTCCTATTAGCTTGTTGGTAAGGTAATGGCCTACCAAGGCAATGATGGGTAGCTGGTCTGAGAGGATGATCAGCCACATTGGGACTGAGATACGGCCCAGACTCCTACGGGAGGCAGCAGTGGGGAATATTTCACAATGGGCGAAAGCCTGATGAAGCAACACCGCGTGGGGGATGAATGCCTTCGGGTTGTAAACCCCTTTTCTGGGGGAAGAATAAGGTCGGGAGGGAATGCCCGTCCGATGACGGTACTCCAGGAATAAGGATCGGCTAACTTCGTGCCAGCAGCCGCGGTAAGACGAAGGATCCAAGTGTTATCCGGAATTACTGGGCGTAAAGGGCGTCTAGGCGGCCAAGTAAGTCACCCGTGAAAGTCCGCGGCTTAACCGCGGAATGCCGGATGAAACTGCTTGACTTGGGTGCAGGAGAAGAGGGCGGAACTCACAGAGTAGCGGTGGAATGCGTAGATACTGTGAGGTACCCCGATGGCGAAGGCAGCCCTCTGGCCTGCTACCGACGCTGAAGCGCGAAAGCGTGGGGAGCAAAGGGGATTAGATACCCCCGTAGTCCACGCCGCAAACGATGTTCACTTGGTGTCGGTCGCTGATACAGATCGGTGCCGGAGCTAACGCGTTAAGTGAACCGCCTGGGGAGTACGGCCGCAAGGCTAAAACTCAAGAGAATTGACGGGGGCCCGCACAAGCGGTGGAGCACGTGGTTCAATTCGATGATAAACGAATAACCTCACCTGGGTTTGACATGCTAGTAGTAGGAACCAGAAACGGAGACGACCTTCCCTTTCGAGGGAAGGAGCTAGCACAGGTGATGCATGGCTGTCGTCAGCTCGTGTCGTGGGACGTAGGGTTAAGTCCCGAAACGAGCGCAACCCCTGTCGTCAGTTGCCAGCGGGTAATGCCGGGGACTCTGACGAGACTGCTGGTGAATAGCCGGAGGAAGGAGGGGACGACGTCAAGTCATCATGTCCCTTATGCCCAGGGCTACACACATGCTACAATGGGAGGTACAATGGGTTGCGAAACCGTAAGGTGAAGCTAATCTCAAAAAGCCTTCCTCAGTTCGGATTGAGGTCTGTAACTCGACCTCATGAAGCTGGAATCGCTAGTAATCGCAGGTCAGCTATACTGCGGTGAATATGTACTCGGGCCTTGTACACACCGCCCGTCACACCAATCGAGTGGGGGGTACCTGAAGTCGTTCTTCTGAGAGCGCCTAAGGTGACCTTCGTAAGAGGGGTGAAGTCGTAACAAGGTAGCCGTAGGAGAACCTGCGGCTGGATCACCTCCTTTTTAGGGAGTAACAGACCAGCATCGGTGATATCGCCACGCTATTCCTCTTTGTTCTGTCTTTGTCAGTAATTCATGTGACGTGTGTTACCTAATTGGGACGGGAACTATACCAAATAAGTTCTTCTTCTTCCTTCTCACTGCTTCAAAACCTGACTAAAGTGTAGCCAGTGCATATGCGGAGGGGGAAACAATGCCTAGCACCACTAAGAAGAGACTTGACTTTGGTCAACTGCTAACACATAAGGGAAGAGTAGCTGTGTTCGAACGTGGGGAGACAATCTATCAACCCGATTCTCCTAGTAATACAATCTACTTAGTTGAGAAAGGACTCGTGAAATTAGCCTACCTCGACGAAAGCGGCAAGACATTCACTTCCGCTATCATTGATAGCGGTGACATATTCGGTGAAATGTGCCTTGTTGGAGAAAAAAGCCACCGTCACCTGGCAATTGCGGTTGAGGAAACAGTACTCAGCTGTCTGAGTCAAGCAATGTGTATTGAGGCGCTCGAGAACGATCTGCCATTTCTTCAAGCAATGCTTACCCATTTCGCTCGTCGGCTTCAGGAATGCGAAGATACCCTGGAAGACCTCGCGTTTAGAGATATTCAGGCTCGCCTTTCTCGACGCTTGCTGAAGCTTTCAAGCGAATACGGTGTGAAAACAAAGAATGGAACCTTGATAAGACTCCAACTTACTCACAAAGAACTTGCCGATATGATCGGTTCAGCTCGTGAGAACACAACCCTTGCCCTTAATCGCTTTGCGCGCGAAGGAATTCTCGACAAGAGCCGTTTCCGAATCGTTATAAAGAATGAGCAAGAACTACGCGAGAAGTGCGGTATGGCGAGCTGAGTCGACAGTAGGTATTTCGCTTTTTCAAGAATCAACCAGTGATCCCGCGCGGACGCAGATTCCTATGGTGTCGCCTATCCGGACTTACGTACACGTTTTATCAGTTGCTTTGTTCCCAATCCCAACCCGATAAACAGTGCCCCAATAATCAGAAGGGCAATGGGCATTGCAATTCTACCCGTAGAATGCTTGACAGTAAGATAGGTTATCAGAACAAGAAGTCCGGCCGCGCCACTGTACAAGAATGTTTGCGACTGTCGTCTCACGCTGGCAATAGTAAAGGAAAGATCGGCCAAGAACGCTATGCTGGCCATCACTACTTCCTGCCACAGCGTCCCATATTCTTGCATAACTAGGACCAGGGTAAATCCTAACACGGTCAGGGCTCCGAACATGCGAGATACCCGTATTAAATCCTTCCTTTCCCTTGATAGTAGCCATTCTGAGAGTGCCAGCCATAACCCAGCGATTGCCAGGCCAAGCCCAAGAAACACTAAATTCCCATAGAAGGAGGAGAAAGACACGAGCTGGTAGCCCAGCCACCCGACAAATGTAAGCAGTGTGGCACTAGCACACAGGTGGAAGACGATACTCTGAGTGACTGTATTAAGCAAGATAAAGGCAGCCCCAGCCAGGCAAGTTGCCAGCAGACAGCTTATTACGAACAGCAGATGACTGGGTCCTATTTCGTGAAGCTTTGAGCAATCGATGAGAGCTAGTTCATACACGATTACACCGAAAGCAACCCCACTCACCAGACAGCCCCCCAGCCACAAGGCCTGTGCCCCTCTTTGCAGCCGTGCGCTTGTTGAACCACGCAGCCATTGACCCAACGCAAGCATGCAAACTGTAGGAAGCACCACTGAGAGTATCCTAGCCGTGCTCCCCAATGGTTGCCAGTTTAGACCCACCAAGAAGGCTATTGCCAGAAAGATGATGAGGCTGCCCAGATAAACAAGGATTTCATCCGTTTTCACGCGGTGAGCTCGCGGGATATGTTCACCTTCTGTTTCGTCTTGCCTAAGTAGGTCTGCTTGTTCGGGAGAGATTAGTCCCCTGTGTACCCACTCACCTATTTTTTCTAGCAAGAATTTCTCCATAGATTTTCCCTCCCGCGGTCCCGTTGATGACGCCTTCCTTCTAGAGTTTCCACTTCATTGGATTGCTTCATACTTAGGTGTTCTTCCAAATTCACTCTTGTAATCGGGATCCTTCAGATATGGGCAACTATCACCGCAGTATTTCGAAAGACCGCATTTAACTGTAAGGTGCCCATCATTCCACTCGGTAACAAAGGCACTAACATGTCTTTTTGCACAATGAACGGAGCGAGTTGAGATTACCTTAGCCACTATTTGCCTTCCTTAAGTAATGTCCTCAATCTATTAATGCGTTTATCTCTTTTCTTAACTATTATTCCAAAAGCCCTGGGCACATCCGCCATTAAGGATTTCGAGACTTCCCCTGCCTCTGAATAGAAGCTCACCGTTTTCTCTTCTATCGCTACAGCTGCCCTTAAGGCATCAGAGTAAATTATATCCTTAGGCAATCTAGTGTCAATCGAATAATCGTCCGTGTCTATGCCTCCAAAGGAAAAACAGGCTTCGATCGCATCACTGATTACTCCGTAATAGGCTCTTCTTACTTGTACTACGTTGCTAGCATTCTCCTTGGCAAAGGACAAGAATATCTCTTTCCCTTCAGTATACCTTCGGGCTAGATCCTGATAGAATTGCGCCCCCTCATCCTCAAGCTCTTGTGAGAAACTAATAGCTTCAGATGCTGTGTTTATTTCCACTCACAACCACCTCTGAATTACAACCTTGCTTTCGGTGAAGAATCGGATCACATCTCTCCCTTGTCCATGCAAGACCCCAAAGAAAGAATCTTTCATCCCACCAAACGGGAAAAATGCCATAGGAGCTACTATTCCAATGTTTATGCCAACATTGCCACTCTGGACTCTGTACTGAAACTCTCTGGCATCCTTACCGCTTGAAGTAAAAATAGCGTGCGCATTGCCAAGGTCACTACCATTTGCCATTTCTATCGCTTCATTAAGGTCCTTCGCTCTCATAACACTCATCAGGGGCCCGAAGATCTCGTCTTTGGCCACCTTCATATCCGTTGTAACACCCTCGAGAATAGTCGGGCCAAGGAAATACCTATCAGGGTAATCTCCTCTAACACTGAACTGCCTGCCATCAAGCCTGAGGTTTGCTCCTTCCTCTATACCTTTTTCTATATACGCTAGCACCCTCTCCTTGCCATCAATTGACTGCATCGGACCCATTTGTGTCGCTTCATCAAGTCCATACCCAATCCTTATCCTGGATGTCGTATCAACAACCGCGTCCAGAAACTCATTATAGAACTTGCTATCGCCGACAATGACAAGATTGCCACCTGCCAAGCATCTTTGTCCTGTGTTGCCAAAGAACGATGTCATCAACGCTGGAATGGTTCTCCCTACATTACAATCTGGCATTACTACCATGTAGTTCTTGGCGCTACACTGGGCAATAACCCTCTTGCCGGTTTCACCGCATTTCTTGTAAATGATGTCTCTTCCTATCTTTGTGCTGCCAACAAAAGTTACCGCTTCAATGTCCGGGTGCTCCAATAGAACCGACACTACATCTTTATGTCCATGAACGACGTTCCACACACCCGGTGGAAAGCCAGCCTCATCCACTAGTTCAGCAAGTTTTACTTGGCTTATGGGATCCCTGGGCGATGGCTTTATGACAATGGTATTTCCAGTAGCGACAGCGAAAGGCGCAAACCAAAGTGGTACCATGAATGGAAAGTTGTAAGGGGCGATGTGGCAACAGACACCCAAAGGCTGATAGATGACATATTCATCTATGCCCGTTGCGATATCCTCTAGGTTGTATCCCATCATTAATGAAGGGATCCCAGTAGCAACTTCAACCATTTCAATGCCGCGTCTTGTCTCCCCTCTCGATTCATCGATCGTCTTTCCATGCTCTATCGTTTGGACTCTGCTCAGCTCCTCAAAATTCTCTTCCAACAGCTCTTTCAACCTGAACAGACACCTTACCCTGGCGAGGGGGGTGGTCCTTCTCCAATCAGGGAAGGAGTCTTTAGCCGCTTCTATGGCTGCATTCACTTCCTTTCTGGTCGACATGGGGGTTCTTGCTATGGTCTTGCCAGTGGCTGGGTTCACAACATCGGAAAATTGATCTGACTCTGAGCTGACCCATTCTCCATTGATATAGTTCTCAAGTTCCAGTACCTCCTTTATTTGTTTATGTGGTTCCTCGCGCTCCAGACATGGTTTTTCCTCGCCCGTTCGTTTCAGTCCTCTACTTCTCTGTCTGCCATCTTCAACACCTCATCGAAGATCCTCATACCTTTATCAAGCTCCTCCTCTGTAATGATTAACGGAGGTGCTACGGTGAAGTGGTCGTACCAATTGTGGATATATAATCCACGTGTTAGTGCATCGCTTGCGATCTTATCCGTCATGGTCTGCCCACCGGCAAATTTATCAGCTTTCGTATTGAATGGTTCCCTCGTTTCTCTATTCCTGACAATTTCGACAGCCCAAAAATGCCCAATGCCCCTTACATCGCCGATGCATACATGCCGATCCATCAGTTCGTGAAGCCTCTTTTCTATATGCTTGCTCACTCTTTGCGGGAGCCCTGTTGCTGTAAGCTTTTTGTACTCTTCTATGGCCGCCGGAATGGCTGCTAAGACAAGCGGATGCATCGAATAGGTGTGTCCATGACACATAATCTCGTCCTCGAAGAAATCCGCGATCTCTTCGGTCGTTGCGGTAATTCCAGCGGGGATATAGGCCCCTGTGCAGCCCTTTGCCGTGGTTAAGATATCTGGCTTAGTGGCCCAATTGTCGAGAGCCCATGTCGGTCCCGTGCGATACCAGCCGCTCATCACTTCATCTGCAACAAGCAACACCCCATTATCATCACAGATTTTCCTTAACCGAGGATAGTATTCCGGAGGTGGAACTATCTTGCCGTTTGTTCCAACAACGGGCTCCACAAAGACCGCAGCCACATTCCCCTCTTCTTTGATCATGTAGTCTATGTATTCAACGCACTGCAGACTGCAATTAGGGTATTCTACTTCCAATGGGCATCTGTAGCAATGTGGATCTGGGGCAAAGACTATCCCGGGTATCGTACACCTTGCCCTCTCTGCATACCAACGTCTGGGATCTCCGGTTAATGAAATGCCCGCGGCCGTAGCGCCGTGGTATGAACGGTAACGTGAGATTATCTTATACTTAGGCGCCATATACTGCCTGAGCATCTTTGTCGCAGCCTCGTTTGCCTCAGTCCCAGAGGTGGAGAAGAAGAACCTATTTAGACCTTCAGGCATCACATCGAGTAAAGCCTCAACTGCCCTTGCCTTCGCTTCACACGCAAATCCAGGACCTATATATGGTAATTTCCTCGCTTGGGCAATTATGGCATTGATTATTACCTTGTTACCATGACCGAGGTTCGAACACATCAACTGGGATGAGAAATCAAGATAGGGTTTATCCTTATCGTCATAGAGATATACACCTTCAGCCCGTGTGACAAATAGCGGTTTTTCCCATCCTCTCTGCGCTCTCCAGGTGCCGAAAATGTGATCCGCTACTAATCTTGCCCTTTCTTCGGATTGAATCATCTTGACCGTCTCCTTTCACTTACACACCTTATGTACAATAGAATAACCACTGCCTTCTCTCCATTTCTCCCTTGCATGATCGCTTGACTGTAAAACAACGTTATAGTAACAGCTAGGCATGCCTTTTTTCCATGCAAGCTTGCGTTTTGTCCACTTCGATTCAAGAAACAACCGGTGATCTGTAATCTGAGAGTTCTTTGACGTGTAAAGCCACAGGCTGTATATTCTGCAGTGAACTGAGACAACCAACTAAATAGAAATGGAATAAGCAAGGAGGATACCATGGCGCTTGATACAATTGAGACGATCATGAACAGGCGAAGTATTCGACACTACAAGCCGGACGAGATCCCGGGAGAGGACCTACACGCAATTCTGGAGGCCGGACGGCAGGCGCCTTCCGCGAAGAACCTCCAATCGTGGCACTTTGTAGTCGTTAACGATCCCCAGCTAAAGCGAAAAGTGGCCGCTGCGTGCGATGGACAGCATTGGATGGCCGAGGCATCCGTTATCATTGCCGCGGTAGATATCCCGACAGAGCACGAGAGATGGCTTAAGGTAAACACAACTATCGCCATGCAGAACATGATCCTAGCCGCGCACAGCCTTGGGTATGGCACTTGCTGGATCGGAGCGTTCGACGAAAATAAGGTTGGCGAGCTGTTACACGTTCCGGAAGACAAGCAGGTCATATGCCTGACACCGATTGGATTACCAGCAGTTCAACCAGACGCACGCCCTCGTAAAGATCTTAGTGAGATCTTCTCGCTAAATACATATGGGAGCTCAATTGAGCCTCTTCTATAACAGGCTAGAGGCGATCCGTTAGAAGCTTGCCACAACTGGGGCAGTTTGAGAAGCGTGGATTCCACATCACGAAAACCTAGCTCTCTCCTTCAGCGGGTGCTCATAGACTCGAACGGCTTGGTAGATCTCGTCACGGCGTTGCCATGGGTCGTCCCTGCGGTAGGAGGCTCTTTGTATTCACTCTTCGTGGACGCGCCATGTCCCCAGTGTACATTAGCTTACAGCAAGATAAGGTTAAGAACTTGACAAATCTGTTTGTCTCTAGTACGATACGATACTTAGGAGGATATCATAGTGCAACCTGAAAAGACTGTCATGGAGGTGAGAATAGCTAGCGTTACTCTGAATCACTGCGTTATTACATTGCTGCGAGGGGTCTGTTAACAGCATTCACTATAAGCTGTTAACTACCAGACCCAGGGACCGGAAGCCAGTAGGGCTTGCGGTTTTTTTATTCTTGCACTCAGTCAACGATCATATCGA
>Ga0315538_1002526_pt1 | contig 10177 bp, 5 predicted proteins | sample SalMarSW160230MG_2_FD_203834 | JGI IMG/M metagenome (GOLD analysis project Ga0315538, IMG submission 203834) | Salt marsh sediment microbial communities from the Plum Island Ecosystem LTER, Massachusetts, United States - Salt Marsh Sediment SW1601-230 ...
AGAGAAAGGAGAGAAAGATGAAAAGGATAGTAACAGTTTTAGCGATGATGGTGTTGATGGGCCTGTCTAGTTCTGCCATGGCCGGTGGACCTTGGACTGACTTCGCCTTTCGCGGCGGTCAGCAGAGGCGCTACAATCGGTGTCGCAGTGATTACCGCGGTTATTACAGGAGCCGCAGTCGTCGCTACCGCAGTGATTACCGCGGCTATTACAGGGGCTACACTGGACCCTGGACTGATTTCGCTTTCCACGGCGGATACCGCCATTACGACCGGTTCTATTATGGGTGGCCTGGCTATTATCGCTATAATGGTCGTCACTATGGCTGGTCTGTGGGAATTTTCCTGGGGTTCTGACATTTGCAAATTTCAGAGATGGACTTGCTGAATGTCTGCATCTCCAAAAGTAGAGGCGATCCAGAAGGATCGCCTTTTTTTACTGAAAGGTTGACAAATTACTTGACAAATTGTAAAATCTGTTCTAACATTTAAATTATTAATTCAACAAGAACTGTTCTAGTTATGCAATTTTTATTATGAAAACACAAGAGAAAAAAATTTATAGTCCTAAGAAACTTTTTTTGGTAATTATATTTACCTTGGTTTTTCTTTTTATAGGATTAAAGGATATTAGTTATGCCTCAACAAACGACCCGGTTTCGGGAACTCTTTCTGTAAGTCCAACAACAGTTCATATAGGAGAACCAATTACCATTTCTATCACCGGCCGAGATAATAACGGCCTTGTCCAGTTTGAAATATATGATCAAGATCATTGTTTGTATCGAGAGAAAGTTAGCGGAATTTCGGCTACCAGAACTTTGACCATAACTGAAGATTCACCTGCTACCTATAAATATTATGGTCGAGTTTTTGGTGTTGACTCAGACCCTTCTACTTGGACGGGTTGGCTCTGGGGAGAGACAGAATCTGGTCCCACTTCCCCTGAATATATTGACGTAGCTGTTTTAGATTCTACTTCTTCCATTCCTTCTTCTTGCACAGATGAATGTTCTTACAGCGGACAAACCCGCTGTTATAACAGCAGCCGCAAGCAAATATGCGGACAGTATGATTCTGATTCTTGTTTAGAATGGTCTTCAACTACATTATGTTCAGGTAATACCTCTTGTGGATACGGAACTTGTGATGATGACGAAAGGCCTGATTGGCGTTGTTCAGGAGGAAATTGCACTTATGGTTGTGATTATGATTCAAGTTGCGTAAGTTCGTCCGAATGTTCTGAAGGACCGTGTTGCGACGGCAACAATTATAGACCCTCTACCCAGATTTGTGATTTTGAAACTCAAACTCAGTATGGATGTCCTTGGGGATTGGGTTGCGGTGCAGATACTGCCCAGAGAACAAAAACCAGATTTAAATATTGTTCAGGAGATAATTCTCAATGTACTGGCAGCTGGCATAACTGGTTGTCCTGGACTGCCTGGAGAATTTCTGATTACTGCTCATCAAATGAAATTTGTACAGTTGGTAGTTCTCAGTGTCAATACAGTTCAAGCTGTGTCCAGCCAGAAGCCGCTTACATCAAAAAATATGAAAAAGATTGCTATGATAATGCTCTCTATTGGTTTGATTCAAATGGGGAGAAACAGGATAAAGAGCAAGAATGTTCGGATGATGACCCTTGCACTATGGACGGATGTGAAAATAGCGCCTGTTTTAATACTCTAAAATGCGATGGAGTAACCTGTGAAGTTAGTTCTTCAGAATATTGTGAAAGTTGTGAGCACTGTGGTGATAATATTTGTAATTGTCAAGAGAACAATGATACTTGCTCTAAGGATTGTCCCCAAGGATTAGAAAAAGGAAAAGCTGCCCTAGGATTAACCCTAAAATCTCTTCTTAAAAAATGGTATATTTGGCTTCTATTGGGGATAGCAGCAATTCTTTTGCTTTACTGGTTATTTAAGAGACCCAAAGAAGGGTAATAGGCAAAGATTTAAACGCCTATCACCTATCACCTAATTTTTGTGGACTATTATCTTAAAATTGGCAGAGCCCAGGATTTAAAGAATCCAAGAGAGAGAACGATTTTTAGATTATTTGAGATTTTGCCAGGAGTTTTATCCTGGGGAATCTTATCCTTAGTTGTTTTCCTTTCCTGGTGGCAGCCTTTATGGGTTTCTATTTTTATTATTGCTTTTACTATTTTTTGGTTTTTTAGAACAATTTACTTTTTTTTCTATCTTTGGTCAGGTTACCAAAAAATGAAAAAAAACGAGGCGGTTGATTGGCTTGGAAAACTTAATACAATACCTAAAGATTGGAGAGGTATTTATCACTTGATAATTCTCCCCATGTATAAAGAACCGTTAGAGGTGGTTCGAGGGACTTTTCAGGCTTTAGAAAATACTGATTTTCCAAAGGATAAGGTGATGGTAGTTTTAGCGACCGAAGAAAGAGCAGGAGAATCAGCCCAAGAAAAGGCTAAAGCTATTAAGCAGGAATTTGGAGATAAATTCTTTAGACTCTTAATCACCTGCCATCCGGCAAATTTACCGGGCGAGATTGCCGGTCATGGTTCCAACGATGCCTGGGCGGTCAAAGAAGCGAAAAAGAAAATTATCGATGTCCTAAAAATTCCTTACGGAAATATTATAGTTTCTTCCTTTGATGTGGATACCTGCGTCTTTCCAAAGTATTTTAGTTGTTTGACCTATTACTATTTAACCTCAAACAAACCTTTCAGAACCAGTTTCCAGCCTATCCCTCTTTATATTAATAATATCTGGCAGGCATCAGTAATTTCCCGAGTTTTTTCTTTTTCTTCTAGTTTTTGGCATACTATGAATCAGGGACGGCCGGAAAAATTAGTTACTTTTTCTTCCCATTCAATGAGTTTTCAGGCTTTAGTAGAGGTTGGTTTTAAACAAACTAATGTTGTCTCAGACGATTCAAGAATTTTCTGGCAGTGTTTTTTGAAATATAACGGAGATTATCAGGTTCAACCTTTGTATTATCCGGTTTCTATGGATGCTAATGTAGCAAAAAGTTTTTTTAGAACTTTAGTTAATATCTATAAACAACAAAGAAGATGGGCTTATGGAGTAGGAGATATACCCTATTTTCTTTTTGGTTTTTATAAAAATAAAAAAATTTCTTTTTTTAAAAAAATTTCTTTAGGGCGAGAACTGATTGAAGGACATCTTTCTTGGGCTGTCACTTCTATTCTGATTTTTGCCTTAGGTTGGCTTCCCTTAATTTTAGGAGGGCAGGAGTTTTCTCAGGCCTTAATTTCTTATAATTTACCAAGAGCAATCAGCCGAATTATGACTCTGGCTATGCTTGGTTTGATTGGTTCCGCTTATCTAAGTTTTCTTTTACTCCCGCCAAAGCCCTTAAAATACGGCCGTTTTAAATATTTAGTTTTTGCTTTTGGCTGGCTTTTATTTCCGATAATGATGATATTTTTTACCGCTTTTCCAGCTTTAGACGCTCAAACGCGATGGATATTGGGCAAGTATATGGGGTTTTGGTGCACCGAAAAAGTCCGAAAGTAAAAAATAGTTAATGAAAAATGGTAAAAAGATTAGAAATTAGTTGTTAGAAATAATCTAAAATTAGAAACTGGTTATGGAAATTAGAAATTGGAAAAGGTTTACTAATTTCTGTTTTCCATTTTCTATTACTAATTTCCATTTTCTAATAACCAATTTCTAATTTCAGTTATTCCAAATGTATTCTTTCTCTAAACTTTCCTAATTTAGCCCGTAATTGCGGGTATTTTTTTAATTGAGGGTCTTGGAATAGGATTTCTTTTGCTAATTGTCTGGTTTTTTCAACTAAAGAAATATCTTTTAAGGAATTCATCATTAAGTCAGGAATTCCCCATTGCCTGGTGCCAGCAAAATCGCCCGGTCCTCTAATTTTTAAATCCTTTTCAGCTAATGCGAAACCGTTTTCAGAGGTAATTAAAGCCTTCAACCGTTGCCGGGTTTTTTGGGCGAAAGAATCAGTAAATAAAAGACAATATGATTGAAAACCTGCTCTGCCTACTCTTCCTCTGAACTGATGGAGTTGGGCTAATCCAAACCTTTCTGCTCCCTCAATCATCATTACGGTTGCATTAGGGACATCAATACCCACTTCAATTACCGATGTTGAAACCAAAATATCAGTTTTTTTATTTTTGAAATCTTGCATTATCTTTTCTTTTTTTTTAGTTGCCATTTTCCCGTGAAGCATCCCTACTTTTAAATCAGGAAAAATTTCTTTTGATAATTTCTCATATTCTTCTTTAACTGCTTTTACTTTAGCCCAGCTCAGCTGGGCTTCCGACTGTTTAACTCCTTCTTTATTATCATTTCCCTCAATTCTGGGACAAATTACAAAAACCTGTCTCCCTCTCTTAACCTGCTTTCTGATAAAATTATAGGATTTTTTCCGATTTTCTGGGCTTACTACTTTGGTAATTATTTTTTTTCTTCCTTTGGGTAATTTATCAATTAAAGAAAGATCCAAGTCCCCATAGATAGTTAGGGCAAGAGTTCGGGGAATAGGAGTAGCGGTCATTGATAAAAGGTGGGGAATAATAACACCCGACCTTGAGGAATTGGTGCCAGCCCGCCCAAGTTTTTCAGAGAAAAATTTAGGCGGGCCAGAGGCGTCAAGGGAAACGTCGGGTGTTAAAGATTGTTGTTTACAGAGCTTAGCTCTTTGCTCAACGCCAAAGCGGTGTTGCTCGTCCAAGATTACCAAACCTAATTTCCCGAATTTTACTGTCTTTTGAATTAAAGCATGAGTGCCAATTAAGATATTAATATCACCTTTTACTGTTTTTTCTAATAATTTTTTCCGAGATATTTCAATCACTTCGTTTTTTAATTTTTTGGAACGAAATTGATCTTGTTTCCCGGTTAATAAACCGATATTTAATTTAAAGTTTTGAATAAGTTTAGAAACTTCCTGAAAATGCTGCTTAGCCAAAATTTCAGTTGGGACCATAAAAGCTACCTGATAACCTGCTTTAATTACATTTAAGGCAGCCATAGTTGCTACTACTGTTTTCCCTGAGCCGGCATCTCCTTCAAGAAGGCGATTCATAGGCCGGGGGTTTTCCAGGTCCTTTAAAATCTGCCAGCCAGACTTTCTTTGAGCATCAGTTAATTTAAAAGGCAAAGAAGCAACAAATTTTTTAATTAAATCTAAATTAAAGGGAAAGGCGGCTGCTTTTTCTTTACTTAACTTTACTTTTTCTCTGAGAACAAAAAGTTCAATAAAAAAAAGCTCTTCAAAAGAAAATCTTTCTTGGGCTTTTTTAGCTAAATTTTCTGAGTCCGGGAAATGAATTTGCCAGAGAGCTTTACTGAGCGGCAAAAGATTATTTTCTTTTATTATTTTTTCTGGCAAGGTTTCTGGAATTTTATTTTTTCCACCTTTGCCGAAGGCTACGGTGGATCCTCCGTAGCTCGCCTTCTGGCGGGCGTAGGGGGAAAAATAGGTCAAAAGCGATTTTAAAATGTATCTGAGCCACCTTGAAGACAGTCCCTCGGTTTCGGGATAAACCGGCACCAATCTTCCAGTATGGGTTAAGTCTGTGCCTTGATAAGCTTTTTCATAAGCAGGATTAGCTAAATATACTTCGTTTCCTCTTAAAACTACTTTTCCTGAAAGAAAAACATTATCTCCTGATTTTAGGATGTTTATTAAATAGGGCTGGTTAAACCAAACTATTCTTATTGCTGCTGTCTTGTCTTCAATTAGTCCTTGAGTTAAAAACATTTTCCTTTTCCAAGTTCTGGAGTTTTTAATTTCAAGGATTCTGCCCTGAACAGTGCAGGTCTCGTTTATTTTTATTTTTGAAATAGAAACTATGTTTGAAAAATCTTCATAGCGGTGAGGAAAATGGAAAAACAAATCCTGGATAGTTTTAATTCTCAATTTTTTTAATTTTTTTTGGTAAACAGGACCAATCCGAGGAACTTTTTCAACGGGTGTTAATAACTCCATCTTTATTAAAATACACTAAGGTGCTAATATTAGTCTACGAGACTCGCTTTTTAATATATTAAGAGAAAAATGAGCTAAAATCAAGCTGTAGGCCCGACAGGGCAAAATCCTCAATTTAAACATTGAAATTTAAGCTTGACTTGTTTTTTAAAAAAAGATAAAATAAAATAAAATAAAAATAAAATAAAATAAAAGAATATGACAAAGACATCAAAAGAATCTTCTCAAGTAGTTGAGATTTGCGAAAAAATTTCTAAAGGCAGTATTTACCTTTTAGTTTTTTTACTGCCACTTTTTTTCTTACCCTGGACAGCAAACGTTCTTGATTTTAATAAACAGGCATTATTAATAGTTTTGGTTTCAATTTCTATTTTTGCCTGGTTGTTAAAAATTCTGATTTTGGGAAAGTTTAGATTTAACCTTAATTGGATCCATATCCCGATAGCAGTTTTGTTTTTGGTTTTATCAGTTTCAACAATTTTCTCTTTGTGGTCTTACGGAAGTTTTTGGGGCTGGCCTCAAATTACTTCGGAGAGTTTGTTTACCTTACTTAGTCTTGTCTTACTTTATTTTTTAATAACCAGTGCTTTTGAAAAGAAAGAGATTTTCTATTTAATGACTTCCTTGATATTTTCCGGTTTTTTGGTAGCGCTTTTGGGAATTTTTCAACTCTTCGGTAAATTTTTATTTCCTTTTGACTTTACTAAAACCACTTCTTTTAACACTATTGGGTCTGTAAATAGTTTAGCAATTTTTGCTGCTGTTTTGCTGCCTTTGACTATTATTTTAACGACCAGAGCCAAGGGATTTTTAAAAGCATTTTTTGTAATTGCTCTAATTCTTGGCACTGTTTTGTTGGTTTTAATTAATTTTTCAATTGCCTGGTGGTTGGTGCTTGTTGGAGCCGCTTTGGTTATTACTTTAGGGATACAGAAAAGAGATTTTTTTGACATCCGCTGGTTAACCTTACCAATGTTCTTTTTGGTTTTGGCTTTGTTTTTTACTTTCTTTAGATTCCAGATTTCGGGAATGCCTTCCCGGGTTATAGAGGTTTTTTTAAACCAGAGAACAAGTTTTGGTATTGCTCAGGAGGTCTTAAGAGAAAACCCGGTCTTGGGCTCGGGCCCCGGTACCTTTGTTTATGATTTTTCAAAATACAAAGAAATTGATTTTAATCAGAGTCCTTTCTGGAGTCTGAGATTTGAGAGAGCCAGTTCAAAAATTCTTAATACTTTAGCTACTACCGGAATATTAGGAATTCTTTCCTTTTTAGCTCTTATTAGCTTTTTCATTTTTTACGGGGTAAAATCTCTTTTTGGGAATTTGAAGAAGGAAAAATCAGACAAAAAGGAGGTCTCTTTACCTGACAAAACCAAGGAAGGAAGTGTTTTAAGCAAGAAAGCTTTAGAGCAAGCCAAAGGATCCCCCACACCAAAATTTGGTGGCGAGGGGCAAACAGACAAAGGGTTTTTATGGATTTTAAGCGTTGGAATTTTTATTAGTCTTATTATTTTAACTATTGGATATTTTTTCTATCAATCAAATTTATCTTTGAATTTTATCTACTTTTTACTGCTGGCTGGATTTATTTCTTTAGTTTTTCCTCTTAGAAAAGAATTTTTACTTAAATCTTCTTCTTTGACAACTCTGGGTGTTACTTTTGTTTTTACTTTAGTTTTTATTTTTGGTTTGGGGATTTTTATTCTTGAAGGGCAAAGATATATAGCAGAGGCAAGTTATTTAAAAGGGGTAAAAGCCTGGCGGCAGGGGAACAGCCAAGAATCTATCCTCTATCTGGAAAAAGCAAATAGAATAAATTCCAAAGTAGACTTATATTGGCGGGAATTATCTCAGGTTTATATCCAAAGAATAAATGAAGTAGTTCAAAGAACAGATTTGTCCCGAGAAGAAATTAATAGCCAAGTTCAGATTTTAATAAAAAAATCTGTAGATTCTGTTAAAATAGCTACTGAGCTAAATCCTAAAAATGTTGCTAATTGGTCAGTTCGCGGTTTTGTCTATCAGAACCTGATAGGAATAATCAACGGAGCGGAAGATTGGACAAAGAAATCTTATGAGGAGGCATTAGAGCTTGAACCAACCAATCCTTATTTCCCAACCAAAATTGGCATTGCTTTTTTAAGAGAGGCCTCGTTTTTGTCCAAGGAGCAGCAGGAGGAAAAAGAAAAAATTCTTGGAGAAGCTAAGGGCCAGTTTGAAAAAGCAATTGAGTTGAAATCTGATTATGCTCCAGCCCGCTTCCAAATAGCAATGGTTTATCAGGCACAGGGGAAACAATCAGAGGCAATCCAGGAATTAGAGAGAACGAGAAGTATAGCTCCCAATGACGTTGGTTTAGCTTTTCAATTAGGGCTAATTTATTATCAAAGTAAAGATTACCAAAAAGCTCAGGCCGAATTTGAAAGAGCAATTTTCCTTAATTCTAATTATTCCAATGCTTTATATTTCTTAGGATTAACTTATGACCAACTTGGCCAGAACTCTAAAGCAATCGAGAAGTTTAGAAAGGTTGCTGAGTTAAACCCTGATAATTTAGAAATTCAGAAAATTTTAGAGAATCTGCGGACGGGTCGAGAGGCTTTAGAAGGTATTATTGAAGAAGAACCCCCTAAGGTTCCTATTGAAGAAACACCTTCTGAATAGCTGAAAGAAGGAGGCAAAGAGTTGACAAATTTTTAAAAAAGAATAGAATTTAAAATACTGTTAAATTAAATCAGGAGATATTTTGTTTGAAAAAATATCTTTTTTGTATATTTGTTTTCTCTTTTTTAAAAAACTAAATAAAGTCCCCGGTTCTAAGCCGCAAGACCTTAGGGCAATTTTAATTTTTTATCTATAAGAGGGTATAAACTGAGTAAAATTCGCTCCGCTAAATTGACTCTGGTTCGTATTCTACTCCCTAAGGGACGTATCTGCAGAAAAAACACGGGTCGGACCTGGGTAATTTAAGCAGTTATGGAAAATATAAAAAATACAAAGATAAAAAATTTTTCGAAATCAAAAATTTCTTTGCCTTTACCCTATTTATTAACTCTTCAGAAAGAGAGCTGGCAGTGGTTTTGTGAAAAGGGGTTGAGGGAAATTTTTTCTGAAGTTTCTCCTATTCAAGATTATACTGGGAAAGAACTTGAGCTTTGGTTTTTAGATTATAAACTTGGTGAACCAAAATATAAAAATGATCTTGAGGCAAAGGAAAATAATGATTCTTTTGAGACACCCCTAAGAGTTAAAGTAAAATTAGTTAATCTTAAGACAAAAGAAATTAAAGAACAGGAAGTTTTCTTAACCGATTTCCCCTTAATGACTGAAAGGGGAACTTTTATTGTTAACGGAATTGAAAGAGTAGGTATTGCCCAACTTATCCGTTCTCCGGGAGCTTTTTTTACTGTCCAAACTCTTCGAGGAAGAAGCTGTTTTGGAGCAAAGATTATTCCTAATCGGGGGGCCTGGCTTGAATTTGAAACTGATTTTTCTGGTTTTATCGGAGTAAAAATAGATAGGAAAAGAAAAATTGCAGCAACCACTTTGTTAAAAGCCCTGGGAATCGGCGATAATGAGCAAATTAAAAAAATTTTTCAGAATTTTACTCAAGGCGAAGAAATAAACCCCGTTAGAGGTTCCAAAGGCAAGGAAAAACCACAAAGCGAGCAAATCTCTAACGGGGTAAATTATATTGAAGAGACTCTAAAAAAAGATACTGTCCAGAATCAAGGAGAAGCCCTTGTTGAAGTTTATAGACGTCTAAGACCAGGGGATTTAGTGACGCCAGATACAGCCAAAGAGCTGATTGAAAATACTTTTTTCAATTTTGGAAGATATGATTTATCTAAAGTCGGTAGATGGAGAATGGGAAGAAGATTACCGGAACTAAAAAAAACAAAAGAGGGAGAAATTAAGCCAGTGGATAGGGTTTTGAAGTTAGAGGATGTGATAGCGGTAATAAGAGAAATCATAAGATTAAACAATGACCCGGAAGCTAATCCAGACCAAATTGACCATTTAGGAAATCGGAGAGTAAGAACCTCAGCTGAACTTTTACAGAACAGGTTCAGAGTAGGGTTAATGAGAATGGAAAGAATTATAAAAGACAGAATGTCAACTTTAGACGCGCAGGACTTAAGCCCGATTCAACTAATTAATGCTCGTCCAGTGATGGCGGCTGTTAAACAATTTTTTACTTCTTCTCA
>Ga0315538_1002529_pt1 | contig 10168 bp, 5 predicted proteins | sample SalMarSW160230MG_2_FD_203834 | JGI IMG/M metagenome (GOLD analysis project Ga0315538, IMG submission 203834) | Salt marsh sediment microbial communities from the Plum Island Ecosystem LTER, Massachusetts, United States - Salt Marsh Sediment SW1601-230 ...
ATTGAATGGACGTTCCCTGCCAGTCCGAACGAGGTAACGATACCGGCCAGCGGCAAAATAGTAATAGTGAAGGATATTGATGCATTTACCTTCCGCTATCCGGGGGTATCGACAGGTATAATCTATGGTCCTTACGATGGCTGGCTTGCCAACGATGGTGAAAAGGTTGAGCTTTGTAAGCCGGCAGATTTATATTTAGGCACGCGTTATTATATCCGGGTTGACCGTGTAGATTATAGTGATGGCTCTCATCCGCAGGATTGTCCGGGGGATGTTGACCTGTGGCCGACTGATGCCGATGGGGGCGGTGATTCACTTACCCGCATTGACGGCGAGCTCTACGGCAACGACCCGAATAACTGGCACGCCGCTACCCCAACCCCAGGCGGGTAAATTCGCAATCAGTAGGTATAACAGCACCAAAACACTGAAAGCTCAGCATTGACTTTTCTATTTAGATATGTTAAAATAAATAAGATTGGCTGTCTTGGTTTGTTCTTTTACATAAGCTCTTCTAAAGCACGATGTTACAACGATTATATAATGCCCGATTTGCTCAAATACCAGCAAAAATGCTGTTTTCAACTTTTCACATTAGATTTAAAAGTTGGTCAGCTCAAAAAAGATGAAAATTTATGCTTTGGGGGTTTAATGCTGTGAGGAAGTTAGCCCTCTCACTGATATTTTTTATATTTTTTGGCTCTATATGCCACGCAGACCTTGTCCATCGCTATAGTTTTACTAACGGCGATTCAGGTGCTGTTGACTCTGTTGGCGGCCAGAACGGCACCTTGGTGGGGGATGCGGAAATAATCTCAAATGCTGTGCAGCTCGACGGAAATGGTGATTATGTTAATCTGCCCAGCGACCTGATAACCGGCTTTACAAGCGTTACTTTCGAATTCTGGTTCAATTACTCCAATAATGGAGCGTGGGTAAGGGTATTCGATTTCGGCGACACAAATCTCTCTACCGGGGCCGGGCGATATTACATCTTTTTTTGCCCTCAAAGCAGCGCTAATACATCGCGTTTCGTGATTTCCGACGACGACCCGGGAAACAGCAATGAGGAGATTATCAATTACACCCTTATCCTTTACAACACGCCTGTTTACATAGCGTGTGTTTATGATGGTGACAATGATACAATGAGCATTTATTTTAACGGAGAGCCTACGGGTTCTATTGGCGTATCCATCCCTCTTTCAGCGGTTGATAATGTCTATAGTTATTTAGGCAAATCGTTGTATAACGCCGATCCTTATCTTAATGGCTCTATTGACGAGTTTCGAATTTACAACAACGCTTTGGATAGCGACACAATTTATACAAATTATACACTCGGGCCTGATTTGGCATCTGCTTCATACATAGCAACTAATCCGAATCCCCCGAATAATACTGCAGGTGTCCGGTCCTCCACGCAGCTTAGCTGGACAGAACCAATAAATCCTCCCGACGGTTATACGGTATATGTAAGCGATAGCCATTATTTTATTGACGCGCAGATTATAGAGGTCTCTGACGGAAATGCCTGCAGCCCGATACTTAATGACGACACAACCTATTATTGGCGGGTTGATACGCATTACGGCACGAGTATTTATGAGGGGATAGTCTGGAATTTTACCACCTGCGCACTGGCGCTCGACAGGTCTCCAGTCGGTGACATAAACGGCGATTATGAAGTTGATTTTTACGATTTACAGTTAATGGCAAACGACTGGCTGGCTGATGAAAGCAGCCCTGCCAATCTTATTGATGTTGGCGGTCAGGAAGGTATAGGCGTGGATAACGCCGATTATGCAAAATTTGCGAGTAACTGGCGCCGAAGTGCCCCAAAGTTAGTCATCAACGAGCTAATGGCTGATAATAAGGATTATCTGCAGGACCCGAACGGCGATAATGACGACTGGATAGAAATTTACAATGCCAGCAGTGCATCTGTTGATTTAGGTGGTATGTATCTGACGGATAATCTCGATAATCCCGACAAGTGGCGTATCCCGGATGGCACCACTATTGAGCCGCAGGGTTATATCCTTTTCTGGGCGGATGAGGAAGAGACAGAGGGAAACAACCATACAAACTTTCAGCTTGATAAAGATGGTGAAGAGGTTGGATTATTCGATACTGACGGAAGTTCTGTGATTGATGTGGTTGTCTTTGATGAGCAATATACAGATATTTCCTACGGCCGATATCCGGACAACGGCCAGGACTGGCGATTCTTCGATGGTCCGACGGCCCTATTGTGTAATTGTCAGGGATATCTGGGAGTCGTTGCCGACCCGGAATTCAGTTCTAAAGGGGGGTTTTACGAGACCGGTTTCGATGTCTATATAGGCTGTGACACTCCGGACGCCAACATCTACTACACAACAGATTTTACAAAGCCGACACAGAGCAGTCTGCAATATACCGGAAGCCCGATACATATTGACCCCACCGCCTGCTTAAGAGTCATAGCCGTTAAACCGGGATGGCTCAGTTCCCGCGTTGTCAGTCGAACATATATCTCTCTCGATGATGTAACTGAACAGTCCGCTTCTCCGCCGGGATTTCCAACCTACTGGGGCCCACTCGTTGTTGATTACGAGGTTGACCCTGACGTAGTCGATGACCCTGCATACTCAGCTACATTCAAAGACGACCTCCAGGCCATTCCATCAGTTTGCGTAGTCATTCCCAATGATGACTTTTTTGGAGCTGCAACCGGCCTCTACGCCAACGCCTCTCAACGGGGTGAGCTTTGGGAGAGGGAGGCATCAATCGAAATCATAGACCCCTGCACAGGAGAATATATCCAGGCCAACGCCGGCCTTCGTGCTCACGGCGGCTATGCAAGGACTCAGCCCGTCGCCAAACAGTCTCTGCGAATAATCTTCAGAAGTGAATATGGTCCCACAAAGCTCCAGTTTCCTCTTTTCGAAGACAGTGATATTGAGGTTTTTGACCAGTTAGTCCTGCGTGCGACCTGGAATTATAGCTGGACGGGCGACAGCGGAGGTAACACTCAGCGTGCCCAGTATATGCGTGAGCTGTATGCACATGATACGATACGTGATATGGGCCGGCTGCAGGGCTATGGCCGGCATGTGCATGTCTATGTTAACGGCCTTTACTGGGGAATGTATATTCTGACCGAACGCCCGGACGATGCTTTTGCCAGCGAGCATCTCGGCGGCAGCAAAAGCGACTATGATGTTATCAAGACCGACGCCCAGTACTGGACCGGTGAGAATGTCATCGAGCTTCTTTCCGGAGATCTTCAGGCGTGGGATGAGCTGTTCACGCTGGCAGAGGCCGACCTGTCAACGCCGGAGGCATACGCTGCTATTCAGGAATATGTCGATATACCCGCAATGATTGATTATATGCTGATGATATTCCATACGGGCAGCCGCGATGCGCCGGTTCTGATAGGCAACGATACGGCTCCGAGAAACTTTTACGCCATACGTAAGCGCCAGCCGGGTTCAGGATTTGTATTCATACCCTGGGACGTAGAGTGGTCCCTTGAGGGTGAAAGCGTTGACCGGGTTAATGTCGCTGCTTATATCAATGGATATGAGAATCCTGCATATCTTACTGTTTTGCTTAAAGCAAACAAAGAATTCCGCATGCTGTTTGCCGACCACGCTCACAAGCACTTTTTCAACGATGGTCTTCTGACCGAGCAAAATACGGCTGACCGCTACTGGACACGCATAATGGATATTGACCGTGCCATTGTGGGAGAGTCCGCACGCTGGGGTGACTATAAAAGGTCAACCCCTTATACCCGTGACGTCGAATGGGTGACAGAACGAGACCGCCTTATTAATAACTACTTCCCGGCACGCCGTAACATCGTTCTGAGCCAGTTGCGCAGTGCCGGCTTGTACCCTTATCTTGATGCTCCGGTCTTCTATATCAACGGCTCTTACCAGCACGGCGGGTATATTTCAACCAGTGACCTCTTTTCAATAACAGCGACAAGCGGCACTATATGGTACACTCTGGACGGCGGTGACCCGCGCTTACCGACAACATCACAGGGTTCTGAAACCACACTGGCGGCGGAAGACGCTAACAAGAGCGCCCTCGTGCCAGATAGCGACATCGGCACCACCTGGAGAACAGACCCCAATTTCGACGACTCATCGTGGGATTTATGCACCGGCAGTCCCGGAGGTGTCGGTTACGAGGCGAAATCCGGCTATGAAGGCCTCATTAGTCTCGATGTTACAGATGATATGTACGGCCAGGGCAAAAACACCACCTGCTACATCCGTATTCCATTCACCGTGGAATCAGGCGACCTGGCAAGCTTTGATTATATGACCCTGAAGGTTCGCTATGACGACGCATTTGTTGCTTATCTAAATGGCACATTAGTTGCAAGCCGTAATTTTTCCGGCACGCCGCAATGGAACTCCAGCGCCGACATCGATACCCACGAGGCCAGTACTGGCGGCTGGGACGAAAGCATTGATATAAGCGCATATCTCGGGGACTTAAATGTCGGGGACAATGTGCTTGCCATTCACGGAATGAATCATAGTTCCACGAGCTCAGATTTTCTTATCTGCGCCGAGCTGGTAGCCGGCTCAGGCGGTGAAGGCGGCGCAGTGTCTCCTACTGCGATTGAATATATCGGAGCTATTACGTTTGGCAAGAGCACTCAGGTCAAGGCACGTGCGAAGGATGGCTCAACCTGGAGTGCCCTGAATGAGGCGGTATATGCCATTGGGCCTGTTGCAGAAAATCTGCGCATCACTGAAATTATGTATCATCCGGAAGATACGAACGACCCCAATGACCCCGACAAAGAATATATAGAGCTAAAAAACATCGGGATAACGACAATCAACCTGAATCTGGTCAGTTTTACAAAAGGTATTTCTTTCACATTCCCGGACTGGACACTTGACCCTGACGAATTTGCTTTAGTTGTAAAAGATTATGATGCACTTGAATCACAATATGCATCAGAGCCCAATTTCAACACGAATACCATTGCCGGCGAATACACAGGAAGTTTGGACAACGCCGGTGAAAAAATAATCCTTGAAGATGCTGCCGGCCAGACAATTCACGACTTCAAGTATAGCGACGGCTGGTTCGATATTACCGATGGTGAAGGGTTCTCTCTGACCATAAGGGATGCTGAAAACACCGACCCCAACAGTTGGGACAGTAAGAGCGGCTGGCGCACGAGCGCTTATGTCGGCGGCTCACCCGGCTGGGATGACAGCGCTGATATTCCAGACAGAGGCACCATTGTCATTAACGAACTTCTGGCCCACTCACACGCCGAGGCAACCGACTGGATTGAGCTGCATAACACCACGGGAGAAACCATTAACATAGGCGGCTGGTTCCTTAGTGACAGCGACAGCAATCTTATGAAATATGAGATTGCCGAAGGAACGACGATTGGACCCTATGGTTACATCGTTTTCTATGAAGAACCGAACTTCGGCGACCTGAACGACCCGGGCTGCCTTATACCTTTTGCTCTCAGCGAGAACGGTGAAACGCTCTATATCCACGCAGGACGTGATGGTCAGTTGATGGGTGAGATGGATATTGAGCAGTTTGATGCATCCGAAACCGGTATAGCGTTTGGCCGGTATCTCAAGAGCACAGGCACGTATAATTTCGTAGCTATGAGCGAGAACACGCCCGATTCTGCCAATGCCTATCCGAAGGTCGGTCCAATCGTAATCAACGAAATAATGTATCATCCCACCGATACCGCGGGAGAGGCCGAATACGTGGAATTGCTTAATATGAGCGGCTCGACTGTTACATTACAGGAATATGACACCGAACAGCTCATCTATGTCCCCTGGCCTTTCACCGACAGCGGCGGCGTTACCTTTGATTTTCCGCTCGGTACGACAATGGAAGATGGAGAGTATCTGCTCTTAGTTAAAAATATTGACGCCTTTAATGATGCGGGCTATCCCACAGTTCCAGGCGGAGTGCAGATATTCGAATGGGACGATGGCAAGTTAGACAACGGCGGTGAGAAAATACAGCTTTCGAAACCGGGCGATGAGGACCCGGCAACACACGAACGCTATTACATTCGTGTGGACCGAGTCAATTACAGCGATGGCTCGCATCCGGCCGGCGAAGACCCCTGGCCTGCCGGGCCGGACGGCAGCGGTGAATCACTGCACAGATTATTCCCGCAATTTTACGGCAATGACCCGAACAACTGGCAGGGAGCAGCGCCAACACCCGGCTCGTAATTTTTTGTTGTAATCAATATATTAACGTTGTTAGTTATCTTCCTTGAGAATCTGTTAGTCCCCTGCACCGCCGAGGGTTGCCTGCCCTGAGCGAAGTCGAAGGGTTTAGCCCTGCCACCTGTTGGCAGGGTCATTTCTTGCAACGGGGGCATTATTACTGCCGCTCGTGGCAGGGGTCATTCCGAGCGCAGTCGAGGAATCTATTAAAATTACCATTGCGAGGAACGAAGTAACGTAGCAATCTCAAATTCTTATCTTTCAGTGTAGAATATAATCAATATCAAGTACCGTTAATTCTACGCCACCTGTAAGGCATCCTTTATCCAGCGTCTGCGCGCATTGATGACAGTTGAAAATTGTTTTAAGGTATTTTTTCTCTAATAAAGGCGGTATCAAATCGTAATACTTCTTCTCACCCGGGAACTTCTCTCTGTAGAACTCATACAGTCCCTTCGTCCCCTTTGCCGAATTGCAAATGCTGCACGCCCATATCTGGTTATGTATCCCCTGTATAGTATCGCACGTCTCGCACTCAGGCCGAATCCGCAGCGACTTCGGCACAATATGCTCTCTGTGCAGCTCATTTTCGCTGCCGCAATATATGCACTTTTTCTCCGCCTCTACAAACTGCCAGTCCTCTCGTGTAATCTCCGACCACGACTTTGTACCGCTTTTTAACTCTCGAAATGTCTGTTTTACAAACCCGTAGTGCTGCTTCTTCGCTTCCTTCCCATCCGATACATCAAACGCCCTGCGCGCGATAATCTTCGCATATTGATAATAAATCAAATCAAGTATCGTTTTCACATCCCTATCAGGCATATGACACTACCTGCCGATCATATGCAAAAATCGACGGTTTTAACTTTCCAAGAATGTATCTCATTTCGAAATTTGCCTTCTTCTTCACGCAATTTTGATTTCTCTTCTTTTGTAATCAGGGGTTCTTCAATATATTGTAAAAAACTTCCATGCGGAATAGGCAGTAATCCGTAATCTACTATGCCTAACAAATACAAGCCCACAAAATGTGTGACCTTGCAAATAATTTGTTGTGCTTCCCATAAATGCTCGAAGGTTATTCGTAAAGCCTTATCATCTAACTTTTCAATTTTCTCGGGCTTTAAAGAATGTGCTATAAAATGATCAATATGTTCTCGCAATTTTTTACAACGGTCTAATTCTTTAAGTAGTTTGTCAAAAACGGAACTTTTAATAATGTCTTCGGGTTTTCTATTGCCAGCACTACTTTTTGACAATTTATCGAAGACAGAATGAAACCTTTCTGACTCTTCCCAATCTAATTCTTCCGGGATTGCTATTACCTCACCCATTCTTAAGTTTCTCTTAATATATTCATCTTGCTTTTTCTTTATTTCAGAGTAATCATATTTATATCCTCGTTCTTGTAAAATCATAAAATAATTCCGTCTTGTTAAGTGCTTGCAGTTTCCTTTCATCTGATTCAACAATTTGCAAAGAGAAACAACATCTTTTTTCCTGTCTGTTAGACGTCTTATGGTCATCAATTGATTGTTAAAAAAACACTTATCAATCAAATAATGCACTGTCCCATTCAGTTTGATTCTGCCTTTGCTATCTTTGGAAGCAATAGACCTTGCTTTTAAAACACACCTATATATAAGTGTTTCAAATAGCATATTTTGAACTTGCTTTAGGATACAATTCTTATCCTCTGGATCAAACCGCTTAAGCCATTTATTATATTCGACTTGAAAGTTAAAGTTTGCCAATCTACGCTTCTCCCCGAAATTGTATCACCCGGATAACCCTGTCAATTCTTATTTCATAAACCGTATAAGCAAATACATGCTGTTGTCCCTAATTCTCCTCATCTTCACCCTTCAACAAGTTTATATTAGTTTTCGGTTTAGATATCATCTCCTGCCCTGTAGATTCAGATGCTCTATGTTTTGTTTTCTTATCTTCTGAAAGCAATTTAACGAGTTTCTCTGATGAGTGCCTTATTAGTCTGTCATCATTCCTCCATATAAAATCTTTATCTTGTGAGATTGCTATAAATACACTCCCGTTTGCCACATGGAAATTAAAAAATGCCACTTCGTGTCTTTGGACTTCTCTGATTACAGGAGACTCCTTAAAATCTAACATAAGACATTTTGAAGAACTCAGAGGAAAGTATATTTCTGCTTCAGAATCTTCTATCCACTTTTTTCCTTCTTTACTACCCGTCATTACCACAAAAGGCCTATCGGATGTAATATATTTTGATGAGGAATAAACAGGTATATAAAGGAGGTTGAAATTTAACTCAAAAAATATATCTTCCAAAACTGCGGCATTTAGCATCATTTCTTTAACATAGTAAGTCCTGTTAATATTAGCATTTACCTCAAACTTGTGACGCATCTCTTTCGCCTTCTCAAAGGGCATGTCATTCTTCACGCCATACTCTTTTTCGACCTTTTCCATTGCCTCATTATAAAGTTTTTCATCCGTCATTAGTTTATCAAATAGCTCTATAAAAAGATGTTCACATATTTCCAGAGATATTTGCCTAAACCACAATCCCCTAGTGTACATAAGGGCAAGATAACTACATAATATTCTTTTTTCTTCATTCTCTGGAATACACTTTTTATTAACAATTTTTTCAATTATAGGGTTTGCTTTTCCTTCGAAACGAGATAGAAGTTCATGTTCAATAGAATCATCAAGCTTTTTATCAATTGTTTGAACAGTATAAAAATCATCTATACACGCAGCATCTTTAATATTATTGACGTAAGATTTGCCTAATTGAAAATTATGCACATAAACCTGCTCTTTGTTTGAAAATCTTTTTAAATAAGATTGTGGCAAAAAGTGCTGTCTTTTTGTTCTTCTAGCCATCTTACTATTTCTTCTTCTGAATATACTTTTAAACCACCGAAAATACTAATAACTAACCCCGCGATGCTTCTCGTAGCGTAGCGAAGACCTCGGCGTAGTTCCAAAACGAAGACGGACCCCCGCGGTTGCTTAACCAATTTTACCCTCAAAATCCGACAAACAAAAGCCAAAATTCCACAATTATGGTCAAAACAAAATCCGTGTCGATCTGTAGTTACCAATACCAAAAACTTCTTAATCCGTCAACACCCAAAAACTGTGTTAATCTGTGTTAACCCGTGTCTAATAAATAATTCGTGTAAATTCGTGTTCATTCGTGGTTAAATTTTCCGTGCAATCTGTGTAATCCGTGGTTAAAAAAACGCATAAAAAAAGCCCCGTGGTTCTTGTTTTCTGTGTCTTTTGCTCGGCTTCTTATAATCGTCTCGGCCAGCATCAGCTAAATAGCCGGATGGCAACGCAGTTGACTTCGTGGACGGAATGCTGGTCTGGCGCATCCCTTAAGGGAGAGCAAAGGCCGTATCGAGTACACATCGCTGGCCGAAATAATCAGTGTAAATCCGTGTGAATCCGTGTCAAAAAAATCTCTGTGCCTTCTGTGACCTCTGTGGCCAAAAGCAAACAGCGAAAATGCCTGACTTTCAGCATCCACCATAGCTTCCGCAACGGCGGATTTATCTCGCCGTAGCTTTAGCAAAGGCAGACACCGTCTATTTATCCCTAGAAAGGAGGTGATCCAGCCGCAGGTTCCCCGGAGTTTATCCGTCTTCCTTTTGGCGGAGCTACCTTGTTACGACTTAGTGCCAGTCATCGGGCTTACCGTCGGCAGGCGCCTCCCAGCACCTGCTTTGAACAGAAAAGCAGAAATCCTAAACCTGTCCCCGTGGAAACGGGGATTAGGATTTAGGATTTAATAACGAATCTGTTTTTGAGCAAGGTAATATAATCCTGAATGTTGTGCCCTTGCCGAATTCCGACTCCACCCAGATCCTTCCTTTGTGTTGTTTGATGATCTCTTTAGAAATGGCAAGCCCAAGGCCGGTTCCACC
>Ga0315538_1002533_pt1 | contig 10156 bp, 13 predicted proteins | sample SalMarSW160230MG_2_FD_203834 | JGI IMG/M metagenome (GOLD analysis project Ga0315538, IMG submission 203834) | Salt marsh sediment microbial communities from the Plum Island Ecosystem LTER, Massachusetts, United States - Salt Marsh Sediment SW1601-230 ...
CACTGAGGCTTTTCGCAGTCTTGCCACGCCCTTCTTCGGCTGCTGATGCCAAGGCATCCACCCTATGCTCTTTCTCCCTTGACCCACGCCAGGCAGAACACAAAACCTATTCAATTGTTAACGTACGAAACTATTCTCCGTTCAGGAGTATGCCTATTATATAACACGGCCTTTTTGCTGTCAAATAAACCCAAAGGTCGTTAAATTTAATATTTTCAGTTTCCGGGACAAAATCTGTCAATATGTCATTGCGAGCCTGATTTCCTCTCCCCTAAACCCCTTCCGTCATTGCGAGTCCCGATTTATCGGGACGAAGCAATCTCCTCTACCTTGACGCGAGAAGATTAAGAGCATGTCCTGAGTCTATCGAAGGACGAGGGTGATGTGCCGCCGGCGCGGCAATCTCAGCCCCACCAGGATTGGGGACCCTGCGGAGCTGCTCTACACCAGGTAGCAATAAGTAAGGTGAACTGCCCTCATCATATGGCCTTCTTCTTTTTACCACCCTGGCGTTTGGCATCGGGAGTGGAGGGCGAAATGTACTGAACCAGCCGTTTCACTAAATTGGCCTGGCTCGTGACCTCACTTCTCTGCATTTCTTCTATATCCACTCCAGGATTTAGATACTCAAGTGCCTTGTGTTTTACCACCTCGTGCAGATTGACAAAGGTACGCTTGTCCTCATGTGATAGTGGCGACAGGATTTCCTGGATAAACTCCAAGCCTGCCCGAGTTGCCGGTTCAAGGGCGTTCTCCGCCTTGCTGGTGATAGTCACAAATACTGTCCTGCGGTCCTTCCTGTCTCTTATCCTTCTGACCAGACCAGCTTTGACCATGCGGTCGATTATCATACTGACGCTGTTCGTGCTACGTCCTGACCACCGGGCTACGTCAGTTATTCTTACAGGTTCATCAAGGTATTTTATAATCGCAAGCACTGTATACTGCTCCGTAGTAAGATTGTATTCACCATATACTTGGTCTTCACACCTCCTAAGCAGTTCATGGGTTCGGTGCGACAGGAACCATAATCTCAAAGCTAGATGTTCCAGGTTTAAATTTACCGCCATATTTAGCCTCTCCTGATTATTTCATGGAAACTTTGCTCGTTTGGGAAAGGTGCTATTATAACACCTTTTATTATTTACGCCAAATCAACATGACTCAATAATAGCTTACCCCAATCCGTGCAGTCCCACATCGTGTAAATTATGATTCACTCGAAACGCACTAAAAAGAAGAGGAACCTCGCGACAACAGATAAGAAGAACCCCGCAATGACACAATGAGGCACTTATTCCAGAAGCATGTTATCTATCAACCTCGTTTTGCCTATCCTGACGGCTAAGGAAGCCAATGCAGGGCGGTCGATCAAGTTCAATTCTTCCAGTGTTTCGGCATCAGCAATGCTGACGTAGTCAATTTGGGCTAGAGGTTCTTTCTGGATAAGTGCGGCCATCTGCGGACGAATCTTTCCAGCGTCCTTTTCCCCACCCTGACTTAATTGCCGGGCTAATGTAAGAGCCTTGAACAATATTGTCGCTGCCTGGCGCTCTCCAGGGCTAAGGTAAATATTGCGACTGCTCATAGCCAGACCATCGCTCTCCCTGACCGTAGGTACAACTACGACTTCTATCCCCATGTTGAGGTCAGCCACCATTCTCTTAATAACCACCACCTGCTGGGCATCTTTCTGCCCGAAGTAAGCCCTTGATGGCTGGACAATGTTGAATAGCTTGGCCACTACGGTGGCTACTCCCCGAAAGTGCCCCGGACGAGATGCTCCTTCAAGTCGCCCGGTTACCTTCCCTACATCTACCCAGCTACTAAATTCAGGTGCGTACATCTCATCATCGGAGGGGACAAAGACGATATCCACCCCCTCTTCCCGCAATAGCTCCAGGTCACGATTAAGCTCTCGGGGATAACTGCCGAAATCTTCCCTGGGGCCAAATTGAGTGGGGTTGACATAAATACTGACAATAACGTTGGAATTGTCCGTCCTGGCCTGCTTTACCAAAGCCAGATGACCTTCGTGAAGATAGCCCATGGTGGGAACGAAGCCCACTGTGCCGCTGAGCTTTTGCCTTAATGTCCCTATCTCAAATATAGGCCCTACTACCTGCATACCGCTAGCTTTCAGCCTTTAGCTGTTTGATGAGGCTTGCATCCATGGTATAGCTCTGCTCCATAGTGGGGAAACTAAGAGACTTAACTTCAGATATGTAACTAGAAACAGCAGTCTTGATTTCTCCGGCTAACCTGGCATATTGCTTGGCATGCCTGGGTACAAAGTCGGTGTAAAGGCCCAACATATCGCTGATTACCTGGACTTGACCATCACAATCAGGCCCGGCGCCGATGCCGATTGTGGGGATAGCCAGCTTTTGAGTAATTAGTTCGGAAAGAGGTGCTGGAGTGCATTCCAGAACGATAGCAAAGGCGCCAGCTTCCTCCAAAATACGGGCATCGCTAAGCAACTTTTTGGCTTCCTCCACTACCTTACCCCGCACCCTAAATCCCCCCAATTGATGCTTCGATTGTGGGGTAACGCCAATATGCCCCATAACCGGGATGCCGCAGCCAACAAGGCGTCTGACTTGCTCAGCAACAACCTCACCCCCCTCCAGCTTCACCGCCTGTGCCCCTCCTTCTTGAATAAATTTTGCAGCATTATGTAAAGCATCGGAGATGCTGACATGATAGGTCATAAACGGCATATCGCCTATTATTAAGGCCTTCTTAGCTCCTCTCACCACAGCTTTGGTATGATGAATCATCTCCCCCATGGTCACCGGGATAGTTGACTCATAGCCCAACATCACCATCCCCAAGCTATCCCCAACCAATATCAAAGGCACACCAGCTTCATCAACCATCTTGGCCGTTACATAGTCATAAGCGGTAAGCATAGGTATCTTCTCTTTCCTTTGCTTCATCTCTTTTATCTCGGTAATGGTAACCCGCATTGTTTCCCCCTAAAACAGTAGTCAGGATTTAGCAATCAAAGGTCACCCCTACTGGCTACTAGCTTCTGAATTCCTTCCCATTGAGGAACCATAGGTAAAGGCTCAACAATTCTGTTTTGACTATCCACACGAACTATGCTTGGGGTTATGCTGATTGCCTCATCATCAGGAACCTGGCAATAAGAGAGGATGATAACTATGTCGCCCTTTGCCACCAGTCGGGCGGCAGCACCATTGATACCAATAATCCCCGAGTTTACCTCACCTTCGATAGCATAAGTGCTGAACCTGGCCCCATTGTTAACGTTTAGCACCTCCACCTTCTCGAAGGGCAAGATGTCGCTGGCCTCCATGAGGGACCTGTCAATAGTTATACTGCCTTCATAATCTAAGTCGACTTGAGTAACCCGGGCTCGGTGGATTTTACTTTTCAGCATAGTTCTCATTTTCTATCTCCCTTCTTATTTTTTCAAAGAAAGTAAGGCTTTCATCTCTTCTGCCTTCTGTTCATTGACCTTGCCTTTAGCTAAAGCAATAGGAATAGTCTGAAGCCCCAGCTCTTTATAGGTAGTGAGCAAAGAGGGACTCCTGGTCTCAAGAGCGCTCAAGTGCCTCTCTATAGTGCCTAAATCCCCGCGGGCAACAGGACCGGTGAGGCAGTCAGGCAAACCGATATTGTCAATATTGTTTATCGTTCCTTCGAGCAAGGGCAGCAATGCCCTGGTCGCCTCCTTTGACGATACCCCGAAATCCAGCCACAGGTCCAGAGCCAGTTTAACCAGGGTCACCAGATAATTACAAGCGAAAACGGCTGCTGCGTGATACAGCACCTTGTCCCCTGGCTTAAGTTCCACCCAGCTGCCGTTCAGGAGAGAAGTCAACTCTTTTAGTATTGATAATAGGGGCTCTCCGGCTTCCAGGGCAAAGGTAGAGCCAGGCAAGTTTTCCATGGCCTGGTCAACATCGGCAAAAGTCTGCAGCGGGTGAAAGGAGCCAACAGCAGCCCCAAGTTTTCTTGCTGGTTCCAGAATATCCACGGAATGAGCGCCACTGCAATGCACGACGCTCTGTCCTTCATGCCACTTAACTTCGCCGCATACCTGGGCTATAACGTCGTCAGGAGTGGTGATGAAGACCAGCTCAGCGGTATCTGCCACCTCCTGAGCTGCATGGCAAACCTGGCAATTGGGCACCAGCCCGGCTAGTTTCTGTGCCGAGGACAAGGTTCGGCTGGATACAGCCACCACCGGGCATTCCTTTTGAGAAAGCCTTACCGCCAGGGCAGTGCCCGTCGTTCCAGCGCCAATAAAGCCTGTCTTTAGCATTTGCTTACGTCCTTAGCTGCTGGCACACCAGCTAAAGTTTCCGCCTTTCGAATTGCTCTAACTATGGCTTCGGCGACAACTTCGGCAGCCGCTGCTCCCAGAGCATTAACGTCGGCCTCTTTCTCACTTGAGGAAAGAGCGAATAAAGCATCGCCATCATACATGGTATGGCATGGGTCAATAGTGCGAGCAATGCCAACCTGGGCCACGCGGGCCACTTTGCTTGCCTCAACTTTACTAAGTTTGGCATCGGTAGCCACTACACCGATTACTGTATTAAAAGGCGGAACTGCTTCCTTAAGTTCGCCTTTCCATAGCTCGGATGTAGATAAGAATCCGCTTTCGCCCGGCTTGCGAGGTCCCGCCAGAATTTTCCCCGTCCCAGGTTCAATCACATCTCCAACGGCATTTACCACTATCAGGGCAGCTACCACAATATCTCCGGCTATTTTTTGACTGGCAGTCCCCAAACCACTTTTAACCGCTCTCTCCATGCCGAGAATCTTGCCCACTGTTGCCCCGGTGCCAGCGCCAATGCATCCCTCAGCCACTTCGATATTAGTAGCAGCCAGGCAAGCTTGATAGCCTTCGTTAGCTCCGGGTCTGATTTTAGAATTACCTATATTCAGGTCGAAAATAATGGCGGCAGGCACAATTGGCACCCTCCCGGCGCTAGTCTCATAACCAAATCCTCGCTCCTCCAAATACTTCATAACCCCAGTAGCAGCATCCAGGCCAAAGGCGCTGCCTCCACTGAGAACGATAGCTTGAACCTTTTCCACTAAATTTCCCGGGCGGAGCAGGTCTGTTTCCCTGGTCCCCGGCGATGAGCCACTGACATCAACGCCGGCCACAGCCCCTTGTTCACAAAGTATTACCGTGCAGCCGGTCACTGCCTGCTTATCGGTATAGTGACCGACCTTCATTCCTGGAACATCCGCTATAGCTCCATACATAACCATAAATTAAAAACCCTCTCGGCATAACCGAGAGGGTTATCAACACAACTCCTCTTGTCCGTCTCGGTCACCGCCGATCCAAGCGGACTTTTAACTACCCAGTCCACTAGCTCACTGCCTCAAGGGTCAATGGCTATTTTATATAATAATAAATCCATATTATTTTGTCAACATTACGAGGACTATGCGGGGGGTGATATAATAAGCTAGAGATTTCGGGAAAACTAAAATATTGAGACCGTTTAATCGTCACCCTGACTCTAAGTGAAACAAAGGGGAAGGGTCTCTAGATTCTGAGGTCACACTAGGCGACCTCAGAACGCCAGGGGGATTGTTAAACAGCCTACTATTACTTCGGAGGTGGCAATGAAAAATAGAAAAATGCTCTTACCAGCTCTGCTCTCTATCGCTCTCGTCTGCAGCCTGATTCTTCCTGCTTCGGTACTGAATATGGCTTCTGTTATGGCTCAAGGGCAGGTAACGCCCATGGTCGCCGCAGGCTGGGGTCACACAGTAGGGCTTAAGTCCGACGGCACCGTGGTCGCCGTGGGCACCGAGACTGAGTTCTCCAAATGGAATCTGTTCTAGGCAGCGCTGTAGTATAAACTCACCACCTCCAGCACCTCTCGAGGTCCGGTAACCCGACCAATTGGGGTGTCATTCTGAGCCACCTCCCATTCCCATCATTGCGAGCACCTGCAAGGTGCGCGGCAATCTCTGGGGATTGCGGAGCCTGTTCCGAGCGTAAGCGAGGAATCTCACTTCTTGCAATGACAAAGGGGGAAGGAATTCAGAGGCACCAAGTGGATGTTATTAGACAATCTGTTAGTGGCTGAAATAGCCCGTGACGCTCGCTGTGGCTAGAACCTTGCCCTTCATAGCGTTGATAAAGTCCACATACCCAGCTTCCTTAGAAAGATCCAAGCGCTCCACACCAAGTGCATATATCGTAAATATATAGGCATGGGCTTTGTGCCCTTTTGGCGGTGCTGGTCCACCATATCCCGCTGTGCCAAAGCTAGTCACGAGCTCCTTGGCTCCAGAAGGCATGTTATCAGGACTCGCTCTTTCAACGAGAGCCTTAATTGAAACAGGGATATCGCAAACTATCCAGTGGATAAACAAATCCCCTGGCAGGGTGCCGACTTTAAGTTGCTCCTTATATGGGAACCATTCTTCTTCTAGTGGTACGTCTGGATCAACACACGTCAGAGCAAAGCTCCTCGTCCCTTCCGGAGCGCCATCCCAATTAAACGGCGGTGATATATTTTCACCGCATTCAACGCCCCATGCTCCATTCGCATACCTGGTTGGAATTACACCTCGCTCCACAATTTCAGGTGAGGTAAGCGTAAACATGGCAACCTCCTTCCCCCTTATTATGTACTTCAGTTAGAATCAGCAGCTTTGTCAATCTCGATGACCTCATTCAGTGCCGATATAGCAGCCTCTATTTGACTATCGTCAGGCTCCCTGGTGGTTATAGCTTGCAACATCAGCCCCGGGGCCAGGAGAACTCGGACTATCGGATTGTTAATGTGACCTGCCCCGAATTTCATGATTTCATAGCTAATAACAGCGATAACCGGGATGAGGGCTATGCGGGACAGTATGCGTATCCATAGGGTTGGCTGACCAACCAAGGCGAAGACAAAGATAGCTACGATTAGAACGATGAATAGAAAGGCGGTGCCGCAGCGAGCATGGGCAGTAGAATAATTCTTAACCGACTCCACCTCCAAAGGGACGCCTGCCTCATAGGCATTCACTACTTTATGCTCGGCTCCGTGGTAAGCAAAGACCCTCTTAATATCAGGTATTAAACTTATCACCTTGAGGTAAGCGATGAAAATACCAATACGGATAATTCCTTCCAATACATTGCTCAATAAGGCAGAATCGATGTAAGGGTCGATAAGGTAGCGGGTGGCGAAGAGAGGAACCATGAAGAAGAGAGCTACACCCAAAGCAAGGCTTATAGCTACGGTTCCCCATAAAAGCGCCGTAGGTATTTTCTCTCCTACTTCCTCCGTTGCAGCAATTTGAGCAGAGTGAAGTAATGACTGCGTGCCCAAAACCAGGGTTTCAACGAGAGCGATGATTCCTCTTATTAAAGGCATTTCTCTGAGACGCCCTTTATATATGCTGGCCAGGGGCTGCCTCACTACGTTTAATTCTCCATTGGGCTGACGCACAGATATAGCCACGCCTTCCTTGCCCCGTATCATCACCCCCTCGATGACTGCCTGGCCACCGTAATGAAAAGACTCTGCCATTAGCGCCTCAATTTCCCTAGCTGCCTAAAGCGAAGGCTATAATTTTGTCTCACCATGAAAAATCCTTAATCATATTATGATAAAAACGGCTGAAAATATAAAGTTTATCTCTTAAAGTAGCGTCGCTGAATGAATTTCTAGTTTCCTAATGTAATCTTAAAAGTAAACACCGCCCGCGGTCAAACAGCCTCTGTCACAACAAGAAATAACAGGCCCCCACGCCTCCACCCTGACACAAAGAAATAGAGAGTTGAATGTATTCTACTTTATCTTGTATCGTTTCTTAAAGCGCTCTACCCTTCCCATGGAGTCGACTATCCTTTGTTCACCCGTATAAAAAGGGTGGCATTTACCACATACTTCTACCCTGATTTCTGGCTTAGTTGAACCAATGGTGAAGGTATTACCACAAAGGCAAGTCACTTTAGCATTATCATAATACTTAGGATGGATTTTATCCTTCATTTGTAAACGCTCACCTTCTTTTTATATCTGGTTGCCGGCTCATATTTAACATAGCCGTCTATTAAGGCAAAGAGGGTATAATCTTTGCCCAGGCCAACATTGTTTCCCGGCAGTATACGGGTCCCGCGTTGCCGAACCAAGATATTCCCAGCGCGAACTTGTTCTCCCCCGTACTTCTTCACTCCCAAGCGCTTAGATACACTATCCCGCCCATAAGTTGTGCTGCCACCGCCCTTTTTATGTGCCATGCCTATTCTCCTTTACCCTTAACAATTTCGTTTACCAATATTTTAGTATAAGTCTGGCGGTGTCCCCTCTTGCTTCGGTAGCGAACTTTGGACTTATATCTAAATACGATAACCTTTTCTCCCTTAGCTTCCCCTAAAGAAGTAGCCACAACCTTAGCCCCCTTAATAACAGGATTCCCTACAAGGGTATTTTTATCTTCCCCAATAAATAATACTTTATCCAGCTCAACTACGTCGCCTTCAGGGACATCTAAAAGCTCAACTTCCAATGTTTGCTTTGGGGCTACTTTGTACTGTTTGCCACCTATTTCGATAATAGCGTAAATCTTCTCACCTCCATACAGAAAAGGGAATTTTAGCACCCCAAATTGCCCGGTGTCAAGCTAACGAAGAAGGTTATTGGATCTTCCAGGGGCAATTAGACATATCAACAGGAGAAACGAACCAAGGATCGTAACCTCCCCCAACCTCATGTCAGGAAATGAAAAGCTAAAAATGTAGACTGCCACTCACTTGAGCAGGGCTTTCCTGCCAACAACCTCATGCCCAACATACCACCTCTGGATAGTCTCAACTACCTCTTCAGGGCGATCCAGGACTCTCAATAGGTCGAAATCATTCTCAGAGACATACTTCCTGGATAAGACGGAGCTCCGCAGCCAATCTAGAAATCCTTTCCAAAATTCGCTGTTGAACAATACCACGGGAAAAGGTTTTATCTTGTGGGTCTGCATCAGGGTTAGTACCTCCGTCAGTTCATCAAGCGTTCCTAAGCCACCCGGCATTATGACAAAGGCAACGGCATATTTCACCAGCATGACTTTACGAGTAAAGAAGTGATTGAACGTTATCGACTTTGTGGCGTAGGCATTACAGACCTGTTCTTCGGGAAGGGAAATATTCAGCCCGACCGATGTAACCCCAGCCTTCCGTGCACCTTTATTGGCTGCCTCCATTACGCCCGGTCCCCCACCAGTTACAATTGAGAAGCCCGATTGTCCAAGCTGATAGGCTATTTCCTCCGTCTCCGCATATAGCTCATCCTCCACTCTCAATCTAGACGAACCATAGATGGTCACTGCCGGCTCGATACCGGAGAGATTATCAAAGCCCTCTACAAATTCGCCCATTATTCGAAACATCCGCCACGATTCTTCCTTGGCCAGTTCATTTATCTCGTATCCGTACGTCATATCGCCCTCCCTTAAAAAGCACCTCGGGCACCCACCTGAGCCGAGTAGACCGGCTGGTGCAGCCCTGACTTTGCATTCTATCACCGTTTGCTTTCTGCGAGCAAACTGTTTTGCGGGCAACTCTATTTTGCTTCGCCTTTACGTCGTTGCCAGGCTAGCGAAGTCAGCTGAAGCAAGCTTGTTAGGGAAATAGAGTTGACCCCATTGGAATAATAGTTGTTTCTGGCTTGATTTCTTTTGTAGATGCAAGATATAATTCCTCGCTTGGAAATGAAAATTGCCGTTAGTGGTAAAGGGGGGGTAGGCAAAACAATGTTAGCCTCTCTCCTTTCCACTATACTTACCCAGTCTGGTTACTCGGTTCTGGCCATAGATGCCGACCCAAATGCTACCCTGGCAACTGCTCTCGGCTTTCCCCACCCAGAGAGGATAGCCCCTATATCTGAGATGGGAGACCTGATTGAAGAACGGACAGGGGTACGTCCTGGCCAGGCAGCACCTTACTTCAAATTAAATCCCAAGGTTGATGATATACCGGAAAAGTATTGGGTGGAGCATAATGGAGTCAAATTAATGGTGATGGGGCGGTTAAAAAAGGGTGGTAGTGGTTGTTATTGTCCCGAAAATGCCTTACTGGAAGCTTTAATTGCCCACATACTCCTGCGGAGGGATGAAGTAGTCATAATAGATATGGAGGCCGGAGTCGAGCATCTGGGGCGGG
>Ga0315538_1002534_pt1 | contig 10152 bp, 9 predicted proteins | sample SalMarSW160230MG_2_FD_203834 | JGI IMG/M metagenome (GOLD analysis project Ga0315538, IMG submission 203834) | Salt marsh sediment microbial communities from the Plum Island Ecosystem LTER, Massachusetts, United States - Salt Marsh Sediment SW1601-230 ...
AGATAGGCGCCGGCAAGTGCGGCGGCGGCTGGTTCGACCGCTACGATACCTCGCCAAAAACATACCTTGAGCAGGCAAGACAGACTGTCCTTGGCGGGGCAAAAGAGATGGTGCTGTTCAGCTACGGCTCGCTGCTCGAAGAGAACGGCCCTGCCGACGTCGAGGCGCTGCGAGGAGAGCTGCCCGGCCTTTTGATGCTTTTTAAGCTGGTGGATGGGAAACCAATCAGAGGTATTGCCGCCCCCAAGCCGCCCAACAGCGAGCATTACGCCGAGCAATATATCTACGATTTTGTGGGGATGATGGGTCTGCCTTTGGTGCCGACTGCAAAGGTTCGTACAGATGTGAAGGCGGCCTTTTTGCCCGTGCAGGCCCTGCGGGACCCCGACATACGCGATAAGATAAGCACGATGTTAGCCGGCAAAAAACCGGTACTGATTACCGACGGCCTGGCTAAGCGGCTCAACGGTTTTGATTTTGGCAGAGAGAGCCTGCACATTCTCAAAGTTAACGGCGAGCCGTATAACCTGCACAAGCTCACCCGCGAACAGCTCAAGCCAATAAGGGACACGATGCTTGCGCCTTTCGGCGTTGAGTTTGACGCGCCGAATAAGGTTGCGCTGTATCTGTTTGGCGGCGATTTGGTGGTGATAGAGAATTTCAACGACGAGCCGGTGACTGCGGCGCTTCGGTTTTCGGGCTGGGGCAAGGCCCGAAAGGCGCTGGTGCTGCCGGGCGACGGGCTGCTGGAATTTTCACAGACGGGCGACAAAATTGATTTTGCAAAGATAGGGCCGCGGACGTTAGTGGCGCTAAAGTATCGATAGTTTTTCCCACGGCCGCGATTGAGTGTCGGCTCAATAGTAATAGTTGAACCGCAGGTCCACATCCCAGGTATCGGGCAGGTCTTTTTTCTTTTTGAGGGTTACCTTGGTACACTGAAGGTTTGCCCATCGAAGCTGAAGCCGTGAGAGGAATCTGGCAAAGGTCTTTATGTCAATTTTGTCTAAGGAGACGTTTGCGCTCTGGCTTTTCTCGCCGGATGAGGTTGTGATTGTGCCCGAGGAGAGCTTGTATTTGGCCGCCGATATACCACACGAGGAGGCGGCCATTTGTACGGCGGAGGCGTAGTCGAAGTCGGCTAAGGCGGTTTTGGTCTCGGCGTAGTTCAGCCGGGACGAATCGAGGAAAAGGATTTCGGTGATTAGCTTTCCGGCCTGTTTGTACTCGGCAATTTCGGCGTTCAATTTTTTTTCGGCGTTCGGAAGCTGCAGTCCCCATATTGCCGCCGTCCAGCCAACAGCGGCGGCCAGTGCCGCAATGTAGTAAAGACGAGGATTTTTTAAGACGTCGGTCATAACTCAAAACTCATAATTAAAAACTAAAAACTCTCACTTTGTTTGTCTTTTTGGCTCTACCGTTATCTGGAACGTATGGCGTCCGCCCTTGGCGCTCATACGCTGCTGAACTATGTTCATACCGGTTTTTCGGACGGTCTCGAATACTTTTAGAGTGTTCCTGATGTTTGACGTATCTCCGGCGATAGTAATGGCCCTGCTGGTTATGCTGACCGAGCCAATGCTCAGGCCGGTCGAGGCGGCGCATTTGTTAAACGCTTCGAGCACGCCTGTCAGCTTTGCCGAGACCGATTGGGCGCCGGTAGCGCTCAGGATGCCTTTGTTGATTTCTTCGACCTTTCTCTTCGCCCTTTTAAGCTCGCCCACCGGGTTGGTTCTGCCGGCGAGTTTTCGACCGAACATCGCGGCTGAATAGTCTTTTTTGAGCATTTCTCGCAGCTGGCTGCGGTACTTGTTGACCTGCATCAGCCGCATCGAGCCGTGTATCCCGGCGGCTAACATCAGCACAACCAGTGCGGCGCTGAGAAATTTCATCGACCTTTCGAGCCGGACTTTTCCGCCCTGGTACGGCATAAAGTCGGAGCGAAAATTGGTGCTTTTCGGCTTTTCGAAATGCGCCAGAGCCGCCCCGCAGGCGATTGCAAAATCGACGGGGTCGGGGCAATCGGCCAACTGTTCGTCCGTAAGCCGGGCCGATTGAACAAGCGCCAGGCGTTCGGTTTCGATACCGAGCCGTTCGCCGAGCCGCTGCTCGTCCAGCCGGTCGCAGGCGTCAAAGACGGCGGCGTAGTTGACCGGCTCATCGGTCTCGCTCAATACGCTCGTTATGGGTATTTCACGGGCAAGCAGCTCGGTCCTGTTGTTGTGACCGGCCCCGAGCAGGAACGTCCTGAGGTAAACAGCCGGCACAGGTGAGACCTTCTGCCACGACGGGGCTTTTGGGATGATAAAATAACCCTTTTTGTGCGAGAGCAGCCCGAAAAACGGTCGTTTTTGGCTGTCCAAGGTTATATTTTGGCAGATGAATCGCGCCAGGCAGTTGGCGTCCGGCTCGACCACCACCGGGTCGATATTATTGCTCTGCAAGGCGGCTAAAAGCTCGGCAAGGATGTTCTTTTCCGCGGTGAAGACGGTCAGTTTCGAACCGTTCTGGTCGGTCGAATACAGCGAGAAGGCGATTGCGACGCCGCTTATGTCGGTGGCAAGGGCCTCCTCGACATCAAATCTTACGGTCTGGCCTATTTTTTTTGTGTCGGTGAACTCGCTGTGGACGCTGTGCTGCATATACATTGCACAATCCAGGGCTACGGCAACGTCGCTGAAATCAAGGCCCTTCTCGGCGCATCGGCGGCTTATAAGAGTCGCCAGCGCCTGCATACTCATCTGCTCGGGCGATTCGACGGAAACGCTGAAACAGCCCAGGACGTTCGCCGCGCCCGGCTGCGGTGACATACAGACAACCGTTGCGTTGTCTGCTGTGATGTATATTCCCAGTAAATTCCGGCCTTGCATTCGACTGACCTCGAAAATAGTCGCTCGGGTCACGAGTAACGGTTTTTTAACCCGGCAGCACAGCTATCTGTTGAATTTTATTGCCTTGTTTGGTTACCGCTATGACCGCGGACGCCTCAGCAACGCCGCTTTGTGCGGTTACTTTGATAGTAAAGAAATCGCTTGTTGTCGTGATGAATTTTTCACATTTGTCTATAGACGTCGAATATTGCAGAAGCTCTTTCTTTAATTCCTCTATGGTCTCGAAGGGTTTTATTCTTCTGGTCTGTATAATTTCTTTGGCGATTTGCTCGCCGTCGCCGCCGAACGTGAAAGCTGCCTCCAGCACCTGGCGGGGGGCGGTGTTTACGTTGACCTTTGCCGAGCCCCACATCGCCGCATATTTGAGGGCCGATTCCTTTCTGCTCTCGCTGATAATCGTCGGCCTGGCAAGCAGCTCGGTGTCAATCAGCGAGCTGTGAAGGAGCTTGGCGAAGTCCTTTGTCTGGCTGAGCCGCTGCTGGTCGACGGTTATGGTCTTGGTCCTGTAGCGTGTCCGCCTTGTTCTTCTGCTTTGAGTGCGGCGGTTTGCTCCGGACGTTTTCGTTTTTACGGGCGTTCTCTTGGTTATGGGTTTGAATTCGACCTTGAATGGTTTTATTTCGCCGAGCTGGACGAGTTGTTCCTTAAGCGAGTCGATGTCCTCGAAAGTCAGCCCCATCCACTCACAGAAGGTCTCGAAGCCGGCCTGGGCCTCACGGGAAAGCTCACTGTCGTCGAGCAGCGCCCAGCCGATAGGGTACTTGGCGTTTTCATCTTCTATTTCGATGCGGATTTTTGCCGAGCCGACCTCAAACTCGACCGGCTTGGTAACACAGGGCCACACAGGCCCGTATGGGCCGCGGACTGTTATAGAGTTAATGTCGTTGGTTCCATTCCGGTCGGCTGCGCCGCCGTAACGGTTGATGTCATCGACATTGTTGATTTCACCTCGTGTCTCGGCGGGCGTCTCGGTTGCCATTTCGGGGTGGTCATTATCTTTCTCGTCGCTCCACTGCTGCAGGAACTGTTGATATTCCTCCTCGCTGAGCGCGAACAAATCGGAAAAGTCCGGCTCGTTCGGACGGGCAATCACGGGCGGGATGTTAACATCCTGCAGGGTTGCAAGGGCATATTTAACGGCCGAGTCGCAGGCGTATTGCGCCTTTTGATAATCAATAATGAAGTTATCGCGGTGGCGTTGTGCGGCTACCCGGCTGCTCAGCGTATAGCCGAGCGTCGCAAGCACGACGAGCACGACGAGTGTTACCAAAAGCACAATGCCGCCCTTGCCGTCACAGACCTTGTGCACGCCGTCTCGAATATAACAGCGGGGATTATATTTTCCGCTACCGTTCATTTGGTTCTTCCGTTTCGCTTTCCGCCGGCAGGTCCTGTGGCTGCGGCTCGTTTTGGTCCTCTGCCTGCTGTGCTTTTGTCGGGCTTTCGGGTTTGGCAACGGTGAACTTTATCTTTCTGGTTCTGTCGATGGCAATAGTCCGCGTAATCGCATCTTCTGCGGGGACGTCCCAGGTTCCATCGACCGCCTTATAGGGTTCGGCGAAGGAGACAGTTACGACTACGGCGTTCGGCAGGGCGTTACTGGTCCATCTGTCGAGGTAATCCTCGCCTTTGGGGATTCGTATTTTGAACAGTGTTGCGCCGTCGCAGACCGGCACAAAAACGTCGCGCTGCCAGAGCTGTTTCTGCTTGCCGAGAAGGTTGTCTTCCATCGCAAGGCCGCTGTGGCTGCGATAGATAATGAGCGTGCCCGTCGTGGGGTCAAGATTGCTCTGCCAGGTGATTTTGTTTAGCTCCTGAGTGCTGCCCTTATCGTCGGCGACCGTCCTGATGATTTCGAACCGGACGACGCTGAAGCCGCTCTGGAGCTTTCTCTCGAGGGTGATTTTGGTATCCGAGCCGGATGCGGTTACCTTATCGAGGTCTTCGGCGATGCGCTGCAGGAGTTCGGCGGGCAGCCGGGAGCCGTTCATCTGCTCGGTAAGGGCGGCGGCACTGTCCTGGGCCCTGCTGTAGATGGCGAGGACAACGATGAGAATCATAGAGCCCACGACGAGCGCTGCGAGTATCTCAGCCAATGTAAAACCGGAACGCTCATTTGATGTATTTGCTGATTTTCTCATAATTTCACACCGCTTAATCCGGTTACTCACGGCCGATGTCCTTAAGTATATCGGGAGGAATATCCATATCACCAGGGATAGGAGGGACAGAGTCCGCCCCTTCTGCCGGGCTTTGCGGGATGCCGCCGGGGCCGGGTGTTTTTTTGCCGCCCGGGGCTGAGACGCCGCGAAGCTCGGGATAATTCTCCAGCAGTGTTTGTTTGTCCTGTTCGGTCGGATTGCCGTCCGTACCGGCGTACAAATCAAGCCAGGGTTTGAGGTAGCCGCCATCCTGTGTTCTCGGCATACCATTGGCGACCCAATCTGCGATGTCTCCGACGTCAACGCCGGCGTATTCAGCCGCTTGTTGTTCTGTTTCGACAATGTGCTCGGCGAGCTGCTCATCTCGCTGTTTGAGCTGCTTGGTTTGTTCTTTGCTCAGCTTCGTAAGCCAACTGGTCAGCTCGATGGTCTGGGTCTCGCCGGCGGCGTCGGTGTACTCAGCCGAGTAGACGGCGCGGGCCCACATACCGGAGGCCATCGGCCCGGAGAAACTCTCGACCGTTGTCTGCCACTGGATGTCGGGATATTCGTCGCTGATGCCGTACTCGGTCTTTTCCTCGACCGCATCGGCGGCGAGCAGCTTTTCCATATTCTCACGTGCGATATTGAATGCGCGCATGCGTTGAGCCGAATCGGCCGCGGAGAGCATACATCGTTCGAGTACCACCCAGACGCTTGTGGTGGTGAATGCAAGTATCAGCACCGCGGCCATCGTCTCAACGAGAGTAAAAGCGTATCTTCTTTTTTTCATACATCTATCCAGTAGAGTTTAGAACGGCATTTCCTCACTGGTTTTCGGCACTAAAATTTCGGCTTCGCCCGGCTGAAGCCGGACGATATTACTCAGCCGGTTCACCACTATCGAGTACGGCTGCTCATCGGCGTCGAGCAGGACGATCACGCCGCCAAAATTCCAGCCGGTCCGGCCTGCGCGGAACTTGACCCTGAGCTGGTCGCTGAACTCACCGTCGTCGAAGAGCACGTACGAGACCCGGCAGTTCTCGCCGAAGTCGCCTTCGGCGATTATTTCCTCTTCGAGGACCTGCGACAAATCGGGCGTGGTAATTTCGCGCAGCAGGTACGTCTGCTCGACGGGGTCTATGATGACTTCGTATCGCCGGCCGGTCTGCGCCGCTGCGGTAACGGCCATTTCCATCGCAGATACAAAATTATGGATTTTTGCCTTGAATGAATTTCTCAACAGAATGGTCTTCAGATTTCCGACGGCCAGCGCCACGAACAGCGAGAGCACGACGAGCACGACCATAGACTCGGCCAGTGTAAAGGCCCGGGCATTTCGAGCCGCCCGGCTCGGCACACAAGATGTACGATTCGTACCGTTCATAAGAATGTGAGAGTCGCTTTTAGTTTGCGTCTGTGCTGTAAAGGTCGGTGTCATAGCCCTCGCCGCCTTCTTCACCGTCGGCTCCATAGCTGATAATCACAAAGGGCTTTCCGCTTTCCGGGTAGAGCTGGTAGAGAAAATCGTAACCCCAGCTGTCCTTCGGTATCTCCGTGGTATCGAGGTAGCCGGAGGGGTCCCAGCCGATCACATCCGTCGGCTCGGTAAGCAGCTCGAGGAGCCCTTCGTCCTCGCCGGGGAATCGGCCTGTGTCCATCTTGAACTGGGTAACTGAGTTGTGAAGCAGTTTCAGATTGGCCTTTGTGGCGGTGACGCGTGCCTTGTCTATTCTGCCCACGACACTTACCGCCACAACACCCGCAAGTATGCCGAGAATGACTATAACAGCCATCACCTCGACAATAGTGAAGGCGCGAGGAATGAATCTTTTAATCGGCGTCTCCTCGGAGATACCCATAGCTCTGTTTTTAGTTGCGGTGTTCATAACGAGCTCCTAAAGATTTTATTATACGCCCATTGAGGAAATTTTCAAAATCGGCAATATTGTCGCGAGGGCGATAATTGCCACTATTACTGCTATGAAAATTATAATCAGCGGCTCGATGGCTGCGCTGAGCCGTTCTATGACTATGTCCGTTGATTCTTCCAGGCTGTCGCTTATGTTCTTCAGCATAGTTTCGAGCTCGCCGCTTTTTTCGCCGACGGTGACCATATGAGCAATCGACGGGTCGATTACGCCGCTGTCGCGCAGGGGCGTAGCGATGTCGGCGCCGGCTAAGATGCGTTCTCTCGCCTGCTCGACGGCGTGCTTCATTAAGCTGTTGCCGGTCACCTCGGAGACGACGCGCAGGGACTCGGCCATGCTAAGTCCCGAGCCCAGCAGTGTCGAAAGGGTAGAGGCGAAGCGTGCGACCACGCGTTGTTTTATCAAGGGCCCGAACAAGGGGATGGACAGTATGAATTTATCGCGCAGGTATGCGCCTCGTTTAGTTTTGAAGAATCGCCTGATACCCCAGAACAGCACGACAATCACCCCCAGGACCAGAAGCGCGCGCCAGCTTCTCATTGTGTGGCCGACGCTCATCAACTGTCTGGTAATCCAGGGCAGTTCCATCTTGGCTGCGACGAGCTGGGCGCCGATTTTCGGTATCACAAAGGTCGTCAGGATCATAACAATCACCACGGCAAAGACAATCAGAATCGCAGGATAGACCATTGCCGTTATTATCTTCGATTCAACCTTCTGGCGTTTGCCCATAAAATTGGCGATGGTAGCGAAAATGTCGCCTAACGAGCCGGTCACCTCGCCGACGCGGACCATACTGATGTATATTATGTCGAAATAATCGTCGTAGTCTTTCATAGCGTCCGTAAGCGACTCTCCGCTGACGACTCTGTCCCTGATGTCCGTAAGGGCGTTCCTGAACCTTGAGTCGGACGCCTGCATAGTCAGGACCGTGAGCGCCTCGGTGAGTTTTATGCCCGAATTGAGCAGTGTTGCCATCTGTTTTGTAAAATCAATTAGCTGTTTTTTGCCGCCTTTAGAGAAGATTGACGACAGAGCCGCCCTGCCTTCATCGGCCACGCCGACCTCTACGATTGAGGTCGGATGGATGCTGCGCACCCTGAGCTGTTTTCGAGCGGCGTAAGAAGTTTCCGCGGTAATCGTCCCCTTTGCTTTCTTACCGTTGGCCGCTATCGCTATGTAAGCGTATCTTGGCATAAATAGAAAATAGTAAATATTACATAGTCAATATTACATTATGTCCGCCTGTGTTACTCTGAGCACCTCGGCGACGCTGGTAACGCCGGCCATAACCTTTCTCACGCCATCCATGCGCAGGGTTTGCAGACCTGCGTTGAGTGCGGCTTTTTTAATGGTTCCCGCGGGCTCTCGTTTGTATATCAAATCCTGTATTTCGCTGCTGACCAACATCAGCTCATATATGCCCGTTCTGCCGCGATAGCCCGTGTGGAAGCACCTGTCGCAGCCGGCCCCCGTCACGAACCGGCTATCCGATGAAGTGACATCGCTGATACCAAGCTCTTGAAGCTCGTGAGGTTTCGGCTCGTAGGGCTGTTTGCAATCGGGGCAAATTTTGCGAACTAGGCGCTGCGCCATTATGGCAATGAGGGACGAGCTGGCAAGATACGGCTCGACGCCGAAATCCAGAAGCCGGCTCACCGCACCGGCCGAGTCGTTCGTGTGCAAGGTGCTGAATACCAGATGGCCCGTTAATGAGGACTGTATCGCCATACGGGCCGTCTCGACGTCGCGGACCTCGCCGACCATTATAACGTCCGGGTCCTGCCGGAGGACGTGCCGAAGGGCATTGACAAATGTTACGCCCTTTTTCGAGGCGACCTGCATCTGGCTGATTCCTTCGAGCTGATACTCGATGGGGTCTTCGATTGTCATTATGTTTTTCTCGGCGGAATTCATCCGGTTCAGGCAGGCGTATAGTGTGGTGCTTTTGCCGCTGCCGGTAGGCCCTGTTACGAAAATTACGCCGTGCGAACGGCTGAGCATCGAGTCGAACTTTTTCAAATCGTCCTGCCACAGGCCAAGCTGGTCGAGCGTGAATATGCCTGTGCTCTTGTCTAACAGCCGCAGGACGCTTCGCTCGCCGTAGCTTGTCGGGACGGTGCTCACGCGTAAATCGATTTCCCGCTGACCTAAGCGGACGCTGCACCTGCCGTCCTGGGGCATTCTCCGCTCGGCGATATCCATACCGGCCATAACTTTTATGCGTGAGACAATCAGCGGCAGAACATTTCTGTTCAAGCTCAGCGTATCGTACAGGATGCCGTCGATGCGGTAGCGAATCTGAATTTTGCCTTCGTACGGGTGGACGTGAATGTCGCTGGCCCTGAGCTGGAGTGCCCGGAAGAGGATGTCGTTGACTAAGCGGATAACAGGAGGCCTGTTGACCACGTCGAGCAGGTCGTCCGAGCCGGCCACCTCATCGGCGAGGGCGTCGAGGTTCTGCGCATCGAGCTCCTCGGCCACTTCCTCGATGACGGTCGTTCGCTGTTCGTACGCCACATCGATTACAGCGGTGATAGCCGCCCGCGTGGCCACCGCCGCCTTTACGGGCAGACCCGTCATTTTCGAGACATTATCCAGGGCGTTGACGTCGAGCGGCCTGGAAAGGACCACGGTAATCTCGCCGTCGTCGTCTTCGGGCTTTATCCCGATAAGAAAATGATGCTGAGCATACGTGGCCGGGACGGCCTCTACGAACTCGGGCGGCACGGATTTGGGGGGGATATCCGAGAGGAACTCCGTCCCCATCGCCGCCGCGAACAGCCGAAGAACCTGCTCTTCGGTAAAGTACAGACAGCCGAGCAGACCTTCGTCTAAGCGCTGGCCGCCCTGGTCCTGCTCGAAATACTCGGCCAACTTATCGGCATCCACTATGCCCGTCCGCTTCGCCGTTTGTATCAGTAAATCTTTCATTTGCCGATTCGTGATATGCTATATTAACACCAATTGCATTACTGCTCTACGCTATTCCACCTCAAGCACGTGGACCGGCTCCATCGGCTCGGGTTTTATACCCGGCCACACTTTTTTGTCCTGGAATTTTCTTTCCTCATGCTCGAACGCTTCTTTGCTCATTGCTGATATCTGCTGAAGCTGTCCCAGGCCTACTGCTGTCTCGTCCGGACGCAGTATGTTCGCCTTGACAAATATGTAGAGCTTGCTCGCATT
>Ga0315538_1002536_pt1 | contig 10147 bp, 6 predicted proteins | sample SalMarSW160230MG_2_FD_203834 | JGI IMG/M metagenome (GOLD analysis project Ga0315538, IMG submission 203834) | Salt marsh sediment microbial communities from the Plum Island Ecosystem LTER, Massachusetts, United States - Salt Marsh Sediment SW1601-230 ...
CAGAATCCTTTGACTGTATCCCTCTTCAGCAAACAGGACATGTGCCCGCTGCGGATGAACAGCGGAGGCTCCTATTTCGACTTTCTTGAGGAATGCAGGAGACTTAAAGAAAACTGCGAATCCGGCAGTAAACCTTTTTGCAGATTCTACTGGAACATGAACAGGAAGAAGAGGCAAGCCGAAGAACTGGCTCTGGATTGCGCCCGAAAAATCCTTGACCCAAAAGAGGCTACTAGACGGATGGCTAAGAGTGGCTTCTGTGCCTACGAGGCGTTAAAACGGGTTCTCAGTAAAGTAAACATTTTCCTCGGAACCTACAATTACACCTTCAATCCACCGGTTAGAAAAGCCCTGCTACAAAGTTGGGGAGTAGACCTGCCTAACGTTTATCTTATAGTGGATGAAGCCCACAACCTACCAGGCTTCGCCCGGGAACTCCTCTCAGACCGGATGACACAAAACACTATCGAGAACGCCCTCAAGGAAACCGAAAAATTTGAACATGAAAACTTGGCGGCGGTTCAAGATTACCTCAACGTATTAGACGACAATATTTTCCGCTACATTCAGAAGGGTTTAGGAAATGCGAACCTTAAACTGCTGGACCGCCAAGAGATTGCCGACCGATTCCTTGAGTGGAGTGGAACATCCAGCGAGAAAGCCGCGGAAACCCTCCACGAATACGGAGAACATGTGAGAGAGGCGCGTCAGGAACTGGGTTATGACAAAATTTTCAGTTACACCCATCGGGTAGGCGACTTCATAGAGAACTTCTTTCAGAGGGTCGGAAAGAAGTATGTTCACTTGATCCAGAAGGACTGGGGGGACAGAATATATCTAGAGGTCAGAAGCCTAGATGGCAGGGAAATAACAGATTCGGTTCTGCGGCAGGCTAGAGGAAGCATTCTCATGAGCGGTTTCCTTTCTCCTCCAAAGGTCTACAGGGACTTGATACTTCGTAACCAAGAAGATGTCCACCTTAGAGAATTCGACTCTCCATTCCCGCGTGAAAACAGGTTAATATTAGCTGCGAGGGATGTCTCATCGAGGTTCGAGAAGAGAACTGACCAGATGCTGAAGAAATGGGCAGAATATATCGAAGCCATATCACTAACAAACGAGGGGAACATGGCAGTCTTTTTCACCAGCTATAATCTGATGAACACCATTCTTTCGCATACTGACATCAATAGAAGAATGATTGTGGAGGAGCGCAAAACCAGACGAAGCGACGTAATGGAGAAACTAACTAGCTCAACCAGCAACGTATTGTTTGGAGTTATGGGCGGGAAATTCAGCGAGGGAATGGACTACCCAAACAACCTCCTAACATGCGTAGTAACCGTGGGATTGCCCTATGCAACGTGGAGCGTGTATCAGAAGGCGCTGATAAGCTACTTTGACTCTCAATTCCCGGGAAATGGAAGAGATTACGCTTATCTGACGCCAGCCATATTCCGTTTGGTTCAAGCCTGTGGGCGCGTCCATCGATCAGCTAAAGACAAGGGATGCATAGTGATGTTGGATGAACGAGTTACACGCCCAAACATCAAGCATCAACTTCCAAGCTACTACCAGAAAGAGATGAAAATAGTGAAGAATCCAATGGAATGCGGAGAAAACATAACAAAATTCTGGAAAAAACACCGGAAACTTTCCTGACACTGAACAGACGCAGAAACAAAGTGTTAACCCTTCAGATCTAAAGCGTTTAGCAAAAAGCGTTAAACATCAAGTGTTAACGGCGTTTTTCTTGCAATTCCACTATTCTGTGTTAGATTCTCCGAGTTTTCTATATTCTGCATTTTAGTGCAGGTGGCTTAAGGGTAATTTTATTATGTGGCTTTGCCAGATGTACGATGCAATTTAGTTCAGGAACAATTTATACGTGACTTAATCGATTATATAGAATGGTGAAAAGTTGGAAAAACGTAAAATAAAGCGAAAAAGCTTCGCAGCTCGTGAAGACCTCTTAGATCGCATGAACAAGCTTGCTAAGCAGGGTGATCTTAGCCTGTATGCTTTTTTGAACGAAGTTTTCGAGTTGACTTTGAAGGCTGAAGCGCTGGGAGTAAACTTTCGTAGTTTGATTGATTCCCGTGAATTGCTAAAAGCCGCTATGGAGAGTGGATTTACACTCGGCTTAGAAAGCTTGTGGTATGAAATGGCTGAGCTTGCATACGCCAAAGCGAAGAAGAAGGCTCTCAAAAGTTGGTTTGACGCTGGTGTTTGGTTTGCTAAACGATATGTTACAGGAGAGACTGATGATCCGTTTGAAGCTTTCAAAAAAGATTTGAAAGATTTCACTTGGAATGTTCCTGAACTTGATGTAACTAAGAAAGCAGGCAAAGTTTCAGTTCGCATAGTAAGCCCTAGGTTCCCAGAGTCCTACACACTCCTGTTTACATCTTTTCTTGAGGGCGCTCTAGAAACGTTCGGGTACAAAATTGGTAGCAAAGAGGTTTCTAGAGGAATTATCTGCTTGGAAGCTGTTAAGGGGTAACATTAGGTGTCTGTACTAATAAATAGAATTAAATTGAGGAACAAGACGGTTGAACATGGTTAGGAAGTAAATGTATGTCTAAGAGTAAGGATAAAAGGCTCGTTTACGTTCCTGGCGACCTTGTTGAGGAAGTCAAGGAGGTTTCAAGGCGACGGGGCGAGTCGCTAAGCCTGTTCGTTGGTGAAGTTCTGAGATTGGCTCTAAGAGCGAACAGCTTAGGGTATAGTCCTAGACAAGCAGCAGAGTTTTTAGAGATTATGCAAGCCCAGCGGAACTTAGGCGGCGCCTTTGTACCAGCAGATGTTTTAACTTATCTGAACAGTAAAGCCTGCGAAGCTGAGGTAGAACAGTTACAGACAAAATGGTACGAAAGTGGAAAGTGGCACGGGAAATATCTGAACGAAAAATTCGATGATCCTGTTCAAGCTTTTAAAAAATTTCTTGAAGCAACAAGGTGGGATTTAAGTGAGGTTGAGGTTAGACAAAACCAAAACACGGTCAAATTCAGGTGCATCTCAACGCTGCTTACGGGAAAAGCAACAGAACTGCTTGCCAAGTTCATAGAAGGTGCAATGTACAGCATGGGTTACCAAACAGATAAAAGCGACGCCCTGAAAGGCATGATACTTTTACATTTCAAGAGATAACTTTTCTTGACTTCAATGAACGTGTATATTGTAGCATGATTTAATACTCAATATTTACTGGTTTGTTGCATCAGTTAGTTTCGTTTAAAAATTTCTTTAGTTTATTTTATCGTGCGATAAACGACTTGACTCAAACCCCTTCGCTTTCATCGAAAAAAGCATATAAATGAACAAAAAAATACCACAAATAAGTTATTTTTATACACACAGGGCATGGCTTTCCAGAAAATGTATACATTTTGTTAGTCCATTAAGAAAGTGCGCACATTAAATATAAATAGCGGTTCAACGAAGCGGAATAGGTTGGTAAGGCGAGAAGCTGATGTTATCAGCGATCGCCACCACTAAATAAAAGGAGAAAATAGAAAAATGTACAAAAAGAAATTATCTACAATAGCAATCATAACAATTCTAACACTATCAATAATGTTAGCAGCAATACCCATGGCATACGCAGTCCCACCAATAACCACACCAACGTTGAAAAATGTTTATGGTGGACCTATATCTTCTGGACCTGTAGGAACCTTTGTGACCGTTTCAGGAGCTGACGCTACTGCCTTCGGTCTAGTAGAGGTTTACTGGGACACCCTCGCCACCAAGATCAAGGACGGCTACGCTGATGGAACAGGCAACTACGCGATCAAGAACGTCGTCATCCCAGCAGGCATCGCAGGCGACCATGACGTTATCGTCTATGACACTTTGTCAAGCACTATAAACAGCACAACATTCACTATAACGCCCGAAATCAAACTATCAACCCCGAAGGGATTACCAGGCGACTCACTCACAGTTACAGGAACAGGCTTCGGAAACAAAAAGGACGTTTACACATACCTCAATACAACAGCAGAAACAGCCGAATCAGTCACACTTTCAGGATCCACTGCTGGAACTGTTCCTATTGCAAATGTGACGGGTACCTTGGGGAACACTCCAATTGTCAAATCCCCACCTCTCACCAACATATCATTAACCGTCAACGCAACAACTCTAAGTGTTTATGATAATGGAGCTGGTAACCTCTACGGTGACACTATCATTGGTGCTTACGACATTAACGCTACCGGCACAATGAATTACGCTACTGGATTCTTCAATGTAACCGTTAACGCTAATGCCACCACTTATCTAACGATAAGTTCAGCTTCAGCCGACTACACTCATTACCTGCATGATGTGACGCCTGCTCTCGGCACTACCACAAGTGACCTAGGTTCCTTCTCAGCCGTCATACTGATTCCAGCTATCACTGAGACTAACTACGGTCCCTATGCTGTCACGTCAATTGACGAAGACGAAAACAGTGCCACTGCCATATTAACGGTGGACTATTACGTTACCGTGACTCCTCCAACTGGTCCGACAGGCATTACAGCCACAATTGCCGGTAGAATTGAAGCAGACAAAGCGTATGAACTGAGATTCAATGCCGCACCAATAGCCTCAGGCACTTCAGCTAGTGACGGCACCTTCTCAAACACTTACGTTATACCCGCCGTCCTCTCAGTAGGGAGTTATCAGGTTGACATAGTTTGGTCAGTCACTAAGCAAAAAACTGCAACATTCAATGTGACGGCACCACCGAAAGTGGTATACGCTCCAATGTTAGGTGTAGTTGGAACGGTAGTCACCATAAGTTCTGTCGCAGGCTTTCCTTTCAGTGCAGGCGCCAACATAACCGTATACCTTGGCACCACCGTTGCAAACAGCACTGCAACAGACGACCGCTTCGGTCCCACTGTCGCCTTTGGACCATTCGCTGGATCATTCACTGACCTCGAATTTATAGTTCCAGCAACTCTCACGCCGGGGCCCTACGCTCTTAAAGTCGTAGATGAATTTGGTGCATCAACCGCAGCAATCTACACTTTCACAGTGTCCCCAACGCCAGTCACAATAGTAGCAATAAACGCTGCCTCTTACTTCCAAGGTGACACAATCAGCTTCACCATCTCCACCACCGAAAACAACATCGGCACAATAACTGTTACAGTTAAAGATCCCGCTGGAGTAACATGGTGGACCACCAGCCTTTGGGCACTATCAGGTGTTGTCATGAAGAGCGTGTATTACCAAAACCAAGTCGTCAACGGCAATCCTCTAACACTGCCCGCTGATGCTCCATTAGGATCCTGGAACTGGACAATCACATACACACCAGCAAGCACTAGTCTCCCGACTAAGGCTACTGGACTCTTCACTGTTGCAGCGCTGCCTACAATGCAAACAGTTCTTGACCAACTAGATACCATGGAAGCTAGCATTAAAAGCGTTGTAACTACATCTGAAGGAAAAATCATCGTTGCAGTTAACACTAAAGCAGGCACAATTATGACCGATTTGGATCCTTTGATGCCCAAACTGCAAGGAATAGAAGATACAGCAGTGATAATCGCCACTATGCTAGGTGAGGTGCAAGTGGATATCGCCGCTTTGGACTTGGCTGCACTGGATGCACTGGGCGTAGACATAACCTCCATTAAAGGCGACGTGGCTACAATCAAAACTAACATTGGAACCGTAACAACAAACGTTGCAACTCTAGACGCCAAAGTAACCACACTCTCTGGCGACGTAGCAACCGTAAGCACTACTCTAGGAACACTACAAGGAACAGTTACCTCCATAGACGGAAAGGTAGCTACAATCGACACTAGCGTTGGCACACTACAAGCAGACATCTCAGACGTAAGCGGCAAAGTCGACACGACCCCAGCATGGATCGCAGTAGTCCTATCCCTAGTCGCGGCAATAGCCGCAATCTTTGCTGTCATAACAATCCGCCAAAAAATAGCAGGATAAACGCAACAACCCAAAAGGGTTTAATTCCCTCCCTTTTTTATTTATTTTTAGCATAGTTAGCGTATGCTCTTTTACCGTGTGCGCGTGAGCCCCGAAAATCTTAAACTTAACATAAAAAAAGATAGTATGGAGAGTGTATGGCTTGCAGTTTCTAAAGTATATCAAGGTTAGGCGAGTTGAAACACGACCTAACGATGCATGGTACGACATGAGTTTGCGTCAGTTAAGGAACGGCGAAGTGAGTTTTTACACAGTTAAAGACTTCCTAACAGGCGAGTGGCTTTTCAAAATATGCAAAGACAAAGAAGAGGGAAGGATCATGGTTAAAGCCCTGAAATGTCCAGCAGGCATTCGCTTTTCGCAGCTGGAAGGAAGAACCATGGTTTTTCAGCAAAGCAAAATTGAGGGGATGCTTTACGACGTCATTTCTTTATCGGAAGTGGACCAAAATAATAGGCTTAGACGAAATGTAGTTTCCAGCATCGAAGAAGTTCCAGCAGTAATCAAAGAAAACTATACGATTAAACCTTACGAAGAGGCAACCGGAAAGAAAGCACCCGGCAAACACCTAGTTACCCTGAGCAAACAAGAAAACGAAAAGGAGATCATAACCCTTTTTGTGCTTGAACGAGCCTGGTCGCTTTCAAAATCCACGCCAGAAGAGAAACTGAAAGAGAACGAACAGACGATACAGAAGACAAAGGCAACTAAAAAAGAAGTGGACACTGGAGAAGTTTGGTCGTGTCCCATCTGCGGAAAAAAGCATCGGCTAGTACATGTAGAAACAGAAAAGACTGTCAAACATGCGCTACGAAGCCACGTTTAGGGTAACCTCTTCTGAGCCGCGCGCGGAAGAAGAATACCAAATTTAAGCCGTCAAGACCACCAAAGAAGGCTTTACCTTTATTGCTGTGGACATCCACAGCAGCCCCTTCTTTTTTTATCCTGCTGGCAGTTAATTTTCGGGAATGTGTTTTTCTTCTATCAGTTTACAGATTTGTTCAACGACTTGAACGTTTTCATATCCCATTTCAGGGGTGACTAGGGGCTTTCCGTTGCCGTTGAGGCTTTCCACAAACGACTTGATAATTCGTGCATGAGAAACACTATAGTATCGTGGTCCTTTTCCTTTGGTTACTATGTTTTTAACATATGCCCCCCATATCTTAACTTGGTGAATCATATTATCGAAATGCATTATTCCACGTCCAGGCTTCGAAACAAGTAGGCTGCTCACGGGATAGATTCCGGCATGGATTGTACCTCCAGTGCCGTAGATGTTTGCATGAACGTCGGTTCGGTCGTGTCCTGGCGCATTAAAGCTGATGTGAATGGTTCCAAACTTGTTTTTTTCAGCCTCTAAAATTACCCTCAATTCATCAAAGACCATCCACGGGTGAGGACCCAGTTTGTCAGTTAGTACGGATTTGATTTCCAATTCTCCCAGAAAAGCTTGGAGAAGATAGATTGGATGAGGCAGGTTTTCTCCAAATCTGCCGCCTGGTAGTTTATGGCACCAATGGTTTTTGTCTGCTGCCATTATTTCGTCAGGACTGTGCAAAACTCCAACATCCATTCCTATGACCTGCCCTATGTCTCCTGCCTTAACTTGTTTCATCGCATTAAAGATTGAATGCTCATAGAGTTGGCTATGAATTATTGTTAGTTTCCCAGATGACTTTTTGAGGGCACCCAGTAATTTCTCTGCCTCATTAGTATTTACAGTGAATGGCTTTTCAACAACTACGTTACAGCCTGACTTCAGAGCCTCTACAGCTATCTCTGTGTGAAACTTGGGGGGAACACAGACTGAAATAGCGAACAGGTCCTCCTTTTCGAGCATCTCAGAGAAGTTAGTATAGTGAGACGGAATTCTCCACTCTTTAGAGAATTTCATGGCTGCTTTTTCATTCAAGTCACAAGCAGCGGCTACAGAGATTCCTATATCTCTCCATGCATTGACGTGTATCCCAGAAATGCCTCCACACCCTACTATTCCTACGTCCATCGCAAGCGGTCTCCAATAGTTTCATCCATAAGGCAATCTAAATAAAAAGATTATCTCAAGAAAAAGAAAACAGCACAGAATCTTAAGCACACTAAGCGTGCTTGTTTCCGTTCATTTTTGGTTCATGGGCTTCCAGATGCATGTTATAGCCTTTTGGTCACAGGCTTGAACGCAGGGTACATTACCGTTTTCGGGTTTGCAGGGAGAACAAGTGTATCTGATCTTTTTTCGGTGCTCTTCTGTGACTGCGGCTACAAGTTTGTCTTCAAGATCAATAAACATGGCTTCCATCTTCAAGGCGTCCTGAGGACATTTTTGTATGCAGTCGCCGCAACTGTTGCATTTCTCCGCATCAATTACTATGTAATATTCGCCTGAACCGTCTTGGTAACCATAATAAGTTATAACTTGTATCACCCTCAACGTTTGAGAGATTTTTCGTATAGTGCCTTGGCGAAGAGGGCTGCTCCTATAGCGCCGGCGGAAATGGGGTCGAGTCCAGTCTCCTCCAAGTTTGGAACTGGAAGGCGTTTCATGCCTAAAATGTTCTCTATTCTGTTCACTATGCCGATGTTCTTGGATTGTCCCCCGGTGATGACGAAGTCTTTTTCGCAACCCACTTTTTCTATGAGTTCGCTCATTCTGATGGCCATGGCTCTCATGTATGCGGCTAAGACTTTTTCTTTGGACCATCCTTTACGCAATAGTCCAACTGCCTCCGTTTTCGCGAACACGACGCAGGTGCTACTAACTGGCTTGGGTTCTTTGTTTACGCTTAGGGATACTTTGCCAACCTCTTCGATGGGTATCTTCAACAGGTCAGCGATGACTTCCATTCCTCGTCCCGTGCCTGCTGCACACTTGTCGTTCATCAGGAAAGAGACTACTTTGCCTCTCTCGTCGCAGCGGATTGCTTTAACGTCCTGCCCCCCCACATCCAGCACTGTTCTTACTGTAGGTCCCCAAATGTAGTTGGCGCCTTTGGCGTGGCATGCGATTTCTGTGATGGCTCTGTTAGCCATGGGAACGTTCACTCTCCCGTAACCAGTTCCTACAATGTAGTTGAAATCTTTTAACTCCAATCCGGTTCCTTCCATAGCCCACCCCAGCACTTTCTTGGCGCTGTCAGAGCTATTAGAGCCAGTTCGCATTACGCTCCACGAATATATTTCGCCATCCGCCATGATAACCGCCTTAGAACCCACTGAACCAACATCCACGCCAGCAGTTATTACATCAGCGTTCTTCCAGTCTCGGCCTGGCATAACACTGCGGTATTCGAGCCATCTCCAGTAATCCACTTTTTCCTTTTTATTCTCCATTTTCTTCATTGCCTCCTTCCAGCTCTTTTGGCGGCGATTAGGGCGGCTCCTACAGCACCAGCGAACAATGGTTCTTCAGGTATCAGTATGTCCATTCCCAATCTCCTCTTAAGAGAAGCAATGAAACCGACATCTTTAGCCGCTCCCCCCACTAGTACAATGTCCTGATTTATTCCCAGCCGATGCACCATGGAGGCGACTCTCTCAGCCATGGCGTCAAAGATAGCTCGGGCGATTTCAGGTTTGGGTTCTTCTCTGTGAATCAGGGAAACCACGTCAGATTCTGCGAAGATTACGCAACTGGCGTTTATGGGACTTGCCCTCTCAGCCTTCAATGACAGGGAACCCATATCATCCAACTCCACTTCCAGAGCCCTTGCCATAGCCTCGATGAAGGTGCCGGCTCCAGCTGCACACCTAGCGTTCACCACAAAATCCATCATTATCCCCTTTTCGTCACACCTCACTGCCCGCGCCTCCTCAGCCCCAACATCTATCACAGTTCTGGCTGAAGAAAAAAAGTATGCTCCTGCCCGAGCGTCAGCTCCCATCATGCTGATTGTGCTGTCTGCGAAGGGAGCCATCTCCACACCGGCGCCGGTGGCTGTAACATGTTGTATGTCCTCGCGGGACAAATTGGCTTTCTGTAATGCTTCCTCGAATGTTTGCTCAGCAACTTTGGTGGGTTCGAATCCAGAGAAGTTTTGGTTTCGGGATAAAATCTGGTTGTCTTTCAGGATGACTACTTTCACCCGTTGGGTTCCCATGTCTATTCCAGCAGTAAGCATTTTCTTTCGTCTCCTCATATGTCGATTCTTGCTTCCAGCATCTCCAAGAATGCTTCGATTCTTGTTTTCAT
>Ga0315538_1002537_pt1 | contig 10147 bp, 7 predicted proteins | sample SalMarSW160230MG_2_FD_203834 | JGI IMG/M metagenome (GOLD analysis project Ga0315538, IMG submission 203834) | Salt marsh sediment microbial communities from the Plum Island Ecosystem LTER, Massachusetts, United States - Salt Marsh Sediment SW1601-230 ...
TCTTCTTTAAGCAATGCCCCTAACTCATTCAACTTCTCAATAACGTTTCTATTGGCCTCAAAGACCTCTTGACCAGCAAAAAATTCAACATCTTTTGTAAATCTCCCTCTCGCGTCAACAGGGGAATATATTTCAAGATTATATTTTAGGCCACTTTCATAGTCCTCCTGCCCGTGCCCGGGTGCAGTGTGAACACAGCCAGTGCCCGCATCGAGGGTAACGTAATCGGCGAGAATAATTACTGACTCTCTATCATAAATAGGATGCCTGGCCTTGAGACCTTCTAACTCGCGGGCATTAAACCGTTCCAGAAGAGTGTGTTTTTCGATACCCACTTTCTTCAAGAAATTCTCTAAAAGGCCTTCAGCCAATATCAAAACACCATATTTCTCTGTATCAACCGCAACATATTCCAAATCAGGATGAAGGGCCACTGCCAGATTAGCCGGTATAGTCCAAGGAGTTGTAGTCCATATAGCGATGAAAATGTCTTTTCCAGCAAGGGATGGGTATTTTGTTGTTAGATCAGAAATAAAAGGAAATCTTACAAAGATAGAGGAAGATGTATCATCCTCGTATTCAACCTCTGCTTCTGCCAGGGCAGTACTACAAGAATTACACCAGTAGACAGGCTTTTTGTTTTTAAGAAGGCTGCCATTAAGTGCAAATTTGCCAAACTCTCTAACAATAGTAGCTTCATATTTATAGTTCATAGTCAAATAGGGATTATCCCACTCACCTAAAACTCCAAGTCTCTTAAATTCGTCCCTTTGAATCTTTATGAAATGATCAGCAAAATCTCGACATCTTTTTCTGACCTCTGACTGAGTCATCTCAAGCTTTTTATCTCCAAGTTCATGGTCTACCTGCCATTCTATAGGAAGACCATGACAGTCCCATCCAGGTACATAGGGAACATCATATCCATCCATCTGCTTTGACTTAATAATTATATCCTTTAAAATCTTATTAAATGCAGTCCCCATATGAATATTGCCATTTGCATAAGGCGGGCCATCGTGCAGAATATACTTGGGTCTTCCTTGAGATATGTTTCGTATTAGTGAATAAATATCCTCTTGCTCCCATTTTTTTAATATTTCAGGCTCTTTTTTGACAAGGTTTGCCTTCATGGGAAAATCAGTGTGTGGAAGATTGAGTGTCTTCTTATAGTCCATAATGTATGTCTCTGAGAATTAAGGTATTAGTGTTTTTTGTCCATTGTTTGTCGTCCGTTGAAAGAAATAAAAAAATCGTAACTATTAAGCCACCAAGCCTGCCCTGGCGCGACATGATTGATTGATCTTATGAAACATGTAAACCATATATGTAACATGGGGTAAAACTACTAATCTTATAAACCAGGTCTGGGCCAGGGGCACAAAGACCCAAAGAGAAGATGAATATAAATTGAATAACGGGGTTTTCTCATTAATGAGCCTTAGGCTTATTAATCTCAATCCCGATTTATCGGGATTAAAAAGGCTATTATAAAGAATAATTCTACAATCTTGGTGCCTTTGTGGCAAGATACATGAGTTACAAAAAATCAATTAATTCAGTCAAATGGCAGCAAAAATGATAGCTTCTATGTTTCACCTATAAGCGCTTAGAAATATAAATACAAATGGCCACTGACAATCCCGGTTTATCGGGACTGACATTGCCAAGTAATTGCTGAATATCAAATATCGCCTATCAAGTCAATGTCAATGTTTTATTGATTACAAGACATATGCGATATTGTGGGTGAGGGATTATTAAACAATACTTTGATGATATTAGATTTATAGTGAATGGTCTTGGTCTGCTTTGTGAGGATTAGATGATATAGAGGAATTTATTGGGGGTAAAAGGCGCACCAGGTTGACCCCTTTTGTTATTGTAATGAATCTAAGTGTAAGTCAGGTCATTTTTGTGCTGGATTAATGGCCATATATACGCTCGCTGGATAAATCTATTCCAGCAGTTCAAAGGCAACGCGGCAATATGTCTCAACACCTGTCAACAGGACATCTTCATTAAAGTCAAATTTTGGATTATGAAGGGGGGCACATCCCTCACGTCCTACACCGAGGAAGAAAAAACACCCTTTTGACTTTTCCAAGTAGAACGCCATATCCTCGCCACCCATGGTCTGCTCAGGTTCAATGACCCGCTCTTTGCCAACAACATCTGTTGCGCATTTGCGAACCACTGCAGCCATTGATTCATCGTTAAGCAATGGCGGATATCCTTGCGTATATTTCAGTTCGTAATCTGCACCCATTGAGCTACAGACGCCACGAACAATCTTTTCAATGCGCTCGGGCCAGGAGTTCCAAATATCTCGGTCAAACGTTCTTGTTGTACCGCTCATCTCGGCTTCCCCAGGGATAACGTTAAAGGTACTGCCGGCCTGAAAACTGCCGACAGTAACCACTGTTGGGGTTAAGGGATTCATCTGCCGGCTTGCAATGCGTTGCAGTGCGTTAACGACCTGGGTACCTACCTCAAGCGCATCCACACATAGATGGGGCATGGCACCATGCCCCCCTTCGCCGACAATCCTGATATCAAAGCGATCCATAGCCGCCATGAGGCGACCGGCCTTCACCCCTATGGTATTCTCAGGGATAGCAGGCCACACATGACACCCTACAGAAAAATCCACATTTGGATTTTCCATAACACCTGCCTCAATCATTGGTTTGGCGCCCCCAGGACCCTCTTCAGCAGGCTGAAACAGGAACTTGATGTTCCCGTTCAACTTATCCTTTACCTTATTTAAGATTGTTGCAGCACCCAGTACCATAGACATGTGGCCGTCATGGCCGCATGCGTGCATCGCTCCCTCGTGCGTTGAAGCAAAAGGAAGGCCTGTTGCTTCGATAACAGGAAGGGCGTCCATGTCGGATCGGATCATCAAAGTTTTACCGGGTCTCGGCAGTTTCATCAAGCCCACGACACCAGTCTGAGCAATTCCCGTCTGTACTTCAAGCCCCTGCTTCCCTAAGTAGTCCGCTACATACGCAGAGGTTTTCTTTTCCGTGTAAGCAGGTTCTGGAATCAGATGTAGGTCTCGACGCAATTTAGTGATAAGGTCTTTATGTTCACGCACGAGGTTTTTAAAATCCATCATAGGAATACCTCCAAAGATTTGAGGACATCTCAACACAGACAGTACGGGTTTTGCATTAACGGGGGTGCATTTAAGACAGCTTGAGTTGCAGTCTCAGAGGGCCAGCATGCTGGTTATCCAAGTTCAATCCTCACCCCTTCCACACGCATACCACGGACACATTCTATGCACTGTTCACGTTGAAGCAAACCTTTAGGTTGTTACAACATGATACAATAGCCGGGCGGGATGAAGTTTCCCTTCATCCCGCTGGCAGCTTACAAGGTAACAAACTTACGGACGTGTTCCCTATCCATAGGCTTGGTGAGCAGGGAAACAATGATCAAAACAATAAAATTAAGAACCAGGCCTTGTATTCCTGCATGGATGCCCCAAAACTTCGGGATAATATGGAGCACAATCCCATAATTGTACAGCACGCCCACAAGCAATCCGCAAATTGCCCCTGCTTTCGTTGCTCTCGACCAGAAAAATGTTGCTACAGCTAACGGAAGCAGCTGAACGATAGATCCATAAGCTCCTAGCAGTAGCGAAACCAATGTCTGCCCACCAAAAATGGCCACCAGATATGAGACTGCCCCGAACCCCACTACGGAAATCCGGATCCACATGGTTGCCTCTTTATCTGTATGCTTTTCCTTTTTCAGGGGCTCCACAAGGTCCTGAGCAAAGATAGAACCTGCTGCATGGGTGATGGTATCCTGTGTGGACATAGCAGCGGCAAGGGCTGCGGCCAGAACCAATCCTACGATGATAGCAGGAAACTTCATGTGAATGAACATCCACGGTAAAATCCGATCAGGAGCACCCAATACATCTGGGGTCACCTGCATAATTCCAGCAAACCCGATAAAAAGCACGGGTACTAAAAAAATAGCAAAGGTGGGATACATAACGATGGTTTGCTTGATCACCCGTTCGCTCTTCGCTGTGTAGGCCTTCATAAATAAATGAGGCCACATGGCAAAGCCCAGCACCGACACCAGCAACGCACTACTGAATGCGGCAAAGCTCATTTTGGTCCCAGGACCAACAAGGAGATGAGTTGGTTTGGCCTCCATAATCTGCCGAAACATCTCTCCGGGTCCACCATAAAGTTTGAAGGCAAAATAGAGCCCAAGGATCCAGGCGATGGTAATCATAAAGGCGCCCTGGAAGACGTTGGTCCACGCCACACCTCGCACGCCGCCGTAAAAGACGTAGATGACAACCACCACATAGGCAATAAGTGCTCCGGCCCAAAAGGGTATACGGCCTCCTGACGCGACCTCAAAAACATATGCACTGCCCTTCATCTGTAACGTAATATACTGGATGAATGCAAGTACAGAAACGATCGCAATGATCACAGATAAGGCCTTGGATTGGAACCGATCTGTAAAGAGCTGCGCTTGGGTCACGTAATGAAATTTTTTGCCCGCCCGCAACGCTCGGGGGCCCCATAGCCACCAAGGCACCAGGCCCAGAGCGCAATAACCTAAAATATAAAAGGATGCTGCTCCCTTGGAATAGGCCCAGCCAGGTCCGCCAAGGTAGGCAAAGGCGCTAAAAATAGCTCCACCCATCAAGAAGTACATCACAAAAAAACCAAGGTTCCTGCTGGCCGCAATATATTCAACCACAGAGCTTTCCCTACCACGACCTGCCCAGGTTCCCAGAAACAGAATAAAGAATAGGTAGATGAAAATTATTATGGTAACTGTGATCCATGACATTAGCTACCACCTCCTTCCGCAACATCCTTCGCTTCAGCAAAGTAAAGGATCAGAAGCGCTACAAATTCAATCGCAATAAAAAGCACGATAAAAAACATGCCAAAAGGCATTCCTAATACCAATGGCTCTACCGAATTAGCAAACAGCCAATAAAAGGCCTGAATCAGGATGATCAGGCAGAAAATAATGAAAAAGATTATTCCCCTCGTTTTTACGCTTGGTGGGGTCCCAGATTTAAAAACTGTGATTCCATAGCCGTCGTTCTCCTGATTGTTACTCATAGAAACCTCCTTTCATTTTTTGGGTTTAATAACCTTAAAAAAACAATATTTGAAAAAATTTCTGATGTCAAGCTTTACTCCCCAGTAAAAGAAAATACTATAAATAGGGGGTTTAAGAGGATATAAGCACCATATTTAGAATATTAAAGGTTTTAATTAATCTCTATAATGGTAATAAATATCCCTAAATAGGAATTAAGCAAATGTGGGGGAAACCGCTAAAAGGTATGTGATTATTACCTTTTCAGATACTTTCTATAATGATAAGTTCATTGATGTGGGATAATTTAGGGGTGATATTCTCCATGAAATTCGGTGTTCCCTGTGCGCTATGGAGTTATTAAAGGGTTTCCTTTTCAGGACTTGATTGAGATGAGCAAAGATCACTTGGATTTGATCATCCAAGCCGCTGTGGACCTTGAAGGGGGGTACAATTTATTGCTGCAGACTACAGATTATTTTCCCCATTCCCGAAAAATACTTCAAATGTCCTTCAGATCTGATTCCTTGGCTCGTCATTGAATTTGATCCCGTATTTCTACCTGAGAGGAAGAAAATCGGCCTTATCGCGGGTGGCACACGCCTCTTGAAGGAAGACCACCTTGCCGCCGCGAATGCCGACAGAGGCCGGTTGATCATAGGGGCATGGAAGGATGCCCGGCATTTCAAAGAATAATTATTGAAAGAGAAAACGAACTGGACGTTGTGAAAGGTTTTAATGGGAAGGGCATTGGAGCCCTTATTTTTGAATGTACCAATCTGATCACCTTTCGGTCGAATGTCCAAATAGTACTCCGAGTATCGGTATACAATGCCGCAAGCCTCATTGAATTCTTTGGAGAAGGATACAGACAAAGAGAATTTATCAACCGTTATATGATTTGATAGATATGTGGAAAGAAATGAATCAGGTCTTTTTGATGGGCCAGTCCCCGGGCTTGAAGAGAACCCTTGACACTGTATCCTCAGTTAGCCTTTTTTTTCTCATTTTGGGGACAATGTTATAGGCACCTTTCCCCCAAACAGTCCCATAACTTAAGAGATCATAGAACTTTTCAAAATCCCAGGCTGGATTAAATCCCTGTTCTCTTATGGTTTTATATTCATCAAGCACTTCCGGAAACTTATACATTACAAACCAATTGACCCTGGTATTTTCAGGAATATCCAAATTTTTCTCATACCATAAGTAAATCCCTTGGTCCTGAGCGATCTTTTCAGCCTCCGGACGGACTATTCCGTAATCTTCAGGATAAAAGGGAGGAGAAAAGGCGGCTTTCTTACACTCGTATGCGAGACATTCTGCAAATGCCGTCATCATTCCCAGGATAAAGAATTTTCTATCAATCAAATTAGATAGATTGTTCATCACAAAATTCCTTCTTATATAGTCCCAAGTCTCCAGTAAATCAGTTTTCTCCTCCAAGATAGGCCTTCTGCATCATTTCATTATTGAGAAGACCTTGAGCAGTATCAGCTAGCACGATGGAACCGGTTTGAAGCACATACCCTCGATCCGCGATTGAAAGTGCCATAGTAGCGTTTTGCTCGACCACAAAGACAGTGGTCCCCTGCTGGTTGACCTTATGGATCAGATCAAACTGTTGATCCACAAGAATAGGGGAAAGGCCCATGGAAGGTTCGTCCATCAGAAGTATCGTGGGGTTGGAGAGCAGGGCCCGCGCCATGGCAAGCATTTGCTGTTCTCCCCCACTCAAGGTAATACCGGGTTGATGGAGCCGCTCTTTGAGTCTGGGGAAGAGACCTAACATCCTCTCGATGTCCCTTTTCACCTCAGTCCTATCTGTTCTAAGGTAAGCCCCCATTTCCATGTTTTCGAGAACACTCAATCTAGGGAAGATCCTTCGATTTTCAGGAACGATAGCCACGCCTTTCGATATAACATATTTTGTTGGTTTTCCATCTATTCTCTCGCCGTTGAGTTTCACCATCCCCTTTCTGATGTTGCATACCCCAAGAATCGTCTTGAGAATCGTAGATTTACCTGAGGCATTTCCACCTAGAAGACACGCCAGCTCTCCATCATATATCACTATATCGATGTTATATAATGCTTGAATACTCCCGTAGTAAGTGTCAACATTTTCCAGCTCTAGAATAGGGATTGTATTCATATGTCAATGCCCTTTCCGTCCCAGGTAGGCCTCAATCACCTGCTTATTAGCCGCTACCTCTTCATAGTTTCCTTCTGCAATCTTCTTACCATAATCAAGAACAATTACTCGATCAGAAATTGTTCTGACTACACTGAGTTTATGCTCTATCATGAGTATCGTGTAACCATAAGTGTCTCTAAGTCTCTTGATAAAGTTAGTTATCTCTATGGTCTCCTGCGGGTTCATCCCTGCTGATGGCTCATCAAGCATGAGCAACTTGGCGTTTGTGGATATCGCTCGGGCAATCTCAAGGCGCCTTCTATTGGCAAAAGACAGGGAAATTGCCTGCTGGTCAAATCGATAGCCAGTGAGCCTGGCTCCAAAAAGACTCAGCACCTCCTTTACCCTTGTCTCTGTTTGGGCCTCTTCTTTCCAATAAACAGGGAGATGAAGAAGAATCGAGAGAGGGCTGGATTTTGTTCGACAAAATTGCCCTACCTTGGCGTTGTCCAGTACACTCATAGTGCTAAAGAGCCTGAGGTTTTGAAACGTTCGCGCAATACCTGTTTTCACTACCTTGTTAGGCCTTAACCCCGCAATATCAGAGCCTTCAAAAAGAATGTAACCAGAGCTTGGAGAGTATATGCCGGAAATCAGATTGAACAGGGTTGTTTTTCCGGCCCCATTTGGTCCAATTATGCTCAACACCTCTCTTTCAAAAAGCTTAAGGCTCAGGTTGTCGACTGCTTTAAGTCCACCAAAGTTTTGTGTTACATTCTTCAGTTCGAGTATGATGCGATCACCTTTTGAGTATCTTTTCCTGTGCTCCTCTATTGCCTGTTTTTTTTCTTCATAGTATAGTTCTGTGGAGGACCTGAGAAGCCCGGACTCATCTTTGTCCGGTCGCCTTCTCCCTTTCACAAGAAATCTGATTTCTCCCATGATGCCCTGGGGTCTCAATGCCATTAGCACAATCAAGATAAGGCCATATGACATCATCCGATATGCCCCATATTCCCTAAGAAACTCAGGTAGGATAGAAAGCAGAACAGCACCCAAGATCACACCAACAATGTTACCGAGACCCCCCAAGATCATCATGCAGTAAACGATCACCAGTTGTGGAAAATCAAAGTTGTTAGGGAAAACAGAGTCCTGAAAAGAGGCAAACAAGGCACCCGTTGCACCTGCAATGAATGCCCCTCCGGCAAATGCCATGAGTTTCATCCATGTTGTGTTAACACCCATTGACTCTGCTGCGAGTTCATCCTCGCGAATTGCCTGCCAACCTCTACCGTAGCGTGATCTCTTGATTCGGAAAGATCCTGTGATCACAATAATAGCGGAAAACCAGATGAGGTAGGAATAGGCCACAGGTGAAACAAGCTTGAACCCAAAAAGGTTGATGGGGTCAAGGTTATAGATACCATTGACACCGCCGGTGATATTGACAGGCCGGTCCAGGTTAAGCAACATGAGTTTAAAGATTTGGGCAAATGCCAGGGTGACAATTGCAAGATAATCCCCCTTCAAACGCATGCTGGTTGAACCTAAAGCAAACCCAAATCCCATGGTTATAAATGCTACTATGGGAAAAACCAGTAGAAATGGTAGGTGAATGTTGAATTGGCTCGAAGATAAAAGTGCAAAGGTATAGCCCCCAATACCGAAAAAGGCAATATATGCCATGTCCAGTATACCGGCAAATCCTGCTACCACGTTCAGGCCGAGGGCAAGCATGACGTAAAGACCGCTCATAGTATAGATTCTCAGCCAGTAATTGTTCGGCATTATGAGGGGTGCGCCAGCAAGAATAACCCCGATGGACGCATAGAGTATCAGCCTCTGTTTCTTGTTCAAATCAGTCTTAGCGAAATGGTTGTTCATCAGACTTTTTCCGGGATCTTCTCACCCATCAGACCCCATGGCCTTAATATGAGAACGAGGATAAGCACCAAAAAGGCTACCACATCCTTATAGGCAGAAGGAAAAAATGTCGTGGCTAGGGATTCGAGCAAACCAAGAATGATACCGCCCATCATGGCGCCAAAGATATTCCCAATACCTCCCAGCACAGCGGCGGTAAATCCCTTGAGGCCTGCCTGAAATCCCACATAGTAATCAACCTGGGTGAAGAGCAACCCAACAAGCGTTCCAGCCGCTCCCCCTAGTGCCGATCCAACCAGGAACACGAGAACAATAATCCTGTCCACATCGATGCCCATAAAGGTTGCTGCCTCCGTATCCTGGGCGGTAGCGCGCATGGCCTTGCCGACCTTTGTCTTCTTTACCATTACGGTCAAGAGGGCCATGAGCAGGAAGGTAACACAGATAACCAGTATCCTCGTAAAGGATAGCACAACATTTCCTATATGAAACACACGGATACTCTCTGGAATGAGGGAAGATACATGGAAAAAACGTATTTCTGCGCCCTGGTAGTTCAGAACCAGATTCTGTAAGAATATCGAAACCCCAAGGGCGCTGAGAAGCAGATTCAAGCGCGGGGCCTTTCGGAGTGGACGATAGGCAAATCGCTCAATCATCATCCCCAGCATTCCGGTTATGCCCATGGCAATGATGAGCATGAGAGCGATCACGATGGCAGCGTTCATGATAGGCATGCTATTTTTGCTCAACAAATGGAGCACCCACCACCCGGCAAAACCACCAATCATGTAGACCTCACCATGGGCGAAATTGAGCATAAACAAGATACCATATACCATGGTATAACCAATGGCAATAAGCGCATACACACCACCGATGGTAAGCCCGTTTACCAGTTGCTGGGGTAACTGTTGAAGATATACATCCATGTCGCCTACCTTTTGCAGGGAGAAGTGAAAAAGGAAGGCCCTAACCATATGACTTGGTTAGGGCCTTTGCCCTGTATGCTGCTATTTCCCGGTC
>Ga0315538_1002541_pt1 | contig 10143 bp, 10 predicted proteins | sample SalMarSW160230MG_2_FD_203834 | JGI IMG/M metagenome (GOLD analysis project Ga0315538, IMG submission 203834) | Salt marsh sediment microbial communities from the Plum Island Ecosystem LTER, Massachusetts, United States - Salt Marsh Sediment SW1601-230 ...
GCCGCAAATTCCTGCGATATGAATGTCGCCAGAATCGAGCTGCCCGGCGCCAAAGGCATAAGACCCGTCAGACAAAATGATGGTGTGGTCGATACGGACGGCATCTGTGTCGGCTGGGTACTAAGCTCCGCTAAGGCCGGCGAAAAACAAATTGCGCTTGTGTACGCAGATAAGAACCAGTCCCATGAGAAAAAAGAAGTCGGAATCTATTACCTCGCACGAAGCGAAAGTCAAAAAAGCAAGGGCAAAAAACAAAACGTTGACCGAGGAGAAAAACTCGAAGCCGATATCACCGGCAGAGTCGTCAGCCGATTTGAAAAATTTTGATTATGGAGAAACGGTTATGGTTGTTCAAGAGCTGCTTTACACAAAGGACCACGAATGGGCCGGAATCGACGGTGAGACCGCCGTCGTTGGAATAACCGAGTACGCCCAGGACCAGCTCGGAGAGCTTACCTTTGTCGAGTTGCCGGATGTCGGCAAAGACGTACAGCAAAAGGGCGAGCTGGCCGTTGTAGAAAGCTCGAAGGCGGCCAGTGACGTCTATTCGCCCGTTACGGGCAGGGTTACCGAGGTCAATTCAGCCCTTGCCGAAAGGCCCGAATTGATTAACGAGGACTGCTACAATACCGGCTGGATATGCAAAATCAAAATCGCCGACGCCGAATCCGTCAAAAACCTGATGGATTCGCATCAGTACGAAGAATATCTTAAAGGGCTGTGAAAAGAGCCGCCGAAATAATGAAACCGTCGATAGCGGCGCCTTAGCGTTACAACGGAGAACAGCAAAATGCCATTCATATCGAATACGACAGAGCAGCGGGAGCAAATGCTGGCCGAAATGGGCCTGACAATGGAGGAGCTTTTCGGCGATATCCCGCCTGAATTGATGTGCGACTCGTTCAATCTGCCGGCAGGGCTTACCGAGCAGCAGGTGCGAAACCGGCTGGCCGAGCTTGCGGGCAAGAATTCAATCAACCTGACGCTCTTCTTGGGCGGTGGCTTCTACGACCACTTCATCCCCGCAGCCGTCTATTCGCTTATCTCGCGAAGCGAGTTCTACACCGCCTATACACCCTATCAGAGCGAGCTTTCGCAGGGTACTCTCCAGGCCGTCTATGAATACCAGTCGATGATTTGCCGGCTTAGCGGAATGGAGGCCGCCAACGCATCGCTGTACGACGGCGGCACGGCAATGTACGAAGCGATGATGATGGCACTGCGCATAACCGGCCGAAACAAAGTCATTATCGACGACAGCGTAAATCCCATCTACAGGGTTATGATTCATTCGTACACGTCCAACCTCAACATCGAGCTTGACGAGACACACTGCACCAACGGGCTTATTGACAGGAAACAAATCCTCAGGCGGCTCGACGACGAGACCGCCGCCGTTATAGTACAAAATCCCAACTTTTTCGGCTGTATCGACGACTTCAGTGACATCGCCGAAGCCGTCCACAAAAAGGGCGCTCTGCTCGTCGTTTCCTGCTATCCGATATCGTTGGGCATACTAAAAACGCCCGGGGCGATGGGCGCCGACATAGTTACCGGCGAGGGCCAGTGCCTTGGTATGCCGATGTCGTTTGGCGGCCCTTACCTCGGTTTTATGGCTACCAGAATGAAGTACATCCGCAAGATGCCCGGCCGAATCGTCGGTCAAACCACCGACAGACAGAACCGGCGCAGCTTCGTAATGACGCTTCAGGCACGCGAGCAGCACATCCGCAGACAAAAAGCCACATCCAATATCTGCTCGAACGAGGCGCTGTGCGCGCTCACCGCTTTGGTATATCTGTCGCTGCTTGGCAAGCAGGGCCTGCGCGAAACGGCGCAGCTCTGCGCCGACAAGGCCAGTTACGCCTATAAACGTCTTACGGCTATACCGGGCGTTCAGCCGCACTTCAGGGCGAAATGGTTCTTCAACGAATTCGTACTCGATTTGCCCACCGGGGCCGCCGATGTCATCGCCAAACTCATCGAAAAGGGTTTTGCCGCCGGCTTTCCGCTCGGCAGGTATTACGACAATATGGAAAGCTCCATTTTAATCTGCGTTACCGAGAAAAGAACAAAGCAGCAAATTGGTATGTTAGCCGAAGCCCTGGAGAGCGTTTTATGAAACTGATTTTCGAGAAAAGCGTCCCTGAACGCCGGGCCGTCAGGACGGTAAAAAGCGATGTCCCCACGACAATTAATATAAAAAAAGAGCTTCTTCGTGACAAACCCGCCGAGTTGCCCGAGCTTAGCGAGCTTGACGTGGTAAGGCACTTTACCGAGCTTTCGCGCAGAAACTTCGGCCTCGATACCAACTTTTACCCACTCGGCTCGTGCACGATGAAATACAATCCCAAGGTGGCCGAGCGTATCGCCTCTTACCCGGGCTTTGCCCATCTACATCCGCTGTTGCCACAACTGCGAATGGGCGGAATGCTCACCCAGGGCGCCCTGGCGGTGCTGTACGAAATGGATTTACTGCTGCGGCAGATAACGGGTATGGCCGGTTTTACAATGCAGCCAATGGCAGGCGCTCACGGCGAGCTTACCGGTATAATGATTATGGCCGCATACCACGCCGACCGCGGCAACAAAAAGACCACCGTTCTCATCCCCGACAGCGCACACGGGACCAACCCTGCCAGCGCAGCCATCGCCGGCTACAACGTTCTCTCGGTCCCCAGCGACGATACCGGCGTTATGGACGTAAACGCCCTCAAAAAAATGCTCAACGACAAGGTCGCAGGCCTTATGCTCACCTGCCCGAACACCCTCGGTCTGTTCAATCCCCACATCAGGGAAATATGCGATGCTATTCACGGCGTTGACGGCCTGGCGTATTATGACGGTGCGAATCTAAACGCCATTGTCGGCAAGGCAAGACCCGCCGACTTCGGCTTTGATATTGTTCATATAAATCTTCACAAGACCTTTGCAACGCCCCACGGCGGCGGCGGGCCGGGCGCAGGACCGGTCGGCGTTACGGAAAAACTGCTCGATTTCCTGCCCATTTCAATCGTTGCAAAAAGAAACGATGGGACCTACGCTCTTCGATACGACCGGCCAAAATCAATCGGCTACGTCGCCCCGTTCTACGGCAACTTCGCGGTAATCCTCAAGGCGTACGTCTATACACTGATGCTTGGAATCGAGGGCCTCAAACGTGTCGCTGAAAATGCCGTTCTCAATGCGAACTACATCCGCGAGAAGCTCAAAAGCCACTACCGGCCCGCCTTCGACAGAATTTGTAAGCACGAATGTGTGCTTAGCCCTTCGAAGAAGATGCTGGATGCCGGCGTCCACGCAATCGACGTCGCCAAGGCCCTCATCGACCACGGCTTCCATCCGCCGACCGTATATTTCCCCGCAATCGTCAAAGAGGCGATGATGATAGAGCCCACCGAGACCGAGAGCAAGGAAACGCTCGACGCCTTCATCGACGCGATGATTGAAATAGCCAAACTCACCGAGAGCGACCCCGAACGGGTCAAGGCCGCTCCCGTAACCACGCCCGTCAATCGTCCCGACGAGACCGCCGCCGCAAGAAATCTTAACGTTGCCTGCCTCTAAAATTGGTGTTATACTAAGTGCCGAGTCATAACAGCGCAATAGTCAGAATCTTTGTCTGTAAAGGAGCCGTATTATGAGTAACCCGATAAACCGACGCGAATTCCTTGGGGCCGGTGCGGCCTCGGCAAGTGCAATGCTCCTGGCCGGAAGATTGAATGCCCGGTCAATCACAACCGCCGCGACTGCGAATTGGCCGCCAAAAATGCCCGACGTGAAAATCTACAAGGTTTACCTCGACGGGGTCAAGGGTTGGCCAAAGCCCGACCTCGACATCCAGGCCGAGGTCGCCCGATTGGAAAAGCATCTGGCCGAGACCGAACGCCGGCTCGGTGATGTTAAATTCGTTGGTGGTGATGTGGTCCGTCACGCTGGAAGAGACGCCAATAAACTCGCCCACAAACTCCGCGATGTCGATGGCGTGCTCGCCTTCAATCTTAACACCCTCGTTGAAAGTCAGTTCCTGCCAATAGTCGCTGCCGGTAAGCCCACCGTATTATTCTCTCAGCCCTACAGTGGCCACGACTGGTGCAAGGTCTGTAAGATGCCAAAGCTCGGCAAGAAAGTTGTCCTCCTGGCCACCAGCGACTATGGCGAAATCACTCAGCTTGCAGCCGTTATGCGGGTTTCGCCGCGATTGCGCCAAACGCGAATTATCTATATCGGCAGCGGCCCAATGAAAGCCGCAAGGGCCACCGAATTCAAAGACAAACTCGGCGTCGAGGTCGTCTCCGTTGACCATAGACGGCTCAACAAAATATATGGGGCGGTTGACAGTAAGCAAGCCGAGGCCGAGGCGGAGCAGTGGATTCGCAACGCGCAAAAGGTCGTCGAGCCCACCCGCGAGGAAATCGTCAAGTCCTCTCGACTGTACCTCGCAATGAAAAAGATTATGACTGATGAGCACGCCCGGGCCATCGCCATCGACTGCCTTGGCCTGTTCAGCCGAAGGGCCTTGCCCGCCTATCCCTGCCTGGGCTTTAGCAAGCTAAACGACGAAGGACTCGTCGCCGCCTGCGAGGCCGATATGGACTCAACGTTGACAATGCTCATATTCGGCTATGCCTTCGGCATCCCCGGCTTTATCAGCGACCCCGTCTTTGACACATCGACCAATACGCTCATCCACGCCCATTGTGTCAGCGCGACAAAAATGGATGGCCCCGCCGGCCCACGGTGCCCATACATTATTCGCAACCACCTCGAGGACTACCAGGGAGCCGCATTGCAGGTTATCCACCAGACAGGCCGACCCATGACCTGCGCCAAGCTCGTCAACCGCGACACCATCCTCATCTCCACCGGCGAGATAACAGGCAGTCCCGACGTTGACCGTGCCTGTCGAACCAAAATTGCCACCAAAGTTGCCGATGCCCGCAGCATGCTCGACAACTGGGGCTGCGGTATCACAAAAGGCGGCTGGGTCGAGCACCTCCACCGTGTCGTCTTCTACGGCAACCACCTGCAGAATATAAAGCATCTGGCCACGCTGACCGGCCTCAAAGTCGTCGAAGAAATCTGACCGCCGCCGCAAAAAACCTAAACGTCGCCCGCCTCCGCGGGTGTGACAGAGCTTTATGTGTTTCTTTAGTTTTTCAAACATCAATAAAATTCATTCCGAGCCGGAACAGAACCGGAATATACAGTTGTGCACCGCTCATACCCAGCATGGAAAACACAAATGCAATGAAGAAAAAAAGTGGCGGAGCGGCATAAATCGGCTCGAACGTTCCTTTTCTGCCCGTGAAACTTTATCGCCATCTCTAATAATGTTATGTCCACTCTTAGACCCCCTGAAACCTGAAACTAAACGCAAATCTCAGGAAATTCATTTCATTCCAGTCACAGAATGTCTTAACCAGACAACTTTCTGAACAATTCGTTTAATGCGGTCTGATAGGCCTGTTTGATGTCGTCCTGTTTATCCTGCAGTGGTTTCAGTGGAATAAGGTCCATAACTTCCTCGCTGCCCAGCCCGGCTGAAACCATTGTCTCGGCTGCCCCCGCCGTCATTGCCGCAACGGCGTCCCCGGCCTGCTGCTCGCTTAAACCAAACGATTCGGCGAGCCGAATCAGCTCGTAAAGCTGAAACCACAGGTATGTCGGGCCCATACCCGAAATAATCGCATAAGCCTCGAGAAGTTTCTCTTCCACAACCGGACATTCACCAACCGGCTGTAAAAATCCGAGTATCTCCTCTCGCTCCGCCTGCGAAAAAACTTCGGAAAACGAAACCGGATTGTACCCGCACCCGACAATCGAAGGCGCGTTGGGAATCATCCTGACTATACGCCCAAAGCCCTCGAGCGCCTGCCTTATTGCGGATATGGTGATTTTGGGAACCAGCGAAATTACTACTGCCTCTTTCCGCACTGAAGAGTTGATTTCTGCAAAGACACGCCCTGCGACGGGTGGGTGAACCGCAACAAAAACAATCTCCCGGCCGGCGGACAGCTTGTTGTCCCCTGTTACCTCAATCTCGGGATGCAGCTTCTTGAGCTTCTCTCTCGCCGCCTCGGCCGGGTCGCTTACTATTATCTCTGCACCGCCCCGCCCCGCACGCCCCAGGCCGTCCAGGATAATTCGAACGACCCTGCCTGCACCTATGAAACCAATATTATCAATCTGCATAATCGCCCCTTCCGCTTAAAAAAGTTTCAATTTTGTAGTTTGTTCTTTATTTACTTCGATTTGCTATCGAAGAACCGGTTATCTGCAATATCCGTTTTCGGCTTATTTTGCAGCCAGCCGAACCGGGCCACCTCGAAACTGTCAAATTCGGGGCAGTAGGGTTTTATATCTAAAAGTGGCGTGCCGTCTAAAATATCAACCTCGGCGATTTCCAGTTTGCAGTCTTTGACACTCAGCAGCTTCACGCAGGACAGTCCTATCGGGTTGGGCCTTGCCGGCGCCCGAGTGGCAAATACCCCTCGCAGGTTATCGTCGCGATAGGGCTTGACTAACAATTTGACTTTCGAGGCCCTGTCAAGCCAGAACAATACCCAGATTCTCTCGAAACCGTCGAGGTCTTTCAGACCGTCGGCATACTGCGGGAAAACCTCGATTTCACCCCGCGTATCGGCGGCAAAGGCCGGCTGAATCGGCGTGCCACTCGCCTGCCTGAACGGCGTATGAATTATTCCAATCGGTTTAACTTCCATTTTCTTTTGCTCCTCAATTCACAGTGACACTGCCTGCTTCTCAACATAACGCACCTCAATGGCAGCTGCTTCGCTTCAAGAAACATTTTCCTGCCATCAACTCTAATGGCTTATCCAGATTAAGTAAAGACCTGCTGCTATGACCGCCAAACCACATAATCTTTTTATAATCAGCGTGGCCTTCGACTTCTCCGTCCAGTTCATATAGCCCTGCACAAGCTTCGCACTCGTACCGCCGCAGACGATAACCGTACAGTGCCCCACCCCGTAAAACGCCAGCAGTACCATACCGTAAACCGGGTTCGTCGAGCCCAGCTTGAACGTTACCGCCAACATCGGCGCCATATATGCGAATGTACAAGGTCCTAAGGCGATGCCGAAAAGCAGCCCTAAAATAAAGGCGCCGAGCGCTCCTTTACCCTTTACAGCGTCGGCCTTCGGCCCGCACCAGCCGAACGAAATAACACCCAGCAGGTAAAGCCCCACCAAAAAGAAAATACCGGCCACAAAATAGTTGCCGAACCTGCCCACGTCGCCCAGCATCCGCCCCGCAACGGCTGTAACCGCACCAACGACGCCGATTGTCGTCAGTATGCCCACCGCAAACAAAAGCGATATGACAAACGCCCTGCGGGTCGAAACCTTTTCCTGGCCGGTGATAAAAACCACTACCAGCGGAATACTCGCCAGGTGACACGGACTGAGAAGAATACTCAGTACCCCCCAGAGAAACGACCCTGCCAGTGCGGCCCACCATGTCCCCTCCACCGCATGACTCAAACCTGTAAAAAACTGCTCTATCATCGATTCCTCTTCAGCTCAACGCCCAGCTCTTTCCACTTGGAAAGAATATCTTTTTTCGAGAAGAAACCCTCGTGACGAAAAAGCTCTTTACCCGAACCATCGAAGAAAACTTGTGTCGGTATGACGCGGATACCATATTCGCCTCCCGCATCCGGATTCTTCCAAACGTCGATGAAATCCACCTGCATACTGCCCGCGTAATCGGCCTTGAGTCCTTCGAGTATCGGAGCCATCATCTTGCACGGAATGCACTTGTCCGCCCCCAAATCGACTAACCTCGGCAGCGGCTTTTGGGATTGTACGCCGGGCGGGCTAACCTGCTCCTGCTGTTTCGAGAGAGTTTTCTGAGTGGCAATTTGAGTGTCGTTTTGCACGACGGCCCCCAGCCCGGCGGCGCCGACTGCTGACGGCGCAGGCAACGCACTATCCGCCGGTTGGCCCACTTTATTTTGCTTCAGAGCAACTACAACACCCACAGCAGCAATCAGGGCGACGATAATTACTATCTTGACCGCGCTATTCATAACTATAACCCTTTCTTTTCATTCGATGAGAGTTTTTTTAATCTTATCCACGCCCGGCACCTTCCCGACCACCTTCACCTGCCCGTCAACGGCCAGCGCCGGCGTCACCATCACGCCGAATCTCATCATCTCGTTAATGTCCGTAACCTTCTCTATTTCATATTCGATACCCAGCTCGTCAGCCGCCGCCCGGATATTTTCCGTAAGCTTTTTGCATTTCGGACAACCCGTTCCCAGAATTTGTATCCGCTTCATATCCGTCCTCCGCATTTATTACTCAAACCAATCGCTTTCCATCCGAAAATTAACGTAACCTTCTATTTACCAATATGTTATACATTACGAAAAATACTAAAAAAACAGCTATCCGCCGCAGGCGGATTCCGCAATTTTGCATTTTCAATTTTGATATTTGCGTTCTCAAACTGACCGACGGTCAGTTTGAGGTATTACCAGAACGTACCGAAAAACAGCCCCGCAATCGTGCTCATCACTACCACAAGCAAAACGAACACAAGGGCCTTCGCATTACCCATAACCTTTCGAATAACGAGGATATTCGGCAGCGACAGGGCAGGCCCCGCCAAAAGCAGCGCCATAACAGGCCCATCGTGCATACCAAGCTTCATCAGCGCCTGCGTAATGGGAATCTCCGTAAGCGTGGCGAAATACCAAAAAGTGCCTATAACACTTGCTGTAAGATTGGCCCGAACAGAATTGTCCCCTACGAACTGGGCTACCTGCTTCTCCGGCAGCAGCACGCTTACAAAGCCCACAACAAACACCCCGCCGTACAGCAGCGGAACAAGCAGTTTCGTAAAATCCCACGTGTTGTGCATCCATTCGCCAAGCTCGTCCCGCTCGAACCACCGCAGCGACATAATCACCACCGCCAGACCGCAGAGACCCGCTAAATACCAGCGGATTCTATGAATCGTAATCACCCAGCTCTTCTGCTCCTGCATCTCGGCAATTTCACCTTTGTCTATCGTAACCTTGTCGCCCGATTTAATCGCCCCGACGTCCTGCTGAACCTGAAAGCGAATCGAATCCTTCATCTCGTTAATGACCACCGCCTTGAACTGCCGCCCGTCGGCGGTCCTTACAACGACGTTGCCCGGGTTGTACCAGTCGCTGAACACGAGAAAAAGTATCATCAAACCCAGCAAAAGACCCGTCCTGCCGATAGAACGCCGGGGCTTCTCCGGCTCTGGTTCTTGCAGCGCCGCCCGCGCCTTTGCCCTCTCGCCCTTGCGGAATATCACCGCCATAAGCACCCCTATTACCACTGCAAATACGACCGCACCGATAAACCTGCCTACTCCGATGTCAAAGCCCAGCACCCGCGCGGATAAAAAAATCGCCAGTATGTTTATCCCCGGCCCCGAGTACAAAAAAGCCGTCGCAGGCCCTAATCCCGCTCCCAGATTGTAAATCCCGGCGAACATAGGCAGAACGCTGCACGAGCATACCGCCAGAACACAGCCGGAAATCGACGCAACCGCATAAGCCAGCCATGGGTTGGCGCTCGGCCCCAAATAACGCATTACCGAGCCCCTCGAGAGAAACGTAATAATACCCCCCGCAATGAATAACGCCGGCACAACGCACGGCAGCGTATGGTTCCTCACATACCACTGCAACAGCCGGAACGCCTCCTGTATGGCCGCCTGTATCTTCGGATTACCAAGAGGCAGAAAATAAGCCACTACAAAAACCGCCGCAAGCGCGGCAAATATCTTCAGTTCACGCTTCACACTCCTCCTTTTTGTCTCTTAAAGTTCGTTGACTAATGTTTCCTCTTCTTTAACCTGTTTTTTCAAAACCCTGCTCACACATCGAAAAAAATCGAAAACACAGGGGGCCTTCAGCTGATATATCACCTTCAGACCGTCCTTTCGCGATTGAAGTATCCCCGCGGCAACCATCACCGACAAATGCCTCGAAACGTTCGACCGCTCGGCCCCGACGTACTCGGCTATGTCGCAGACACACTGCTCGCCGTCCCGCAGTGACTCTAAAATCGCTATCCGAATCGGATGGCCCACCGCCCGGATTACCTGCGCCTGCTTCTCGAATAACTTCTGCCT
>Ga0315538_1002542_pt1 | contig 10140 bp, 11 predicted proteins | sample SalMarSW160230MG_2_FD_203834 | JGI IMG/M metagenome (GOLD analysis project Ga0315538, IMG submission 203834) | Salt marsh sediment microbial communities from the Plum Island Ecosystem LTER, Massachusetts, United States - Salt Marsh Sediment SW1601-230 ...
TACTCCCATATCAAAATTTTTCTCAGTAAAACTCTCAAACGGATTAGAAACAAAGTACAAATCCACATCTGCTATTATTACTTTACTATTTTCATCAAGTAAACATGAAAAGTTATTAGTATATTTAACTTTACAAGCAGCCCTCTTGTTATGCACTTCCTCGGATAAAAAACTTCTCCAATCAATTTTGTACTTTCTAGACCATTCTTTTACTAAATCAATATTTGAACAATCACTAAAAACAATAAGATTGCAATCAGAAACATTCCGTAACGTTTTCAAACAAGTTTCAAAAACATTATTATCAATTTCATGATATACTAATATGCAAAATTCATTATTCATATATATGATTTTCTATATTAAATGGCAGAAATTTTATTCACAAAGTAACAAAAAGTATTATCAAAATTCTGATAATTTTCTTCCGTAAGTATATTATTATATTCCTGAGCAAGTAAATCACCTGCATACCAATGTATTCCCACACACTCCTCTGGCAGTGATGTATGCTTCTTTTCAAAAACATCAACCATCTTTGTAGACGTCCAGGGATATACTAAATCCATTGGTATATTATAAAAAGACAAATTTGGATATTCTTTTTCAAGTATACTTATTCCATCCTTTATATTTAGCAAATGTATTTCAGTATTTCCCGTTATCTGATGAATGAGAGAAAGTAAACTTAGCGCCCCCGCTGATTGATAATAATTGGAATTATAATTTGTCAATGAGGACTCATACACATCTTTATAAAATTTATTTTCTCCAGAAGATCCTAAAAGACCAATAGAAAAGTACTTTTCATTATGACAAATCACTACATCCGACTCCTTTACCTTATCATAAAAAGATTCAAATGGTCTAACATATAAAATATCTAAATCACTGTAGAATCCTGAATAGTCTGAAAGCATTCTCCATTTAAAGAAATTACTTCGATATGAGGGACCTGCTTCCTTTTCTTCATCAGAAAAATGGTAGTGCTTAATAGTAATATCTAAATCTAAAATCTTCCTAAGATAGTCTTTCCCTGCATAATTATGAAAATCTTGAACCGGTCCATCCTTCCAAGGTCTTTCTTTCTCATATTCTACGTCTGTAAGAAAAAGAATTATTTCCCAATCCGGATTGAACTTCCTAAAAGAGTACAAAGTCAAATATCTCATCCAAGATAATGTTTTATTCCCCCAGTAGAAGAACATTCTTTTTGGAATCAATTTGCCTTCCATTGAGTTTCCTTTAGAGTAACACTCTTAAATAAATTATGATTTCTTTTCCATAAAGGATCTTGGTTACCCAATTTAGGTAAAGAACTTGGATGCCATTGGTGTACAGAAAAAACGTCATCCGGAGGAACCATAATTAAAGGGAATGGTGATCTTTCTACCCTCACCAAAAATTCATCATCATCAAAACAATATCCTGCAGCATACCTTTCATCAAATCCGCTTAACGCTTTTAAATTCTCTTTAGAAATTGAAGAAGTAAAATGATACTTTCTTGGATTATTTATAGGATGATTATACCAACTACCCCTTTGATTTCTAAGTAAATTAACATGTTGATCAAATAATCCTCTGTTATTCCTTTTCTTCTGTAATTGATTCATTTCAGGTTCTTTAACATTTTTACAGGAATAAACTAAATAATTACCCTGGGTATGTTTGTAAGAATACTCTACTAAATCACCAACATGAAAACACTCTGCATTTTGAATAATAATAACTTCCCCAATTGCTTTCCTAAAACCCATATTATAAGCAACACAAGGATTTATCCATGTTTTATCTTTTTTATCAATATAAGTATAATTAAAATTCAAACCAGAAGTTTTTAAAACAGTCTCCGCTTTTTGATCTGGAGAACTCCCGTCATCAACACAAACAATTTCAAGTTCATCTCTAAGCTTTGACTGTGAAATAGTTTCAAGAGTTAAGCTTAGTTGCCTAGGACGATTATAATATGTTATTACGACAGATACTTTCATTCTTTCCTTTTACATTTATATATCACATACAGTAGGAATCGAACCTACCCAATCGGTTTTGGAGACCAATTCGCCAGCCTTGGAACATTTGCATGTAAATAAATCTGGGTAGCTGGATTTGAACCAGCAATCTCTTGGTCCCAGGCCAAGCGGCTTACCAAATTCGCCCATACCCAGATGGGGTGACCGATGGAATTCGAATCCATACCCTCAGGACCACAACCTAATATGCTACCATTACACCACGGCCACAATGGCCCCAGCAGGAGTCGAACCTGCAAGCCTTTAAGGCAATAGTTTCTAAAACTACCGTGTATGCCAATTCCACCATGGGGCCTATAATACAACTACTTTCTGAATTATCCACTCCCATAATTTTTCTGGACTACATGAATTTTTAAATAGTTCCTTTGCATTACTTCCAATTTGTCTACATTCATCCCTATGTTTTTTACACCATTCTATTATAGGAAGTAAATCACTATAATCATCCTTACACATAATATAATGAACTCCGGGTATCAATATACCATCATATGGGAGTTCATCAGTTATACGGGGACTAATTGTACAACAACCAAAGGCCAAATACTGTGCGTGGCCACGATCAAGCATATTATTCCGACAACCTGGAACAAACACATGAACCAAGCAATTATTTATTCTTTTCCAATAATCTTCTTGAGTATCTTTTGGTTGAAGAATTGCATCCTTCCCGTATTTATTGTTTAATATTTTTCTTACTTTATTTCTTCTTTCCAATGCATTTCCGCCAGGGCGTTGCATATTTAAAACAACATTATTATTACATGAATAATGAATTACTTTCTGCAATTTATTATACTGTTCCCAATCATAAAAGCTTATAGGGGCAAAAGGATAAATTGTTTTACAATCCCCTTGAATACTTCTAGTATAATGAAATTTAAAGTGAGCATCAAATTTCTCCCAATCAGGCATGTGCGCAACATTATCAGAGAAATCTATTACAACTTTCTTATTATTAAACTTCATTAAAAATTTAGTTGCTGTAGGAAAAACCACTTCTCCTACATTTATACAACCATCAAGAGAATATGGAACATGATTATAATCCAGGATACTCCGAAAGTATCCTACATACGCATTATAGTAGGATAACTTCGGTCCTGTTGCTGGTAAAGTGATATTGTACATTACTATTCCCTATCTACTGATAATGTTATATAGGATACAACAAAAGGACGTATATTGTTTATTAACCATGTAACCCAATTATGATACTGTTTTTGATATGTCCCCCTATCAGCTACAATCTTAATACGAAAAACAATATGTTCCTCTTCCTCCTCATCAAATGTATCCAAGTCAATATTATATTTTTGAAGAGTAGGAAAAATAATAGGTAATGCTTTCTCACATTCACGAACTTCATGTAATATATGATGTTTCGAACAAAATATTAAAATATCTTTTGTATCAGACATCAATTCTATAAACCTTTCTAATACCTCGTACCCCATGTCGGTACCTAGTTAGAATTTTTCCACCCACAATTTTGTCAATTTGTTTTTCAGTTAAGTTTGACTTCTGCGGGAACATCGGGGGGAGAATTAGTTCTACAAAAATATGCTCATTTGTAATTCTCCCAAGCCGAGCTATAGTTTTTTGTAAATCTAAATATGTAGGATCTAATTGATGATGTACACTTAAATATAAAGAAATATCATAATTACTAGAAAAAGGTATTCCAGAGGCCTTCTCAAATCTTACGTCCTGTTGGATAATATTATTTCTTATTATTCTAGCTGCTTTCAACGATTGAGCATTTATATCCCTACCATGTACAATAGCACCTTTACTGCTAGCTTGAAAGGAAAAATAACCATAATGACAACCTATATCTAAAACATGCTTATTTGACCAATTCACTACGTCTAATGAATTCCAAAGCATTTTACTATCTGCTCGTTTTGCAGGAGAAAAAGGAAACGTCTGAAACCAATACTGCATTTTTGCCCATTTACTTATTTTATCCTTGTCCCATTTTTCATATACATGGACTTTAAAACTTCCTTTCCTCAATTCTTCTGGAAGTAATTCTTTTGTAACTATTTCCAATATCCGTTCATTTTGATGACTATTATGTCCTCGGACAGCCCATCCACAATATTCAACACCTTGTCGAGACAAAATAGTAAACCAATAAGAATTCTTTTCAGTTACTATTGAAGGAGTAAAATGAAGTATACTTGTACCTTCTTCTACTAAATGAACATTAAACGTACCATACATTCTACAATTAAAAGTGGAAGTATGTTGATTGCAACAAGTATGAGCCTTTCCTTGTCCAGATTTATACTTCCCTTCCAAATATCCCTTAGTAGAAATTATTTGTTTACTTTTATGGTCATCCATCATATTATCTTCCCTAACAAGGGCTCTAACACTCCCTACACTAAGTTATCCTTCGGATACTATAATTTGGTAGGGGCAAAGAGCTGGCACCCTTACTTTTGGGTTAAAAATAAAGATATTATATCACATTAAATACTACTAAAAATCTTACTATAAAAATCCATTATCTTTTTGTGAGCTTGTTTTGCGTACTCTTGGGTTTTACTCACAGCCCTAATTGCTAAATCCTTTTTCTTTTCCACTTCAGAAAAATTTTCAATAAGTAATTCAGGACAATTACAATCATTTAAAATACCTTCAATCTTATGAGAATTAGAAGGGAGTGCTAAAAAGGGAACTCCAGTAGCTATTGCTAAACAAACACCATGAAACCTTCCTGTAACATATAAATCTAATGATCTCATCCAAGAAATATAAGCTCCGGTTGTTGGAGAATGAATATTCTGCATGGGAAAAAAGTTCTTCTGTGCTTTTAACTGATTACAAACTGCAGTCATTACACTATCACCATATCCTATTTTTTGCTCTTTTACTAATTCAGCATAATTGAAAAATACTAAATCTGGAACTATTTCTACTTTCCCTTCTGGAAAGCTTTTTATAATTTCATTATAAGAACTAGATTCCCGAACTGAAATAAAGGAAAATTTTGAAAGTAGTTTCTCACAACAGTACATTTTTTCCCAAAGACTATTTACAAGAATTCTTGGTTTATTCCCAACAATATCTAATAAATCCTCTGTTACTTTTGGAGAATGATGTAAAGTGCCCTCCCCATTGACTATAATAAAATCATATCCTGGCGTCCTGAGTTGGTTCTTTTTTTCTCCCAATAAATCCTTACGAGTAAAAGTTTTGGTTATACTCACACCTAAATTTCTACAAAGTCTGTATAAATTATGAATAACCAAGGAACTACCTATATGTTGTTCACCACTTGTATCATTCAGTAAGTATGCTATTTTTCTTTCACTCATCCTAAAATCTCTGATAATCCAACAAAAGGTATTAACCTATTCAATTTACTAAATTGTGAACAAGAATAAATTTCAGGAGGATTTGGATATGTTTTCAACTCTTCTATACCTGCTTTAAAAAAATTAAAATATTCGTCCAATTTTTTATTAAATTTATTCTTGGTCTCTCCATAACCTCCATGGTAGTGTGTGTTAATTCCAGATACAAGATCAATCCCAAGTAAATAAATTTTTCTAAACCCTAATGCTACTGCTAATTGAAGTGCACAAAAACCAGAATTTTTACCTGTTCTAAAATCCTTTAACGTTATCCCCATACCACTTTGTTTTCTGCATTTAATTATAGTATCAAAATCCTGTAGTTTGTATACCAAATTAAATCTGGTATCTACTATACTACCTTCCTTTTCTTGAAGGAAAGGGTAACTTAAATCTGCAACAAATATCTTGGTAGCAGGACATGATTTAACTTTATTTTTATCTATTTTGTTAAGAAATGTAAAATCAACTGAAATGAAATAATCCAAATTGGGTACATCCAAAATAGCCTTATTGACAGCTATTGTACATTTATTTGTTAATTTTGAAAAATCAAAATTTTGAAGACTAGTGCCTCCACCTATAACGAAAACACTGTCATGATCCATAATACTGCTCATTCTTCTTCTCCAAGAAATTATGAATTTTATATATTATACTTGATTTATAATACTTCCCTTATATCTTTTTTTGGAAAACATTCCAAATTCGAATCAGGATTTAAATTTATGACCTTAATTCCTAACTTTTTTATTCCATGTGAGAATATTTCAAAATCCTTTTTAAACTTCATTAAAACTTTTTGAAGTTCTTTAATTTTCTGATGCTTATATCCCGCATGATGATGTGTCCTGCTTTTTTTAAAATCCACTTTCATATCTAATCCAAGCATATAAATTTCTCTACATCCTAATGCAATAGCTAACATCATACCACCAAACCCAGAATTATTTCCAGTATATATTCCAGAATTTAGATTTAAACTAATACATGAATTCTTAATAGCATTTACAACATAAACATTTGGATCAAACTTAGCTTTATCTGAATTTTTTGGAAAAACTTTTATTCCTTTATACATAAGCCAAGCATTATGAACTGCAGAACTTTCCTGATCTGCTCTATTAGCATGGGTAACAGAATCATAAAACCTTCGGTCCATTCCATAACAAATTGTACTATTAAATTTAAGAAAAGATTTATTTATACTTATAGTATACTCATTTTGAATTTTTCCAAAATCAAAATTTTCTAAACTAGGTCCTCCACAAAGAATGAAACATCTTTTCCCTGACCAAGAATTAGAATTGAGTATTTCTGTTATTGGCCTAGCCCTACATGAAGTAGGTTTTCTTGGAATAACTTTTGTATTGTGTCGTTTTAGTCGTAAATAGCCCATATTCGTTACTTCTAATTTCCTGCAACCATTATATTAAATCTAGCATCCGTAACAATTGCAGTTTCAAATCCATTGTATGTTTTTATTTCTACGTAAGTGGTAGTCTTATTAAATAAATTCGCAGCAATTACTTCTCCACCAGCAATCCAAGGTGTCAATACCACAGCATAACTAGTAGAAGAAAATGCTGTGCTCCAAGATATTCGGTAATATCCAGTACTAATTCTCGTTATACCAGAAATACCAAATGAGGCTAAAATTGAACCATTACTATTTATATCCCCCCATGCGTGAAGAAGTGGATTAGTAGTATTAATTAACGCTAATTTCCCTGAACTATTTATTTGTAATGTACTATTATCTGGAAGAGCTGGAACAGAAATAAAACTCCTTGAATCAGTTATTCTACTGGCAGGAATAGAAGTGTCTCCATTTACTAATAAAACTTGAGCAACTACTAACTTTCCATTATAATTTGGAGCAGAAGGACTTACCGCTTCCGTTCCTTGTTGAATACTAACTGTACCATCCGTATCAATATATACTAAATCAATTCTTGAATTGGGGGAAGTAGGAACAGAAAAAGTCCCTACTTGTTGCTCTGGGACAGTAACATAGCCAGAACCAGTATGAATTCTCCCTGCTCTAATCCAAACGTTCATTCCCGAATCTGCAATAACCTTCAAAAATAAATTTTGCACGTTTAAAAACGTTCTATATGTATAATCAAATCCAGTTAACGTTGCTCCGGAAAATACACATTTCCCTATAATTATATCATTATCTTGTGCCACACTAACAGAAGCAATAGCATGAATCTCTACATAATTATTTTGAGATGCAGAATAGCCCCAACGTAATACTAAATAAGGAGTAGATTCATCTATATCCCCAGAGTCCAATGTTGCAGCATTTAAGGTTGCAGTCGCAGAAGTTTTAACACTTATTTGTATATCATCATCTCCTATCTCCACAGAAAAAGGAGAAATAGTTACCTCAGTGTTAGATACTTTTGTCAAATAACCCCCAGAATATATACCCCGAGAAATTATATCTATATTTCTTTTATTGACATCAAAAGAAGTAGCCTCTTCATAATATGCTATTGTAATTTCTTGTGTGCCATGGTTTGTTGTTCCCATAATTTTTCCTTTCTATTATGTTCCAATAGCAGATATACTAAATCTAACATCTGCCTCGATTGCAGTTTCAAAGTCTTTGTATGTCTTTATCTCAACATAATTTTTTGATTGTCCTACTATATCAGCTACAACAACTTCAGTACTAGTTATCCATGGAGTTATATGTACACAATAATAATCTGTACTAAATGGGGTACTCCAAGTAATTCTAAAATGGCCCGTTCCTAACTTCGTAATTGCTGAAATTCCATACGAGGATAAAAGAACATTATTAATATCTGCCCAAGCATGCAAAAGCCTACTAGAAGCATTCTTTATTTGTAACGTAGAGCCGGAACTCTCCAAAGTTATATCGTCAGGAGCAAATAAAGTAGTATATGGGGAAATAAAAGTACGGGTATCATTAATCATACTACTAGTTATATTAGTTGAAGTGGATGTCAATGTTATTTCTGCAATAACTAATTTTCCTGCATAACTCGGAGCAACTGGAGTTATTCCTGCTGTTCCTTGTGCTATACTAACAGCTCCAGTGGTTGTATTTATGTAAAGTAAGTCAATTCTACTATTACTCGTCGGTACTGTAAACAAACTGCTCTTTTGATCCGGAACATTCACAAAACCTGTAGGTGTATAAACTCTACCTGCTCGAACTCGAACTCTAAGCTCCGTATCTTCAGTAGGCTCCACCTTCAAAAATAAATCTTGAGTATTTGGAGTAGACCGCTCAGAATAATCAGCACCTTGGAGATTACCTCCTCCAGTAAATGTGCACTCCGCTACTATCAAATCATTTGTTGCTGGAGTCGCAACAGCCAAAATTGACATATAGTCATCCGTTTCACTCCCAGTATATGACCATCTTAGAACAACATATGGTGTTGCCTGTGCAACAGCAATTACTACTGCTTCCCCAGTGGTTATCTTGACCTGATATGTCCCATCTGTTATTTCACAGATCAACGTAGATAAACTAGCATGCGAATTATCCACTACACTAAGATATCCACCAGAATATATTCCAGTTTCTCGTATATTAACAAATCTTCTGTTAACTAAAGTATTGTTTACTTTTGAATGATATAAAATGGTTACTGTTTGACTGCCTGTATTTGCGGCCATTAGATTTTCCTTCCAAAACTATCTTATGTGCTTAAATTTTCTTTATATACCTGTATTTCCATCTTTAATTCTACCCTACTCCCTTTATCTATAGCAGGGAATATACTTCCAAGAACCAACTTGTTATCATTAGTATACAAAGCTAATTCCCGTATTCCATTCTGAGTTACTGTTTTAGGAACCATAATGGAAAATGTTATTTTATCCTCCTCTATTGTAATATCATCATTATCAATAGTCCCTTGAAGTACTGGGGTAACTGGTGTCCAAGAATCAGAATTAATATTTCCAGAACCAGTCCCAAGAACATATTTTGTAATACTATAAAGGAAAGATGTTATGGATTCATCAAAATATACGTCATCTACACTATCATCAAAATCCAAATCCTCATCAAAATACCTTGTAGTAAATTCCCAATCGGGAAACACTCTAGTTTGTATATTTCCTGAAACTTCTATAACATTTTCAAATTCATCTGTTTTTGGATTTAAAAATAATACATAATGCGGAACGGTATGGACAGGACGAGTCAATTCTACATTGTCATAAAAATTATCCAAATAGGCTATTTTCCACAAATGAGCTGTAGATCCCCCTCCTCCACTATCACTCTCCAAAACAATAGAACTAGGAATATCTGATGTCCCACTTGTCCCCGATGCCCCTGAGCCAGAAGAAGAAGAATATATTTGATTTAAAAGTATTTCAATCCCAAAATGAGGACTCTTATAATACGTAGAATCAAAACCAGAAGGATTTTCATCCTCCTCCCCTACAAACCAACTTGTAAGATAAAATGTTTCATAATCATTTGTATACATATCATACAAATTAACTGTAAACTTTTGTATTAATGCTATGACTTCTACAGATTTATACGTTCCCTTTATTTTATACCAATCAATAGCTTGTGATATACTTCTCCGTATTTCATCCTCCGTAGAATCATCTTCCGGGGGCAGCACCAATCCTATGAGGCTTGCTATATTTTTAAGGTAGTCTCTAGATGAAACAGAATTAGGATTTGCAAGACTAACCATATCACGAACGGATGTTAACCAACTACCT
>Ga0315538_1002546_pt1 | contig 10128 bp, 9 predicted proteins | sample SalMarSW160230MG_2_FD_203834 | JGI IMG/M metagenome (GOLD analysis project Ga0315538, IMG submission 203834) | Salt marsh sediment microbial communities from the Plum Island Ecosystem LTER, Massachusetts, United States - Salt Marsh Sediment SW1601-230 ...
AATTCTGGGCCATGCGCACCATGGCTTCATAAATAGGGGAATCGCCGTGGGGGTGATATTTACCCATCACCTCACCGACGATACGGGCGCTCTTCTTGTGGGCGCTGGGCGGCGTAAGCCCCAGCTCGGCCATGGCGTAGAGGATACGGCGCTGCACCGGTTTTAAGCCGTCGCGCACATCGGGCAGGGCGCGGGAAACGATGACGCTCATGGCGTAATCGAGGTAGGAGCTGCTCATCTCCTCTTCTATATTTACCGGTCGGGTCTTGCCTGACACCATAGCTGGTTAAACCTCCTACTCCTCAGTCTCGCCGCTCTTATCCCCAGTCTCCTTATCCGCCGGCTCTTCCGCCTCCGCCTCGATATGCTCAAGCTCACGCCTCAGCATCTTATCGCTAACATAAGGACGCAGGCTCTCCCCACCCTTCGGCGGGAAGGAAAGCACCCCCGCCTGAGAGGGGTCCTGGTATACCTCCCGGATGATGACCAGCACCCGGTCCTCGGCGGCGCTGACGATAGCCCCCGCGTACTGGTTACCCCCCTCCATCAGCTTGACCAGCCGCTGGGCATGCCTGGGCTCAACCTGCCCCAGGTACTCACCGCGGGCGTTTTCCACGGTTAAACCGGAACCGCCCACCTTCAGGTAAGCCTTATTGCCGGAGGCCATCCGGACCAGCACCCCCGGCGGCGCCAGCCGATAGAGACTAACCACGCCCGCCTTACCGGTCTCTTCGATGAAATGATGGGGCTCGGCCCGGTCGGAATCGGCCTCCGAGCCCGCCCCCTCCCCCAGATAGGGCAAACGGCGCAGATTCTTCTGGGCAATGACATTATAGGGGTCAATCTCAACAGCCCGCTCGTAGGCTTCCTTAGCCTGGGCATACTCCCCCAGCTCGATGTAAGCTCTGCCCAGACGGTTATAGGCGTCAACATCATGGGGAAAGCTGGCTATTATCTCCTGGTTAGCCGCCACCGCCTCCCGCCACCGCCCCTGCATGGCCAGGGCAATGGCCTGCTTGCTGCGTTGCCGCCTTAGACGTACCTGTTCCTCTTCCTGATAGGCCATCCAGGTCTCCCGCAATTAGTCCAGAATATAGTATTTTAACCCAGACACAGCGGCAAGACAAGCTAATTTACGAGTGAGGATAAACTATTTCTCCAGACGGCTAAATTATTCTTCCAGTTCAAAGGCGCGGTGCAGGGCTTTAACGGCGTCTTTAACCTTTGCCTCTTCGATAATACAGGTAATTCTTATCTCCGAGGTGGAGATAAGCTGGATATTAACCCCTTTTTCACTGAGGGCGGAAAACATCCGGGCGGCAAAGCCGGGGGTATTCTGCATGCCGGTACCGATAATGCTGACCTTCCCCAGCCCGGCGGCGCTGACGCAGTCCCTGGCGCCGATTGACCGGGCGATAGGTTTCACCTTTTCCATAGCTTTAGACAGCTGGCTTTTAGCCACGGTGAAGGTCAAATCGGTAATATTATTGATGCTGGCGTTCTGCACGATAGTATCTATATTTATCCCGGCTTTAGCCAGGGGTTCGAAGACAGCGGCGGCAATACCCGGCTGGTCGGGCACGCCGACCACGGTTATCTTAGCCACATCCAGGTCATGAGCGATACTGGTCACCTTATTGCGCACTTCCATAACTCCCCCTCCATGAATTAATGTACCCGGATTATCGGTAAAGCTGGAGGCAACCATAATCGGCATGTTGAACAGCTCACCCAGCTCCACCGCCCGGGGGTGCATCACCTTGGCTCCGTAGCTGGCTAGCTCCAGCATCTCCTCGTAGCCAATCTCGTCCAGCTTTCTGGCCTGGGGGACGAGCCGCGGGTCGGCGGTATAGACCCCCTCGACATCGGTGTATATCTGGCAGACCTCGGCTCCCAGGCCGACGGCTAAAGCCACCGCCGTCGTATCCGAACCACCGCGACCTAAGGTCGTGATATCCATCTCCTCGGTAACGCCCTGGAAGCCGGCAACAATGACAATCCGCCCCTTATCCAGCTCCTTGACTATCCTCTCCGGGTCAACCCCCACGATAAGCGCCCGGCTGTAGGCGGCGTCGGTCCTGATTCCGGCCTGGGCGCCGGAGAGGCTGATGGCTTCGTAGCCCATCGCCCGTAACGCCATGGCCAGCAGGGTGCTGGAGACAATCTCGCCGGTGGACAGCAGCACGTCGAACTCACGCTCGCTGGGCTGGTCGGCTACTGAATAGGCAAGCTCCACCAGCTCGTCGGTGGTTTTCCCCATCGCCGAAACGACGGCAACCACATCGTTGCCCTTATCCTTAGCGGCGGCGATGCGTTTAGCCACGTTCTTTATCTTGTCGGCATCCCCCACCGAGCTTCCGCCGTATTTTTGTACAACTACTGCCATTAGCTTTTCCCCACCAGCCTTTTCATAATATTATACCCATCCTCGATAAAAAGACCAGTCCCCTTGGCTTCTATCTCACTGAACCCTTTAGCCCCGTTAGGCTCAAAGCCCTCCCCCCACAGCAGAAAGGGCACCGGCTCCGGGCTGTGGGTGCGGGTCTTTACCGGGGTGGGGTGGTCGGGCATAATCAGCAGCCGCAGGTTTCCCGCCGCGCGCAGCTGGCTGACAACCTCTCTATCTATGCGGTGGATAGCCTCAATCTTATCATCTATGGCGCCGGCGTGGGCTGCCTCATCGGGCGCCTCGATGTGAATAACCGCCAGGTCATTCTCTTCAAGCGCTTCCAGAGCGCCCTCAGCCTGAGCGGCGAAGTCGTTGTCCAGGCCGTCGGTCACCCCGTCTATATCCAGCACCTCCATAGCCACCATTTTGGCCAGCCCCTTGAGCAGGTCAACCCCGGAGGTGAGGGCGGCGCTCAAGCCGTAGACCTCCCTGAACGGGGGCATCTCCGGCAACTGTCCGCTACCCCAGAAGAGCCAGATGGTGGTCGCCGGGATTTCCCCCCGCCGCCGCCGCTTCTCGTTCACCGGGTGGTAGCGGAGCACCGTTTCCGAATGCCCCATCAGGTCGCGCAGTATTTGGCTGCCCTTGCCCCGGGGCAGAAACTCGGCTACGGGTTTATCGGGGATATCGTGGGGCGGGGTGCAGTCAGCCCGCAGGGCGTCCTCATAGCCCTTGAGCTTTAAGATATGCCGGTAGCTGACGCCGGGGTAGAAGTTAATATTATCGTCGTCCAGGCTCTCATTCAGGGCGGCGATAAGCTTTGCGGACTCTTCGGTGCTGATGTAGCCGGCGCTGTAGCTCCACATCTTGCCGTCACGGATAGCCACCAGGTTGCAGCGGAAAACGACCTCCCCCTCCCCGATGGGAATACCCCGGCTGCGGGCTTCGATGGCGCTCCGCCCCTTGTAATAGACCTTGGGGTCGTAGCCCAGCACCGACATGCAGGCGCAGGCGCTGGAAGGCTCCATCCCCGGCGGCACGGTGCGCACCAGCCCCAGCTCACCCTTTTTAGACATAGCGTCGAGGTTGGGGGTAAAGGCCAACTCCAGGCAGGTTTTGCCTCCCCGGGCCGGTATGGGCAGGCCGGCGGCGCCGTCAATTATCAGAACGCAGTATTTCATCCTAAAGAAAACCCCTATTTAGAAAACAGGTAATTTCCCCCTTTGCAATCAAAATCAAATTTCCCTATAATAGTGTCCGTCGGGGCGTAGCGCAGTTCGGTTAGCGCGCCGCGTTCGGGACGCGGAGGTCGGAGGTTCAAATCCTCTCGCCCCGATTCCTTTACGGTCACTTTGGCCGCTGATTGACGTTCATTATAGCACAAAAAGAAAATAGAAGGAGGGATTTTGTATGTCAGAAAAAATAGCTAATCCGGGGGCTCTGGGACTGGGGGCGTTCGCCCTGACCACATTCCTGTTGAGCTTCATCAACGCCGGTATTCTCGCCCCGGCAAACATCGGCGTCGTCCTGCCCATGGCTTTCTTCTACGGCGGACTGGCACAGGTGCTGGCCGGAATGTGGGAATTTAAGACCGGCAACATCTTCGGAGCGACCTGTTTCACCTCTTTCGGCTCGTTCTGGCTGGGGCTAGCACTGATGAAAGTCCTGGAGGCGGCGGGCATAATTTCGGCGGTTCCGCCGGCCGGGTTGGCTGTTTTCCTGGTTGCCTGGGGTTTGTTTACCCTCTACGCCACCTTCGCCGCAACCAAGGCGCCCAGGGGCCTCTTAGCCCTCTTCATCACGCTGACCATCACCTTCTTTTTGCTGGCGGCGGGTGAGTTCAGCACCGGCTTTAAGCTGGCCGGGGGCTACTTGGGGATTCTGGTGGCTCTAATCGCCTGGTACGATTCAGCAGCAATACTGATTAACGATATGTCGGACCGGAAGGTTTTACCCTTTTAATTGATAAAAGAGGGGCAAATGCCCCTCTTAAACTCCCTTTATATTACCCCTATTCCACCCTCTTCTTGGCTTCCTCCCAGAGGGTGTTCTGTTCATCAAAAGAGAGGTCGCTTAAGTTTTGCCCCCGCTTACGGCAGGCATCCTCCATATAGGTAAAGCGCCTATAGAAGCGCCTATTGGCTTCCCGCAGCGCCGCCTCTAAGTCTATCCCCATCCGGCGGCCGATATTAGCCAGGGTAAAGAGCAGGTCACCGAACTCATCAGCCTTCTCCTCCTCGGTCTCAGCCCGCTTGAACTCGCCGACCTCCTCGGCCAGCTTTTCGATAACGCCGTCAACATCCTCCCAGTCAAAGCCGACCCACGCCACCCGCCGCTGAATCTCATGGGCGTAGCCCAGGGCGGGCATGTTTTTGGGCACGCTCTCCAGCATGGAAACGCCTTCTTCTCTCTCTTCCCTTTTGAGCTCCTCCCAGTTATGCATCACCTCTTCGGCGTCCTTCACTTTTTTGGAACCGAAGATATGGGGGTGGCGGTGAATCAGCTTGGTGTTGATACCCTTAATCACATCGCCCAGCCCAAACTCCCCGGCTTCGCTGGCAATCTGGGCGTGGAGGATAATCTGCATTAAGAGGTCGCCCAGCTCATCCCTGAGTTTTGCCGGATCCCCTTCGTCCAGCGCTTCCAGAACTTCGTAGCACTCGGCCAGCAGGTTTTCCCGCAGCGAGGCGTGGGTCTGCTGGCGGTCCCAGGGGCAGCCGTCGGGCGCCCTTAAGCGTGCGATAATATCAACTAAAGCGGAAAACCGGCTCAAATCCTCGGGAACTGACAAAAAAGCCTCCTCTCTAATTCGACGGCAGCACCGCCCCGATAAACTCCCGCTGCCCCCGCAAAAACTCTTCGGCAGGCATCGCCTTCTTCCCCTCCATCTGCACCCGGTAGACTCCTAGAATCCCGTCGCCGGTAGCCACACCAAAACCGGATTTCGAGTTCAGCGCCACCACCCGCCCCGCCTCAGCCACCTGTTCCCCAACCAGCGGCGCCGCCTCAATTATCTTGAGGCTCCTGCCCCGCCAGCGGGTATAACAGCCCGGCCAGGGGTTAAAGGCCCGCACCCGCCGCCAGATATCTACTGCCGGCTGCCGCCAGTCAATCTCCCCCTCCTCCTTGGCGATAGGCTGGCAGTAGGTAGCCTTACTCTCATCCTGGGGTTGGGGAGCAAGCTCACCCCGGCTCCAGCCCACCAGCACCTCCCCCAGCAACAGAGCCCCCAGCCAGGAGAGCTTGGCGGTAAGCGTGCCGGTGGTGTCCCGGGCTAAAATGGGAAGCTGCGCCCGCGCTAGTACCGGGCCGGTATCCAGCCCCTCGTCCATAAGCATCAGGCTGACGCCAGTGAAATCATCACCGGTCAGGATGGCCGAAGCCACTGGCGAGGCACCCCGGAAGCGGGGCAGCAGCGAGGGGTGAACATTAATGCAGCCCAGTTTGGGCAGAGCCAGCACTGTTTTAGGCAGTATCTGGCCGAAGGCGGCCACCACGATAACATCAGGCTCAAAGCCCCCAAGCTGCTCGACCACCCCGGCCGCCTTCAGGCTGTCCGGCTGCACCACCGTCAGCCCCCGGGCCTGGGCGGTCTGTTTCACCGCCGAAGCCAGCAGACCCCGCCCCCGCCCCGCCGGCTTGTCCGGCTGGGTATAGACCGCCGCCACCTGATAGTTACTGACCAGCAGGTGCTCCAGAGGGGGGACGGCAAACTGGGGACTACCCATAAAAACTAAGCGCAACTTAACCCTCCCGGCGCTAAAATTCTAACACCAAACTTTTTTATCAACAAGTTTCTCTTTTTGTATCTATCCGCCCGATATTGGCTAAAAAAACAAGCCAGACAGAGCTATCAAGGGCATCTAACCCCCCCCAACCCCGCCCACCCAGCCCCAAAAAGTTTGCTATCCCCCAACCCACCAATTATTCTAATAACCAGTCCTCACTTTCTTCCCCCAAACGGCTGCCCGGTCAGTTTTAGTTTACCAAAGTGACGCTTAAAATCTCGGAAGTTAGACAGGGAGAATATATGGAAGCCAGGTCGGCTCAACAAATCTGGGAAACCGCTCTGGGTGAACTACAGCTTCAGGTAACCAAGCCCAACTACCGCACCTGGCTGGAAAAGACCACCGGCCTCAGCTACGACGAGAGCCGCTTCGTGGTCGGCGTTCCCAATACCTTCGCCGCCGAGTATCTAGCCCGGAATCAGCGCTCGCTGATTGAAAAGACGCTCATCGGGCTTACCCACCCCGGCGTCGAGGTCCAATTCCAGGTAAACTCGGCCAGGGTGACCGCTACCAGCCCTAGCATCAAGGCAAAATATACCTTCGATAACTTCGTGGTCAGCCCCAGCAACCGCCTGGCTTACGCCGCCGCCCGCAGCGTCGCCGAAAAGCCGGGAGCCAGCTACAACCCACTATTTATCTACGGCGGGGTGGGCCTGGGCAAGACTCACCTGATGCAGGCCATCTACCAGCTGGCCCAAACCGAAAACATCAAGGCGCTCTATGTCAGCGCCGAGCAGTTCACCAACGAGTTCGTCAGCGCCATCCAGGCCAAAAGCACCGCCGAGTTCCGCCACAAGTTCCGCCATGTTGATATGTTGTTGATAGATGACATCCAGTTTATCAGCGGCAAGGAGCAGACCGAGGAGAGCTTTTTCCACACCTTCAACGAGCTGCACAACGCCAACCACCAGATTGTCCTGGCCAGCGACCGCCCCCCCAAGTCCATGCCCCACATCGGAGACCGCCTCTGCTCCCGCTTTGAGTGGGGGCTGATTGCTGATATCCAGCCGCCCGATTTTGACACCCGCCTAGCTATTCTCAAAGCCAAAGCTAAACAGCAGGAGGTAGAGGTCGCCCTGGACGTGCTCGAGTTTATCGCCCAGCGCATCCGGCAGAATATCCGGGAGCTGGAAGGCTCGCTGAACCGGGCGGTGGCCTACGCCAAGCTCTTCGGCGCCATACTCACACCGGAGCTAGCCGCCCGGGCGGTACAGGATATCAGCCCGTCGGCCAACCAGACCACCCTCACCCCGGAACTGGTGATGAAGGCGGTCGCCGAGCGCTTCCGGCTGACCCCGGCCGACCTCACCGGCCGCAAGCGAGACCGGGCCACGGCTCTAGCCCGGCAGGTAGCCATGTACCTGCTCAAGGAGGCCAACAACTGCTCACTGGCTCAGATAGGGCTGGAGTTCGGCAACCGGGACCACGCCACCGTTATCCACGCCTGCCGCAAGATATCCCGCGACATAGATAACGACCCCTACCTGCGGCGCCAGGTACTTGATATCCGCAAGGAACTCCAGCACCCGCCCGAAGTCCGCCGCCGGTAAACCCCGGCCCTTCCACACCAAAATCACCATCTATAAACAACCGGCTCACCAGAAATAACCAACAGCGGTGCAAAACCGCGTCTTTTTGTGGATACCTTAAAACAAAACAGCCTGGGATTTAGCCCCTTTTCCCCGCCGCCGGCGGAACTGCCTAGCCACCCGGTAGCTAAAGGTATTATAATTAGTGTTATAAACATAGACCAAGTAATATATTATATAGTAACTAATAATGAGCAAGATAAAATTGTGGATAAAGTGGAGCAGTCATGTTTGACAGGGCTGAAATAGCGGTCAAGGCGGGAGACGGCGGCAGCGGCGTGGTCAGCTTTCGCCATGAGAAGTTTGTCCCCTTCGGCGGTCCCAATGGCGGCGACGGCGGTGACGGCGGCGACGTGGTGGTTACGGCTGATGAAGCGGTTACCAGCCTGAGGGCTTTCCGGCGGAGAAGGAATTTTAAAGCCGCCCGGGGCCGGGATGGAGCCGGCAAGAAAAAGCACGGTAAGAAAGGGCAAGATTTAGCACTAGCCGTGCCGATGGGAACGCTGATTAGCTACAAATCACAGATAGGCGACAGCAGCCTTATCGCTGACCTGGAACAACCGGGCCAGTCGGTGGTGGTGGTCAAAGGGGGGCGGGGCGGTAAGGGTAATACTCACTTCGCTACCTCGACCAACCAGGCGCCGCAGATTGCTCAGCAGGGGGAGTTGGGTGATGAGCTGGATATTATCCTGGAGCTCAAGCTTATCGCCGATGTCGGCATTATCGGCTACCCCAACGTGGGTAAGTCAACCCTGCTGTCGGCGGTCTCGGCGGCTAAGCCCGAGATAGCCGGTTATCCCTTCACCACCCGCGAACCGATTTTAGGTCTGGTTGAGGTCGGCACCAAAAGCTTTGTCCTGGCTGAGATTCCGGGGCTGATTGAGGACGCCCACCTCGGCCGGGGGCTGGGGCATGATTTTCTGCGCCACGTTGAGCGAACCCGGGTGCTCATCCACCTGGTTGACGGCAGTTCCGAATCGCCGGCAGCCGATATGGCTCAGGTCAACACCGAGCTCAGCCTGTTTGACTCGGCGCTGGGCAAGAAGCCACAGCTGGTGGCGGTGAATAAGATTGACCTGCCCCGGGTAGAGGCCCGTCTGGCCGAGATAACGGATAGCTTTAGCGCCGTCGGTACCAGCGTCTCTTTCGTCTCGGCGGCCAGCGGCAAGGGCACCGCCGAGCTTATGGCCGAGGCTATGAATTTACTGCAGTCAATGCCGGTTAGTGAAGCCGGCGGTATTAAAGTGCCCAAAAAGGTCTTTCACCCCGCGCCCCGGCGGGTAAGCCCCGGGGTGCATAAGGAAGGGGATACCTTTGTGGTGACGGCGCCTGAGCTGGAGCGCATTATTACCCGGCCTGACGAGGCCAGCTCCAGCCTCCCCAGCGAGTTCCGCCAGCGGATGGCCCGGCTGGGGGTGAACAAGGCTCTGGAGCGGGCCGGGGTCAAGACCGGCGATAAAGTCCGCTGCGGCAATTTTGAATGGGAGTGGCTATAGTATGAACATCGGCGTACTGGGAGGGACCTTTGACCCCATCCATATGGGACACCTGATTATCGCCGAGGAGGTGCGCGCCCGGCTGGATTTAAGCGAAATCCTCTTCGTGCCGGCGGGGCAACCCTGGCTCAAGCTCAATAACGCCAACGCCATCTCATCGGCGGAGCACCGGCTGGAGATGGTGCGACTGGCTATTGCCGATGAGCCCGCTTTTAAGCTATCGACTACGGAGATAGAGAGGCCCGGCCCTTCCTATACGGTGGACACCATGGCCGAACTCCGCAGCCAGATTGGGGCTGAGGGCAAGCTTTATTTCGTTCTGGGCTGGGATAATTTAAACCAGCTGCCCCGGTGGCACCAGCCGCAACGGCTGGTTGAATTATGCCGCCTGGTGCCCGTGCGCCGGGTGGGCTTTGCCTCCCCCGACCTGGACTCCCTGGAAGCGGCCGTCCCCGGCTTATCTAAGAGCCTGGTTATGCTGGACACGCCGCAGATAGAAATCAGTGCTTCCGAAATCAGGCAGCGGGTTGCCCGGGGGCTGTCCATTCACCAGCTTGTCCCCGAGCCGGTAGAGCGGTATATCGTAGAGCACCGCCTGTATGTAAAGAAGCCGGGCGGCTAAATATCCAGGTTCTTAACGCTTTTGGCGTGCGCCTGGATAAAGGCTTTGCGCGGCGGCACCTCGTCCCCCATCAGCATGTGAAAGATGTGGTCGGCCTTGACGGCGTCCTCCACGGTCACCTCCAGCAGGGTGCGGGTATCCGGGTTCATGGTCGTCTCCCAGAGCTGCTCGGCGCTCATCTCGCCCAGGCCCTTGTAGCGCTGGACCTCCACCTTGCGGCTCTCTTTCAGCTGGTCTAAAACCG
>Ga0315538_1002552_pt1 | contig 10112 bp, 8 predicted proteins | sample SalMarSW160230MG_2_FD_203834 | JGI IMG/M metagenome (GOLD analysis project Ga0315538, IMG submission 203834) | Salt marsh sediment microbial communities from the Plum Island Ecosystem LTER, Massachusetts, United States - Salt Marsh Sediment SW1601-230 ...
GAACTCGTTCTGCAAAGGCGAGTATGCCGAGCACGCACGCGAATGACAACTGCCAGCCGGGTTCAAAAACTCCGGTCGGCCTTATCAATAGGAGAATTATCGCCGCCAGAGACAGTGTATTGAGCGGATTAGAACGTTTCCCAAAGAGAACCGAAGCGCAGTAAACAAGCCCTATGATAGCGCCCCTTACGGTTGGCGCTCTCGGCGGGACGACGCACAAAAAGATAGATATCGCAGCGATGCAGACTGCGGCCCGGCCTCGCTTGAGCAGCCCGATTGTCTTGCACAGCCACCAAATCACACCCAAGAGAATTCCAACGTGCATCCCCGACAAGCTTAAAAAATGCAGCAGCCCCGTCCTGCGAAAGGCCTCGTATGTTCCGGCGTCGATATCGCCCCGATAGCCGAGCAGCAGGGCCTTGACCAGGCCGCGAGAGCTTTGGTCATCCAGCATATCGCCCATAAGCGCTTGTGTCGCCACCGTACGAACTTTCCTCTTGATACCGGCCCAAAAACCCGATTTTTCGTCTTTGAGCAGTTCAATTGCGTCTCGGGTCCTGACCGAAGCCGCGACAAAAACGCCCTTTCGCTCGGCGTATTTTGCCATATCGAACTGCCCCGGGTTAGTCGCCGGCGCAAATGGTTCGAGCCAGCAGTACAACTGCACATAATCACCTGCATTCAAATCCAGAACCGGCTCGCCAACCTGCACCCTCAGTCGGCCCGTCGCCTTTGACCAGCCGCCGGTCGTTTCGACATAGTGAAGCTTCAAATAAAAACTGCTTGACGGGTCGGTGAACTTAAATTTGCTGAATGCCCAGTCCTGCTCGTAGTTTGTATAGGGCTTAGTGACAATCACTCCACGTACAGTCGCCAACGTACGGCCGGCGGCGACAAGGTTTCGGACATCGTTCGAGGCCGGTGTGTGAAAACTGTTCAGCCGAATCGCCCCGAAGCATACGAAGCAGCCGAAAGCAATGTATGCGGCAAGATATACGAGATTGATTCGTCCGTCCGGATTGTTATCGAAAAACAGGACCTGCAGAACCGCCGCCGTTGCGCACGCCGCAAGCAGAAAAACCCAAACCCATATCGAAAGCCACAGAAAACTTTGTATGGCTATCCCTGCGAGCAGTCCTGCGGCACAGAACAGCAGGGGGGTTGAGTTCACGGTTTGTTCGTGGTAATTCGCATCTCGCCCGGCCAATTCCTTGTCGATGAAAGCTAATCTTCGCTTGATGTCGTCCATACTATTCAGCCGGGCCGTCCTCTCAAATATGGAAGGTGCTTTCCGGAACTGTTTTCAATCAGCCGGATGTCGCCGTATTCACATCTTATTTCTCGGATGGGAAAATGGTCCAGTTCTGCGGCGGCAAATCCGGCAGGTAGCCGGTCAGCCAGTCGTACTGCGGATGCTCGGTGAGGAACTGTTCGGCATCGAAGCCCGTGTTGCAGGATTTGCCCCACTTCGCCCATACCTGCCAGTTTTTGGCCAGAGTCGAATCAACGACCTTTCCGTCGATTGTCCCGGACGGCTTATAGGGTGCGGGGCTGCCGGGAAAGCTGCCGTCGTCCAGCTCGAAATGTCCGCATATCGTTCTCGAGCAGGGATTTTGCTTTTTCAGATATACGTCATAATGGTCTGCCAACATCTTCTTTGCGGCGTCAACATTGATTTTGCCATAGTATTTTTTCATAAGCTGGCGCCAGCGCACCCGCCTGGATACGCACCGGTTTCGTATATCGTCGTAGGGCGAATCCGTTTCCTGTCTGAGGATTTTGATATTGTCGGCAACGTTCGAGCCGGTGAAGAAACCGTTCTTTTTCTTGAGTAAGCTGTGGTTTTTCAGCCCCAGTTCGAGCTGGGCTATCTCGCCGGTATTTACATCGCCCAGAAGCCAGGAATTGGCATAAGCGCCGTTATTATTTTTAATCATTATCTGTGCCCATTCGTCGATGTTGTCGGCATACTGCATTGCCCGGCGTGCACGCTCGAAGACGGGTGTCCCCTTGGGGTCGAAGCCGCTGAAGCCGCCGATAGTCGTTTCCGTTCCCACAAGGCCTGCCGAGGTGATGAAGAAATCCGTGCCGCTGTATATGCAGGGTCCCCAGCACTGCATCAGGATTCGATGCCCTTTGTCGGGTAGTATATCGACAATCTGGTTACAGAATTGTGCCGTCGCGTACGGCGACCACGTATTGTGAGCCATCACAACCTTGCCGTTGGCCGTTGCATCACCGGTGGCGACAAATGCGCTGCAACCCGGCCCGTCATCGCGCATACGCTTTTGTTCCTGCGGCCACCAGTACCAGCAGACGTCGATGAAGCCGTTCAGAAACAGCATCTGCTCGTAGCTTATGTCCTTGCCTGCCGCGGTGGCGCCCGCCGCGATACCGGCCATCTCCTCGACATACTCTTTCGAGACCTTGCCCCTGAAGAGTTTCGCAGAGGCCCTGACGAAGAAATCGATATCCCTGCCCGTCTCGAATTCCTGCACGTAAGCCATCGTTTTATAGAACCGGTCAATCTCGTTTGCCGTCAGGTATCCGCGTTGGAAGCCCCGCTCGAAGGGTGCGCCCTCGATGTGCAGAAATATCCAGCCGTTTTCGTCCTGCCGGTACGCCTTGGCCAACCATTTTTGCTGATTGGCGGTGATATACGCCTTGTCGGGCTTCTGTACCGGCTGAATCGCACATCCTGAGACTGCAACGGCAAAGACCATTGCATATAAGACAATTTTGCGGTAATTGCTCATTTTAGTCTCCTGTGTCAAAAGTTTTGCCCAATTTTTCACTTTTTTTGCTTGACAAAACGCAATCACTACCATTATACTTATACCGGATAGTGAAAAGTATATCAAATTAGGTGAGGGTCTTGCTATGAAAAAGTTAGCTTTTGTGGTTATCGTACTTGTCCTGTTTATTGCCACCTCCGCATCGGGCGAAACGGTCTATTTTCTTGTCGCTGAGGCGAATACGCCTGCCCACGGCGACTCCTACGCCCTGCCCCTGACAGAGCCGAACGACATTGCCCACGCCAGGGACCTGGTCAAGCTCGGCCCGTCGGCAGGTGAGCCCATCGTTGTGGCGCAGATTGAATGCAGCCGGGATTGTATAAACCGCGACTATTACGCATACGGCAAACCACCCTTCTCGTGGCATGTCAGCGACTTCAACAATTTCGCCGACAGCACCGGCGAAATTTTAGACGGCTGGCCGGGCCTTGTCGAAAGCGACTGTGATGGCTGGGTTGCTGACACAGGTGGTTATATCGGCTTCTGGACTTATACCGTTGTGGATGAGCTTGGTACAGACCCGAATCACTGGAACCGTGATTTTGACGACGACAACGATGTGGACTTTGCCGATTACGCCCTGGCGGCCGATTTCGACCTGGATAACCTCGTCGAGCTTAGAGTCTTTGCCGAGGCGTGGCTAAGCCCTTATGCCGAGCAGCCCGCCCTGTATCCCATCGGGCCGGCCTGCTGGAATTGGCCTTACCAGTGCTATGGCGACGCCGACGGCCAAACAGAGACCATTCTAAAGTACCGTGTCTATACGCATGATATGGAAATCCTTTCGGCCAACTGGAAGAAGAAGGTCACCGACCCAACCCTTAATCCCTGCGCCGATTTTAACAGAGATGGCGATATAGATGAAGCTGACCAGGCCATATTGGAGGCCCACTGGGGATACAAGGACAGCGATTTTGCAGAGACGTGTACCCCGTATAGCCAGCCGTGTACGCCCGAATGAGTGAGGCAGGGAAAACCGGCTTGCCCGTTACTAAAGCTGCGTTTATTATTTTGGTTAGTTTGAGGTTGTTATCTTTTCCATACCGCCCATGTAGGGCTGGAGGACCGTGGGTACTGTCACGGAACCGTCAGCGTTTTGATACAACTCAAGGATAGGTATCAGGATTCTCGGTGAGGCGATGACCGTGTTGTTGAGCGTGTGGCAGAAGAGGTTTTTCTTCGTGGCGGGGTCTTTGTATCGCAGGTTCATTCGTCTTGCCTGGAAGTCGTAGAACTTGCTTGCGCTGTGGGTCTCGCAGTAGTTTTTGCGGGACGGCATCCAGGCCTCGATGTCGTATTTTTTTGCCTGGCCCCTGCCCAAATCGCCGGTGCAAACGACCACGATGCGGTAGGGCAGCTCGAGCGCCTGCATCACGGCTTCGGCATTCGCCAGTATCTCATTGTGGAACTTTTCGCTCTGCTCGATACTGCCGTTGCAAATCACTACCTGCTCGACCTTATCGAACTGGTGAATCCGGTACAGCCCGTAAGTATCTTTGCCGGCGGCGCCGGCCTCACGCCGAAAGCAGCTCGACATCCCCACGAGCTTCAACGGCAGCTCCCGCTCTTTGAGAATTTCCCCCATACGGTACGCCGTCAGCGGCACCTCCGCCGTACCTGCTAAATTCAGCTCGTCTTTTTCCATTCGGTACGTCTGGTCCTCGGAGCCGGGATAGTAGCCGGTGCCCCGCATCGCCTCGTCCTTCATCAGCAGCGGTACGGACATCGGCACATAGCCCTTTGCAATCATCGTGTCCATCGCAAACTGCAAAACCGCCCAGTGCAGCCGGGCACCGTCGCCTTTTAGAAAGTAATTGCGCGTTCCCGCTAATTTGACACCCCGTTCGATATCGATAATCCCCAAATCCACTCCCAATTGAACGTGGTCTTTCGGCTCGAAGTCAAACTCGCGGACTTTGCCCTTTTTTCTTATCTCAACGTTCTGGGTGTCATCTTCCCCTAAGGGGACATCATCGTCGGCCGGCTGGGCTGCCTGCGACATCAGCTCGTCAAACTCCGGCTGCAATTTTTTTACCTGCCCGTTGAACCGGGCTTCGTCCTCTTTGAGTTTTGACAGTTGCGACAGGGCTGAATCTTTCTTGGCCGCATTTAGTTTTGGAATCGACTTGCCGATGCGATTTTTTCCCGTAGCAATCTCCTGCAGTTTCTGTTTGACGGCAAGAAGCTCGGCGTCAATCTCCATCAGCCGGTCGATATTCACCTCGAACTTCTTATCCTTTGCAGCTTTTTTGAATCTCTCGGGATTTTCTCGTATTTGTTTGATATCAATCATTGTCTTAGGTCTTCAAATCTTTTAATTATAACAACATTATTCTGTCCGCCGAAGCCGAAGGATTCGTTTATTGCGATATTGACCTCACATTTTCTCGGCACGTTGGGCACGTAATCCAAATTGAGCTGCGGGTCCGGGTCGTGAAGGTTGATAGTCGGCGGGACGATATTGTCTCTTATGGCCAGGACGCAGCTAATCAGCTCCGCCGCACCGGCCGCTCCAATCAGGTGTCCGAGCATACTCTTTATACTGCTGGCGGGTACATCCCCGGCCCTTTCTTTGAAGACCGCCTTGATGGCCTTTGTCTCTATCAAATCGTTTTCAATGGTGCTGGTGCCGTGCGTGCTTATATAATCGACGTCTCTGTAGCTTATCTGGGCATCGGCCAGTGCGGCCTTTATGGCCTGGATGGCTCCTCTTCCCTCTTCGTGCATATCGGTAACCCGGAAGGCGTCGCTGCTGCTGCCGTAGCCGATTACCTCAGCCAAGATTTTGGCACCGCGTTTCTTTGCCGAGGTCAAGCTCTCTAAAATTACAATCGCGGCGCCCTCTCCCAATATGAAGCCGTCTCTGCTTGCGGCAAAGGGTCGTGACGCCGTTTCAGGAGTGTCGTTGCGAGTCGAAAGGGCGGTAAGGCGGTTGAAGCCCGCCTGTCCCAGCGGGTGTATCATCGAGTGTGCGCCGCCGGCAATAACGACATCGGCATCGCCCCGGCGAATCATCATCATCGCCTCGCCGGCGGCCTGGGTACTTGCCGCACAGGCCGTCAGGCACGTCCGCACAGGCCCCCTCGCGCCGGTCATCATCGCAATATGAGCCGACGGCATATTCGATTCCTGCTCAAGCTCATTCATTGCATCCATACCGGCTGCGGTGAACTCAGCCCACCTGCGCCAGTCCATCTGCTGTTTTTCAGTGTCCCACGCCGCGACCAGCGCCCCGAAGAAGACCTCGCTGTTCGCAGAGCCCTCGCCGGCCCCCAGGTATATCCCCATCCTTGTTCTGTCGATGCCGTCGGCGGGTGTATCCGTTTCGATATCGATGCCCGCCTGGGCGCACGCCTGGTTTGTCGCGCCGATTGTAAATTGGCTGCCCCTGTTGCCGTTGCCGTGCAGGTGGGCATTTTTGGTATATTTTGCAAAGTCGTAGTTTTTGACCTCGGCGCTGAACGTAGTCGGAAAAGTTGAGGCGTCAAAAATAGTGGTTGCCGCCACGCCGCTCTCGCCGGCCAATATCGCCCGCCAGGCGGTCTCGACATTATTGCCCAGCGGGCAGACAATCCCCATTCCCGTTATTACCACTCTTTCCAGCTTCAATTCTGCTCTAACGTCCATCGCCCAATCCAAGTCAACTTAACGCACAACAGTCAACAGCCAACTCAAAACATCCAAGTAGCGGTCAATCATGTCTTCTTATTCCTGCCCTTGTGTTCTTCTCGGCTGTTCTTATGCTGCTGAAGAAAATCGAAATCAGTTCGTCGCTCTCCAAGGTCATACTCTCTGTCATTTTTGTTCTTCGCTGCCACCTTTTCTATTCCCATGTGACTCTTGAACATTCGAGACTGTATGTTCGATGTTGGATGTTCATTCAACTCCTTTTAGCACGACCGCAGCGGTCTGTCCGCCGTAGGTATAGCTGCAGCACAGAACGCAGCGAATGTCTTTTTTCTGCTGTTTCGTTACAATATTCAGTTCGCAGCCCTTAACTGCGTGAACAAAATTTTTCGCAGCCGGTATCACGCCGTCGGTCATCGCACAGACGGCGGCAATAATGTCGAGGGCGCCGCTGGCTGCCCCGGTTGTACTGAGCATACTCTTGGTAGGCCAGACTGTAACCTCGCCTGCCGTCTCGCCGAGGGCCGCAGCGATACCTTTTGCCTCGGCCAAGTCGTTCTGCGGTATGCCCGTGCCGTGCGGTATGACCAAATCGAGCTGCTTTGGCCCGATTCCGGCGTCGTCGAGGGCTTTTTCAATTGCGATTGTGACGGCCCTGCCGTCCGGTTCGAGATGTTCGTATGCCGGGTTGATACTTATGCTCTGTCCTGCGCCGGCCAGCCGGGCGTAGATTCGAGCGCCTCTCCTTTCGGCGTTGTCTTTGCTCTCTAATACTACGATTCCGGCCCCGTCGCCGAATACCGAGCCCTTGGCGGCCGAATCAAACGGCCTGCAGGCCCCGTCCGGCTCATCGTTGTTTTCGGTGGTTGCCCGCTTGAGCAGAATCTGCCGGGTAAGAATAATTGGATGCACCTTTGCCTCGGCTCCGCCGGCCAAGGCGATGTCACAGCCGCCCCGCTCAATCACCTGCGCCGCCTCGGCCATTGCAATATGTGCCGACGCCTCGGCGCACGTAATGGTGTTACTCGGTCCTTGTATGTCGTGAATAATGCCCGTATGACAGGCAAGCATATTGGGCAGGTACTTCAAAAGCCAAAGCGGCGTTACTAAATCGAGTCCCTCTTTGCCCCACTTATGAATATCGAATTCACCGCCGGTAACACTATGCGCGACGGCAGGCGCCATTTCAATTAAATCACAGCTTATCAGGCCGGCGCCGATGTTAATTCCCATCCTTGTCGGGTCAACATTGACTTTTTCGGGGTCCGTTGCCTTAGTGACAAGTCCGCTGTCTTTTACGGCCTCGGCGGCGGCGACGACCGCAAGCTCGATGTCCCTCGACATAAGCTTTGTCGCCTTTCGGGCCGACTTAGGCACATAGTGCTGTATTTTGAATGCGGGCGTCTCGCCGGCGATTTTGCACGCGAAGCCGGCCGGGTCAAACGCCTTTATCGTTTCTATTCCGCTCCTGCCCGCAGACAATCCTTTCCACATCTCGCCCGCCGTCAACCCAAGCGGGCTTATCGCCCCAAGGCCGGTTATCACTGCGCCGCCGGATTTCACTTTCCGCTCTCCGTAATCCTGCGTGAGCTGAATACCGAACCCTGCAGAAGGGACTTGAACGTATCGGTGAACACGAAGTTTTCCTCAGGGAAGTGTTTGCCGGCAAGGTTCTGGTCGATATGGCTGAACATCAGGTCAATCTCGGCGATAACTTTGTCGCCGCACATTATTCTGCCCGTGGTACTTGCCGCCTCGTTCGAGATGGATTCTATCCCTGCGTGAATATGCAGCGTATCGCCCGGCCGGACGTAATCGAAGAACACCGCCTTCTTTATCTTCGCTAAAATGACCTTCTGCTCGAAGTTTTTCGCCTCGCCGGCCAATATCCCCGCCGTCTGCGCCATTGCCTCAATACACAGGCACTCCGGCATCACCGCAAAGCCGGGGAAATGGTCGTGCAGATGCTCCTCGGCCAATGTCACGTTCTTGACGGCCACGGCGCTTTCGCCGCTTTTGAACTCAACGAACTTGTCTATCCAAATCCAGCGCATCGCTTTTATAAGAAAACTATCGGCAGGCCACGCGGAGAACCTGCCGACTTTATACTGAAAACGAAGACGGGAAGCTATGCCGCCTTCAGCTTACTCTCGACGAAGTTGACAATCGTACCAACCGTGAACAAATCGCCTAACTTATTGATGTCCGGGTCCTTCTCAAATGCGCTGATGTCGGTATGCGGCATCTTGTCCCGCAGCTCGGCCAGCCCCCGCTCGGTCAGCTTACCGTTGTTCACAAACTCGGGATTGTTCATCAGCGTCTCGGCCGGGAACAGCTCCTCTCTCGGTATCTTTATTCCGAACGCCTTCTCCAGGCGAAATACTATGTCTAAAAAGTCAATGCTCTCGGCGCCCAAATCTCCCATCAACGTCGCCTGCTCCGTAACCTCATCGTCATCGACACCGAGTGCATCCACAAGAACCTCCTGAACCTGCTGCAGGACCTGCTCGCGACCCATTGCCATACCATTGTACCTCCACAATCCTCTGTCAAAACACAATCTTTTTATTGCTGTCGCCGGCTGGATGTCTTCAGCCGCGAAGCAATTTCCATCTGGTCTTCATATTCTCAATCACTTTGGCATCCACCGCCGCCATCGCCGGGTCTTTGTCGGCAAGGTTAAAATGTCTCAGCCCGAACCTTGCCTCAACTATTTTTTCGCCGTCCGAGACCCCTGCACCGACAAAGCTGCTCACATTTTCTTCTATTGTCCCGGCATCGACCGTGTATTCTATCTGCCCGCCCGGTACAAGAAAAGACTTATATTTTACGTTTCTGGCCTGCTCGAGCAGGACCATACTATGTGCAAAATCCTCGTGCTCCCGGACCAGCCAGGATGCCGACTCTATCAGACCCTCTAAAAGCAGCACACCCGGCAGAACCGGAAAGGTCGGAAAGTGGTCGGCCAAGTACTCCTCAGCCAACGACACATTCTTGACGGCCTTGAGCCGCCTGCCGCTGTCCAGCTCGATTACCCTGTCAATAAGTATAAACCTCATAGTCCAGCAGATTGTAATAATCCCCAACAGCTTTTCCAGCTTTTTTTGCTCCCCTCAACGGCTTTAGCCACAAAAATCCTGCCCTGAGCGGAGTCGAAGGGAGGCCACAGAGATATTATAAAAAATTGCCACGAAAGGCACTAAGACACAGATTAACGCAGATTTACACTGATTTCGATTAGTGCGGATTAAATCTTGCAGTTTTAACTGGAATGGGTATAATTACACTTGCCCCGCACGAAATAGCAAGCTTGCGTCATTTGGTGCGGGGAACCAGCAGCGGAGACCAGCAACTTGGGAGGTAAGTTAATTAACTATTGGTATTCCGCCGAAGGTGGGGTGAGTAGGCAATAGAAAATGTAAATAGTTTAGTATGAATTAGAGATTAAAAAATGGTGGAAAAAGGAAAGATAATATGATACAATGTTTTTGACTTTATAGTAGAATCTGTTTAACTAATCGTATCCATATAGAGAGGTCGCTACTTTCTTATGCAGCGAGTATTATTGAGGATAGAAGATGCCGTTTCCTGAAGTGTCAAAAGTGATTTATAAAAAGAACCTTCTAGACCGAGTTATATGCCAACTCAGATTTCCTCCTATATTGAGAATTGATACAGAAACCCCCTCTC
>Ga0315538_1002553_pt1 | contig 10107 bp, 12 predicted proteins | sample SalMarSW160230MG_2_FD_203834 | JGI IMG/M metagenome (GOLD analysis project Ga0315538, IMG submission 203834) | Salt marsh sediment microbial communities from the Plum Island Ecosystem LTER, Massachusetts, United States - Salt Marsh Sediment SW1601-230 ...
TGCTATGGCGCAGAACGAGTGAAGGGGAACCGTTTCTTAGTCGACCTTTCTGTGGAGGGGGCTTTTCACAAGGCGTTTTCCACGGACTCTCTGGAGGAGAGTGTCGATTATGCTCAATTGGTGAGCGCCGTTCGCGAGATCAACCGGCAGCGAAAATATTTTCTCATCGAGTCTTTTGCCGATGCGATCGCAAATGGCCTTCTTGAACGGTTTCCCAAGATAAACAAGGTGATTGTTCGGGTGGAGAAGCTAAACCCACCTGGCTTAGGGAAGGTGAGATGTACGGCGGTCGAGCTGGAGAAGGAGAGGAGCTAGATAGACGGGTCTACCTCTCCCTCGGAGCGAACCTGGGAGAGCGGCGGTCGCAGATCGAACAGGGGATCGTCTCGTTGGAGAAGGGCGGATTCACCGTGGTGCGTCGTTCTTCCTTCTATGAGACAGAACCGGTCGATCTCGTGGACCAGCCGTGGTTCTTAAACCTGGTGATCGCGGGGGAGACGGATCTCTCACCGCGGGATCTCCTCGCTCTCTGCCAACGGATTGAGAAGGACACAGGTAGAGAAAGAACCGTTCGCTTCGGACCCCGCACGCTCGATATCGATATTCTGCTCTACAAGGGACACCAGATCGACGAGCAGGATCTTGAAATTCCGCACCCGCGGATGGCCTGCCGGCGGTTTGTCCTGATCCCCCTCCTTGAGATTGCACCGACGATTATGGCTCCAGACAGAAGAACGCGATACGCTGATGCACTGGCAAGACTCGATGAGAATAAGAAGGTGGAAAAATTAAAGGGAAACGAATTCTGATATCGGTCGATTCTCCAGATCAACAGGCCAAGCGAACACGCGTGGCGATCATGGAGGACGACCAGTTAATGGAGATCTACTACGGGCACCCGACGCAGGAAAAGATCGTCGGGAACATCTACAAAGGAAAAGTGGAGGATGTCCTCCCGGGATTGGGGTCGGCATTTGTCGATGTGGGCGAGAAGAAGAGCCTGTTCCTCTCGAAGGGTGAGATCAACGACGCCATCGTGATCGAACGCGGGTTCAAGCCGTGGGACGGTTCGGCACCGATCAACAAGCTCCTCCGCCCGGGGCAGACGCTCATCCTCCAGGTCAGGCGGGGAGGAATTGGATCGAAGAACCCGCAAGGGACGACGAAGATCAGCCTCCCGGGGCGATTCTGGGTCTTCCTCCCAACAGAGGATCGACTCGGGGTCTCCCGCCGGATCGAGAGCGTGCGAATCCATCGGCGTCTGAGGCGCCTGGCGCGCGAGTTGAAGAAGGACAGTGAAGGGATGATCGCGCGCACCGCCGCGCAATGGGCGAGCAAGGAGGACCTCGTGCGCGATTACCAGTTCCTCTCCGAGACCTGGGAGGGGATCGAGGCAGCAGCGAAGAAATCCTCCGCTCCGCAACTCCTCTACAAGACGATGGGGCTCGTGCAGACGGTCCTCCGCGATCGTCTCCTCCCTGACGTGAACGAGGTGATCGTCGATTCGGAGTTCTTCCAGGAAAAGATTATCTATTTCCTTGACTACATGTACATGCCGGAATACAAGAACCGCATCCACCTCCATCGGGAGAAGGCCCCGTTGTTCCAGCATTACCACCTGGAGGAGCAGATCCAGGAGACCCTGTCGCGACGGGTGAACCTCGCTGGCGGGGGATCACTGGTGATCGACGAGACGGAAGCGCTCATCGCGATCGATGTCAATACAGGCGGCGATGTGAAACACCGCAATCAACAGGCGGCGATACTCAACACAAACCTGGAGGCCGCAACGGAGATCGCACGCCAGCTGCGACTGCGACAGATGAGTGGGATCATCATCGTCGACTTCGTAGATATGGATAGCACGCGAAATGAGCAGAAACTGATCGAAAGGATCAACGAGGAGTTGAAGAAGGACCGTGTCTCGGCGGACTTCGTCGACATTACACCACTCGGACTCGCGGAGATCACGCGGAAACGTGCGGGAGAGAGCCTCACCGACATGCTGGAAAGCGCGGAGTTCGATGCTTGATTCACTTCTGCCACACCGCTAGAATGAGTTGCAGAGTATCGCGGGCGATTTGATCGTCCGACGGGCGAATAGCTCAGCTGGGAGAGCGTTCGGGTCACATCCGAAAGGTCGCAGGTTCGAGCCCTGCTTCGCCCACTATTTGTTTTCAGGTTCTTCGCTATTCAGCCTGTCGCCAGGCAGGGAAGCCGTATCCCTTTTCTCCCGCCAAGACGCCAGGGGGATTACCGGTCTTTGTCCAGCCCTGCCTCTACCTGTCTTCCGCTGTTCTTGGTGGCTAGGCGAAAGACTCATCGCCGAATGACCTCCTCTCAAAGTTGATCCGAAACTTGGAATCCGGAAAGATCTCAACCAGTGGGGAGGAGGAGGAGGGCAAACCATTGCGGAAGATAGAATCACCCGGTGGAGATACAGGAACTCAGTCGGGTATAGAAGAAGAGATTGGCTTTGACTCACTCTCCGACTGCACGCTCTGCCCGTGGGAGTGTCACGCCGACCGCGTGCACAGCCCTCTCGGTTATTGCCAGACAGGGACCGGTTACCATATTGCCTCGATCTGCGAGCACACCGGGGAGGAACCGATCCTGTGTAGAGAACATGGGATCTGCAATGTCTTCTTCACCCGCTGCAACATGCAGTGCATCTACTGCCAGAACTACCAGATCAGCCGCAATCAAGGGAAGGCCCTCAGTCGGCAGTTCACGCTCGATGAGGTCGCCGACCGGATCGAGAGGATCCTCGATCGCGGTGTGAACATCGTCGGATTCGTCTCTCCCTCGCACGTGATCCCCCAGATGAGAGCGATCATCGCCCGCCTGGAAGAGCATCACCGTTACCCGGCATACGTGATGAACACCAATGCGTACGACAGGGTAAAGATGCTCGCCTCGCTCGAAGGGGTGATCGATGTCTATCTTCCCGACCTCAAGTACATGGATGGAAACCTCGCCGGGTCCTACTCCGACACCCCCGACTACCCAAGAGTAGCGGCAGACGCCCTCATGGAGATGTTCCGCCAAAAAGGAGCGGAGATTGTCTTCGCTCAAGACGGGTTGATCCGCTCGGGGCTAATCGTCCGCCACCTCGTCCTCCCGGGCCAGGTCGAGAACAGCAAACAGTGTCTGCAATTCGTCGCCGAGAAACTCTCTCCCGGGGTTCACGTCTCACTCATGTCCCAGTATCACCCCACCCCACAGGTCGCATCGCACCCCGAACTCGGTCGTCCTCTCCACCCAGAGGAATACGAGGAGGTTCTCGCCGAAATGGATCGACTCGGGCTCCATCGTGGTTGGATGCAGGAGATGGAGAGCCACACGGTATACCTCCCCGATTTCTCTCGCCGTCACCCCTTTCAATTCCCCTGATCAACATTGTCAAGAATCGGTGTTGTGTTACGTATCCGACAGCGATCGACGCAGTGAAAAAAAGATTTGGCGGGAAGAACGCCCACGGCGACGCAAGAAAGTAACTCCTGGAAGGAGCGGTCAGGTTATTAGTCAAGAAAGTAGGGAAGGGGAATCCGTCACCTTCGCCGTTAGAATACTCTGGGATCGTCTTCATCCATAGGGACGTATTCATCCCGAAAATACCTTCACACAGACAGCCAGGCGCAGTGGAAGTTTGTGCCTGGTTCACGGAAAGGACAGGCGGCTCTGCCAAAACAATACAGGGCCGCCTCATGCTCTGCTACTTTTTATCGCCTGGTTTTTTAGGTGACTTCTTAACTGGCTTCTTCGGTCCCGGCATGGCTTATCCACCTCCCGGCGCAGTTGTCTATATGTGCACTTGCATCGCTGCGCAGTTAGCATTATACTCCTAATCAACCCCTTGTCAATAGGCAGGATGGAAATCATGAACCAAACAAGAGGAGGTCAAAATATGTCCGACACGCATGCCCGTTTCTTCAAGTCATTATCCAGTCGTTCACGTACGAAGATCCTACAGATTCTAGCCGATAAGGACGAGTTGTCAGTGGAGGAGATCACCAAACTACTCGATATCGCCGGAGCAACCGTATCCCGCCATCTTCAGATTCTCCGAATACAGGAGATCGTGTCAGTAAGACGGGATGCGCAGAATCGTTACTACTCCCTTAATAGACCGCAGCTCGTGCAGCAGGTCACAGCGTTTCTGACTGATTTGAAGATCGATACCTCGTTGATTTCGACAACCCGCGACTCGTCACTCAAATAGGTGAGTTTACACGGTAGCTCGGCAAGGAAGTCCACAATTGATGTGTGAAGGCATGTAATTGCCCAATGATGCTGACACGGAATGATTTCGTGGTAATTCTGTGAGCCAACACTCATGAGGGAGTACGCGACATTGATATCCCCGCACAGCAGTGCAGACATTACTACACTGTGCCTCTTATCACTGCAGCAAGCTACTGATACCCATCGAAATCCTTTAGAGTCTAGAGGTAGTCGTGCTCACCACGTTGTTCGGATCGCGTAGGCAGGAAGGAAGACGCCCAGAGCGGTGAAAGAGAGTGTTGTGGTGTATGCCATACACCAACTCATAGGCGAGTAGTCCCCCACAACCCACCCACCCGGGCGCTCTTTGAGGCTACTAGCGGACTTCTCAGTGGATTGGGCGGCGAGGAGACGCGTTTACAACCAACCGCACACAAGCAAAGGGCTTCACTATTCTTTGACATCCTCGCCAGTCCTATAGTCGTTCGCTTGAGCGATCGATGTCACCTCCCTATAATGGAGAGGTTCAGGAGGTGGCGATGGCCAGATTTATCCCAAGGAGCTCGCGCAAGGCCGGGCTCCCTCCAGGGACCCTTCTTCACATCGGCGAGGTCTCGCACGCAGAGGTAAAGATCCGCCTCGTCGACTACGACGAGACCAACCTGCGCGAGGACGAGATCTCATCCATCGAGGAGTGTTTCCCATTCAAAGAGAGCCCGACGGTCACGTGGATCAACATCGACGGCCTCCACCAGGTCGACCTCATCGAGGCATTGGGGGAACACTTCGGCCTTCACCCACTGGTGCTGGAGGACATCGCCCACACCGGCCAACGCCCGAAGATGGAGGACTACGAGGGCACGCTGTTCATCCTGATGAAGATGCTCCGCTACGATGATGACCGCGACGAGATCAATGCTGAACAGATCAGCATTCTTCTCGGGCTCAATTGGGTGGTATCGCTCCAAGAACGGCCCGGAGATGTCTTCGACCCGCTGCGAGAGAGGATTCGCTATGGTAAAGGGAGAATCCGCAAGATGGGCACCGATTATCTCGCCTATTCTCTGATCGACGCGATCGTGGACAACTACTTCATCATACTGGAGAAGCTTGGGGACAGGGTCGAGGCCCTGGATGAGAAACTGGTAGCCAACCCATCTCCGGGTGAATTGAAGGAGATCCATGCGCTGAAACGTGAACTCCTCTTCCTGCGGAAATCGGTCTGGCCGTTGCGCGAGGTGATCAGCGCCTTGCAGCGAGGGGAATCATCCCTGTTCGAGGCGCGGTCCATGATCTATCTGCGCGACGTGTATGATCACACGATTCAGGTTATCGACACCGTCGAGACCCTAAGGGACACGGTCTCCGGCATGTTGGACATCTACCTGTCCAGCGTGAGTAATCGCATGAATGAGGTGATGAAGGTGCTGACGATAACCGCCACCATCTTCATCCCATTGACGTTCGTTGCCGGGATATACGGGATGAACTTCACGCACATGCCGGAGCTTAAATGGTCATTCGGCTACTTTGGGGCGCTGGGGATCATGGGGATCATCGCCGGAGCGATGATCGTCTACTTCCGGCGCAAGAAATGGTTGTAGCCATCGCTTGTGGCTTCCCCAAGAGGCCAGGAGATGTGAGCTAAAGGAGGAACAGGATGACTCACAAGTGGAAGTACGAACCCTGGACACAAGGTCCAGAGGAGTTCAGGTATGCCGTCACCGATATCACGGGCGAGATCATCGCCCTCGTAAGAAGGAAGGACGATGCCGCCTTCATCAGCCACATGAGCCTACGCTTCCCGCGCATCCAGCAGCAGGCCGCTCAACTGCTGACCGAGGCGCGAAAGCTCCACAAGGAGATCGAGGAGCTGGGCACTATCTAACCACTTGAGTGACCGCCGTTATCAATCGTACTCGTTGTTTCGTTGCTCAAAACAATGTTTTGCGCTCGCCGCACCTGTATTTTTGAGTTTTGGACGCCCGAATTACAGCCATAATCACCGGATAGATCCCGGCCCCTTGAAACGAGCTTGTCCGGCCCGAATGATACGTTGCCAGCTTCTTAATGGGTGAGAGATTGGGTATTTAATCTGAATCTCGCGATCATTCAATCTTCCAATCTCTTAATTCCTCAGCGCTCTCTGCGTTCTCGGCGATAAACAAATACCACAAGCTAGCGCCATTGTGCTTGCATCGGACAGCGGCAAAGTGCTATGATGAGGGAGATAATCGGCAAGAAATGGGGGAGAACGGATGTCAGGACATTCCAAATGGGCTAATGTCAAGTATCGAAAGGAACGGCAGGACAAGAAGCGATCCAGTCTGTTTGCCAAGGTGATCAAAGAGATCACTCTTCAGGCAAGGAACGGCGATCCCGACCCGGCGAATAACCCCGGGTTGGCACAAGCACTCGAACGGGCAAAAGCAGCAAACCTTCCTAAGGATAACATCGAGCGGGCGATCAAGCGCGCCACCGGCGAGCTTGAGGGGGTCTCCTACGAGGAGGCCACCTATGAGGGGTACGCCACAGATGGAGTGGCTGTCTTGTTGCGCGTGGTAACCGATAACCGCAACCGGGCCGCGGCCTCAATCCGCCACATCTTCAGCAAGCACGGGGGGAACCTAGCCGCCGCAGGAAGCGTCGCCTGGTTGTTCGATCGCCGCGGGGTGGTCACGATCGAGGAGATCCCCGCGGGAATGGATCGGGATGAGCTGTTGATGTCGTTGATCGAGCTCGGTGCACAGGAATTAGATGATCAAGGAGAGGTAATCGAAGTCTACTGCGCCCCGACCGACTTACCCTCCTTGAGTGAAGGAATCCGCAACCTGGGGATCACCCCCAGCCGAGCTGAGGCGACAATGCTCCCCAAGAACACCATCAAGGTGGAAGGACATGCCGCGGAGAAGGTCCTTAAGTTAATCGATGACCTCGACGATAACGAGGATGTACAGGAAGTATTTGCAAACTTCGACATCCCCGACGAAATCCTGGCAAAGATGGGTGGAAATAGTTAGATCAAGAGGAGGAGGGAATAGAAAACTATACCGAAGGTCATAAAAAAGGAGATGGCAAAGATGAAGAAGACACTGGTGGTATGTATTGTTTTAGTGGGGCTGCTCGCTGGAATCGCAATGAGTGTAGGAGCGCAACAGTCGCACGATGCATGGATTTCCGGACTTGCATCGTTCCTTATTCCCGGATTGGGGCAGTTGCTCAACGACGAGGTAGATAAGGCGATCATCCACTTTGGGGTAGATGTAGCCATCATCGTGGGAGGAGGGTACCTTGCCTACTTACTGCCCTACGGGTACTGGTATGGCTACTCCGCTGTTGGTCTCGCCCACATCGCCTGGTCGCTCTACAGTGGGTACGATGCCTATAACGTCGCCAAGGATACGGGATTCTCTCTGGGGATGACCGAAGAGGGGTTGACCCTCTCGTACAGTTTCTAACGAGTAAGCAACAACAACGATGTGGCGATGAGTGCCACCACGGTCAAGAGCTTCAGAAGGCCCCGGTTGAGCGCGACAGGGATTCTCTTCGTTTCAAGAAGCGAATTCCGCGCTGATAGAATTTCCCCGGACTGCGGATCGATCTCTAGCTTGAGGCGCCCCAGATAGCGACCGAATGCACCGGCCTGAAGGATCAGGGTTTTCCCTTCTCGCACCGGATCAGGTGTGATCTCGTGAGAGTGCCCGGTGAGGAAGACATCAATATCGGGAACCACCCGTGCAATCTCTACCGCTTGCGCCACGGGCAAGTGCCCCAGGACAACCACGAAATCGGCCTTTCCTTCCGTCTCCTTTAATGCCCTCTGAATTGCCTGCGCTGCATCAATGTATTTCAGCCAGGGATAGTCCGGGTAGGAGAGGTACTCCGCGGTGATCAGACCGATCACCAGCACCCGCATCCCTCCGGTACTGATCATCGTGTAAGGGACAAACGGCGCTGGGTTTTCGGCAAGGGGAATCATGTTGGCACAGAGGAGAGGGAAGCTTGTCTTGGAGGAGAGCTCAGCTAGTCGCTGTGCACCGTAGTAGAGCTCGTGGTTACCGATCGCCATTGCATCGTACCCCACCCGATTCATCCACGCTACCATCTCATCCGCCCCCCATACGGCGTAGAGCGGCACACGGAAGTCCTGCCAAGTGTCGCCGGAATCGAACAGGAGCATGGGGCCACCACTCGCCCTCTCTTCTTCGATCAGCTCGCCCAGGCTCGCCAAGGGGGCTAGCCGGTCGTGAATGTCGTTTGTATAGAGGATCGTGAGAGACGAGGCAGACACGGCCCATCCTATCGGCAAAACCGTCAGGAAGACCAGGGCAGTGAGCGACCAATTGCGGAGCTTCACCCGTTGCTTCATCCCAGTCTCAACTCCTGCGTGTCATCGTCCAAGCAATGCACGAAGGGCGCATTCGCCGCATCTCTCTCCGCGTTCCCTATCACAGACTCGCTCCAAACGATGCTCCCCATTCTACACCGCGATAGCAGATGGAGAGCCCCCACACGCCTTGACGCGGGAAGAGGCGTAGTGTAGCAAGGAGTGAATAGCGTGTTTCATGTTCCACCCCGAGCGAGATGCTGTACCATTGGTTCGGAGAGGTAGTGATTGTCGCCCAGCGCTTCCCACTAGCCCCAAAGATCCGTCCCCAGTCGATCTCCACCGGCCCAAGGAAGAGCGCGGAGAGAAGAGTGAATCCGTCTTGCGAAAGATCGAGCGACAAATTTAGTGGCCCCAGGTGATCGACGAGCAACGCCCGCACTTCAAGCGAGAATAGATCGGAGGGAGACGTCGTCATCCAGAGGTCGAGACGATCGGTGATCGCTCGACCGACCTGCAGTGAGGGGCCTGTGCCAGGGGAGAAATTGAGCCTGTAACCGGTGATTCCTCGATCGCCTATGCTCTCCGCGATCGGCAGATCGAGGAACAACTGGTGGGGATAGGCGTGAGCAACCACCGACAGAACAAGGGCGAACAGGATCGAGATCAGTATGACCTTCATGACTAATATAAGCTACCACAACGGGAGATGGTGGTCAAGAAGCGCTGGTTGAACAACTGACCGATCGAGCAGTTGCCGAATCTCTCAATCACTGAATCGACGAGTTCCTCTAACTCATTCGTGATCCCGAGTGGCGTTACCTGTTTCGTAATAGCGCGACGCTGATACGGATCAAGTCGTAGTCGACCTCCCCACCAAGCGCGCGGTGGATCGGCCCAACCTGATCCGTATCGAGTGAGGCGACAGCCTCTGCAATACGCTCGAAGGTCTGCTCCCCAACCCAGGGAGAGGGATCCTCTATCCTCTCCTGATTGATGTACGCGACCAGATACTTGCCCACTGTTGACGGTACGCGGTCGATCGAACGTGCGACCTCCTCAATGGAGACGCCCTGTGCAAACAGACCGAACGCGATCTGCCGCGCCATGTTAAGCGTGGATCGCTGCCCCTTGCGCACGCCTCGTGCTCCCTGAGAAAGAGAGACATCCATAGGGAGCAAGTGTTCACGGCTGTATTCCTCGATAGTACCGAGAAAGAGAGCACCGTACTGCTCGGCCTTTGCGCTCCCGACACCGCGCACCTGCAGGAAGGCTTCCAGGGTGGAGGGGCGGCGGCGCGCCATATCGCGTAGTGAGGCATCGCCAAACACAACGTAGGCAGGAACGTTCCTGCTCGTAGCGAGATCCCTGCACAGTGTTCGCAGCGTCTCAAACAACCCGCGATCGACGCCCTCCCATGAATCGGCCGCCACCCTGGACGCACCGACAGGCCTCTCCGCGGGCCTGCTCAACTGTGGCGTCTCTTCTCCCCGCAACACACGCCATCCTACTTCCGTGACATGCAAGACATTGTACTCGCCCGTCTTTTCCAGGGC
>Ga0315538_1002558_pt1 | contig 10099 bp, 7 predicted proteins | sample SalMarSW160230MG_2_FD_203834 | JGI IMG/M metagenome (GOLD analysis project Ga0315538, IMG submission 203834) | Salt marsh sediment microbial communities from the Plum Island Ecosystem LTER, Massachusetts, United States - Salt Marsh Sediment SW1601-230 ...
GCCGAACGAGACAACACCTCCCGCCTGATGAAAATCGCCGACATCATCAGAGCATGAACCCTTTTTGTGGAATCCGCCTCGAAAGCAAACGCTCACTCTCTCGGAATCAGGGCTTTCAAAAGCGGTTTGTGCCATTCTTTTTTCACAGGGTCGTAGGCGCCGAAGCTGGCGCAGAACTCCCAGTATGAGAAGCTCCAGCCGCGTTCTATGGCTGAATCGACAACGAATTTCGTCCATCGGCCGCGCGAATCCATATCCGCCGTATCCACTGCGCCGAACTCGCCAAGGTGAATAGGCCTGTTGCGGGCCTTGCCCCAGGCGGCGGCGATATCGAAGTCTTTGACGACAGCTTGCTTTTCCTCTTCCGTCCCCGTCCACTTTGTGCCTAACCAGTTGTTGGAATCTTTAATCCACGAAGCTCCCTGATGCGTGAACTTCATCGGCAGATAGTAGTGGATGGTAACAATGATATTGCGGTCGTCTTCGGGCAGCCGGAGGTTCTTGAGCTGGCTTATCTGATTCCATTGTACCGGGCCCACAACCAGGGTCCTGTCAGGATTCGACTTGCGAACAACCGTGATAGCATCGGCCAGTATCTCACTCCAGGGTTTGGCCTTGAGCTTGCCGTGCGGCTCGTTCATCAGCTCGAACACAAGGATGTCGGGTTTGTCTTTGTAATGCTCTGCGATTTGCTTCCACAGCGCAATGAATCGCTCTTTATGCCCGCCGGGGTCGTCGTCCAGCTCGTTGTAGTGATGGATGTTCAGCATTACGGGAAGGTCTCTGGCCAGAGCATTGTCAACCGCCCAGTCCACCCGCTTGAAGAACTCCGCATCGATTGTATAAGGCGGCTTAGCCATCGCGTGCGCATTCCAGCGGACAGGCAGCCGAATTGAGTCAAACCCGGCATCCTTTATAAGCTGAAAATACTCCTCCTGCAGCGTCACTCCCCATTCGCCTTCGTTCGGTGCCTCGAGGGCATTGCCGAGATTGACGCCTCTGCCTATGAGCTTGTTCACCTCGAACGGCCCGACGGCCCTGGCCGAGCCGCCCGTCTCGCCGGCAAACGCACATGTGAATAGCGAAAACAGACTTACAACTGCGATAACAGTGTGCAATGGTTTGTCGAACATTTTATTTCTCCTGCTAAAAAGGGAATTACCAACCTTTACCGAAATCGAAAAAGCGGGCGATGGGATTCGAACCCACGACATTCGGCTTGGGAAGCCGACATTCTACCGCTGAATTACGCCCGCAAAAGCGCTTCTTTATCGGAATATACCATTCCATTGGGCGCCCTGTCAATGGCTTTTACAGGCGTCCCTTTTCACTCAGGAGGTGTTTACTTTACGGAGTCGTCTTCGGGCAGGCCGAGCCGTTTGTAGAGGTTTTTTCGTCCTGCTTTGTCGATGTCGAGGATTTCGTGGGCGCATTGGGCGACTTCTTTTGCCTTTTCTCGCGGGACACAGATGACTCCGTCGCCGTCTGCGACGATGACGTCGCCGGGTCTGACAAGTACGCCTCCGCAGACTATGGGGCGGTTGACGGATTCGATTTCGTTTCTGCCCGGCCGAATGCCTCGTCCTACGTGGCGGAAGTACAGGGGTACTTTTTCTGTGATGATTTCGTCGGTATCTCGTGCGGTGTTGTTTGTGACGACGCCGACGCAGCCGGCGAGTTTCCAGCCCATAATGTTGTTCGAGCCGATTGAGCCGACGTCGGCGCCGGGGGCATCGTCGAAGACGAGGATGGTTCCTTTTCGGATGAGCGGCATGAACGGTTCGCTCGACAAATTATTGTACCAGTCGCTTACCCAGTCGTTGAAGCTTTTTATGTCCATCTCGGCAGCGGGCGGCTTGTTGGTCGGCACATACCGAGTGGTAACGGCGATGCCGATGATGCGATGGGCGTAGTGTTCGGTATCTCTCCAGAGCGGGTGGATTTCCGGGCTCATCAGGCCGACGTTCGTTAATCCGACCTTGTCCATACCGTCCGAGACATCGGCGACCCGCAGGCCCTTAAAGAGCTTTATTATTTCGGCGTCTTCCCCGGGGCTATAGACTTTTGTGGGGATGAAGTTTTTGCCCTTTCTCAACTCTTCAACGGTGGGGGTTTTCTGCTGTGACAGTGCGGGTGCCGACAGGATGAGCAGGCAGGTGACGGCCAGGGCGATTGTTTTAGATTGTCGAGCAGGCATAATATGGTTCCTTCATTTAGTTCTCTGTTTCTCTTGTCGTCACAAATCCGATACCAAGTTTCGTATGACGTTTTGAAAGTTTTCATTATGCTAACGATTTGTTATGTGTTTTTAAATTTCTTCAAAGTAATCCGAATCAATGGTCTTTAGCTTATATGTGTTTACAGTTGATAGTCCTACACTATTTTCTATCATCAAGTCTGCAAGATGTTCTCCGTCTATTAGAATGATTTTGTATTCTACTTGCCCGACAAACTTATAAACATTGTTTGGGAAAGTAGATGTTGTAATGAAAATCCCCTTCTTTGCTTTCTTAGAAGCAAGTGCTCCTGTAAAGTCTCGAATTTCTTTGACCGGAACAGCATTTTCCCATCTTTTGGCCTGGATATAGATAATATCAAGTCCTAGTTTATCCTCTTTGATTATTCCATCAATTCCTCCATCTCCGGCTTTGCCAACTGCTTGTCCAGCGTCTTTTCTTGAGCCCCCGTAGCCCATTGTGATGAGCAAGTCTATTACAAGCTTTTCGAAGAATGCGGGCGAACATGTTTTAACAATACCAAGAACCTCTTTAGATAATTCAGAGTAAAGTTTCTGATAAGCATATTCAAGTAATTCTTCTGGTGTCATACCTGTAACGTTTACGATAGGCTGAGGCTTTACAGGGTCGCCGTAACGTTTCAGGAACTTTGTAGTTATTTCAGGTGGATTCTCTTTTAGTAGTTCAAGTCCTTTGTCGCTGATTTTGAAATGAGCTCTCTTTGGGCAGCTAATAAGTCCTGCCCTTTTCAGGTAAATTCTTGTCCAGCCTACTCTGTTTCGGAATACAGGTTGGCGTCTGCTGGGTAAGAGTTCTCTTTGTTCTTCGTCAGTCAGTCCTAATTTGTTCGCCAGGGCATCATGGGTCTCACTAAATCCATGCTCTTGTCCGTCCGCAAGATACTTGAGGAACGGTAACATTATCTCTTCAAAGGTCGGTATCATTATCTATCCCCTTTTCTACCGTTATTTGCCTAACTATATTAAAACAAAAAACTTACACACCTTTATGCTCATTTAATATGCGACATATCACCCTTAATCTATGGCAGATAACATTTCACCTGTGGCGGATAACGCTCAATTTATGACATATCACGCTTACGATGCCACGTTGTAAGCCTGGAACGCCTTGATGTAAGCCCGCGATATCACAATGTAACCTTGCAAAATTGCATTGTAAACTCACAACGCCGTGATGTAAAGCCGCAAGGCCACGATGTAAACTTCCAATACAATGATACACGCTTACATCGGCAGCGATATGGTTCCGGCAAGTTCCGTTGTGAACAGTTATACCTTCACTTGCGTTGTGGCCGACAAACCGCCCTTCCTTTGGCGCCGCATAATTCGTTACCTCCTGACACGCAAAGTTCCGTTCCGGCCTGGCGGTTAGCCTTTGGCCAGTCCGCCTGTGGCGGATTGCTCACATCAGCTTTCTTGGCGCTGCTCATTTTTTGGTCTCCTTTATGTCAGTTCGATGTCGATGGTTTTTTTTGGTGGTGGGTTGTTGGGGTCGGCGATGTTTTGGGCGAGGCGGAAGGATTCGTCGAGTGCGGTCGGGTGTTTTCGGATTTGGCCTTTTGCGTCGATGCTGTTGACGAACAGGTTGGCGGCGTAGGAAAAGTCGAGTGTGGCAAGGAAGTATTTCATAGTGAGTCGGACGGAGTCGAACATTTTTTTGCCTTTTGTTCCGCCGACGGCGATGACCATAGCGCGGCGGTGGGGGGGCAACGATTCGGGAAGGGGTTTTTTGAGGACGTACTTGCGTACCCAGAAGCATTGGCAACGGTCGATGAGGATTTTTGCCTGTGAGCAGACGGTCATAAAGAAAATGGGGGTTGCGAAGATGAGCAGCTCGGCGTGAAGGATTTTTTCGATGAGCGGCTGATAGTCGTCCTCGATGGTGCAGTCGCCGGTTCTGTAGCAGTCGCCGCACTCGGTACAGGGGCTGATATTGAGGTCGGCGAGGCGGATGTATTCGGTTATTGCACCGGCTGATTCGGCGCCTGCGAGGGCCCGGCGGCAGAGCAGGTCGGTATTGCCTTTCAGGCGTGGGCTTGTTGAGATGCCGAGTACCTTCATTGCGAGTATCCTTTCGTGTGTTGGATTATGTCGATTGGCAGGGTATCAGTTGTGGGGTGGAAAAGCAACGGTGAATGTGGTAGAAGGGTTGTTTGGAGGCGGGAGTGAGAAGCTGCGGCGGTGGTGTTTTGAGGACCCTCGCAATGAATCCGCCGGCCCGCATAAGGCGTGTAAAAGGCGGACAAGATTGCGGGGCTAAATGCGCGGAATGATAATATGACGGTAGAGTTTATATTGGGCAGAAGCGGCACGGGCAAGACGCGGTACTGCGTCGATGCCATCGCAGGGGCGCTGTCGAAGGGCGAGGATGGGCATCGGCTGCTGCTGCTCGTGCCGGAGCAGGCGACGTACCAGGCCGAGCGTGCAATACTCTCAAGGGGCAAGGTGACGGGTTATCACAGGTTAAATGTCCTGTCGTTCAACCGGCTGGAGTATATGCTGCTGGGCAGCCGAACGGCCACCGGCTCACTGTCGCGGATTGGCAGAACGATGATAGTGCAGCGGATACTGCGTGAGCAGCGAGGGCGGCTGAAGCTGCTCGGCTCAAGTGCCGAGCGAGCAGGTCTCGGCCGGCAGATAGCGGCGGTGATTGAGGAGATTCATCGTTACGGGTACGGGCCGGAAGAGATTGAACGACTGGCAGATGAGCTTGCCAGCGAAAGTGAGCTTACTGCACGCAAATTCGGCGAGATTGCACTTCTGGTTGAGCAGTATCACAGGTTCATCGAGGGAAAATTCATAGACCCGGATATACAATTGGCAAGGGCGTGTCAAAAAACGGGTGAAGCAGAGTTTTTGAAGGGGGCGGAGCTTTGGGTGGACGGGTTTTCGAGCTTTACCGGCAGCGAATTGGCGATGCTGACCGAGCTGATGAAGGCGGCGTCGGCGAGTCATATTGCGCTGTGTCTCGACCCGGAGAGGATAGACGTGGAGGACCCTAAGCGCGACGACGGCAGCGTGAGTATATTCAGCCCGACCGAGCAGACTTACTGTGAGCTTTTCGAGCGGGCGAAAAGGTGTAAATTGAAGATGGGACGGCCTGTCTTATTGGCGCAAGCAAAGAGGTTTGCGGGCAGCAGGGAGTTGGGGCATATCGAGAAGGAGATATTCGGCGGCTCACAGAAAAAGGTAACGTGTGGCCCGGCGGTGCAGGTGCTGTCTGTGGCGAACCGGAGGGCGGAGGTGGAGTATGTCGCCGGGCGGATTTGCTCGCTTGTGCGGCAGCGCCGGTGCCGGTACAGGGACATTGCGGTGGTGGTGTCGGATTTGACGGCATACGAGCATTACGTAGAGGCCCTGTTTGCGGATTACGGAATACCGGTGTTTATCGACAGACGAAAACGGCTTAGTGAGCATCCGGTGGTCGAGCTGGTTGGCTGTGCCTTGGAGATTGCTACGAGTGGTTTTTCACAGCAGAATGTGTTTGCATATCTAAAGACCGACCTTGTGCCGATTGAACGGGGGATGAGTGATTTGTTGGAGAACTATTGCGTTGCGTTTGGAGTAAGCGGCTCCGACTGGTTACGGGATAAGGCCTGGGCCTTTGCCGGTGCGGATGACGAGCGCTTCGGCGAGCAGAGGGTCAACGAAATAAAGCAGCGGGTGCGAGGCCCATTGCTCGGATTGGCCCGGCGACTGGGGGCCGGCGACGACGGCGAAAAGAAAATCGGGGCCGGTCAATTTGCCGGGGCGATCTTCGATTTTTTAGATGAGCTGAAACTGCGCGATACCCTGGGGAAATGGATTGAGCAGGCGACTGCGGACGGGGACATCGGCGCCGCCGACGAGCACCGGCAGTTCTGGGAAAGGTTCGTGGACGTCTTTGACGAGCTTGCCGAGGCGTTCGAGGGCTGTGAACTGGCATCCGAGGATTATATTTCGATACTGACGTCGGCGTTTTCGCAGATGGCGATGGCGTTTATTCCGCCTGCGCTGGACCAGGTGCTTGTCGGCTCGATTGAGCGAAGCCGGCATCCTGATTTGAAGGCGGTTTTTCTCATTGGCGCTACGCAGAGGCAGTTTCCTGCGCCGGTTCTTTCGGACGGGATTCTCAGCGACGAGGACAGGACTCTGGCGGAAAGTGCGCAGGTGAAGCTTGCCCCCGGCAGGCGGCAGAGCGTTGTCGAGAGGCAATACCTTGCGTACATTGCGTTTACCAGGGCGTCGGATTATTTGTGCGTGACGTACCCTGCGGTTGACGAGAAGGGCGGCGCGGTCGTTCGCTCGCAGTTTGTGGATGCGCTCGAAGCGATTTTCGATAATCTGCAGGCCGAATCAATTGCGTCCGAACAGGTTCGGCTCGAGCAGGTTTGCAGCGAATATGAGCTTGAGGATTTGCTCTGCTGCGGGCTTGGCAGAGATTCTGCAAGGCAGCAGAAAAACCGCACCGCTCGGCTTGATGAGTTGTTGACGGCGGTTTGCGCAGATGAACAGCTTGGCCGGCTTGGGCAAAGGGTGACGAGGGCGCTTGATTATGAAAATAAGGCCCGGCTTTCGGATGATACAATTAGTGGGCTTTTCGGCGGCTCTGATGCGGTAAAAAGCTCGGCCAGCCGGCTGGGTGCGTTTGCGGCGTGTCCTTATCGGTATTTTGCGAGGTATGTGCTGGATTTGAAGGAGCGGGCGGAGTTTAAGTTAGAGCCGCTGGACATGGGGGATTTTTACCATCGAGTGCTGGATGCGGTCTTCAAGCGGCTTGCAAGCGAGAAAATGGATATAGCCGCTGTCGAGCAGGAGCAATTAAAGCATATCGTCCATAAGGCGATACAGCAGGTTAGTGAGCGTTGTCCGTTCATCAAAAATTTTGCGGCTCACAGCACGCACAACAGCTTCATTGTGTCCTCGGCGGCAGAGGTGCTGGAGACCTGCGTCACGGCGTTAGCAAAGATGGTTGGTGCGGGTGTGTTTCGGCCCCTGATTTCGGAGGTCGGGTTCGGAACTCTTCAAGGGCAGCCGGGTGAGTTAGGGGATGTATGGATTGCCCTGCCGGACGGGCGCAAGCTGAATTTGCGGGGAAGGATTGACCGGCTTGACATTGCGCAGACGGGCGAGGGAAAATTAGCCGTGGTGTTTGACTATAAGCGGTCGGCGAGGTCATTTGAATGGGCACAGTTTTATTATGGGCTGGATTTGCAGTTGGTGATTTATCTGCTGGCGCTTTGCGATTCGCAAAATGGCCGGCGGCTTGCGGGGACGCCTGTGGGTGCCTTTTTCCTGCCTGTTGAGACGGGCCCGGGGAAGGGAGATATTGCAAAAATGGATGAAGCCGGGAGTAAATTCGCCCGCAAGGCGAGCGGGATATTCAACGGAGAATACGCGGGGCTGATTGATTCCGATGCAGAAAAGTGGAGCCGGTATTATGCTTTTTACGTCAAGGCGAACGGCAGTGCCTATGGAAATTATGCCAGTAGCAGCATACTAAAGCCCGGGGATTTTGAGAGTATGATGAGCTTTGGCAGAGATAAGGTTATAGAATTAACACAGGGCGTTTTGTCGGGGACGATTGATGTGAGGCCTTATCGGCTCAAGGGTACAACTGCGTGCAAATGGTGCAAGTATAAATCGGTGTGCCGGTTTGACTGGCAGGTGAATGAGTACAGGCATCTTGAGGGTATGGACAAGACTGAGGTGCTTTCTCGAATAGGGCTACAAGATGGCGGATAAAATTAACTGGACAGACCAGCAGCAGCGGGCGATAGCCGAGCAGGGCCGGGACGTGTTTGTAACGGCCTCGGCGGGAACGGGCAAGACGGCTGTTCTGAGCGGGCGCTGCGTCAGTATTGCGGCAAAGAAGGATGTGTGCCCGGATATATGGAGCGTGCTTGTTCTGACGTTTACGGATATGGCGGCAGAGCAGATGCGGCAGCGGATAGCAGAGCAACTGCGGGTGGCGTCGGCGGCGAGCAGGGTTCCAGCCGAGCGCCAACATCTGCGCCGGCAGCTTCTACTTCTTGGCGGTGCGGATATCAGCACCATCCATTCGTTTTGCAGACGGCTGATTGCAGAGTATTTTTATGAGGTTGGTCTTGACCCGGGATTCGGCGTGCTCGATGCGGATGAGTCGCGGCTTTTGAAGGTAGAGTCGCTTGAGAAAACGATTGACTGGGCGTGGCGGCAGGGGGATTTAGAGCAGGGATTAACGGAGCTTTTAGGCGGGCGGGATTTGCGCGTCAACGAAGGTTTTACCTCGAAGGTTATCGAGGTGAGTAATTATTTAGACGGGGTAGTTCATCGGCAAGGCTGGTTCGAGCGGGCGAGAGTATTGGCCGAAGGGCTGAATCCGTTCGATGGGGACATCGGCAAAGAGCAGAAAAGAATAATTGCACGCAAAATAGAGGCATCGGTTGATAGAATAAGATGTGCTCAACAGTTGTATCGTCAGAGTGGAACAGGCAACTGGGCTCAGAATTGGGATAGAGAGTTTGCCCAGCCTTTAAGTAAGTGCCTGGAGGTTTTGAAGAAGGGTGATTGGGAGCATTTTACAGATCTTCTCAGTAAAGTTAAGCCTCCGAGAAATAACAAACCTGATGCCATGGATGGTGTGGGGGTAGAGATTATCAGAGCGAGCGCGGAGACGGCAAAGAAGGAGCTGAAGGAGTATTGGCAGCTTGCTGTTTTGAATCCGGAATATCTGGACAGGTTAGCCGGGGCGGTTGGTTTGCAGACGCGGGTGATGATAAAGCTGGTCGAACAGTTCGATAGGTTCTACGCCCGGGCGAAAGAGCGTATAGGGTGTCTTGATTTTGCGGATTTGCAGCAGTATGCGGCGAAGCTGTTGTGTGCGGGATTTGACGAGCAGGGCGGGACGGTTGCTTCGCCGACGGCCAAGGCGCTTCGGGGACGCTACAGGTACATCTTTGTCGATGAGTATCAGGATATCAATGCGGTGCAGCAGTTGATATTGGATATGCTCAGCAGCGGGGGTAATGTTTTCGGGGTGGGGGATGTTAAGCAGAGTATATATTCGTGGCGGGGGGCGAGGCCCGGCATATTTTTGGAGCGGATTGATGGGGCGGTAGCTAAGCCGGCGAAAAGCGATGACGGGCTGAGGGTGGATTTGAATGTCAACTTTCGGTCGGATGAGCGGATACTGGATTTTGTGAACGTTGTTTTTTCGAAGGTGATGACCGAAGGGCTTTGCGGGATTGAATATGATGAGTCGGCGCAGCTTCGGGCGGGTGAGGCAGAGGGGAGAACGACAAGCGACGGTGATAAGGTTGTGGAGCTGCATATATTGGATGAGCAGGTCAGGGAAACCGAAGCCGAGGGACAAGAGCAAGATGACGCCGACGGTGACGTTTCGGAGGGGACATACAGCGGCCGGCAGAGGCAGGCGGCGCTGATAGCGCAGCGGATAAGAGAAATAGTGAGTGGTAAAGAGTTTCAGATTCTCGATAAGCAGACGGGCCGGCGGCGAGATGTTGAGTACAGTGACATTGTGATTTTGATGCGGTCGGTATCGAGGAAGGTTGATTTTGTTCAGGTGCTTCGACTGGCGGGCCTGGCGGTGAGTTGTGAGGCGACGGCGGGCTACTTCGAGGCGACCGAGATAAGTGATATGCTGTGTTTGTTGAAGGTGCTGGATAATCCCCGGCGGGATATCGAGCTTGCGGCGGTTTTGCGAAGTCCCTTATTTGGAGTGAGCGATACCCAGCTTGCGAAGATTCGTCTCTGGCGAAGGGCTGCGGATGAGCAGAAAAGCTTCTTTGAGTGTGTGGTGGATTACAGTGAGGGTCAGGAAGATTCGGAACTGGCGGGAAAGTTGCGAGAGGTGTTGGA
>Ga0315538_1002561_pt1 | contig 10094 bp, 8 predicted proteins | sample SalMarSW160230MG_2_FD_203834 | JGI IMG/M metagenome (GOLD analysis project Ga0315538, IMG submission 203834) | Salt marsh sediment microbial communities from the Plum Island Ecosystem LTER, Massachusetts, United States - Salt Marsh Sediment SW1601-230 ...
ACCCGGCGCGTTCCACGCCCGAATCCATAACTGAATCGAGCGACGCGAGCACCGCTTCCCGGGCGCGAGCGCCGTGGCCTCTTGGCTGACCAGGTCCAACAGAACGCGCGAACTTTGCCGGTCGTGTTCCGGCGTGCGGCGGAGTACGCGATACCGTTGTACACAGTACATTCGCGTTGCCAGACGGCGCAGTCCCGCGCGCGACAAGCCTTCCTCACCAATGCCGGCCAGGTCCGCCAACAGCGGTTGCACGGCATCCAGGGCGGCGGGCTTCAAGCCGAGCAGCGCTTCAATCGTCTGCACGAGCGCCCGGCTCTGTTCGGCCGGGCGGCTCGGTGTCGATCCCGTGTTGTCCGCGTTCCCCATCATGCTGCCTACGTTCCGACCCTCCGGCCCTTGAGACGGTCGATCACCTCGTCGGCCTCGCGCATGGTGAGCTTGCTGACCGAACCTTGGGGCGTCATCGAACGCAGATCGTCAAGGTCCAGTCCACGCTGGTTGCCCAGGGCGAAGATCGCCGCCCGCTGTTTGGGGGTGAGCTTGCGCTTGGCCCGCTGCTGGACCGTGACGCGCGAGCGCTGGCGGTAACGCCGTGCCTCGGCGGCCTGGACCGGATCGTCGCTTGCTTGCTCGGCCGACGCCAACCGGGCGGGCCGTAGCTCCTGGAATCCGCACACGTACGTCTCGCCGGCATCATCCTGAAACACGCCGACGTGAGGATCACCGTTGTGCAAACTCACCAAGCGCAGCGCGAAAGCCCACCGACCCTGATCGTCGGGGATCAGGTAAATGTCTCCGGGCTCTGGTCTCTCCGTCGCTGACACCATGCTGTCCCTCGGTTCGCGCCGTCTATGCCAGCCGGCGAATCCGCGTGCCGGACGACTCGGCAACAACCTCTTCCATGCGCTCCAGGTCTTCGTGGCCCATCGTCGTTTGCTGCACCGCCTCCAAGTGCTCGGCGGTGATCTCGGTTGCCCCGGAGCCGACCGCGAACTTGTACGCCAGGTACAGGTTGATTACCGCCATACCGAACCCACCCATACCGATGACGCACGCGCGGGCCTGGAGCCAGTCAATCGCACTGGGGGCAACCTTCAACTCCAGGCTGGCCGTCGTTATGAGCGCGCGGATGTCATCCTTGGTAAACAACGGTGTAGGATGCTCCGTCCTCCGCGTGCGTTCGGTGAGGTCGCGCCGAATCACCACGCGGGCGGATAGCTGGTCGGTCACTTCGCGGAAGTCCCCCACGTCGCGGAAGCCGAGTTTTTGATAGATCGCCGGCTTCCCGCAGAGCAACGGGCCACACCCCGTGCGGTCATGCAGTTCGCGCAAGAACTCCAACACGCGATACGAGCAATCGTCGGCCTCGTCCACGAAGATCGGTCTTCGGGTCCCTTGGAGACGTTTCACCAGGCGGCGCATGAGGGCGTCAAACGTGCCCTCCGTCTTTAGTCCGAACGCAGCACATACCATGCGGCACACCGCCTTCGGTCGCTGGGCGGACTCGCCCATGCGAATCAACACCGGCTGGCCCAGCCGGTCACTGCCTTCCAGCGCGGCGAGCGTAAACGATTTCCCGATCTGCGCCGGGCCGAACACCACGCCGATCTTGCACGTCTCGCTGACAATCTCCGCGACGGTGATGATATCGCGGGCTACCGAGTGCTCCGCGAACTGGCGGTCGAGCACGATGTTGCGCCGGCGGGCGTCGAGTTCCATCCAGTTGTTCAGCGCTCGAAGGTGCTTGTCCGCCCGCCCGGCGTATTTGCGCAGCAGCACTTCGGACACGGTGCTGGCACTCGTGTCTAGCTGTCGTGCGATCTGCGCCAGCGTGATGCCGTGCTTGTCGGCGTATGACCGCACCCTCTCGGCGATGTCGCACTTGCGCCCGTCCGTGAGCTTCTCGTCTGCCGTTATCATCCTTGACGTCCTCGCCAGGCGGCCTTCTTGACCGACCACACTGAATGTGTCTCTATGCTCGTTTTCGGTGTTCATGGATCGTTTTCCCTATGGCCTCGAAAGCATCGAGCGGCGCCGATCCGTCATCGCCGTCGATGTCCGTGTCCTCCACCGGGCCGTCATCCAGACGGCCGCTGGCCAGAATGGCGTCCACGTTGCGCCGCGGTATCCGGCGCTCAGACCGCGCGGGGATGGGCTCCCCCTCACTCGGTCTGATCCCCAATAATGCTCGATTGATCGCCGCGAAATCGACGGCGGCCACACGCCGTTTGGCGGCGGTTCGAGCACCGTCCGCACGATGTTCGGCGGCGATTCGTTCGACGCCCTCGCGCAGGTCCGGACGCACCGCCTTGATTGCGGCCGGCGGGTCGGGCGCGGGCACGTCCTGCTGGGTGGAACGGTTGCGGTTTCGCTGGGCGGCGATCGCGGCGGAGACGTTGTTATGCTTCAGGGCGTACACCGCCTCGCCGCGGGCTTCCCGCGCCAGGCGGCGGGCACGCTTCCGGCGGCTCTGCCCCTCGCGGATGTCGTCTTGGCTTACACCGGTAAGCCGCGAGTTGGCCGCCCTCGTGATCGGGCGCCCTTGCAGGTCAGTTACGTCCACGTAATCCGCCCTGTCTGGATGTACCCGCAATAGCACCTGTTGCCCCTGACGGCGTAGCAACTCCTCACAACCCTGGCCGTAGTGGATGCCCTGGTGACGCACGCCGTCGCGCGTCACCTTCACCGGTCCCACCACCTTGGCACACAGGTAGTCCAGGAAGTCGCCCGAGAGCCGCTGTCGGGGCGTCTTGCTGCGGAACTGCTGCATGGCCTGGTCGGGCGACAGGCTGAACATGCCATCGCCGGTCTGCGGACGGGCGTGATGCGCCGGCAGCCACTCTCCGAACCGCTCGCGGACTTCGTCCACGGTGGGCAGTTGCCAGACCGGGATATGCTCGACGCCCTCGGGTCGATTCTCCGGCTTGTTACCGCAGTAGGTATCGAACAGCTTGTCGCACCGTTCATGGATTGCTCGGAAGTGGCTCTCGATCATCTTGGCCCACGGGGCGTACGGCGTCGCCCAGCGCACCGTGCAGCCCAGTTGCGCGTAAACATTGGCCAGGCGCTTCTGGTCGAACTCCACCCACTTCTTGCGCCTACCGCCCACGGACTTATAGTCCTCCCCGTTGTCGCACACGACGTCCAATGGCGGGCCGAACTGCTGCACGGCCATCTTGAACGCGGCCACGATCGTGTCACTGTTGGCCCGGGCGCCGATGTGCCACCCCACGAACATCCGCGAGCGCACGTCCAGGATGGCGGTAAGAATCGGGCGCACCCGCTTCCAGCCCCCCCTCCCGTCCGGGGCGCGGGCGTACAAGTCCAAGGTGCATTCGTCACAGCAGAACACGTCGCCGGCGGCCACGTGTTCGTATGATCGCCGGATGCGCGGCAGGCACTTGGATTTGAAGGCGTGCTCGCCTTCGCGGGCCAGGACACGCGCGGCCTGCGGGATGTCGCTGATCTTCCGCAGGATCGTGCGCCGGCCCGGCCATGCCCAGCCACGCTGTTCGGCCCGCTCTGCGGTGAGTTCGTAGCATAATTGGACGGATCGTTTGCGCCCGTCCAAGTACCAACCGCAGAAGTAGCTCCACGCCTCGGGCGAGCATGACACCACGGCACCGGTCTTGCGCCCGCGCGTGTCGACCAGTGCCAGGAGCTTGTTGGGACCGCCGCGGCGGTAGCGGCGCCCCCATCGGCTGAACGTGCCTACCGATATGCTGCCGAAGCCAAGCTGCTCACAGCGGACCTTGCAGTACCACTCCACCGCCGTCGTGCGTTGCATCCTCGAAGTCGCCAGTTTGTGGGCAATCTCGATCCGGCTCCGTTCGAGGATCCTCACCTTCCGCCGGGCGTCCTCAATCTGCCTGGCGGAGAATCCGGACAGGTCCGCGTAGGAGCGGTCCTCTCCGGCTACGGCGAGCAATCGGGCGACGGTCGGCGTGTGCGGATCGAAGAAGCACGCCCGGCCGATCCGCTTGGCCCGGCCGCTCTGCCGGAGTTTCCGGTACAGCCGCTCAACGTGTTCCTTCGGTTTTCCAAGCTGGTCACCGGCAACCCACCCCGCCGGCAGGTCCACGCCGGGCCGACCCTCGATACGTGTCGCGATTGCCGAGAGTGCCTGCATTGCGTCACTTTGCCTTTTGCGTCGCGTTTGCCTGGGAATCCCGCTTCCGCAGCCACAGCAGATCACCGTACTGGTGCGAGAGAAGGTCGTTGCTGCATGCGTATAGGGCGACGGCCTCGACAACCGCTCGTTCCTCCCGCTTGCAAGCAACGGCCACGACCTTGCCGCGGTTAAAAGCACACTCTGCCGTTTCCCAATCCATCGCAAAGTATCGATTCCTCACCACGGTCCAATCCCGCTCGGGAAACGGAACGCGGTCGGCGTCAAGCGTCCGAAACTCGGCGGCGCAGCACTCGATATACCCGTGGTCCTCACGGTCGCGGTTCGGTGCCGAGTGGGCCGGCTCGGCGTCGTTGACCACCGCCGGGCGGGTGAAGCCCGAGTCGGGATCGTCCAATGCCTGGACCGGCGCGCCGTCCCTGCCGTTCGGTTCGGTGAATTCGTACAAGCGCGTCTGCGCATCCCACAGCCACAGTTGGCGTCGTTCGCCGTCGTAGAACGACTGGGGCAGACACGCCCCCTCTTCGGTCATCACTTCATCGGCCAGTTTCAAGACGGTGTCGAGTTCCTCGGGGTACACGAGGAGCTTGACGATCTTCCGGCCGCGCAGCGATCGCACCACCCCGTCCCAGTCCAGCAGATACTCCCACCGCGCGCGGGCCGTGGGGAACGTCACGTCCGCCGGATCGTGGATGCTCAGTACGGGCGGCTCATCGTAGGCCGCGTCGTCCTCGGACGCGGGCGGCTGCATCGTGGTGGAGTCGCAATTGCCCAAGAGGAACGCGGTCACCATCGCGACCAGCGTCTCCAGCGCCGCCCGTCGGTCCGGCCCGCCCACTCCCGCACGGCGCGCCCAGCGCAGGATGTTGGTGAACACCGCAACGGGCACGCGGCGTTTGCCGTCGAGTAGATCGTTCACCACGTCCGCGCTGAAGCCGGTGGTCTCGGCTAACTCCGCCTCGCTGAGCAGCCCGAGACTGCGCAGGCTGCACAGCAGAGCCCGCTCCGGCGTGTGGACCGCGCCGTGTTCCACGTCGTCATAGCGGATGGGCTCGCTGACGTACCTCGGTTCAATCTCCCTCGGTTGCAGGCGCCTCGGTCCGGTTTCCATCTCTTGGGCCTGTGGCGGTCTGGGCTTGGTTTTCGCTGTGCTCATTGTGTTTCCTCCTGCGTGTTGAACTGCTCGTTATCACTCTGTACCCCAGTATCTGGTTGCGGGTGCCACCCGTGTGGCGCGTTCGTTTTCATAGGGACTTTAGTGTGAGCGCCCGGTTCGGCGCCCGTGTATCGCAGACGGAGATTAGGAATCCCGTTCTTACCAACTTCGTCACGCCAGCGGCGGAGCGTTTCAAGATCAAACGCCACCGGATAGCGATCGGCCCCCCGATTCGCGGCGAACACCGTGTCCGCCTCCGCCTGATCCATCTCCATTCGTTCGCGAAACTCGTCGGCGTCGGCGAGTATGTGCAGCACGGTGGCGTAAAGCCGGAGCCGCTCGCGGCGGCCGGCCTGGTGCCCCACGGTTCCACACCACGGAGCACGCATGATCGAAAGCACCTGGCGCTTGATCTTGTAGCGCACGATGATAGGCCGCCCCACCATCGCCAGGGCGTACTTCCAGAAACCCAAGACCGCCCCGTGCTCGATCGCAAAACCGATCGCCTTTCCTTCGTCGAGTTGTCGCCGCACCGCCGCCCACGGCACATGCGCCCACGCGGCCGGCTGGTCAGGCAAAGGGAATCTCTCCGCCGGCTCGGCAGTGTAGTTCGGAGGCTTGGGCGTTCTCTTGCGCTTTCGGGCTGTCGTGACTCTCATCCTATTGCCTCTTGCCTCTTGCCTGTTCGCCCCCATCATTCGCCTTGCACTCCGTTTGATCCGCCGGTCTGACGGGCAAACCAAGCACGCGGGCTGTCGAACTCCAGGTATTCGCTCAGCGTCATGCCACTCGCGCACGCCCGGACCAAGCACTCGAAGTCTCGCAGTCGTTTGGGCGTCGTGCCATCCGTGCGCGCCGCTTCGCGCCAGTGCTCGATCACCGCCTGGCATCCGCACTTCTGGACTATCTCGGTCACGGCCCGGTAGTAGCCCACACGGGCTTTGAAGGCTTTGCGGTCTGCGGCATGGATCGCCCGCTCGCGCGCCGCTTCAACCCTTTGGAGCGTCTCTAGGATTCGTCCGTGGTTGGCATCCAGGCGGTCAAGTAGTGACAGCATCGCGGCACCGAACCCTTGGGCGGCTTGCACCCACTCGTCACGTGTCCGTGTGTCCACCATGTTTACGTACCCTCCACGTGTTGCCGTAACCAACTGACGGCGCTGTCCGATTCGAGGAAATCCCCCAACGTGCAGCCGGCCGCCACCGCCCGGATCAGGGCGGCGAACTCCTCACGTACGGCCGGCGGATCGCTATCGCTGCACCAGGTCTCGATCAGTTCCTCGGGGCCGGCGGACCGAAGCGCGAAGGAAACGAGTTCGTATGCGCTACGGCGGAACCGGAATACGATCGTCCCGGCGTCCGCCGCCATCCCTTCGAGCGCCTCAACCTCAGCCCCGAGCGTGTCCATCACGTTGCGATGGCGGTCGCGAGCCTGCGCCACGCGCTCGAGCAACTCCGCCGTGTGGTCTGGCTTGGGTGTCATCGCACCGCGCCTTCAAGTAAACTCAGTTGTCCGGTCGCCGCGTCGCTTGACGCTTCGGTCATTCTGCGCGCGGCTACAAACCGGTATCGTGCCTTTCGCCGGACCGCTTCCAGGTAGCCCCGCCACTCTTGCAGGTTGCGAGCGAGCCAGTAGCCGTCGTTGGCCCCGCAGACACGTTCCCCCTTGTCCCGCAACTCCGACACCAACTGGCGCACTCTGCACCGACGGGTGGCTGTTACATTTCCTGCTCGAGCAGGAAACGTAACATACACCCACTGTCGCGTTGCCACACGGACTGATTCCGAGCGTCATGGCGATCTCGGCCGCGGCCAGCGGCCGCTCATCGTAGAGGCGCTGCAGGAGTTCCAGCAGCAGGACGGCCAGCGGTGACGGTTCAGGTTGTTGCTGCGGGTCAGTCACGCTGTTGCCTCACTCGTCGCCGGTAGACCCTGAGCGAAGAAGTTCGCGTCAACGCCGAACCGAGATGCCAGCAGGAGTACGCTGTCGAATCTTGGTTGTACCATGCCGCTGATCCAACCTCCGATCAGTTGGCGACTGAATCTACTCTTCCTCACAAACTGGGCCAACGTAAGGTTGTCCCGGACCATCAGTTCGCGGATCGCCGCCGCCCGGAAGCTTGGTTGATCGGCAGGGCTCATAACGGCATGACGGTAACGGACGGTCACCCAGCTTGTCAACCCAATAAATGGATTTATTTCCAGCTTTGGGGCTTCCCAAGCCCGTGGCGGGTCCGGTATCTTTCCAAACTGAGGTCAATCGCGTATGATTCCACACGTGCGAAAGCCCCCAGACGAGTTCGGCAGCTACCTCCGCTCGCTCCGTAACAAGCGGCACATGCCCGGCGATCGCCTGTCCGCAAAGCTCGACAAGTCCAAGACTTACATCGGTGACTGGGAGCGCAATGCGAACCTCAGACCCAACCGGGAGGTTCTGATTCGGGTGGCGGAAGTGCTTCAACTAGCCGAGCCGGAACGGCGCAAGCTATTCCGGCTGGCGGACCAACGCGCCGTCCCACAGGCGGCCATGCTCCAGAATCCATTCGGCGTAGACGCACACGCCAACCTGCTGCACGAACTCCTGCGGATCGACGGCTATGAGTGGCCCGCCGAACCCAAAGAGCCCACGCCCGAGCACCAACCCGAGTCGGAGTTGCTCGATGCCATAGGGTGGGTCCTGGCCCGTCACGCCGCCACAAGGGACATTCTCCCGCCGTTCACGCACATCGCGTGGCCGGAAGACCTGGTTCGCATAGGCGCCCTTCCACCGGTTGACGCCACCGTCTTCCCGGACGGCGCTCCAGAACAGTTTCAGATTCCGTATAGCCTGTTTACCGGCGGGCCGATCAATCGCCTGGAACTCGAAGACGTAGCGAACCACAGCGTTGTGATGGCCCATGCATACCGAGACCTCCTATTCGGCGACCTCGATCGGACCCGCGAGATCGTTAAGGAGCTTCAATGTTGGACATGTCGCGGGGACGGTCTGACGACGCGGCTCACCTTGAGGTTCCGAACTACCGACGCCCAAGAGGGGTACGGCGTCAATGACGTGGACATGGATGTCGTGTCGGCGGTCGGCGAACGATCCCTGGCGTTTTACTTGTGGCTGGGCTGGCGTAAGGGCAAGAGACAGAAGTCACGTCCACTGTGGTTCTGTGATCTTGACTCCACGGACATGAACGCCCTCACCACCGTTGGTCGTGCCCATCCCGACACCCTGAGAACGCGCCGTGACCGAGGAGTGCTTCGCGACGCGCTGTACGCGATGCAGTCTCCGTTCTGGTGGTGCATACTTCTCTTGCTGCGCACGCACTACAACGTTGGCGAGGGTAGCAAGCACGATCTTGAACAGGAACTCGCGACGGTGCCCCTGTGCGAAGCCACGAGACTTCGCATTCTAGCGGAACCGTGGCAGTTGTCAGTCGTCGATCCAGCGCGCTGCATCCAGTACTTGCAATCACTCCACGCAATGCCGCTTGCCGACGGAGCCGAGCCGGACCGTGAACCACGCCCGGTTGGTGAGCGGAAGCGGAGTACGCGGACGCGGCGTGAGGCTGCTACAGCAAAGCGCAAGCAGAACAGCGTCGAGCCGATGGCCAACAAGAGCACAAAGGCGAAGGCCAGGAAGACCGTCAAGCGGGTGCGGAAACGGAAAGGCAAGTAGAACGCGGGGCGTGGTGTCACGGAACGGCACCACAGCCCGAAGCAATGGAGTGTAGACTTGGGCATCCGAAACACCAGTAAGTTTAGGAACTTCACCGACACCGACGCGGGGACGGCGCCGAATAGGAATGGCGGCGGCGCCGGATCGAACGTAGTCGGCGTGGATTGCAGCACCGCCGGGCCGCTCGCGCGAGCGGCACAGTTGTCAGACAGAACCGAAGGCACCCGCTGACACCGTCGCGGCGTGCTTCATAGCAACGGAGTGCTGAACCAATGACACCCGAACTGAAAACCATGTTGGAGCGCGTCGGGGACCGCGTGAAGAACATCCTCGACACAGTCGAGATCGAAACCGGCAAGCGGAAGGCGCTTGAGGCCCAGGTGCTGGAAATCCGCAATCACGTCGAACGCTACAGCCGGCAGTTGGCGTCGCCCCGCGGCGGTGAGCGGGACGGCGAGTACGCGGGCTTCTGGCCAAATGAGGAGCGCGCCGCCCAGTTCGGGCGCACCGTGCTGGCGGCCTCCCACCCCAACGGCGACGTACGCCGCGCCTGTGCGGAAACGCTCACCAAGGGCAGCAACCTCACCCTGCGCAATGCCAAGGGCCAGTTCGTCTCCGCCGACGATTACGTGAAAGCAATGGGCGAGGGCACCGACACCGCCGGCGGATACCTGGTCGCGGACGAACTCGGCCGCACCATCATCCGCCACGTCGAGCTTTTCGGCGTGGCCCGCAAGCGCCTGACCAAGGTGCCTATGAGCACCGAGCGCCAGAGTTGGCCAAAAAGGGTAGGCGGCTTTACCGTGTATTACCCGGACGAAGGCGTAGTGCCGACTGCCAGCGACCTGGCCCTCGGGAAAGTGACGCTCACTGCCAAAAAATGGGCGATTTTAACCTACTTCAGTAAAGAGCTTGACGAGGACTCCGTCGTGGCCCTTGGCGAATTGCTCGCGCTGGAGATTGCCCTGGCCCTGGCGGAGGCGGAGGACACCAACACCCTCATGGGCGACGGCACCGCCGCTTACGGCGGGATAACCGGCGTGTTCGGCAGCGCCAACGCCGCGCTGGTCACCATGGGTTCTGGCGATACCGGCTTTTCCAATCTCGACTACGAAGACCTGATTGACCTGAAAAAAGCCGTGC
>Ga0315538_1002562_pt1 | contig 10091 bp, 11 predicted proteins | sample SalMarSW160230MG_2_FD_203834 | JGI IMG/M metagenome (GOLD analysis project Ga0315538, IMG submission 203834) | Salt marsh sediment microbial communities from the Plum Island Ecosystem LTER, Massachusetts, United States - Salt Marsh Sediment SW1601-230 ...
TGTGAGTTAAATCCCGGGGCGGGGATTTGAAGAAGGATTGGAGTTGTATTTTTGAGATCGGTTAGAAACTTATATATGATAGTCATAGCCGTTGTGGCGATTAGCCTCCTTGCAGGAGGACTCGCCCAATGGCTGGACTCTGGCACGGAAGAGGGTACGCGGTTCGCCGCTTATATGCAGCGGGTTCACGTTGCGTCGGCGTGCTGCATTGTTGGGGCTGTGGGCGTGATTTGGCTCGGCTGGTATTGGCTGAAGCTGGCCGGGGCAATCACGTCCATAGCCAAACGCCTCAAGGCCGACAATATAATGGTTCCACGCCTTCGCGCAAATGACAAACCGAAAGCAAGTGGTAATGCACTGATAGATGAGTTGAGTGAGGCTGTTAGTGGACGGCTTGATGGTTACTCGAAGTTAATAGGCCGGCTCGAAGAGCAAATTAATGACTTGCAGATTCAGATTCAGCTAACACAGCATCAAAAGGGACACATCGAGGCCATCATATACAGTATCCACGATGCCGTTATCGTAATTGATGAATTCGACAGGTTATTGATGGCGAATGAGGCGGCCGGCAGGCTTTTCAATTTCAATTCCGGTGATTCACAGCACAAACGCATCAGCGAGTTAATAGACGAAGGTAAAAGTGAATTTACAGATTTTCTCCGCCATAGCAGACAGAACAAGGCACAGCCTACGAGAAAGGAAATTGAGTTTTCAAAAGACGAAGAGCTGAAAACTTACGATTGCATTGTTTCGTGTATTTACGATGAGGACCGGCAGGTTTGCGGAGTCGTGGCGGTGCTGCATGACATTACGCGTGAAAAACAAATTCAACAGACCAAAAATGATTTTGTAAATCACGTCTGTCACGAATTGAAAACTCCTCTTGCTTCTATTAGTGCTTATTCGGAAATGCTCATTGATGGCGAGGCTGATGATGAGCAAACACAAAAAGAGTTCTACGCTGTAATTCAAAGTCAGGCCCAAAGATTAAATCGCTTGATTGAAGACAGCCTGAATATCTCGCGAATCGAATCGGGACTGATAAAGGTCAATAAAGAACCTGTCAGCCTCACAATGATGCTCGAAGAACAATTGCACATGATAAAGAGCTACGCTGAGGAAAAGAATATTTGTCTAAAAGATATTGGGCAATGCCGAATTGTTTTTGACCAGGTATATGCAGACAAGGATATGATTTCCCAGGTTATTGTTAATTTGTTAAGCAATGCGGTTAAGTATACACCTTCCGGAGGTTCGGTAAAAATCGAAATCGAGGTCGATGAAACCGTTAACATTGCACGCCTTAGTGTCATTGATACGGGAGTCGGAATTCCTGAAAGTGAAATCGACCATGTCTTCGATAAATTTTACAGGGTTAGTACAAACAACCGTCAGGCGAAGGGAACAGGATTGGGACTTACACTTGTAAAGCAGATAATTGAGAAGGTCCACGATGGCCGAGTGTTTGTTAGCAGTTCGCAGGGCGTGGGTAGTACGTTTGGTTTTGAGTTGCCTCTGGCAACACAGAGGTACAGAGGTACAGAGGTACAGAGGTACAGAGAAAAGCAAATAATCAATTATCAGTAATCAATAATCATTTAGACTATGGAGGAGAATAGATGTCAAGAAAGAAAGTGCTGATTGTAGACGACGAGATACATATCGTTCACGTAGTGGCGATAAAGCTCCGTAATAACGATTATGATGTAATATCGGCCGAAAACGGTGCCGAGGCCTTTAAGCTGGCCTGCAGTGAGAAGCCGGACATCATCGTTACAGACTTTCAAATGCCGGTTATGACAGGACTGGAGCTTGTTGAGAAAATTCGACAATGCGACCAGATAAAAGATATACCCGTGATTATGTTAACAGCCAGAAACTTTGCCATTGAGGACCAGCAAAAAGAGGATTTGCAGATATCACAGTGTCTGAGTAAGCCATTTAGCCCTAAGGAATTATTAGAAAACATCGAGGATATTCTTTATCACAAAGCTGTAATTGATAGCCGGCAATAATGAGTAAAGCTGAATACCAGATGCAGAATACGGACCGCGAGACCGGCTTATTATCCGATAAGTCGGATAGCCGGCTTACAAGCTCACAATTACGTCTGTTGGAGAGCTTTGGCGATAAGATAAATAAATTCGGCTTTAATTTTGCAGTTTGCGGTACTGATGGTGAACTTGTCTTGCTGTGCGACGGCGGAAAATTCGAAAGTGACAAAGGACTGATAAGTGATAATTGTTCAGCGATTCTTGAAAAAGAGATTAAAGCTCATCAGTCCTCAACAATCGGCAGTCGTTTCTTGGTTACTGTTATGAAACGAGGTAATCATCCCGTTGCGGCGGTTTTGATTGACCTGGGTGACAATTCGTTGTGCTCGCCGTTGGCCGATGATGCGAATCGCGATACGCAATACGATATATGCAATACGCTTTTTAGTGAGATGCTTGGGCTTTTAGCGGAGCTTTTTCAAGGTAAGGTAGAAGCTGAAGAACAAATCGAAATGGTCAGCACCGAGTTGGCGAAGGTCTACGAGGAGCTGGTGCTGCTTCACAAGCTAAGCACAAATATGAGGCTCACCGAATCGGACGCTAACTTTCTGCAAATGGCTTGTGACAGCTTGACTAATATTGTTAGTGTCGAAGGCATTGCGATACTGCTGGAAAAGACCATAGACGATGAGAAGCAGTTGGTTGTAGCTGCGGGGTCGGGATTGATAGATATTGATCACCGAATGGCATCTGTTTTGCATAGCCTGTTGGTGGAGGAAATTAGCAGTGGCAAAGAGGCATTGCTGGACAGTGAGGTGGATTCACCTTTCAAACATGATTGGCCGGAAAACATAAGAAATATTATTGCGGTTCCTTTATGCGGAAAAGACAAAGCCGAATCTCATAACGATGGAGCCGCCGGAGCTCGAAGTGACACCCGTATAATAGGATTGATGGTCGCGATAAATAGAGTCGACAAGCAGGATTTCGACAGTACCGATGTAAAACTATTTAACTCGGTGGCCAATGGATGTGCCGTTTTTATCGAGAATGGAAGGCTGTTCAATGACCTTAAAACATTATTTATAGGTTCATTAAGAGCCCTGACACGCAGTATTGACGCGAAGGACCGTTACACACACGGCCATTCTGAAAGGGTTGCCTTCATTTCTCGATGGATTGCTGAGAGATTTGCCGACGAAGAACCTTTGGACCAGGAGCAAATACACAGGATTTATTTGGCTGGTCTGCTGCACGATATAGGAAAAATAGGGATAGACGAAGCGGTGTTGCGTAAGAAGGGTAAGTTGACAGAGGAAGAGTTTGAGTGCATAAAAAAACATCCTTTGATAGGAGCGGGCATATTACGTGAAATAAAACAGATGCATGATATTGTGCCCGGTGTTTTATGTCACCACGAGCGAATCGACGGCAAGGGATATCCCGGCGGACTCACTGGTGAGCAAATACCTCTGGTAGGCAAAATTATCGGATTGGCCGATGGTTTTGATGCAATGACATCGAAACGAACTTATAGAAATGCCAGGACTATCGAGCAGGCACTTGCTGAGATAGAAAAGGGATTAGGAACGCAGTTTGATGAGAAAGTAGGAAGATTATTTCTCGACAGCGATATTTATCAGCTCTGGGATATTATTATACAAAACGGCCCCGATTTTATCGGGATTTACGACAGCGGCAGTTTCTCGGAATATGGTGCTGCTGCGCTGGAGACTCTAATCAGATGAGAATAAGAACGCAGGATTATAACAACGTTACGGTCATTGAAATGCAGGGTGAGCTGGACGCCGATTTTGCCGAGCAGCTTCAGGGTACTATATCCGATGTAATCACCACGAATAAAACCGGGATTGTACTTGATATGAGGGGCGTGGGATTTGTCGACAGTAAAGGACTGGAGCAGTTATTGTGGGCACGGGACTACTGCAATGAAAACAAACGTGGAATTAGAATCGCAGGACTGGATGAAAACTGTGCCAAAATCTTGGAAATCACACGCCTTGAGAATGAATTTGACCGCTATGCCGAACTGTCTGAAGCTGTAAAGAGTTTCGCGTAGAACAATAGTACGTTGTTTGTATCTCGTTTATTCATCCGATACTACTCTGCGAAGCAGCGCTTCGCTGCGAAGTACGAGTTGAAAACGGGTGGATGGAAGGCAAGGCTATGGGGCAAATAGCAGTAGAAAACAAGATGCAGCTTGGGCAGCTGCTGCTGGCACGTGGGATTGTGACAGACGAGCAGATTGAAAAAGCTCTCACCGAGCAAAAAGAAAAGGGCCATAACAAGCTGCTGGGCGAGCTTCTGGTCGAGATGAATTATTGCACGGAAAACCAGATAGCTTCGGCCCTGGCGCAAGGCTACGGAATGCCTTATGCGCAGATTAGTCCGAAAATATGTGACCCGAAGACCCTTGAGATTCTGCCCAGAGAGTTTCTCGAAGAGCATATCGTTTTGCCGCTCTTTAATGTCTATGATGTACTTACGGTGGCCGTAAGCGAGCCGACAAATGTATTTTTGATGGACGAAATAGAACGCATAAGCGGCTGTAAGATTCAGGTAGTCTGTTCGACGGCAAAGGATATTAAGGGTACATTGCAGACTTATTTACCGGCCGCCAATGTCTTTGTAATTGACGATATTATCGATGACGAAGGGCTGGAAGACTTTACTCTAATTGAAAAATGCACCGCCGATATTAGCAATCTGGAAGAGGTGGCCGGACAATCGCCGGTTGTAAGACTCGTCAATTATTTGCTTTATAACGCGATTCGGGAAAATGCCAGTGACATTCACATAGAGCCGGATGATAAGAAGTTGAGGTGCAGATATAGAGTGGATGGCAGGTTATACGAACGACTTTGTCCGCCTTATCAGATGCATTCGGCAATTGTCTCGCGAATCAAGATTATGGCTGAGCTTGACATCGCTCAGCGCCGTCTGCCCCAGGATGGTGGTATACACGTCTTGATAGAGGGCAGGCCGATCGATTTACGTGTATCGGTTATGCCGGCTAACTTCGGCGAAAAGGTGGTTATCAGAATTATCGACCCGCAGAAGGTTCTTTTCAACCTCGAATCGCTTGGTTTTACCTACGAAAACCTCCGACTGTTCAGGAAGGTTATACAAGCTCCCAATGGTATAGTGTTAGTAACCGGACCTACAGGTTCAGGTAAAAATACCACTTTATACGCTGCTCTTGCGGAGTTAAATAGCGAAGAAGTGAACATCTGTTCCGTTGAAGACCCTGTAGAATGCAATATGCGAAGTATTAATCAGTTTCAAGTAAGCGAGAATTCGGGCTTTGGATTTTCTACGGCGCTGCGAAGTTTGTTAAGGCAGGACCCCGATATTATAATGATTGGTGAGATTCGAGATGAAGATACGGCAAATATTGCTGTGCAGGCGGCCTTGACGGGCCACTTGGTTCTTTCCACTTTGCACACGAATGACGCACCCGGTGCGGTAACGCGCCTGCTGGATTTGGATGTTGCCCCTTATCTTGCAAGTGCCTCTTTGATTGCGGTCTTGGCCCAGAGATTAGTACGAAAGATATGTCCGAACTGTAAGACGGAATTCGAACCACCTGCAAGTATAAAAAGAGTTGTTGAAGAATTGGGCGGGAAGGTTGAAAAATTCCACCGAGGTGTCGGCTGTAAAAAGTGTCGTAATACCGGCTATGTCGGTCGAATTGCTATTCACGAACTGTTTGTGCCGAACGAGGAAATTAGCGAAATGATTAATGAACGGACGAGCTTAAAAAAGTTAAGAAACAAGGCACTTCAAAACGGAATGGTTCCTTTGCACTTGGATGGTCTTGAGAAGGTAAAGGCGGGAATCGTTTCTGTTGAGGAAGTATTGAGAATGACACAGGCAGTTGACCATAAAGAAAGATAGTGTTATGACTTCCGGTAAACGTTGGTAATTAAAAGATGACTATGTTAGCAACAAAATCTGAAGAAGTATCCGGCGAAACGGCAAAACAGCCCGAAAGAGACACGATGAAAGCCGCACAAAGATGGGAACGGGCCGACCGTCGTGCCGCCGGGCAGTTTAATCCTCTCCGCTCCGCAAAGGTAAAACAGGCTGAGTTAATACTTTTCACAACGCAGTTGGCTGTGATGCTCGATAGCGGCGTGGCGCTTAGCGATGCCCTTGATGCTATTGCCGAGCAGGCTGAGCAGGGCACATTTAAGATGATAATTACGGAGGTGGCAGAGACAATTAAGAGCGGCGAGAATTTTTCTGCGGCACTGCTTGCCTACCCGAAAGTTTTCAATTCGATGTTTATCAGTATGGTCAGGGCCTCCGAAGCATCCGGCAGAATGGTTGAAATGCTCAGGGTGCTAAGCGGCTATATAAGTTTTGAAAGCGAAACCCGTAAGCGCATCAAGGCAGCACTTACGTATCCGTTCATAATGGCACTGATGGCAGTGGCGGCAACAGGGACATTGATGTTCTTTGTTTTGCCGAGGTTTACAAAAATTTATGAAGCAAGAGGAGCTTCGCTGCCGAAAATCACTCAAATTCTCGTAGGCTTCAGCCAGATGTTGGGTAATTTCCGCCTGATGACCGGTGTTGTGACCGTAGTTATATTCACCTCCGTTGCATTGTATTACTGTGCTTCCACGACAGCCGGCCGGCGGGTGATAGATTTTATAAAGATTCACACGCCTGTCCTCGGAACGATGTTTATCGATATGGTTGTGACCCGCAGTATGCGTATTATGGCGACAATGATCAATACCGGCGTGAGCCTGCTGGACTCGATAGAAGTGATTAGAAACTCGTGTGAAAACTACTATTTTCAACGGCTTTGGGCCACTGCCGACGAAAAGATTCGCGATGGATACCAGTTGTCGGAGTCGATTATGATTTCCATGGGCAGCGACGTCACTTCGCTCGGCGAAAAAAGCCGCAGCAGTGCAAACCAGTTGATAGCGCCCGGCGTTATCCAGATGCTTCGCGCAGGTGAAAAGAGCGGCAAACTCGGCGAGGTCTGTAGTAAAGTGTCGGATTTTTATGAAAAAAAGCTCGAAACCTCGATAAAGGCTGTTATGGCTCTTATAGAGCCGCTTATGATAACAATTCTCGGCGCTATTATCGGGACGATTGCGATAGCCCTGCTTTTGCCGGTGTTTAGAATTTCCACTGTAATCGCACACTGATTCCATATTCTCAATTCTCAATTTTACCACTTGATTTTCCCTCCTCTTTTCTGCTTTGCATCTGGTAGCTGGTTTTTTTGGCTCTGAAATTGGGTTCGTTCCTGCTTCGCCAGAGGCTACGACAGAATAAATTGGGTTCGTTTTGGGTTCGTTTTGGGTTCGTTTTTCCCGCGTTCACCAAGTGTCCTTTTTTCATAATCCTTTGTTAATACCTTATTTACGTTCATTTGACTTTTTCGGAAATTGGGTTCGTTTTGCATAAAAAGGGCGATTTGTAAAGCGCTCTCTACACTTGTAAAGCGCCGCAGGCGCGAAAATAGCTGGATTCTCGACGCTATTATTATGTAGAGAGATAATTTCATATTACAAATCTCAGATTTCAAATTCAGTTGTTGGTTACTGGTTACTGGTTATTGGTTAATGGTAATTGGCTCCTGACTACAGACTGCTGACTCCTGACTTCTGATTGCTCAATTTTACATTCTCAATTCTAAATTGTCGTTTATATTATACCAAACTTGCTTATAATGTTCAATATTAATCTAACTTATTTAATAAAAATATTCACCACGAAGGCACGAAGAATATAGCCACAGAGAGCACAGAGAGCACAGAGGTTTTTAGCCACGAAAAGGCACAAAATGCACAAAAAAGAACAAAAAATGAAGAATACAGAAGTAAGGAGTAAGAAGCAAGGAGTAAGGAGTAAGGAGTAAGAAGCAAGGAGTAAGGAGTAAGGAGTAAGAAGCAAGGAGTAAGGAGTAAGGAGTAAGAAGCAAGGAGTAAGGAGTAAGGAGTAAGGAGTAAGAAGTAAGGAGTAAGAAGCAAGGAGTAAGGAGTAAGGAGTAAGAAGTAAGGAGTAAGAAGTAAGATTTGAGATTGCGGCGGAAGGCAGAAATTGTTTTTGACGGGAAGGGTGGGGTTGGGTTTATTGAAAGATTCTGCAAGAAAAAGTACCGGACACCTTTAATTATCCCCTACGAAAAGTGTTCTCGCAGCACACTAATGTACTTTAAGAAAAGAATATCAGCTTGCCATTCCTTCTCATTATATTCACCTACTGTCTTAACAATTGGATTCTTAAATCTATTAATGTCCGACTCACCGTAACCGTTTCGCCCATTATCCAGAGGATGCTTTTCAGACCAAGCAAGGTCAACTGTGTATGTCTTCGCATGGATAATCTTGTTGCAGGCTTCTCGAAAAGTAAGGTCATTCTGCTTGCCATCTTGAGACAATGATCCCACAATGTCCTTTGACCCGAAAGTGTTATCTACATCTAGACTGACTCTAGCCAATGCCGAAAGCTCTATGAGTTCTTTTGCGAATACGTCATCAAAACTATTTACAAAGTTCTCGAAAGGGCACCAGTATTCATGCACTGGGTGAGATAAATCAATGAAATCATATTTACTCAGCAGTATAGCTGTGAGTTGCATGCACTGGTCAGTCACTATTTCACTTAGAATTGCTGATGTAATCATATTATCCTTTCTTTTCTGATAATCATCATTCAGTCCGCACACGAGGGGCTAATTGTCGAGGTTGTTCCAATGAACATGGAGCAGCGCCATATCTATTGTAGATTCAGGATTACCGGTAGCCATCTTGCCGTCTTCTGACCTCGCAATGCAGCGATAACGGTGTTCTGGTCTATTTGGCCCTGCATTAAGAATATCCAATTCGACTTCTTGGACAATGCCATTCTTGTCTTCGCTGAAACCTGTAAAAGTAGTCTTTTGGTATAACTCGACAACATTAGCGTTTTGCTTCAATCGAGTGACTATTTCTCCTATATTCATTTTATTCTACTTATCTGTGAAAATCCGTGCCATCCGTGGAAAACAAAGCTTTTTATTTTCTCTTTACAGTTTCTTTCTGTATAAGAAGTTCCTGTTGCCTTTTTGCTCAACCTATTTAATTAAATGATTCCTCGTGTGCAAACAAGTTGCACAATCTACCACTAAAGCTTTTCCATCATGTCAATAAACTTCTGCCAGGTAAGAATCTTACCGTTGGAGGGATCAGTCCTACCGGGACACCAGATAATCTTAGTCTTGGTGATAACTAAATCACCACGGTGTTTCCCATTAGTGTTGTAAACGTCGAGTTCTATTCCCTTGTTCTTAATCTCCATCGAAATACTTAGGTCTTTTATATTTACTTTCATTTCAGACTTCCCTTTACTTCTTTGAGTTTTTAACAGCAAAACATTGCGCTGCTCACCGGTGCCGCATACGCGACGCCGGATTCAGCCCTTAAATATATAGCCGTCACAGGGGCAGCAAATTCGTCGCTTGTCGCTCGTTACTCGTGTCTCGTAGTTCATAGTTTGTACCTCGTCTGGATTCCTGCCTTCGCAGGAATGACAGACAGGCGGTTCAATGAAAGAATCCGCTCAAAGATGTACCACGCCGTAAAAGACAAAGAATAGCATAAAAAGTGAGAAGTGAAAAGGGAAAAATGTAAAAATGATGAGAGGGGCGACCACATGGGGTCGCCCGTACATGAGAAGGGAGAAGTGAAAGAAAAAAGAGCATAAGGGAGAGGCATAGGGGCATAGTGGCACATCCATGCTTCGCTCCTTACGAGCTACGCAGGACAAGGGGGGCAAAGGGGAATAGCATAAATAAATCAAAAATCAAGATAAAAAAAGGGAAAATGATGAGAGGGGCGACCACATGGGGTCGCCCGTACATGAGAAGGGAGTAGGGCAAGAAAAAAGGGGAAAAAGAATATCGAATATCGAGCAAGGAATGTCGAATGAAGAAGGAAAAGGGGAAAATGATGAGAGGGGCAACCACATGGGGTCGCCCCTACGTGGGCACACACAAAGAATATAAGACCGATAAGAATGCGATTTTGTGCTTATGCCTTATGTTCTTATGCCCTTATTTGCATAAAA
>Ga0315538_1002567_pt1 | contig 10068 bp, 7 predicted proteins | sample SalMarSW160230MG_2_FD_203834 | JGI IMG/M metagenome (GOLD analysis project Ga0315538, IMG submission 203834) | Salt marsh sediment microbial communities from the Plum Island Ecosystem LTER, Massachusetts, United States - Salt Marsh Sediment SW1601-230 ...
AGGATATCCCAATCAACTAGCCTATTGGGTAAAATTTGACCTGGGAGGGTCTAAGGAAGTTTCCCGCATTTGGCAGCTTTGTGATAGATCAAGATTGGAAGGACGACTAAAAGACTATATATGGCAATATAGCAACGATGCTGTCAGTTGGAAAGATATTCCCGAAACAAGAACCAGGGAATCCGACGCTTTTAGGGGCATAATTAAGTTCGATGTGCCCATTACTGGCCGTTATTTCAGACTTTATATAAAGGGTTGGCATGGCTCTGTACCCCGGATACATGAGATAACCCTTTATTCACCTGGAGCACCAACTCCGCCCCAGGTTCCTGCCACTGACTATGTCTTAATTGTGGGCAATAGGCATGATGGTGGAGGATATGGGAATATTCGTCGAGCGGTCGAAAACTCAACATTTAACCTTGAAACTGTAACAGTACCTTATTATGAGGTATCATTGGACATGGTCAACCATTTAGAACCTAAACCTGTTGCCATCATACTGAGCGGGTTTGGCCGTTGGTATGAGAACTTGCCGATGTTCGAGTTTAATGGAGAGTATGAGCTAATACGGGAGTCCAAGATCCCCATTCTTGGTATATGTGGCGGCCATCAGTTCATAGTTATGGCTTATGGGTATACCTATGCAAGAGATATGGGATACGGGGTTTACACTTGCAAGGAGGAGAACCTTAAGGGGATTACTCCTATAAGCATTATAAAAGAGGACCCTATCTTTGAGGGTATACCTAACCCTTTTTATGCACCCGGTTCCCATGGTTGGGAAGTAGTGGTCCTTCCAGATGATGTTGAAGTATTAGCAGTCTCCGATTGTATTGAGGTTATAAAGAGCACGCGGAAGATTATGTATGGTGAGCAATTTCATGCTGAAATCGATCTCCCTTTTAATGAGGCCAGCGCATTTCTGTTGAACTTCTTGCGAATGGCAAGGTAATTGAGAAACTGAATTCTCGGCCACGGAAGATATACAATTTGTCCCTTATAACTATTATATAGCATAAAAGTTAAATGGACGTAAGGGGAAAAGTACCAGTAAAATTTTTTTCTTGTCGGAAAGAAAAGCATCAGCCCTCAGGAGTTGAATTACTGATTAAATAAGGGAGAAAAGAAGAGTGCAGGTAAGGGAGGTAGTAGGAGGGAAGTACCGGGTGCTTTCTCAAAAAGATGTTGAAAGAATCCATAACGCCTCATTGAAGATCTTGGAAAAGACTGGAATAGAGGTAGATAGTAGGACGGCACTCCAGATTTTCAAAGAAAAAGGAGCCAGGGTAAACTCCAGTAAAAGAAGGGTTAAAATCCCCAGGGTAATGGTGGAGAATGCCATAGACAAAGCTCCTTCTAAGGTAGTCCTCTGCGGTAGAGAAGAAAAGCATGATCTTATCTTAGGGAATAAAAGGGTCTATATGGGAACCGGAGGAACAGCTCTTAGTATTTTAGATCCCAAGACTGGTGAAAAGAAAGCTTCCACTTTGGAGGATGTAGAGAAAATTGCTCGTCTGGTGGATGCTTTGGAAAACATTGACTTTTATGTACTCCCCGTCTATCCTAATGATCTACCCAGAGAAAAGGTGGATGTTAATAGATTTTATGCTGGACTGAGCAATACTACCAAACACGTGATGGGGGGTCCTTACACGCTACCAGGGGTTTTGAATGTTATTAAAATGACTGAAGAGATCGCTGGTGGGAAGGAGATTTTACGCAAAAGACCCATTATCTCCTTTATAATTCTGATAATCAGTCCTTTAAAAATAGATGACACCTATGGAGAAATGCTTATAGAAATAGCCAAAAGGAAAATACCTCTTGCCATTCCTACCGAGCCGCAATGCGGTACCACCGCGCCGGCAACTCTAGCCGGTAATCTGGTACTCTTTGGAGCAGAGACTTTGGCTGGGGTGACTCTAGCTCAGATGGTTAACCCGGGAACACCCGTTCTTTGTGGCTATGTAGGAACTATAGCAGATATGCGTACTATGGCTTATACTTCAGGAGCTGTGGAGATGGGACTTTTGAATGCTGCTGCTGCCCAACTCGCCCAGTACTGGCAGCTTCCTTTTTATGCTACAGGAGGGATGTCTGATTCCAAGATTCCCGACGTTCAATCAGGATATGAGAGAGCATTAAACCTGCTGCTGGTGGCATTGGCAGGAGCTGACTTTATTCATGATGCAGCCGGTCTAATAGAGTTTGCCCTTACTGCTAGTTACGAGCAGTACGTAATAGACAACGAAATCATTGGTATGGTGATGAGAGCATTAAAGGGAATAGAGGTTAATGAGGAGACTCTGGCCCTGGAAGTGATAGACAGGGTAGGGCCGGGAGGAAATTTCTTGGCCGAACCACACACCGTAGCTCATATGAGATCAGAGTTCTTCTTCCCCAAAGTCAGCGATAGATCCAGGAGAGAAAAGTGGTTGGCGGAAGGAGGAAAAGATGGGAGTCAAAGAGCCAGGGAGATAGCCATAAATATCCTGGCCACTCAAAAGCCGTTAGCAATCTCTTCCGATATCCAAGCTAAAATAAAGTCAGGTGTTAAGGGAATGATTCACTGATTTTTGCCAATATCAGAGCAAAAAACGAATTTCTTGTCCTTCTTTCATGAATACTCACGCCACTACGATAGGGTAGGGGACCCCTCGCAAAAAAATGAGTGTCCGATAATTAGACAATATCTCCAAAAAATGCTATAATACGTATATCTTAGGTGATCCAGTCTATAATAGATGAAATGGAAATGAATTAAGGGAAATCTTTTTCAGCAGTTTGTACCTACTTCTAGGAAAGCGGACCTAAGTATGCCATAAAATTCCGGAGGTGGAGATGAAAAATCGAGATGATGAGAAGCTGGATTTAAGGATCTTTCTTACCACAGATAGTTATGAGCGGTCTACAAAGAACAGAAAAATTGAAAGTAGATGGTAATTATGGGGGTTTAAGGAAGAAATGAACTACAATGAGAAATTTTTGGTAAGAAGACGGAGGGGGAAAATTTTTTGGTAGAAAAATGGAAGTAAGGAAAACAATTTGATAGGATTCTATCTTTGCTGATGATTTATAGGGAATAAAGGTAGGAAAAAAGCAATACCTACCCTCTTAGGGGCGAAATAGTCCCTTGAATTTGAAAGGAAGCTATAGGAAAATTATTCTTGTTTTAGTTTCTTTATAAACTCTCCTATTTTCTTTTTGGAAGCCTTTTCAACTAACATTTTCTCTAATTCCCTGGCGATTTCTTTAGCGGTAGAGCTGGCAGTAGCCTTAGCAGTGCGTTCAGCTACCAGTTTGGCATAGTTAACTGCACTGAAGATACCATAATATTTGTCTCTTCCATAAATTATCAGAGCGCAGCCAGAAAGATAGGATCTTTCCCCTTTCTCTCTCATTTTCTCCTGAAGTTTCTCCATTTTGTCTTCGTACTTCATTTCTAGAATCTTTACTGCATTATAGAGAGTAAGGACGGTCAAGATTCTTGCCTGGATGGAGTTAAGCTTTCTTCCAGCTAAATCTCTCAAGTTCCATCTTTGCGATAGATACCTTATCCCCTGATTCTCAATAGTCCATCTATCCTTATAGAGCCTGTAGATTCTGAAAGGGTCGGCTTTAGCATTTAAGGTAGTAACATAGATTCTTCTTCTTATCTTTCCCTTATATTCATCATAGACAATAACACAATTAACTTTACCTAGGTCTTTCTCCTTTCCCTCTTTAGAGTATCTTCTTAAAGAAAGTTCATTGATGCCACATATCCTGATTTTCTTTTTCTCTTTTCTTCCTCTTTTTTTAACAGTTATCCATCTTTCCTTAAAGACGGGCTCTACTCCCCTTAAGTAGTATTCTACATGTTTTACAAAATCAAGATCATCATCCCTAACTAAGGTGACAAAGTCTGTGCCCCACCTATTCTTTAACTCCCATAAGAAGTGTGCTCCCCAGTAACCTCTATCTAAAGTGAGAGATTCAATTATTTCCCTTACCTTCCCCTTGCCTAAATGTTCCTCTATTTTTTCAAAGATAGAGATAAGTAAGGCTCTCTCATCACTATTGATGGGAGCTAAGGCACATCCGATAAAACGTAGTCTCCCTGTGGTTGTAACATTCATTAAGAGTTCAAGTTTATAGCCGTACTTATATTTATTCTCTTTTTTCTTCCATACTTCTCCCACTCCTTCAAATGTTTCTCCATAAGGGATCTCTAGTTCTACGGCATCAGCGACATATTCATGACCCCTGATCCATCTTTTATCCCTCAAGATTTTAATATGTTGATAGAAAGCTTTATCTGATTCATCCTGGGAAATCTTCTTTAGATGATTTCGTAAGGTATCTAAATCTATCACTCCTTTATCCTCTTTTTCTGCTTTCTTAATTTTCTCAAGGTTAAAACCAATGTCAGCCATAAGTTTGCCATCTTTAATAATCTTGCCGGCTCCGGCTAGTTTTCCTATAGCCATAAGCTCTTTTAGAATAAGAATCCCTAGGACAATCTTACCCGGGTATCCATTATTCTTCCCCATCTTTATCGGCATTCTGGTTAGGATATCCCAAAGGCCTGTCTCTTTCAAGAAGTCAATAACAAGCTCACTGGCTCCAAAGTCACTTTCTACTAATTGAGTCTCTTCTTCATTAATAATGGCTTCTTCTATTTGCCTCTCATTCCTGATCCATACCTTAAGAGCCTCTTTCATTTTTTCTACTCCTGGATGCCTTTTTTTCTCTCTGTCATCCTTTTTTTCTGTATTCCTCTACTTCTCGACAATTTATATCTCGTATTTTCTCTAAAAGGAATCTTATCTTCTCATTGAGCTTCCTAAGACGGGCTAATTTATGCTGGAATCTGGCATATTCCCCAGCTTCAGCTTTTATCTTATAGAGATTTTTCTTTTTCACATAGGTCATTCTTGTCTTTCTCTTTTTTCTTTCGGAAAGATAAGGATATGGTCCGTGAGGAAATCCCTTTTTACACCGACAATCCTTTTTCCCGCAATAATTAGACAAGAAGACCAAAGAGGCTCTGATCATTTTCCTTGGTCTAAAAAGTGAGTTCTCTAATTTTTCTCGATCCTCCCTTAAGTTAACTATCTCCTGACGAAGATCGCTGAGGGCCTTTCTATCAATCATTATGAGTTATCCTACATCACTATATAATATATACATATAGGATTATAGCACAAAAGAAAGAGGGAGTCAATTTTCTTTTGTCTCCCTCTGAAATACTTACCAAATCTTAATTAAGGGAACTTTCAATTTGTCTGACAAAGAAAGGAGTAAGGTTCTACCTTTTCGATATTAATCTCTTCACCTATTTTTTGTGTCGGCTTCTAGCGGTCTCTTGTATGAAATGGGTCCTTTATCGTATCCTACTTCCTTCAGCCACCACTCAGGATAACCGACCTCTTCAGCGGTCGTGGGAATATTGACATAGCCGTCATCATATTTTGCTATGAGCATATCCGCCAGATCCCACCACTGACTCACGACCCTATTCACATTATCAATGCAGTAGTTGGTCAGGTATTCTTTTGCCAGAGCAGGATTTTTTTCATGCAATCTTAATGCTGCAGCATCAATGGCCTCCTGCATGGAAAATTCCTTCCCCTCAATTTCTTTCTGCTTGGCCAGAATATCTTCTTTCATATAGTTGAACTTCATGCTGGCCCAATTTGCCACAAAGTTAAAAGCCCACCAGGCGACGCTCCGGTCAAATTTCTCTGTGGTGCCTGTCTGGTAAGAAGTTGGCAAATCTGTCATGCCTACATAAAAAGGTACAAAGCAGGTTAAATACGGTTTATCAGGACCAAACCAGCATACCCCGCCGATCGAATCAGGAAGCCAGCTGCGAGCTTGATTAACAAACATATATCCGCAGTAAAAAACAGAGAGAGGCCGCTCCCATGCCCCCCACATATCAATATCCGAATCGCCTACGTTGTTTTGCGCACCATCATACTTTCCGATCCAACGATACGGAGACCCGAACGGTCCTGCGGCCGGGCCTTTTGTCATGTCAAATTCTGTCCCCTCGTAATGATCCCGGTGTAGGGCCATGACATCTCCTACGGTCAACTTCTCATCCGGTTTAACCGAAAAGGGGTAGGCCTTTGCATATCCGTCTTCCACCCAGGGACTGAAATTAGCCGATGGCTTAAGCCGCCTTATGACGCTCCAGACCCTACGCAGAGAATAATAAGGGTGGTTATATTCCCCGTGGCTTACGGTCCTCAGCCAGTCAAGTTTTCCGTCTTCCGGCTTCCACCACCCACGTTTCTTGGCTACATCAAAAAGGTTTTTTGAAAACATCATATCAGGGTCATCCGGGTCAACCTCTCGGATTCTGAACTCATTTGCGGCTACAAACACTTCGCCGTCCGGCACTTTTTTTGCGACCCAGAGGCCACTGGTTTCCTCAAGCGTACCACAGGCCATCTCGAAAACCCAGCCCTCTTCTTTATCGCCTACTAAGAGGGTCTCCCCGGTTCCGTAGTAGCCGTACTTATCGATCAGCCCCCCCATGAGTTTGATTGCTTGCCTCGCGGTAGTGCTGCGCTCAAGTGCAACGCGGGAAAGTTCGGCGCTATAAAAAATCCTTTTCCCTTTTTCCTGTTTTAGCTCTATTTTGGCGCCATTGGTGCATTCTCCAAACATAAGCTGGTGCTCGTTCATGATGCCGTAATTGCCATCAAAATAGGCGTATGTATGCTCTACCTGGTCAATGTATCCCAGGGGTTCTGTCTTGGCAAGACCTGGGGTATCATATCCGGGACCGCGGTTTGTTCCTACATAGCGCACGGTAGCAACCTCGAACGAACAAGGATCATAATATACCGGCCTTTTTGAACCCGGCTTATGATCAGCGGCAGGAACATAAATAATCCTCTGGTCGCTCAGTTCATCGTCATCCGAATGGGAAACAATTACCGAATCATCTTTGGTCGCACCTTTTGTGGCCAAAATTGTCGTGCAGGCGCCCGAGGCGTCTGCATAAAAAAAGATAATCCCTATACTAGTTAAAAACGCCAGAAGATTCCTTCTCATCCTATGTCTCCTTTGAGTTTCCTTCCTTAACCTACGAACCACTATTTAACCGCAGTGGCAATCGTTTTTCCTTGGTTGTAATGTGTGCCTACCTCCGCAGTAATTTTGACTGATGAAACTTGCGCCATGCCGATTGGCAGGACAGCCACCAAACCTACAGGTGATTCGATAATGATCAATCCTCGGTGTTGGGTGAATTGGTAGGTTGCACCATCTACGACATCAAGAGAACCATCTTCCTTTTTAATCACCTCTAGGGTCACTTTACCTGGTATTTTCCGTACTTCTCGCACTATTCCTCCCACAGGAACATGATATCGATGATAATCATTTACATTAAGAAACATGTGCATATATATTCCTCCCTTAAATCTATCTTTAAAGGGACTACCATCCAAGAGTTTATGCACGGACCACTTCAAGCCTTTCACTGTTATTTCCGAATCTTCGTCGATTTTCCACTGTCCCTGAAAGACGCTGTCGGCCGGAGAAACAATAACACTGTCGTCACATAGACCATCTATTGGTCTCTTCCCAGGCTTAACGTGTCGGGCAAAGAATTGGTTAAAAGTCAACCACCCGCTCGGTGCTTTCACATAATCATTTATGTGGTAGATAGGATCGGTATAAAACGTTTCTAACTCTTTCGCGGATTCAGTCGTGTCGAGAAAGCTTCCCCAGTCTTTAGCAAATTGAAGAGTCCATTGTTGGAATAAATCGTCTTTTTGAAGTTTGCCGTCCGGATTAGATTGGCTTAATTTTTGCGGGGCAATATAGTTATTCGCTCGAAAACACCGCATCCATCTTCATTTAATAGATTAACGGTTACGCTTGTTACCGCACCTTCGGGATCGGCTTCAAATAATGCAAATCCACCGGGTTCACTCAAGTCGTTATAAAACGGCCAGTATATAGAAAATGTATCTCTATTCCAGGGCGTTAGATACATTTCGACCCTGTTAGGCCCTATACTCAAAACAAGACCTCCATTTTTCTCGGTAATATTGATTTGGCCGTAAACGTTGTTCCGGTAATTACCGACGTACTTTTCCAAGGGCATGGCTGGTAAAGGATCTTGGGGACGAACCGGGAGTTCAGCCTCCGCCTTTTTCATAGTTTCCTTCATTTTAACTAGCAATTCTCTGCCCCAATCAACAGCCGGATTACCCAAATACATATCAAAGAAGCGGAACGCGAGGGCCTCGGGCAAGAAAGAGTCTATTAGATTGGAAAGAACGACTATACCGACCTTTGCCTCAGGCACTATTGCCACCATCGTTTTACAACCTGTTGTACCGCCATTGTGCCAGACAATCGGGTAGGGAACGTCTTCTCTATAAACCCATGCCTGACCATAATATTCTCTTTTTCCGGCAAATAACATAGCGGGAGTTTTCGGTGTATGCATAAAATCCATGTTTTCTTCTGTAATTAAAGGCTTACCCTCAAATACACCGCTGTTGACCTGAAACTTCAGCCACCTTGCCATATCGGTTATATTCGAATTGATACCTCCTGCCGGCCCATATACATATGTCCAGTGTAAGTATGGCCAGTCCTTGGAAAGAGTAATGATTTTATCCCCAAGCCTATGGTGTAAAGAAGTCACGTCTTTGGCCCCTTGGAATGATTTCATATCCATGGTGGAATCAGACATGCCAAGCGGTTCAAAAATACGCTCTTTGATATTTTCCTCCCAATCTTTCTCTGTATGTTTTTCTATAAGTTCGGCAGCTACGAGGAAAAGGTTGTTCTGGTAAGCGAATTCGGAACGAAAGCTGCTGGTAGGTTTTGCGTAACGAATTGCATGTCTGATATAATCTCTGTCAAAGCCGAGCATTACCAGTGAATCTATGGCATGAGATGGCATCCCGCTTCTTTGGGCCATGAGGTCCTCTATCATGAACTCCCTGGTAACCCAGGGATCATACATTTCGAAATCCGGCAGATGCAGAGTGACAGGATCTTTCCATCTTATTTTACCCTCGTCCACTAACATGGCTACCAATGCCGCCGTAAACGCCTTGGATGTCGAACCGATCTGAAAAATAGTATCTGTCGTAATCGGATCATTTCCGTTGTGTGTCTTAACGCCGAAGGCCTTGGTATAGACGATATCGTCTCCTCGTACAATTGTTACAGCCATGCCTGGCGTTTCCCAGTCACGCATGCTCTTTTCCGCATATTGTTCAAAATTAGCCAGTATTGTCCCAGATTCCTTATTGCTTACAAGCTTGGGTTCACCTTGAGCACCGAAAGACGAGAAGAAAGAAATAAGACAGGTAATTATTAAGACATTTTTCCAACGCATAACATACCCCCTTTTCAATAGATTATACCCCTAAAATAAACATGCTTAACGGTTCTGTTGGCAAACCTAGTTATTTCTATATATGACTTCACAGATTCTCCCCTGGTCGCTTCCAATTCTTCCCACATCATCAACCGTCTCCATAGGGGTGTTATTGACGTATAAAGCAAATACCAATTCGCGGCCTTTCGCAGTGGTTATATAACCAGCCAGAGCTTTGGATATCATAATCGGCCTATCGTTCAATAAGTTTCCCCAGACAAGTGTACCTGTCTTGGCAAAAACCTTACCGCGTGCTGCGTTGTCTGGTCCGGCAAAATGAGTGAGGGAACCATCCACACCCAGAATCGGAAGGGCATTATAGAAATATTCGAAGTAAGGGCTTTTGCGCATGAAACTCAAAAGCTGAACCACTGCGCTCGGACTGATAAGATCGCCCTTATCCCCGCCTGCGCCGTCACTTATGGATATGGCTTCGGTCTCTATACCCATCTTCCTGAAAATATCACGTTCTATAGCCAAGCCTTCTTCAAGGGTCTTCTTACCATTCTTGACTGCGATAAGAACCGGTGTTGTATCGGCGCCAAGGTTGTGGCTGACCTTCAGGATAAGTTTTACTGATTCCCCATAAGGCGGTGACACTAATAGCGCTACGCGTTCAGCCTCTTTATAAGTCCCATTTTTTGGGAGTTTATGAGATGGAT
>Ga0315538_1002574_pt1 | contig 10056 bp, 10 predicted proteins | sample SalMarSW160230MG_2_FD_203834 | JGI IMG/M metagenome (GOLD analysis project Ga0315538, IMG submission 203834) | Salt marsh sediment microbial communities from the Plum Island Ecosystem LTER, Massachusetts, United States - Salt Marsh Sediment SW1601-230 ...
AAAACTGCTCACCATTGAGCGAAGTAAGATCATTCGCCGTCTCGGCAGAGTCAGCCCTGCTATCCAGAAAGAACTGGACATAAGGCTAAGGCAGGCTGTCGGCCTGCAATGACACCTTCATCTTGTCATTGCGAGCGAAGCGCGGCAATCCCAAATACCAAAATCCAAGCTCTGAATAAATTCCAAATATCAAAATCCAAAACAGTTTTGGTCATTTGTATTTTGATGAAAAGAATTATATTTTCCTTTCTTTTGTTTAGGATTTAGTGCTTGGGATTTAGGATTTACGAGGTTTCCGTAGGGGCGGGGCTTGTCCCGACGGAGGCGGGGATGAACCCCGCCACTACATAATTATTGATTTGTTTGTTTAACGTCGTAGGGCGGCATTTGTATGCCGCCCTTCTTCCTTAATCTCAGCCTCGTTAACGAGCCTTATTAATCGCTAGGCTCCTCCCGCGGAAGCCGGATAACCTCCTACGAATAAATGCTCACTCCGGTTATCAGCGGCAATTCATTAGGGTCATCGCCTATACCCATGGGGAAGTTCAGGTCCTGGCCCTCGCCTAAACCATTATTAATGATAGTGGCATCCTCACCTGACTTTGCATCAACACACAAATTCCCGGCGATACATCCGTAAAACGTGCCGCTCGGTTGGAGTGTCGTTGTCCCCTCAATAGACATAACGAGTACGAAGGCATCTTCGCTGCCGACGTCGCCCTTCGGGGCAAAGTACACGTCTCCCACAGCGATGATGCAGCCGGGACCTATGATGTTACACTTCCCCCCTATATAAAGTGCTTCTTTGGGGGGTTTAACAGAACTACTCTCAACAAAGATGGTCTGCCCATTTAAGTCAATGGTAAAGTCTTTTTCGGTCGCTCCGATTAATGTGTCACCGGTAATGTAAACAGTCCCGGTAAGGGTTAAAACAGCGGGAGTAAGACTTGAGTTCTTGATCGTCAATTCGCCGTCTATATATAACGGCCCTATCCAATCGTCCTCGCCTTCGAGGTCTATTTCAGTGTCTCCATCGTAGTGTACTCCGTCCCCCACTTGATTCAGGTAATAGGTTGAAAGGGCTGCTGAAGAGGGCCAATCTAATTCCGCGTTTTCAGTGATTGTCCCATCGACATCCCCTTTAGTTTTATCGTCTACCGTTCCGCCGGATGTTACGTTACCTGTGACGTTCACGCCGTTATAAATGGTTATGCTGTTGTCACTAACAATGGCATTGTCAAGAAAGGAAGAGAGGTCCATATATAGCACATCCAGATACGCTTCAATTGTGGTCCCGCTGCCATCGCCAGTTGCTGTTGATAAAATGCGATAAGTTAGACCATCCTCATCACCATATTCACATGTTATGGTAACCTCCACGCTTTTGTCGTTAACTTCCGCGACTCCGCCGTCACCATCGGTTATGTTGTAATTCCTAGGGTCGCTACCCGGGTTACAGGGCAAGTAACCATCGCTATTCTGTATCTTCCATATGGCATCCTCCGCCCCGGCATCGGCGGCATAAAGCTCATCCGTCCTCATCTCATAGACTTCACCGGTGATAAGCCCGGTGCCCATATAAGACAGCAAGGGACCGATGATAAGCCCGCTGATTAGGAGCAGAATCAGGACCAGGACCAGCGACGCCCCTTTTTCATCTCTTGCTAATCTCTTCACAATAGTTTTCATGATTTCACCGCAATACTACCGGATTATGGTCCATTAGTAATAGTATAGCCGCGGTGTTTTATCCTGTCAATTTAGTACGCTGGTCCTGTCAATCCCACTGCCCAACGCAGAGATTGCTTCGTCGCTCCGCTCCTCGCAATGACTAAGGAGGAAAGTGCCCCGCAAAGACAGGTAGGCAAGGATTGCGGAGCCTGTTCCGAGCGTGGGCGAGGAATCTCCTGACTGCCAAAGACAGGTGGAGCCCAAGATTGCCAGTAGCTCTTCACGACCCTCATATCTTTCCATGCGCCTCATAGTATGAATAACCTATTACCTTCGTTATATTATTAGTCGCTGGAAAAGCGAAAATCCCTTGCCTCCATAGTACTCTTAGGGGATTTGTTGCGAACTATCGAGAGGAAACTCAAATGCTTAAATGCCAAAACTACTTCTTTTTGTCATTGGGATTTTGAGCTTTATTTGACATTTGAGCTTTGTCATTTGTCATTCTTTAGTGTCTCGGGCTTTGGTCATTTGATATTATTTGGGATTTGGTGCTTGGGATTTCCCCTCCGTAGGGGCGGGGCTCGTCCCCGCCCAAGCAAGGCGGAGATAAACTCCGCCACTACATTTTTGTGTTACGGTTTTCGCAAACCACTATTTTCCTTTTGTCATTGCGAGCACCTGAAAGGTGCGCGGCAATCTCTATCCTCATCAACCCCACCAAGATTGCTTCGGCACTATCGTGCCTCGCAATGACAAGGTGGGGATGTCATTCTGAGGCGAAGAATCTAAATTTTATAAATCTCGCTCCTGTGACCTATAAATTGAATTACAATTATCTTACCTTCCACAGTATAAAGTGCTCTCCAATCTCCTATACGCAACTTAAATGTTCCTTTCAATTCACCAGTTAAAGGCTCAGGGACAATACTTTGGAAATTCTTAGAAAACCAAGCGACCCTTCTCAAAATTCTTCGGGCTATTGGCTTATCAAGCCTTTCAAGGTCTTTTGTTGCTCCCTCAGTCCACTCAATCTTAACCAATCCTGCTCACTACCTCATGATGTGGAATCCTGCTTGAGTGATTCTCCAGTCGCCTTTTCAGCTCCTGTTTAAATTCCTCCTTCAGTTCTAGCCCGGAGTCGGGGTCCCCGAGAACCTCTAAGATTTTCTGCTCTATTAAATACTCCAACTCATCAATGGTTAGGTCTTTAACATTTGTCATCTCTATCTCCCCCTTAGCTTAATAAGACCAGGCTGTCCTACTTAATTTCACAAACTACTCCGCTTCTCAGTAATATACCATCGCCTAGGAAGTCTGTCCACTAGTTTCCCGGAAACATTCGCCTTTCCAGTATCCTTAGCTGCAACCACAGTAAGGCGGAGATAAACTCCGCCACTACATTTTTGTGTTGCGGTTTTCGCAAACCACTATTTTCCTTTTGTCATTGCCAGCACCTGAAAGGTGCGCGATAATCCCCACTGAATAAATTCCAAATCCCAAAATACAAGCTCCAAACAAATCCAAATATCAAAATTTAAAAATCCCAAACGTTTTTGAGAATTGGTATTTAGTGCTTTGATATTATTTGGGATTTGATGCTTGGGATTTCCCCTCCGTAGGGGCGGGGCTCGTCCCCGCCCAAGCAAGGCGGAGATAAACTCCGCCACTACATTTTTGTGTTACGGTTTTCGCAAACCACTATAGCGGTCGGGGTCTGTGCAAGACACGGTCACTGTGAGCCCGGCCTGGGCTTAACTTCATATTCCCGGGTCTCGCTTTGTCCGCCCACGGTGGCGGTCACCGTGAAGATAAACGCACCGCAATCCGGAAAAGAGCACGGCGTGCCAGGGTCAATCCAAGTCTGATCTGGGTCAATATATTCAGCCACTATGGTAGTAGAATCAGGGTTTGGGCTACCATTAATATAATGCTCTCGCTTGAGCATCTTAAATTCACCAGAAGACATATACTCTAGACTATAAATAACCTCGTGCAAATCACCAGTATCCCATTCAGTCCAGGATAAGGTGAGAGGAAAATCCGAACTTTCGCCTGGCTCCACGTCTCGAGCCATCTGGAAATCGGGGGTGACCCAGAAGCCAACATTGCGCACCTGGCGAACAGCCGTCATGCGGTTGGCAGTGCTGAAGTTCACATTAAACACATAAAGAATGGTCCCGGTGACGGCGGAGGCGACGATGCCGGTAAGAAGGATGGCTATCAGCAGCTCAATGAAGGTAAACCCCTTCTCGTCTTTCTTCAGCTTTTTTATGTTCATTATGATTCAGCCGCCACTCTACAATGGAAATTCCAAATCTCAAGCTCCAAATTTCAAATAAATTCCAAGTTCAAAAAATAAATTCATCTTGACTTTTCCACTATTGAACTAAAGATTTTCGTAAGTTGCGTCGCTTCTTCGATTAGCGCTCTCCTCTGGTTTTCACCACCTGAGTCCTTCACTTCGGCAAGTTTCAACCAATAACTGCTTTCTTTTGATTCTTTACGACAAATTTTGATCCTCATTACAAAATCCTTTTTGCTTAAAGACTCATTCGCCTCAATATAGTTCGCTCCGATAGAACCCGCAGACCTGATGACTTGTTTTGCAATTTCTACATTGGCTACAGTTCTTGGAAGAGTTTTCATAAATTCAATCACCTCTTTGGTAAACTTCAAGGTTCGTTCTTCCAAATCATACTGTTTTGAATTTTGATTTTTGGTCATTTCAATTTGTTTGGGGTTTGTGATTTGTAATTTGGGGTTTCTGAACTCTTTACACCTCCGTTTGTACCTCCGGATCTCTTTTATACCCTTCCAGGATAAATTGTTCTTGTACCTCTTTTCTGTCAGGGCGCACAATCTCATAGGTGACAATCACCGTTATCTTCTGAAGCCCGCTATCCTCATATGTGCTATTTCCGCTACTCCAGGGTATGCCTAGCACATACGGAACATATTCGTCGGGTGTGCGGTTCTCACTCCAAATAGAGTAACCGTAAGGGACGGGTGATGGTGTAATTTCTTCAAGGGACAAATAGGTACCTACGTCTCCAGGGTCTGCAGTAACATAGTCCTGGTTCTTAACAAATTCCATCTGGCTTTTGGCCAGGCTTTCGGCAGTGGCCTGCCTATCGGTGATGATGAGAACCGTGGAGGCATAAGATAGAGAACCCAGGATGGCGACAACAATTACCCCGATAAGGGCTATAGCTATCGACACCTCAATCAGGGAGAAGCCCCGGGAGCTGCCCTCAAAGGCCCTCCTCACCCTGCTCCTCAGTCTTATCTTTTTCATTTTCCCGTATTTCCTGTAGGGGCGGGACTTGTCCCCGCCCGGGGTGAGGCGGAGATAAACTCCGCCACTACGCTTCTTTCACCCCTTTTTCTTTTTGGATTTTGAGCTTTATCATTTGTCATTGCCTCCGCGATAATCCTCACTTAGATATTTAGCTGACTATAGACAGAATACAGGGCTGAGAACATGGCTAAAACAACAAAACCGACCACCAAACCCAGAATTATCGTTATCACCGGCTGAATAAGCCCCACAGCCGAGTTGGTCTTATCATCAGCCTCGGCCTCAAAGCTTTCGGATACGGTATTTAGCGTATTCTCGAGATTACCGGTTTCTTCGCCAACTCTGACCATTTGTGTCATTAAGGGCAGGAAGAACTCACTCTTAGCCATAGGTTTGGCGAAGCCCTCGCCTTTGATTAACTCCTGCTGAACTTCGTTCAAACCCCCATTTATAGCCTTATTGGTAATACTGCGGGCGGTTACGGTCAGGACTTCCGGTAGGGGTAAACCGACTCTGATTAACAATGACATAGTCCGGCAGCAACGGGAAAGCTCACTGAGGTGGACGATACGCCCGATTACAGGCATACTAAGCATCATTTTATCCCAGCGGTATCTCCCTGCCGTGGTCCTGACATAGATATAAAGTGCGCCAGCAGCAACTAAAACCACAAGCAAAAGATAAAGCCCATAATGGTTAAGCCATTCAGTAAGGCCTATAAGTATTTTGGTGGGCAGAGGCAACTCAGCCCCGAGTTGAGAATAAAAGCTGACAAAGGTGGGAAAAACAAGGAGGACCAATGCTAGTATCACAACAATAGCGACCACAACCACGATAATGGGGTAGGTCAAGGCACTCTTTATTCTCTTCTCAGTGACGACTACCCTCTCTATATAGTCGGCCATTTGCCTCAGCACCACCTCCAGGTTACCGCCTTGCTCACCGGCAGCTATCGCCTGGGAGTACATTGTAGAGAAAGCCTGAGGGTGCTTGTCTAGAGACTTTGACAGTGAACCACCGCCGCGAATATCCGAGGCGACGTCGCCAACTATTTTCCTCATGGTTTGATTAGTTATCTGGTCTTGTAACAAATCCAAAGAGGTAACGATATCTGTGCCGGATTCCAGGAGTAGCGCTAGCTGGCGGGAAAACATGACTATTTCTGGCGGCTTTACCTGGGAAAAACGGGCTAGCAGTTTTTCTCTATTAAATAATGGAGTGACTTTCTTAAGGGTAACTACCCGATAGCCGCCATAGCCCAGCAGATCGGTTGCCGCCTCTTCAGTGATAGCCGAAACCTTGCCCTGAACCAATTTCTTATCTTCAGTATAGGCTGTATAAGCGAAATCCATTTATACCTCCAAACGGCTAAGTTGTAGTGTAGGCATTACGCAGCACCTCAGCGGGGGTGGTAATACCTTCCTTCACCTTACGCATGCCATCGTTCATCATAGATATCATACCGTCTTTAAATGCCTGCTCCCGGATAGCACTACTGCTGGCGCGATTACAGACCATCATTCCTATAGTGTCATTCACAGTTAGAATTTCAAAGATTCCAGTCCGCCCCAGGTAACCGGTATAGGCGCAGGACTTACAGCCGGTACCGTAGAGGAACTCGGTCTGCTTCTCCCCCATTTCCTTTTCGTAAGCCATCTGCTCCACCAGGGGGGCCTCAATAAGGCGACCACAATCAGGACAGACGCAGCGCACCATCCGCTGAGCGACAACACCAATAACTGCCGAGGCTATCAAGAAAGGCTCTACTCTCAGGTCAAGGAGACGGGAGAGCACACCGGCAACATCGTTAGCGTGGATAGAAGACAGCATCATGTGCCCGGTTAAGGCTGCCTGGACAGCTATGTTAGCCGTCTCGGCATCCCGTATCTCACCAACCAATATTACGTCAGGGTCAAGACGGAGTATAGACCTCAAGCCGCTGGCAAAGGTAATGCCAGCCTGGGGGTTAACCTGAATCTGGTTAATATCCTTAAATCGGTACTCAGCAGGGTCTTCAATAGTAATGATATTTCTCTCGTGAGTATCAAGGGAATTGATTGAGGCATATAGAGTGGTAGTTTTGCCAGCTCCGGTGGGACCGCTAATCAGAATCATACCATAGGGAACCTTGAGCATACTTTCATACTTTGCCAGGCTATCAGGTAGCATACCAAGCTCTGACAACCCCAGAGTAGCCAGTGACTTATCCAGAAGCCGCAGAGTTGCTGTCTCCCCCAAGACAGTGGGAGCGGTAGCGACTCTGATATCTATCTCTCGCCCTTTAGCGACGGTAGAGAATTGGCCATCTTGAGGACGCATATGGTCAGCGATATTCATTTCACCGAGGATCTTAATTCGTGAAATGAGTGCTCGATTTACATTTAGAGGTAGAGACATCGTATCGTGAAGAGTGCCATCTATACGGTAGCGTACTCGCACCCTCTCCTCCTCTGGTTCAATATGAATGTCAGAGGCGCGGGCTTTGACTGCTTCATCAATTATAAGGTTGAGAGCCTGAACCAGAGGGGTCTCAGTGGCAGCACTAATGACAAGTTTCTCATCGCTTTCTTCAGCCGGGGCAGAGACACGAGACATCTGCTCTTCAATTGCGCTATAGGCTTTATAATTGAAGTCAATAGCGTCCCTGACTTCCTGGGCAGCGGCAGCTAGGGGCTTAATCCTCATTCGGCTCTGGGCTGCAACAGCCTCCAGGGCAAAGATATCAGTCGGGTCTGCCATAGCCACCTCAAGTGTCCTACCAGATATAGTCAGGGGTATGATATTGTATCTCCTCGCTACCACCTCGGGAATCAATTGTAATGCCTCAGGCTGGGGCGTCTGCCTCAGTAGCTTGGTATGAGTCTTATCCGACTTAGCTAGCTCCTCTTTTGGCTGGACAGGCTTCTCTCCACCCACAGGTTCAGGAACTAGTTTTTGACCCAACTTAAGGACTTTTATCTGCTGATGCTGGGCAAACTGCTGTGCCTCGGGGCTAAGCCCAACTGATACCACAATGATCTTCTCATCAACGCCAACCTCATAGGCTTTAGTATCAAATAACATTAGCTGCTCCAGGCTCACTTCTTTCTCCCCATTCAGGAAATCTGCGGCCAACCTGTGCTCAACCTGATCGTTTTCACTATGAGCTAGTATATCAAAGGTATATTCAACTCCGGACCGGCCCTTGATTTTAGCCCTCTCTTTTACTCCGTAGCCCCGGTTGGCTAAAGACTTAACCAGTCCCTCCTTTGTCTCAAGCCTAACCGGCTCCTCGGGCTTAACTGGCGGCGCGGGTTTCAGGGTTAATAGTTGGTCAATTCGGCCTCCATCAATAACCTTTATTCGCTGTTTGCCAGCCATCTGTTTCATCTCCTGGCCAAGTTCAGGGATGGCGATAAGAATCCTGTCAAGGATGCCGCAATCATAGGCTTTATTGGCAAGGCTGAAGATAGTGCCCACTTCTTTCTCCCTATCACCAGCAGCAGCAATGCCGATAGCGACAGTGTAGCTAGTAAAACCATCTTCTCTTCGAGCCAGCATATCAAAGATATGCTCAACCCCTGACTTCCCGGTGAGCTTGGCTCCTTCGGTTACTGCATACCCTTGCTTCTCCAGATACTCTCTAATCTGTGTCCTTAGCTCTGGACTAATTTCCATCTGTTCTACCTTCGCATCCATTTTCAGTAATCCCGGTAAAATCTAATTGGCCCCTTGGCTAGAGTCAAACTTGTTCGCTATGCCTTGACCCGAGCCAACCAAGGCACAATAATATAGGTTTCCCAGAACCTAACTACAATGTAGCATATCTTGCTAGTTTGTCAATAGGACTTTTGGGGGAGTACCTTGTGGGCTTCCCTGAATTGGGGGCGAGTCCCTGCCCTGCAAGAGTCGTCGGTTTTAGCTGTCATTGCAAGCACTTCACTTCTTTTGTCATTGCGAGCACCCGAAAGGTGCGTGGCAACCCTTGCTTCCAGCGAAGTGAAGCAATCTCCTTGAGTTCCCTCCTTTCACTCACAACAAGGTTTCGGCTGGCTTCGCCAGCCTCACAACGACTTTTCCGTCACCACATAACACACGAAGCCTTCAAGAAACCTGAAGAGTGGGTCAAGCGCCAGGAAAATAACAACAGAAATCCAATGTGTCCATGACACGGGTGTCAATGAATCAGTAGCCTGTGACTTTGTTGAACAAAAGTCCGGTGCCATCAGTGTGCTTGGCAAGTGGGGAAGCCGGGAAGCCATGTTACAAAGTTTAGGTGTATACTAATAGTGACTTAGAAAAGTAAAGAGGAAAGAGTTGCTCGGGTTATGCGAGTAAGACATCGTGGAAAAACTTATGGCTAAGGAGCTCAAGAATGAAAGAGGAATTAAGGGTCGGCATTGGCTGGGATAGCCATCCCCTGGTCTCGGGGCGAAGGCTAATTCTGGGAGGCGTTGATATCCCCTATGACAAAGGCTTATCAGGTTGGAGCGATGCTGATGTGGCAACCCATGCCATAATAGATGCTTTATGCGGCGCTGCTGATCTGGGCGACATCGGCACATTATTCCCTCCTCAGCAGCCGGAATATAAAGATATCTCAAGCTTGGTTTTGTTAAGCAAGACCAGCGAGCTGCTTAAAGCCAAAGGATTCAAGGTGGCCAATATTGATGTTGCTATCATAGCTCAAAGCCCAAAGCTTGCCCCTTTCATCCCTGAAATGAGAAAAGGCATCGGTCAGGCTTTAGGTGTAGATTCAACACGGGTGACGATCAAAGCCACCACCACCAACAGTTTGGGCTTCATCGGCAGAGGAGAGGGAATAGCTGCCCAGGCTGGAGCTTTAATATGGAGAGAAGAAACGCCCGAAACTTAGGAGAGACATTACAGCAGGTCAAGGTAGTGAGGTTGGAGATGAAGGGCGAGTTCTTCCTGACACGGAAAGACCTGTCTCCCCTGGCACAGAATGCTTTCACCGCTATGGGGCTATGGGGCTCCGGCTCTCGCCCGGGATAGAGCCCTTGCCAGTTTAACCACCTTCCTCTTTGTCCGGTAAGGTGCCTTGTAGTGAAAACCACCCTTTTCTGGCTACGAAACTATCAAAG